>Ga0164241_10002196_pt1 | contig 21747 bp, 20 predicted proteins | sample OricomyardsoilBY_FD_108780 | JGI IMG/M metagenome (GOLD analysis project Ga0164241, IMG submission 108780) | Backyard soil microbial communities from Emeryville, California, USA - Original compost - Back yard soil (BY) | ecosystem: Environmental > Terrestrial > Soil > Unclassified | place: USA... | reverse complement strand
CGGTGCATCCGCTCGTAGGACAGCTCGCCCGCGACGACCTTGGCCACGTGCTCGTCGGTGGTGCGCTGCCAGCACGTCCACATGTCGTCCCGGCCGATGAGGTCGCACAGGGCCTGCCGCGAGGTGGCCGTGAAGTCGATCAGCGTGTCGTCGATGTCCAGGCAGACGGCGCGGATCGGGACGGGCTGGTGCTCGTGCTCGAGGCGAGCAGGACCGGCCGCAGCCGGTCCGGTCGGAAATGGCACGAGCCCAAAGGTCATCAGGCGAGGCTAGGCCCTGATCGGCACAAATCGAATAGGCTAAGTAGGCGATTGTCGCTCAACTGACACGATTAAGTCAGTAACCAATCAGCGAAGGCCGAACAGGCTATATCGTTTGTTGTCAGCGCCGCGTTACCTACCTGTCAGCTCCGTGCCCGGCGCAGCCTGTTGAGTGATCGTTCCCGGCCGAGCAACTCCAGCGACTCGTACAGCGGCGGCGAGACCGTCCGGCCGGTCGCGGCCACCCGAACGGGCGCGAACGCCTTGCGGGGCTTGAGACCGAGTCCATCGATCAGTGCCGCGCGCAATGCCTCCTCAATGGCCGGAGCAGTCCACTTCGCCACCGCGTCGAGCGCGGCGATACTGGCGTCGAGCACCGGGGCCGCGGCCTCGCCGAGCGCCTTGGCGGCCGAGTCCGGCTCGGGCGCGAAGTCGTCGTCGGAGGTGAAAAGGAACCTGACCATCTCGACCGCGTCGGACAGCACGGTGACACGTTCCTGCACCAACGGAGCAATGGCGCGCAGGGTCCTTATCTCCTCGTCCGACGGATTCTCCGGCAGAATTCCCGCGGATATGAGGTACGGCACAACGCGCTCGGCGAAATCCGCCTCGGGCAGCCTGCGGATGTGGTCGCCGTTGATCGCCTCGGCTTTCTTGAGGTCGAAGCGCGCCGGGTTCGAGCTGACCCGGGAGATGTCGAACGCCTCGACCATCTCGGCCATCGTGAACACGTCCCGGTCCTCGGCGATCGCCCAGCCCAGCAGCGCCAGGTAGTTGAGCAACCCCTCGGGCAGGAAACCGCGGTCCCGGTAGTTGAACAGGTTCGACTCCGGGTCGCGCTTGGAGAGCTTCTTGTTGCCCTCGCCGCGGATGAGCGGCATGTGCCCGAAGGACGGCGTGAACGTCGTCACGCCGATCCGCTGCAGGGCCTGGTACAGCGCGACCTGCCGGGGCGTGGACGGCAGCAGGTCCTCGCCGCGCAGCACGTGGGTGATGCCCATCAGCGCGTCGTCGACGGGGTTGGTCAGCGTGTACAGCGGCGCGCCGTTCCCCCGCACCAGCACCGGGTCGGGCACGGTGCCGACCTTGAACGTGACCTCGCCGCGGACGAGGTCGGCGAACGTGATGTCCTCGTCGGGCATGCGCAGCCGCAGCACCGGCACGCGTCCCTCCGCGCGCAGCTCGGCCTTGCGCTCGTCGGTCAGGTCCCGGTCGGCGTTGTCGTAGCCGAGCTTGGGGTCCTGGCCCGCGGCACGGCGGCGCGCCTCGACCTCCTCGTTGGTGGAGAAGGCCTCGTACAGCTCACCGGCCTCGAGCAGCCGGCGCGCCACGTCGGCGTAGATCTCGCCGCGCTCGCTCTGCCGGTACGGCTCGTGCGGGCCGCCGACCTCCGGGCCCTCGTCCCAGTCGAGGTTCAGCCAGCGCAGCCCGTCGAGGAGCGCCTGGTAGCTGTCCTCGGAGTCACGCGAGGCGTCGGTGTCCTCGATGCGGAACACGACCTTGCCGCCGTGGTGCCGGGCGAACGCCCAGTTGTAGAGCATGGTTCGAACGAGGCCCACGTGCGGGGTTCCGGTGGGCGAGGGGCTGAAGCGGACCCGGACGGCCGGCGCGGATGCAGTACTCATGGCCCGGTCAGCGTATCCGCCTTGACGCAGCGCCCTGTCCGGTGCATCCTGAATTTATTCAACACATGGTGAAATCACTGGAGGGATCATGAACACCGAGCGGACGACCTGCCTCGTCGCCGGTGGCGGACCGGCCGGGATGGTGCTGGGGCTGCTGCTCGCACGGGCGGGCGTCGAGGTGACGGTGCTGGAGAAGCACGGGGACTTCCTGCGGGACTTCCGCGGCGACACCGTCCACCCGTCGACCATGGACCTGCTCGACGAGCTGGGGCTGGGCGAGCAGTTCGCGAAGCTGCCGCAGCGGCGGCTGGAACAGGCGCAGGTGCCCTACGCCAACGGCACGTTGAAGTTCGCGGACTTCACCGAGCTCGGCGGCCGCAAGCACCCGTACATCTCGCTGGTGCCGCAGTGGGACCTGCTCGACCTGCTGGCCGGCGCGGCCAAGCAGGAGCCGACGTTCACGCTGCGGATGAACACCGAGGCCACCGGCCTGGTCGTCGAGGACGGCCGGATCACCGGCGTCGAGTACCGCACCCGCGAGGGCGACCGCGGCCGCATCCTGGCCGACCTGACCGTCGCGTGCGACGGCCGCACCTCGGCGCTGCGCAAGGCCGCGGCGATGACCGTGCGGGACTACCCGACGCCGCTGGACGTGTGGTGGTTCCGGGTGCCCCGCATGGAGACCGACCCGACCGGCGCGGTCGGCGTGGTCAGCCACGCGCGGGCCGCCATCTTCCTCGACCGCGGCACGTACTGGCAGAGCGCCACGCTGATCAAGAAGGGCACCGACCCCGAGCAGCGCCGCGGCCCGGTGCGCGACATGGTGGCGAGCATCGCCGAGGCGGCCCCCTGGCTCGCCGACCGCGTCGACGCGCTGAAGTCGTGGGACGAGGTGAAGCTGTTGGACGTGCGGCTGGACCGGCTGGCGCGCTGGTACCGCGAGGGCCTGCTGTGCATCGGCGACGCGGCGCACGCGATGTCGCCGGTGGGCGGGGTCGGCATCAACCTGGCCGTGCAGGACGCGGTCGCCACGGCCACGCTGCTCGCCGAGCAGCTGCGCCGTGGCACGCTCACCACGACCGACCTGGCGAAGGTGCAGCGCCGCCGGATGCTTCCGACGGTGGTGGTGCAGGGCATGCAGCGCTTCCTGCACGCCCGGGTGCTGACCCGCGCGCTGGACGGCGACATCGACATGGTCAACCGCCAGAAGCCGCCGGTGCCGATGCGGCTGGTCGAGCGCTTCCCGAAGCTGCGCGCGATCCCGGCGTACGCCATCGGCTACGGGGTGCGTCCCGAGCACGCCCCGGACTTCGCGCGCCGCTAGAGCGCTTCGGTGAAGGTGACGGTCAGGTCGTCGGCGGGCGTCACGACGAGGCGGGCGTAGACCATGAAGGCCTCGTTGTCGCGCTCGCCGTCGGCGTCGTAGGAGAAGCGCCCGTCGCGGGCGATCATGCGCAGCGAGGGCTCGGTCGAGCCGTCGGCGTGGTACTCGACCTGGTACGAGGAGATCGACTCGATCACCGGCTGACGCGACAGCCGGACGCCGGTCGCGAAGTCGGCGTAGGTGGACAGTTCCTCGGGGCAGTTCCGGGGCACCTTCGGCATGGCGGCGACGCACGCGGTGACGTGCCCGGCGAGCTTGGTGCGCACCGTGTCGGTCAGCTCGGTGGTCGCGCGGTACCACAGCACCGCACGGGCGAGCTGGTTCTCGTCGTTCGCGGGCCGGTAGCCGTAGCCGTGACTGGTCGCGACGAGCGGGTCGGCATCGGCGGACAGGTACCGGGACTCGTGGCCCCGCAGGTCGTAGACGCCCGGGTAGACGAAGAACCGGTGCTCGGGAAAGCCCCCGAAGTCCGAGCCGCTGACCGGGACGGTGGCGGCGCCGAGCGAGGCGGTCTCCAGCTGCGGCTCGTTGGTCTCGACGCGAACGGGCACGAGCAGCGGGTCGAGGATCTGCCATTCGTGGAGCACGCCCGCCGTCGTGCCGGACCGCTTCGCGCGCAGCAGGACCGTGGCGCCCTGGTTGGCGCCGAGCGAGTACTCGACCCGCACGGTGACGACGTCGGAGGACGCGTCGCCGTCGTCCAGCTGGATCTCCTCGACGGTGATCCGCTCCTTCGCGGAGCGCAGCACCTCGTCGGTGAGCAGCCTCGGGTCGACGCCGCCGCCGAAGCGTTCCGGGTCGACGAGCCGGTTCGCCGTCGCGGCGTCACCACGGGCGATGGCGTCCACATAGGTCCGGACGGCCTCGATCGGGGCGTCCACGTTGTGGTTGGTCACGAGGATCCCGCCGGTGACGCCGACCACGAGCAGGACGGCGAGCACCAACGCGCTGATCTTGGCTCGCCTGCTGGGCCGCCAGGTCGCCACTTCACCGGTCATCTCTACGGTCACCGCCCTGCGACGGCCGCGGCACCGCGTCGGTTCCTCACGGCGGCGGGCCGCCCATTTGTCACCGGGGCGTGCCGTCCCAGCGCCACGTCGTCAGCCGCTCTCGGCCCGGCAGTTCCGCCCGGCCGGTGCACCACAGCAGCACCTGCCACCGGTCCTCGTCGGGGGGCGCGTCGGGGAACAGGCGGGCCAGCACGCGGTCGCACACGTCGCGTGGCGGTATCCATGACAGATCCAACCCCGCGGCGATGTCGTGCGTGTGCACCAAGGTCTCGACCGTGCCCATCGCGGCGAAGCCCGCCGGGTCGGAGCGGCCGAAGACATGGTGCGCCCGCACCGACGCGGGCCGGATGCGAGCCACCGCCGACAGCAGGCCGCCGCATGCGCCGACGACCCGCAGCAGGCCGGGCACCCCGGCGTCCCGCTCGGCGGCGATCGAGTTGAGCGGGCCTTCCGGGCGGCGGCGGGTCATCGCGAACGGCACGTGGTCGTCCTCCGGCGGCTCGCCGGGGCTGATCTGGGTGGCGTAGAAGAACAGGTCGTCGGCGAGGTGTTCGGCCGTCTCCCAGCAGGTCCAGGTGAGCGTGCCGGCGGGGACGTCCCAGTCCGCGTCCGCCGCCTCGGCGAGCAGGTCGAGCGAAAGGCGGACCGACGTGTCGAGGTCCTCGATCAGCATTCGATCACGTTCACGGCGAGGCCGCCGCGGGCCGTCTCCTTGTACTTGACCTTCATGTCCTTGCCGGTCTCGCGCATGGTCTTGATGACCTTGTCCAGCGACACGACCTGGTTGCCGTCCCCGTGCAGCGCCATCCGCGCGGCGTTGATGGCCTTCACCGACGCCATCGCGTTGCGTTCGATGCACGGGATCTGCACCAGGCCGCCGACCGGGTCGCACGTCAGGCCGAGGTTGTGCTCCATGCCGATCTCGGCGGCGTTCTCGACCTGTTCTGGCGTGCCACCGAGCACCTCGCACAGCGCGCCCGCGGCCATCGAGCACGCCGAGCCGACCTCGCCCTGGCAGCCGACCTCGGCGCCGGAGATCGACGCGGTCTCCTTGTAGATCACGCCGATCGCGCCCGCGGTGAGCAGGAACCGGACCACGCCGGCGGCCGACGCGCCGGGCACGAACCGCGCGTAGTAGTGCAGCACGGCCGGGATGATGCCGGCGGCGCCGTTGGTGGGCGCGGTGACGACCCGGCCGCCGGACGCGTTCTGCTCGTTGACCGCCAGCGCGAACAGGTTCACCCAGTCCATGACGCGCAGCGGGTCGGTGGAGAACGGGTCGCTGGTGAGTCTTTGATACATCTCGCGCGCGCGGCGGCGCACCTTCAGCCCGCCGGGCAGCACGCCGTCGTGGGTGCACCCGGCGCGCACGCACTCCTGCATGACGTCCCAGATGCCGGTGAGCCCGGCGCGCACGTCGTCCTCGCCGCGCCACGAGGTCTCGTTGGCCAGCATCACGTCGCTGATCGCGAGCCCGGTGTGCCTGCAGTGCGCGAGCAGCTCGGCGCCGGTGCGGAACGGGTAGGCCACCGCGGTGTCGTCGACCACGATCCGGTCCGCGCCCGAGGCCTCTTCGTCCACGACGAACCCGCCGCCGACCGAGTAGTACGTGCGTTCGCGGTCCACATTCGGCCCGGTGGCCCGGAACCGCATGCCGTTGGGGTGGAAGGGCAGGCTCTTGCGCCGGTGCAGCACGAGGTCCGCGTCGGGGTCGAAGGCGATCTCGTGCTTGCCCAGCAACGTGATCGCGCGCGTGACGCGGATCCGGTCGACCAGGTCGACGACCGCGTCCGTGTCGACGGTCTCCGGCTCCTCGCCGGCCAGGCCGAGCAGCACCGCGCGGTGGCTGCCGTGCCCGTGCCCGGTGGCGCCGAGCGAGCCGAACAGCTCGGCGCGCACCGAGGTGACCGACCCCAGCAGGCCGTCCTCGGCGAGCCCGGCCACGAAGGTCCTGGCGGCCCGCATGGGGCCGACCGTGTGCGAGGAGGACGGTCCGATGCCGACTGAGAACAGCTCGAACACGCTGATGGGCACTAGTGCCCTCCGCCGGAAGTCCGGTGCGCATATCGGCGAGTCCAGGTTTCCGCTGGCAAGGCGCCGATCCGCCCTCGTACCGGGTCGTACTCGGGTGGATCGGCAACGCCGCCAGCGGGAAGCTGGGCCGGCGAGATGTGTGGCGTACTTCCGGCGGTGGGCACTATAACTCCTTGGAGGCGTCTACCAGCCAGTCTGCGAGGTACGGCGCGAACGACCCCCGTACCAGCACATGGTAGGTGGGCCGGTCGTCGACCTGCCGCAGGATTACCTGCGCGCGGGCCAGCAGCGTCTGCGCGCAGTGCCCCGGCCCGAACGCGCGCGGGTGCAGGTCGATCGACATGCCCTTCCCCAGCACGTCACGGGCGTGCGGGCCGGACAGCTCGATCGTCGTGCGGTTGGCCGACACGTCGACGAGCGATTCTGCGGACTCTCCCGTGAGTTCCGCCACGTCGTCCCCGTCCGGGGCGACGACGAGGTACTCGTCGGGGCCCAGCCACAGGACTGCCCGCTCCCCCACGGTCGCAAACCGGTTCGGCGCGGGCACCGGCACGCCGAGCACCGTCTCGTCCGTGGTGCGGACGTTGATCATCGTGAGGAACGGGATCTCCCGCACGTCGCTACGTCCCGCGAGGGGGCTGCGTCGAAGGTCAGCCGTCACGGCGCGTTCCCTCCGGGTCGTAGAACACCGGCTCCACCACGGTGGCCGCGATGGTCTTCCCCGCCAGCGGTGCGTGCAGGACCTGACCGAGACGGTCGCGGCCGCTGCGCACCAGCGCCAGCGCGAACGTCCGGCCCAGCGCGGCGCTGTGATAGCTGGACGTCACGTGCCCGAGCATCGGCACCGGGGGTTCCAGCGACGAGTCCGCGGTGACCAGCTGCGCACCCTCGGGCAGGAGGTCGGAAGGGTCGACCGGTAGCAGGCCGACGAGCTGCTTGCGGTCCGGCCGTGCGGTGTCGGGGCGGCGCAGCGATCGGCTGCCCACGAACGCCTTGCGTTTGGACACGATCCACTCCATGCCGAGGTCGATCGGGGTGACCGTGCCGTCGGTGTCCTGCCCGACGATCGGGTAGCCCTTCTCCGCACGCAGCACGTGCATGGTCTCGGTGCCGTACGGCGTGATGCCGAACTCCTCGCCCGTCCCGTGCACCGCCTCCCACACCGCGAGCCCGTGCCAGGTGGCCACGTTGATCTCGAACGCCAGCTCGCCGGAGAAGCTGATGCGCGCGATCCGGGCGGGGATCCCGTTCGCCAGCGTGGTGTCGGTGAACGTCATGAACGAAAGGTCCACCGGTGCCAGCTTCTCGACGACCGCGCGCGATTTCGGCCCGACCACGGCGATCGTGGCCCACTGCTCGGTCACCGACGTCAGCCGCACCCGCAGATCGGGCCACTCGGTCTGCAGCCACTCCTCGAACCAGTCGAGCACGGCCGCCGCGTTGCCGGTCGTGGTCGTGGCGAGGAACCGGTCCTCGGCCAGGCGCAACACCACGCCGTCGTCGAACACCATGCCGTCGGCCTTGCACATCAACCCGTAGCGGGCGGCGCCGACCGCGAGCTTCTTGAACGCGTTGGTGTACATGCGGTTCAGGAACTCCGCGGCGTCCAGGCCGACAATCTCGATCTTGCCGAGCGTCGACGCGTCCTGCATGCCCACGCCGGTGCGGGCCGCCGCGCACTCGCGCAGCACCGCGGTGGTCATGTCCTCGCCGGGCCGCGGGTAGTACCAGGGCCGCTTCCACTGGCCGACGTTCTCGAACTCCGCGCCGCGGGCGACGTGCCAGTCGTGAATGGACGTCACGCGGGCCGGGTCGTGCAGCGCACCGCGGTCGCGGCCGGCCAGCATGGCGAACGGCACCGGCGTGTACGGCGGCCGGTAGGTGGTCGGGCCGGGCGGGCCCGCGCCGAGCGCCTCCGCGATGACGCCGAGCGTGGTGACACCGGCCGTCTTGCCCTGGTCGTGCGCCGTGCCGATGGTCGTGAAGCGCTTGACGTGCTCGGCCGAGCGCAGGCCGGCGTCGGTCGCCCGCAGCACGTCGGCGACCGTGGCGTCGCGCTGCAGGTCGACGAAGTGGTCGTCCCAGCCGCCCGGCGACGGGATCGTCCACAGGGGAAGGTTCGGGTCCAGCTCGCCGTTCGCGGAGCCGGCGGAAGCGTTTGCCTGGCGGGAGCGGTCCGGTACGAACGCCGAGATGGCCTCGTCATGGCGCAGGGTGCCGCCGGCCTGGCTGTGCAGGTGCACCGCGGGGTTCCACCCGCCGGACACCGCGACGAGGTCGCAGTGGAACAGCTCCACCGGGCCGCCGCCGACCGGGGCGCCGAGCAGCGCCGCGGTCACCGCGGCCTCGCCCTCGGTGCCGACCACGACCGTGCCGAACCGCACGTCGCCGCCCGCCGCGCGCACCGCGCCCGCCAGCGCGCAGTCCTGGCGGGCGTCCGCGACCAGCACGTCCACACCGGACGCGAGAAGGTCGAGCGCGGTCGCGTAGGCGCTGTCGTTGGTCGTGCACACCACCGCGCGGGTGCCCAGGCGGACCGCGTACCGGTTGAGGTAGGTCCGAACCGCGCTCGCCAGCATCACGCCCGGCCGGTCGTTGCCGGCGAACACCAGCGGCCGCTCGTGCGCGCCGGTCGCCAGCACGACGCGGCCGGCCCGCACGTGCCACAGCCGGCCGCCAGCTCCGATCGGCCCGGCGTGGCGCTGCGCGATCGTCAGGTAGTTGTGGTCGTAGTAGCCGAACACGCTGGCGCGGCTCAGCACACGCGTCTCGGCGAACCCGGACAGCCCGGCGAGCACCTCGGCGAGCCACGGCCAGCGGTCCGGTGTGGACAGCGCGGACCCGCCGGGCTCGGTCTGCTCGTCGGCCAGGATCACTCGTGCCCCGGTCCGGCCCGCCTCGAGCGCGGCGGCGAGCCCCGCCGGGCCCGCGCCCACGACGAGCACGTCGCAGTGCACGTGTTTGTGGTCGTAGCGCTCGTCGTTCGGTTCGAGCAGCCTGCCGCGACCGGACAGCGTCCGCGCCACGAGCCCGTCGGTCAGCTCGACCGTGGTGGCAGGGCGCATCGGCTCCGGGCCCACCTGCAGCAGCGCGTTCGGCTCGGCCACCCCGGCGTCGACGATCCCGCGTGGACGGTGCCGGTAGGCGCTGGCGCCGACCTGGACGACGCCGTCGGCCAGCAGCGCGGACGCGACCGTGTCACCCCGGTAGCCGGTGCGGGTCACACCGTCCACGGTGAACGTCAGAGGGGCCGACCGGTCGATGCGGCCACCCTCGGGGAGCCTCACGAGCCCTCCCCGAGGAACTCGTGGGTCACCGTGTGGCGCACGGTGTCGAACCACCGACGGCAGCCGTTCGTGTGCACCCAGCGTTCCGCGTACGGGCCCCTCGGGTTGTCCCGCACGAACACGTACTCGGCCCACTGCGCGTCGGTCAGCGCCTCCGGGTCGTCCGGATAGGACACCCCGGCCTGCCCGCCGTAGGAGAACTCCACCTCGTCCCGGTCACCGCACCAGGGACACCGGATCAGCAGCATGCGAACCCCCTGTGAGTCAGTGCGCGACGGCCGCTGCGCCGTGCTCGTCGATCAGCGCGCCGGTGGTGAACCGGTCCAAACCGAACGGTCTGTTCAGCACGTGGGGCTCGCCGGTGGCGATCGTGTGCGCGTACACCCAGCCCGACGCGGGCGTGGCCTTGAACCCGCCGGTCCCCCACCCGCAGTTGACGTACAGGCCCTCGAGCGGCGTCTGCCCGATGATCGGCGACGCGTCCGGCGAGACGTCCACGATGCCGCCCCACGTCCGCAGCACGTGCGCGTGCCCGAAGATCGGGAACAGCTCAAGCGCGGCGGCCAGCTGGTGCTCGATGACGTGCACCGAGCCGCGCTGGGAGTAGGAGTTGAACGGGTCGATGCCCGCGCCCATCACCAGCTCGCCCTTGTGCGCCTGGCTGACGTAGACGTGCACGTGGTTCGACATCACGACGCACGGGTGCACGGGCTCCAGCAGCTCGGACACCAGCGCCTGCAGCGGGTGGCTCTGGATCGGCAGCCGGATCCCGGCCAGCGAGGCCAGCACCGACGAGTGGCCCGCCGACGCGAGCGCCACCGCGCCCGCCCGGATCGGCCCGCGGTTGGTCTCCACGCCGATGACCCGGTCACCGTCCCGGACGAACCCGGTGACCTCGCAGCCCTGCACGAGGTCCACGCCGAGCCGGTCCGCGCCGCGCGCGTAGGCCCACGCGACGTGGTCGTGCTTCGCGATCCCGCCGCGGGGCTGCAGCGTCGCGCCGAGCACCGGGTAGCGGACACCGGGGTCGACGTTGACGATCGGGCAGAACTCCTTGACCTGCTCGGGGGTCAGCCACTCCGCGTCGACCCCGTTGAGCCGGTTGGCGTTGACCCGCCGCGAGCCCTCCCGGACGTCGCCGAGCGTGTGCGCGAGGTTGAGCACGCCGCGCTGGCTGAACAGGATGTCGTAGTCCAGCTCCTCGGACAGTCCTTCCCAGAGCTGCAGCGCGTGCTCGTAGATGCCCGCGCTCTCGTCCCACAGGTAGTTGGACCGGATGATCGCGGTGTTGCGGGCCATGTTGCCGCCCGCAAGCCAGCCCTTCTCCAGCACGGCGACGTTGGTGATGCCGTGGTTCTTCGCGAGGTAGTAGGCGGTCGCCAGCCCGTGCCCGCCCGCGCCGACGATCACGACGTCGTAGGACCACTTGGGACTCGGGTTGCGCCAGAGGAAGTCAGGATGCTGCTCCATCAGTCCCCCAACTCCTTGCGACGACGTGTGACGTACTCGGCCAGCTCCTCACGGATCGCGTCGTCCAGTGGCGGCTGCTCGTACTCCGCGAGCTTCTTGTGCGCGACGTCGACCGCGCGGGCCGCGGTGTCCTTGGCCCCGTTGCGCATCCACCGCTCGTAGTTCTCCGAGCTGGACAGGAACGGCCGGTAGAAGCACGTGCGGAACCGCTCCAGCGTGTGCGCCGCGCCGAGGAAGTGCCCGCCGTGCCCGACCTCGGCGTGCGCGTCGAACGCCAGCGACTCCTCGGTGATCTCGAGTGGACGGAACTCCTGCTGCAGCATCTCCAGCACCTGCACGTCGATGACGAACTTCTCGTAGGACGACACCAGCCCGCCCTCGAGCCAGCCTGCGGAGTGCATGACCCAGTTGATGCCGGCGAGGAACGTCGGCATCATCGTCATCAGGCCCTCGTAGGCCGCCTGCGCGTCCGCCGTCTGGCTGGACGTCAGCCCCCCGCCGGAACGCACCGGCAGCCCGAAACGGCGGGCGATCTGCCCGGTGCACAGCAGGCCGACCGCCGACTCCGGCGTGCCGAACTGCGGGGAACCGGACTGCATGTCGATGTTGGACAGGAACGACCCGAAGATCACCGGCGCGCCCGGCCGGATCAGCTGCGACAGCGCGATCCCGGACAGCGCCTCGGCCATCTGCTGGGCGAGGGTGGCCGGAATGGACACCGGGGACATCGCGCCCATGAGCAGGAACGGGGTGAGGACCACCGGCTGGTTCGCCGAGGTGTACTCGAACTGCGCCTCGAGCATCCGGTCGTCCCAGCGCAGCGGCGAGTTGCAGTTGATGAGCGAGATCGTGGCCGGCGTCTTCTCGATCGCCTCGCGGCCGCCGAAGAGGATCTCGGACATCCGGATCGTGTCGGCCGCGTTCACCGCGGACACGACGTTGCCCATGTAGAACTTGTCGGTCAGCGTCTGCAGCGCGTAGGTCATGTCGAGGTGCCGCGAGTCCAGCGGCGCGTCGTTCGGCTCGCAGATCACCCCGCACGCGGTGTCCAGGATCGGGAAACTCTGGGCAAGCCGGGCGAAGTTCTCGAAGTCGGCGAGCGACCCGTCGCGGCGCACCTCGCCCTCGCGCACGAACGGCGGTCCGTACACGCCGCCGAACACCATGTGGTCGCCGCCGATGTGCACGTTGTTGGCCGGGTTGCGAGCCTGCACGTCGAACTCGCGCGGGGCCAGCGTGACCTGTTCGAGCAGGAAGTCCGGATCGAACTTCACGCAGTTGTCCTCGACCTTCTGCCCGGCCTTGCGGAACAGCTCGAGCGCTCGGTCGGACAGGAACTCGACCCCGATCTCGGACACGATGCGGCGCCACCCGGAGTCGAGCACCTCCATCGCGTCCGCGGACAGGATCTCGTAGTGGGGCAACTGGTTGCGGAACATCGCTCTCCTCGACGACTCCCTTGACGCTGGGACTTTCGGGATCCTACGCTCGTGTTATGGAACTGTGGTTCCATGTTATGGAACTCTGACCTTCACCCAGGGAGGACCTCACCGTGACGGTGCCGGCGGGGAGCCAGGCGGTGGACCGTGCCGCCGCCTTGCTGGCGCTTGTCGTGGAGTCCGAGGAGCCGCGCACCTTCACGTCCCTGGTCGACGAGCTCGGCCTGGCCAAGTCCACGACCTCACGGCTGCTGCACGCGCTCGAGCGCAACCGCCTGGTGCGCCGCGACCGCGCCGGCCTGTTCCGTGCCGGAGCGTTGTTCGCCGTGTACGCCGCGCAGCACGACACCTCGCAGGACCTGCTGGACGTGGCGCAGGCGACGCTCGACGAGATCGGCGAGCGGACCGGCGAGACGGTCAACCTCGCGGTGCCGCGCGGCGACGAGGTCGTGCAGGTCGCCCAGGTCGACGCCAGCTACCTGCTGGGCCTCACGAACTGGCTGGACGTGTCCGTGCCGCCGCACTGCTCGGCGCTGGGCAAGATCTTCTACGCCTACCAGGTGATGACGCTGCCCGACGGCGATCTGGCCGTGCCCGAGCGCGGCAAACCGCTCTCCCGGCGCCAGCTCGAGCTCGACCTGGTGGAAACGGCGCGCCGCGGCTGGGCGATGACCTGGGAAGAGCTGGAGGAGGGACTGGTCGCCCTCGCCGCTCCGGTGCACGCCCGCGACGGCACGGTGGTCGCCGCGGTCTCCGTGTCCGGTCCCACGACCCGCATCACCGCGGCCGACGTGCCCCGACTCGCCGAGCAGCTCTCCAGTGACACCGCCGCAATCTCCCGTCAGCTCGGATATCGAAAGGCGAAGCCGTGACCCCTGACGACGTCCTCAAGGCGCTCTACGACGAGACCCTGGTCGGCAACGCGCCGCGCGTGCTCGAACTGACCAACCAGGGCCTCGACGCGGGGATGTCGCCCGAGACCATGCTCTTCGACGCGCTGATCCCGTCCCTGGAGGAGGTCGGCGCCCGGTTCGAGCGCGGCGACTTCTTCGTGCCGGAGATGCTGATCGCCGGCAAGGCCATGAGCGGCGCGCTCGACGTGCTGCGCCCGCTGCTCGCCGAGACCGGCGCGGAGACGGTCGGCACCTTCCTCATGGGCACGGTGAAGGGCGATGTCCACGACATCGGCAAGAACCTCGTGAACATCATGCTCGAGGGCGCCGGCTTCCACGTGATCGACCTCGGCGTGCAGGTGGCGCCGGAGAAGTTCGTGGCCGCGATCGAGGAGCACAAGCCGGACGTGGTCGGCTTCTCCGCGTTCCTCACCACGACCATGCCGATGTTCAAGGCCAACATCAACGCGCTGGTGAAGGCCGGCCTGCGCGACCAGGTGATCGTCATGGTCGGTGGCGCGCCGGTCACCCAGGAGTACGCCGACGCGGTCGGCGCCGACGGGTACGCCGCCGACGCGTCGGCGGCGGTGAAGCGGGCGAAGGAACTGATCCACAAGCGCCGCATGGCGGCCGTCTAGGGAGCGTCCCATGCAGACAGTCATCTCCTCGGCCACCCGGACCGTCACCATCGGCCCGGACGAGCCGTTCTGCATCATCGGCGAGCGGATCAACCCCACGGGCCGGTCGAAGTTCCAGGAGCAGCTGCGGGCGGGCGACCTGTCGCGCATCGAGACCGACGTGGCCCAGCAGCTCGCGGGCGGCGCGATGGTGCTCGACGTGAACATGGGCGTGCCGCTCACCGACGAGGCGGAGCTGCTGTGCTCGGCCGTCAAGCTGGTACAGGGGCTGACCGACCTGCCACTGGTCATCGACTCGTCGGTCGTCGGCGCGCTCGAGGCGGCGCTGGAGGTCTACCAGGGCAAGCCGCTGGTGAACTCGGTGACCGGTGAGCAGGAGCGGCTCGACGAGATCCTCCCGCTGGTGCGCCGTTACGGCGCCGCGGTGATCGCGCTGCCCAACGAGGAGGACGAGATCCCCGACGACCCGCGCAAGCGGCTGGACATCACGCGGAAGATCATCGACGTCGCGGTCGGGCAGTACGACATCCCGCTCGCCGACATCGTGATCGACCCGCTCGCGATGCCGATCGGCGCGGACACGACGTTGGTCAACAAGACACTCGACACGATCGAGCTGATCCGCGACGAGTTCGGCGTCAACATGACGCTCGGCGCGGGCAACGTGTCGTTCGGCATGCCGAACCGCCAGGTGCTGGGCGCGACGTTCCTGCCGATCGCCATGCGCTGCGGCCTCACCTCGGCGATCATGGACGCCCGCAGCCCGGTGATGGTGGAGGCGGTCAAGGCGGGCGACCTGCTGCTGGGCAACGACGACTGGGGCGCCGCGTGGATCGCCGCCCACCGCGCCAAGCTGAAGGCCGCCGCGGCGGCGACATGACCGACAGGGTCAGGATCTCCTTCACCCCGAACGATCGTGAGGTTCGGGTGCCTTCGGGCGTGTCGGTGTTCGACGCGGCCAGCTGGCACGGCATCGCCATCGACTCCACCTGTGGCGGGCACGGCACGTGCCGCAAGTGCAAGGTGCGCATCGACGGTCCCGTCGAGGTGTCCACATCGGATCCGCGGGCGTTCTCGCCGGACGAGCTGGACGCGGGTTGGCGGCTCGCGTGCCTCGCGAAGGCGAACGAGGACCTCGCGGTCGAGGTGCCGCCGCTGGTGACCCGGCCGAAGGCGGCCATGGTCGGTGTCGGGCGGCAGGTCATCCTGCGCCCGGCCGTCCAGAAGCGGTGCGTGACGCTGACCGAGCCGACGCTCGCCGACCAGCAGTCCGATGTGGAACGCCTGACCGCCGCGCTGGACGACCTCGAGCTGACCGTCGACCTGCGCGTCGTACGCAACCTGCCGAAGGCACTGCGGGACAACGACTTCACCGTCACCGCGGTCGTGGTCGACGACCGGTTGATCGACGTCGAGCCGGGCGACACCAGCGAGGAGCGCTACGGCATCGCGTTCGACCTCGGCACCACCACGGTCGTCGCCACGCTGCTGGACCTGTCCACCGGGACACCCGCGGCGGTCCGCTCGATGCTCAACCGGCAACAGCCGTTCGGCGCGGACGTGATCACCCGCATCAGCGCGACGATGCTCGACCCCGAGGCGCTGGGCAGGCTCACCACCGCCGCGCACGAGACGCTGGCGACGCTCGCCGGCGAGGTGTGCGAGGAGGCGGGCGTCGACCCGCTGCGGGTGTACGAGGTGGCGCTCGCCGGCAACGCCACGATGGTCCAGCTGGCGCTGGGCATCGATCCCGAGCCGCTCGGCGTGGCGCCGTTCGTGATGGCCACCCGCACGCTCCCCCGCGTGCACGCGACCGACCTCGGCGTGCCGGTGCACCCCGGCGCGCCCGCGTACACGTTCCCAGCGCTCGGCGCGTACGTCGGCGGCGACATCGTGTCCGGGATGCTGGCGTCCGGAATGGACCGGGACAAACGTTTGCGGCTGTTCGTGGACGTGGGCACCAACTGCGAGATCGTGCTCGGGGACGGCCGGCAGCTGCTCGCCACCGCGGCCCCGGCGGGCCCGGCGTTCGAGGGCGCGGCGATCCGCTGCGGCATGCGGGCCGCGGACGGCGCGATCGAGGTCGTGAAGATCACCGAGGAGGACGTCCGGCTGCAGGTGATCGGCGACGTCGAGCCGCGCGGGCTGTGCGGCTCCGGCTTGGTGGACGCGGTCGCCGAGCTGGTCGCGATCGGCCTGCTGGACTCGTCCGGCCGCCTGATGGCGACCGACGCCGCGACGGAGAAGTTCCCCACGCTCGCCGCGCGGCTGCGCGAGGTCAACGGCGAGCGGGTGTTCATGCTGCACGAGCCGGACATCTACCTGTCGCAGCGGGACGTCCGGGAGCTGCAGTTCGCCAAGGCGGCCATCGCCACCGGCTGGAAGCTGCTGGTCGAGGAGCTCGGCGTGTCCGAAGAGAACATCCAGCAGGTGCTGCTGGCCGGCTCGTTCGGGTCGTACCTGTCCCCGGCGAACGCGGTGCGGATCGGGCTGGTGCCGAAGATCTCGGTGCTGCGGATCGTGAGCGCGGGCAACGTGGCGGGCGAGGGCGCGAAGATGACGCTGCTGTCGATGCGCGAGCGGACCGGGGCGGCGGCGCTGCTGGAGGAGGTGCGCTATGTCGAGCTCTCCGACCGCCCGGACTTCAACGACCGGTTCATCGAGCAGCTCGCCTTCCCCGGCTGAGGTCGCGGTCGTAGCCTGCGGCGCGCTTGCCCTGCACGTGTCGGAGATCGCCGCGCGCCGGGGCTGGCCGGTGCACGTCCACCCGCTGCCGCCGCTGCTGCACAACCGTCCCGAGCGGATCGCCGCCGCCGTCGAGTCCGCAGTGGACACGCTGGGCGGCTACGCGCGGGTGGCCGTCGCGTTCGCCGACTGCGGCACCTACGGCGCGCTCGACGAGGTCTGCGCGCGGCGCGGCCTGACCCGGCTCGGCGGATCACACTGCTACGACGTGTTCGCCGGTGTCGAGCGGATGAAGGCGATGTTCGAGGCGGAGCCGGGCACGTACGTGCTGACCGACTTCCTGGTGCGCTCGTTCCGCCGCACGGTCGTCGCGGAGCTGGGCCTGGACCGGTACCCGTCGCTGCGCGAGGACTACTTCCGCCACTACCGCCGCGTGGTGTGGCTCGCGCAACGCCCGACCGACGCCCTGCGGTCCCAGGCCCGCGAGGCGGCAGAGGTGCTGGGCCTGCCGCTTTCGATCGTCCCCGTGGGAGACACAGGCCTGGAACAAGAACTGGCCAAACTCATCGACCAAAACGCGTAACGCAGCACCGCAACACCTAGGCAGGCCCCCACCCTCTCCGGGGGCACCCCTCAGCGCCAGTCTATCGGTTACCACTGACAATTCCGGCTGCCATGATCCACATGTGGACAGACGTGCGGGTTGTGGACAATTACCAGTTGGCATGTCGGTCGGTGGCGTCGGGTACCCGGATGGGCGCAACCGCGCCTGGGACACCGCGGCGGCTGTTGTGGACTGCCGGGCCCCGACACGGACGCTCAACTCGGCGACTGCGCTCCACCCAAAGCCGACGTCGGTGATCCACGTCCACGGCACCGACGAGATCGCCGCGCGCTACCGGCTGACGCGCCACCGCTCGGTCTCCGCGACCTGGTTGAACGTGAACACGTGCAGCCCCGGCACCGCCAGCTCCGGCGCGGACAGCACCGGCGTCACCCGGTCGAGCAGGCGGTCCGGCGAGTACGCGGTCGCCAGGCGGGCGAACCACGACACGTGCTTGCCGAAGAACCGCGCCGACTCCCCCACCCCGATCTTGCCGGCCATCGCCAGCAGCTTCGTGCGCTCGACCGGCCCGGCGAGCCCGAGGCGGATGGGCAGGTCCACCCCGCGCCTGCGGACCCGCTGCACCCACGAGGTCAGCACCTTCGGGTCGAAGCACAGGTTCGACACGATGTACGTGGCGTGCGCGCGCTTGTCCCACATGGCCTGCACGACGATGTCGTCGTCGATCGACGGGTGGCTCTGCGGGTAGCCGGTGATCCCGACGTGGGGGAACGGCCTGCCCAGCGCGGTCAGCTCGGCCAGCAGCGGCAGCGCGCCGTGGAATGGTCCGGCAGGCGGATCGGCGTCGCCTGCCGGGACGAACACGTCGTCGACGCCGGCGGTGAGCAGGCGGTCGACGATCTCCTCGAGGTGCGTGCGGTCCGCGACGAGCCGTGCGGAGAGATGGGGCACGACGCGGTAGTCACGCTTGGTCAGCCGCTCGGTGAGATCGAGCGTCGGATCGAGGCCCTTGGTGGGCGAGGCGGTGACCGTGATCGTCACGTCCGTCGGCACAGACGTGGCGATGGCGTCCTCGACCGTCCGGGTCGGGATGACCTCGTAGCGGATGTCCCGCCGCCAGCCGGAGTTGCGCATAGCCAAACTCGATTCGTCATACGCAATGGCGTCCGGTCGAGCGTAGCTCCCCTCGGCGTTCGCGACAACGCTTATAGTTTCGCCATGAGCAACAAGGAGGCCGGCACCGGAGTCCAGTCGGTCGACCGCGCGATCAGCGTCCTGGAGATCCTGGCGAGGCAGGGCGAGGCGGGCGTGAGCGAGGTGGCCGCGGAGATCGAGGTCCACAAGTCGACGGCGTTCCGGTTGCTCAACGCGCTGGAGACGCGGGGCCTGGTGGAGCAGGCCGAGGACCGGGGGAAGTACCGGCTCGGCTTCGGCATCGTGCGGCTCGCGGGTGCGGTCTCCGGTGGCATGGACGTGACGCGGCACAGCAGGCCGGTGTGCGAGCGCCTGGCCCGCGAGCTGGGCGAGACGGTGAACATCGCGGTCGGCGAGGCGCGCTACGCGGTGAACCTGGACCAGGTCCGCGGCACCTCGGCGGTGACGGCGCACAACTGGGTCGGCAGGCTCACCCCGCTGCACGCGACGTCGAGCGGCAAGGTCCTGCTGGCCTACCGCAGCGAGAAGCGCCGGACGGAGTTACTGGCGCACGGGATGGAGCCGTACACCCCGCACACGGTGACCACCCGCAAGCAGCTGACCGAGCAACTGGCGGCGGTGCACGAGCGCGGCTACGCGGTGGCGGTGGAGGAGTACGAGATCGGCCTGAACGCGATCGCCGCCCCCATCCGGGGCCACGACGGCAAGGTCTTCGCGGCGGTGAGCGCGTCGGGCCCGGCGTACCGGCTGACGGAGACGCTGATGCACGAACAGGCCACGATCCTGGTGCACGGCGCGGACGAGATCAGCCGCCGGCTGGGCTACCTGGGCTGACACCGCCTGCGCCGGAAACGCAAAAAATCTTGGTACACAACGTTTTCTGGATCTCGAATGGGGTATCCACGCTTACCGGTCCGGGCGGGTGTGACCCGGCCACAATCCGCGTGGAGCCGCCATGCTCAGCCACCACGAGGACCGCGAGCTCAGAGCGATCGAGCAGTGGTTCGAGGAGTCCGACCCCGCCCTCACCAGGGCGCTGCGCAACTACGAAGCACCCGGCAGGTTCCGGGTGCTTCGCCTTGTCGCGCGCATCGCGATCGACGTGATCGGCGTCGGGCTCTTTCTCGTCGGTGCGATCCTGACGCTCCCCGTCCTCGTGGTGATCGGGGTCCTCGTCATCGTGATCGGGGTGTGCCTTCACCTCGCGGCCGGCGGGCATCGTCGCCAGCGTCGGCGACGGCGCTGATCTCGTCGATCATCGCCGGCCACTGCGGTGCGGCCGGTACGTGACCCATCTCCGGGAACAGCACGAACCGTGCATCCGGGATCGCCGCTGCGGTCGCCTTGCCGGCCTTCCAGTGACACATCCCGTCCCGCTCGCCGTGGATCACCACGGTCGGACAGGTGATCTTCGCCAGCTCCGCGCGCCGGTCGCCGGCCGCGAAGCCGGCGGAAGTGTGCCGCATCGCGCCCTTCGGGTTGAGCCCGCGGTCGAACGCGATCCGGCCCGCCTCCCGCCATTGCGCCACGTCCGACGGCAGCACCGGGTTCGCGGCCGCGGCGAAGACCTTCGCCCAGAGCTCTCCCTCCTCGTCCCGGGTGCGGGACTTCTTGCGCACGGCCCCGGCCACGCGCAGCACCGTGCGCAGCCGCGGGCGCAGTAACCGCATCGACGTCGACGGGCCCAGCGACTGCAACGTCGCGCTGAGGACCCGATCCGGATGCCGCGACGCGGTCGTCTGCGCGACCATCGCGCCGAACGAGCCGCCCATGACGTGCCCGCCGGACCAACCGAGCGCATCGAACACCGCGACGACGTCATCCGCCATGTCACCCAGCGTGTACGCCGGACGCTGCTTGCGCGGCAGGTCGTCGTACTGCGTGAGGTACATCGACAGCCCCAGGTCCCGGTTGTCGATCCGCACGACCTGGAACCCACGGTCCGCGAGCCCGTCGAGGAACTCACTCGGCCACATCACCATCTGGCAGCCGGATCCCTGGATCAACAGCAGTGGTCTGCCGGTCGGCGGCCCGAGCACCTCATAGGCGATCTCGACCTCACCGTTGCGTGCGTACTCGATGCTCATGGTCTCCCCCATCGTTTCCCAATGCAGTGCATCGTAACCCGGTGCTACCATTTTCACAATGCAGTGCATTGTGAAAAGCTGGGACACGTGCCGAAGAAGATCGACCATCAGGTCCGCCGGCTGCAGTTGCTCGACGCGCTGTGGCGGATCACCCGCCGCGACGGCTGGGACGCGATCAGCCTGCGCAAGGTGGCGGCGGAGGCCGGCGTCTCGATGGGCATGGTGCAGCACTACTTCACGACGAAGGACGAGATGCTGCGCTTCGCCGTGGAGATGATGGAGGAGGACGTGCGGCAGCGCATCCGCGAGCGCGTCGCGAAGCTCCCCACGCCACCCGGCCCGCGGCTGCTGGTGTGGACGGTGTTGTCGGAGATGATCCCCAGCCCGGCCCGCCGCAGCGAGGAGGTCGAGGCGGCCGGAATCTTCATGCGCCGCTTCACGCTGAGCCCAGCGAGTGCCGCCCGCTTCGCGCGGAGCGGGGCCGAGCTGCGGCAGGCGATCAAGGATCAGATCCTGTTGGCGCGCAAGGGATCCGAGGCAGACGCCGACCGGGACGCGGGCGGGCTGATCGCCATACTCAACGGGCTCATGTTCGACTTCGTCACCGGCGCGCAGACGTCCGAGACGGCCCTCGCGACCATGCGCACCCAGATCGAGTTCGTCTTCGGCCCGGCCGCGGACGGTGAGCTGGACGGCTAGGCGCGGTGTTGCGCGGCGAGCCCCATACGATGAGACCTTCCGCGACATCGAAGGGACTCATTTCGTGCGCGCTCTGGTCACCGGCGGTGCCGGGTTCATCGGGTCGACGCTGGTCGACCGGCTGCTCTCCGACGGGCACGAGGTGGCCGTCGTGGACGACCTGTCCCGCGACAGCCTCGCGAACCTCACCGGCGCGCAGGAGACCGGGCGGCTGACGCTGCACCGGCTGGACATCAACGACCCGAAGCTGCCGGACGTCGTCGCGGCGGTCCGGCCCGAGGTCGTGTTCCACCTGGCCGCGCAGATCGACGTGCGGCACAGCGTCGCCGACCCCCGTAACGACGCCAACCACAACGTCGTCGGCACCATCGCCGTCGCCGAGGCCGCGCGGCTCGCCGGGGTGCGCAAGATCGTCTTCGCGTCGTCGGGCGGGTCCATCTACGGCACGCCCGAGGACCTCCCCATCGACGAGGCCGTCCCGATCAACCCCAAGTCCCCCTACGCCGCGAGCAAGGT
>Ga0164241_10002195_pt1 | contig 21756 bp, 15 predicted proteins | sample OricomyardsoilBY_FD_108780 | JGI IMG/M metagenome (GOLD analysis project Ga0164241, IMG submission 108780) | Backyard soil microbial communities from Emeryville, California, USA - Original compost - Back yard soil (BY) | ecosystem: Environmental > Terrestrial > Soil > Unclassified | place: USA... | reverse complement strand
TCGACGCGATCTTCGAGACCGTCGTCGACTCGGGCTTCGTCGGCTGCCGCAAGCCGGAATCGAAGATCTACGAGCTGACCCTCGAGCGCGTCGGCCAGCCCGCCGGGTCCTGCCTATTCGTCGACGACGTGCTGGTCAACTGCGAAGGCGCCCGCAAGGCCGGCCTCCACGCCGTCCACTTCCAGGACAACGAGCAGGCGATCGCGGAGATCCGCGCCGCGCTCGCCTAGGACGGTCTAGTGAAACCCGGGTGCGTGGCTGGCGAGCGCCGGACCAAGCGGGGCAAGGACGCAGGGAGGCCGAATAGCAGCGCTATTTGGCCGACCGAGGACGCCGCACCGCGTAGCGTCCGCCGCCGCCAGGCGCGTGCGGGGGTTTCGCTAGACCGTCCTAAAGCAGGTGGCGGCGCAGGAAGTCGAGTTGGTCGGCGACGACGGCCCCGTGCTGGGGTCCGTCGTAGATATCGAAGTGATCGACGCCGGGATAGGTGCGTAGCTCTCCGCGGGGAGCACGACGGGCGGCTGCGATCGCCGGGCCCGGCTTGGCCACACGGTCGGCCTCGCCAACACAGACCAGCCAGGGGCAGTGCAGCTTGACCGCATGTCGGGAGGGGCGGTAGGGACGACTGAGGATCCAGCGCGATGAAACGCGGTTGCGCCAGCGCGAGTCCTCGCCGATGGAGACGACGCGACAGCAGCCCTCCTCCCCACCGGGAGCGTTGATGAACGCCGCCTCGTCGGGCTGACCCACCGCCGGCAGGTGTCGGCCTCGAATTGCCGCAGTGAGCATCCGAGCGGTCACCAGCGGTGAGGCACGGTGCGCCTGCCGGACGATGTCGAGGAACGGCACCTGGCTGATCGCGGCCGCCACGTCCTGGTCCTCAGCCGCGGCGGCAAGCGCGTTGCCGCCGCCCAACGAGGAACCGAAGGTCGCCACCCTGTCCGGGTCGATTCCGGGCAGTGAACGAGCAAAGGCGATCGCGGCGCGCCAATCCTCCAACTGACGCCGGGGATGGAAGAGGTCCGCCTCGCCGTCGCTGTCGCCGAAGCCGCGGTGGTCGAAGACGAGCGCCGCGAAGCCGGCACTCGCGAAGCGCTCGGCAAAAGGACCGAGTCGATCCCGGCGAGTCCCGGAGAGGCCGTGAGCCATGACGACGATCGGCGCCTCCTCGCCTTCCCCGTTCACAGCCGGGTAGAGCCAGGCCGCACACGAATCGGCATCCGACGAGAAAGCGACGTCCTGGCGTTCCATGCCCCAATCAACGGAGACCGACTCCGAAACGTGAGAAGAGGCGATGCTCAAGCGGTCATCGGGACGATCCCGGGCTGGGCCGCGACCCGCTCGAGCCAGCCGCGCACCGCAGGGTAGGGGTCGAGATCGAAGCCGCCCTCGGGTGCCACGTGGGTGTAGGCGTAGAGGGCGATGTCGGCGATCGTGAAGCGCTCGGCGACGAAGTAATCGTGGTCGGTGAGATGGCGCTCCATCGCTTCGAGCGCCGCGTGGCCGGAGGCGCGCCTGGCCTCGATGTCCGCCGCGGGCGGTGGGTCATCGGCGTAGGCGACCCAGAAGCGGACGACTGCGATCCCTGGCTCGTGCTTGTACTGCTCGAAGAACATCCATTGCAAGACCTGGGCGCGCTCGTAGGGATCGTCGGGCAGGTAGCGGCTGCCATCGGCGAAGTACCAGAGGATCGCGTTTGACTCGCCGAGCGGACGACCGTCATCGAGCACCACCGTCGGCACACTGAGCGAGGGACTGAGCCCGCCGAGCACCTCGGCTCGATCGGAGCGATCGACGACCGAGAGCTCGCGGCGCTCGAACTCGATGTCGAGCAGGCCGAGGATCAAGCGGACCTTGTGGCAGTTGCCGGAGACCGGGTTGTCGTAGAGCAACACCGTCATGCGGCGCTGGCGCGGCGGCTAGTTGTCGGAACCGGCGCGGTCCCAGATGTAGAGCTCGACGGCCTCGAGGGCCAGCTCCATCTGGCGGGGCGGCGAGAGCAAGCCGAGGACCAGCTCGAGAGCGTCCTCCTCGGTGACCCCGGCGTCGACCGCCTCCTCACCGCGGAAGCCGGCGGCGAGCTTCATCGCCTCGCGGCGGTTATCGCCGAGCGAGCCGAAGGCGCCCATCAGGAAGTCGCGGTTCGGCACCGGGTGCCCCACCTCGAGCGAGCCGTGCCAGGCAGCGAGCATCGAGAGGTCGTGCTCGTCGAGCTCGGAGAGCGCCTTGGCGTAGTGGGTCTCGAGCTCGTCGTCGGGGATCTCATCGACCCAGGCGCGTACCGCCTCACCGAGCAGCTGGCGACGCGCCTCGCGGCCGATCGAGTCCGCGATCGCGCGGATAGCGTCGGCTGGGTCTACAAAGCAGAGAGCCATCTGCGTTGAAATTTAGAGAGGGCGGTAGACGCCAAAGCGGCGACAAGAAGCCGCAGTTTGCGGCGGGGACACGCCGGGGCCGGACATAGGGTGAAGGCATGTCTCTGAAGCTGATCCACGGGCCTCCGAACTCGGGCCGCGCAGGCCGTATTCGGCGTGGGCTGACGGCCGCGCTCGATCACGATCCGGTCCTCGTCGTCCCTACCCTCGACGACGTCTACGCCTTCGAGCGAGAGCTCTGCGCAGGCGGAGCGATCCTCGGCGCCGACGTAATGACCTTCGGCGGCCTGTTCCGGGCCGTCGCCTCCGCGGGAGGCGCCCCTCCGGGCGCCGTCCTCACTCCGGCCCAACGCCTCGGCGCCGTCGCGGCCGCGGTGACCGAGCGGCACGCGGAGATGGGCCCACTCCGTGGCTCCGCCCCGCAACCCGGCTTCCCGCTGGCACTGGAGCGCCTCTTCGACGAGCTCCAGGGAGCGGGCCTCGAGCCAACGGACGTCGAAGCGGTCGCAGGGACCCTCGAGGGCTCGGCCTACCTTGGCGACATCTCGACTCTGTTCGCCGCCTACGCACGGGTCCGTGAGGGGCTCGGAACGGTCGACACACACGGAATCGCCCGCGAGGCGATCGGCCTGCTGAGGGCCGGAGACGGGTTCTGGCGGCGCCCGGTCTTCCTCTATGGCCTCGACGACCTGACGCCCAACCAGCTGGATCTGATTCGAGCGCTCGCGTCGGTCACCGAGGTCACCGTGGCACTGCCCTACGAGGCAGGACACACGGCGCTCGAAGTCCGCAACGCGCCGCTGCTCGGAGCGCTGGAGGGGATCGGGGTCGATGAGGTTGAGGAGACCGCTGCCGACCCAGGCAACACCGAGTCGCCCCTCCTCTTCCACCTCGAGCGGAGCTTCGGCGCCGCCGAGCCGCAGCGCCGCCCCCTCGACGAGAGCCTCGTCTTCCTGCGCTCCGCCGGTGAGCGCGGCGAGGCCGAGGCGATCGCGGTCGAGGTGGCCCGCCTGCTCGCCGCCGGGACCGAGCCAGAGGAGATCGCGATCGTCGTCCGCGACCCGGCGCGGCGCGGGCCGCTGATCGCCTCGATCCTCGAGTCCTACGGGATCCCGACCGCGCTCGAGGCGGAGATCCGGGCCTCCACCACTTCGGTGGGAGGCTCGTTGATGGCCCTGCTGGAAGCCGTGCTGGGAACCGGGCGGGCGGCGGACCTGCTGCGCTACCTGCGCGGCCCCTCGGGGGTCTCGTCCGGGCGGATCGACTGGTTCGAGCGCAGGCTGCGCCGCGATCGCGTCCAGACAGCGGCGGCGGCCCTGGAACTCTGGGAGGAGAAATACGACGAGCCCCAGGAGGACGTCGCCCGGCTCCGCGAGGCTGCGAGCAAGCCGGCCGACCTAGCCAGGGAGGTCGGAGCGCTGGCTGCGGCGATGGGTGCCCGGGTGGGCTCAGAGCTGGAGGCTCGCACCGCTGGGGCGATCGCAATGGCGATGGCAGAGCGGGCCGAGCTCGAGGGTCTGGCACCGCTACCCGAAGCGATCGCCCAGGCGCTGGGGGGACTAAGGGTGCGGGTATGGAGCGGGCCGGTCGAAGATCGAGTCAGGATCGCCGACCCCCGCCGGGTGCGGGCGGCGCGCTTCGACAACGTCTTCATTGCCTCCCTGCGGGACGGTGAGTTCCCGCGCGGCGCGGCGCATTCCGACCCCTTCCTCTCCGAACGCCAACGCGAGTCGCTGGGCCTGCAACCTCGCCATGACAGCACGGCCGAGGAGCGCTACCTCTTCCACGCCTGCTTGGCACTGCCGAGACGACGGCTCTTCCTCTCCTACCGCGACAGCGACGAGAACGGTGTCGCCGAGGCATCCTCCCCCTTCCTCGAGGACGTCCGGCGACTGCTGGAGCCAAGCGAAGGAAAGCCCCGTGGCCGCGGCCTCGCCGAGGTTGTCCACCGAGTCGCCGACGCCCCGTCGGAGACGGAGCTGGCGCGGGCAATCGCCGCGCGGGGGCCGAGCGCCGAGCCCGATCGGCTGCTCGAGGTTGCCGGTGTCGAAGATGCGACCGCCGGTCAGGTCAGGGCCCGCCTGGTGAGCGCCAGGCGGGCCGAGGCCGCCTCGCGGGCACCGGGCCCTCTCTCCAACCCCGACGTGATCGCGGCGCTTAGCGACGTCCACGCCTACGGCGGCACGACCCTGGAGGGCTTCGACGTCTGCTCCTACCGCTGGTTCGTCTCCCACGAGCTCTCCCCTCAGCTGCTCGACCCGCCTCCCGATCCGCTTGTCCAGGGCGGCATCGTGCACGCCGCCCTCTACTCCCTATACAAGGAGCGACCGGGTGGCGACGCGCTTCCCAGGCCTGGCTCGCTGAACGCATGGATCGCCCGCGGCCGCGAGCTGGTCGGCGAGATCGCGGTGACGAGAGGGCTCGGCGAGCACCCGGCCGAGCGGGCGATGCTGGCGCGCGTCGAGGGTCTGCTGGCGCGCTTCCTCGCCGAGGAGGCGCGCCGAGAGACGGCCGGCTTCCAGCCCTGGCTGCTGGAGGAGGGGTTCTCCGAGGCCGAGGAGGTCGAGCAGCCCGCCCTCGAGATCGACGGATGGCATCTGCACGGAGCGATCGACCGGGTCGACCGGGCGCCCGACGGTCGCGCTCTCGTCCTCGACTACAAGCTCTCCGGCAGGGTCACCCCAGGCGAGAAGCTCGAGGAGGAGGCAAAGCTGCAGTTGCAGCTCTACCTGATCGCCGTCGCCGAGCTCTGGGAGACGGAAATCGTCGCTGGCCTCTACCACCCGCTGCGCGGCACCTCCGAGCGGCGGCCGCGCGGGCTGGTGCGCGAGGACGCCGCGGCCGAACTCGCCGGGTATGGGCTCGCCAAGACCGACCGGGTCGACGAGGAGCGCTTCGAGGAGCTGCTCGCCGACGCCCGCCGCCGGGCCGGCGAGATCGTCGCCCGGATGCGAAGCGGGCAGATCGACCGCGACCCCGGGCCCCGCGCGGGCCTGCGCGGCCACGGCATCTGCCCAAGCTTCTGCGACTTCGCGCCGATCTGCCGCCGCGACCGGGCGCCGGTCGAGCCGGCGGCAGACGAGGAGGAGGACGAGCGGTGAGCGAGCGGCGGCCGACGGCAGAGCAGCGAGCAGCGATTGAGGCAACGGGGGCCGAGGTCCTGGTCGAGGCGGGCGCCGGGACCGGCAAGACCGGCGTCATGGTCGACCGCTACTGCCGGCTGGTCTGTGACCAGGGCGTTTCCCCGGACGCGATCCTCGTCTTCACCTTCACCGACAAGGCCGCAGCCGAGCTGCGCCAGCGGATCCGCGCCGAGATTGAGCAGCGGGCGGAGGCGGGATCGGAGCGCGCCGCGGAGCTGCTGCCCGGGCTCGGCAGCGCCTGGGTGACGACGATCCACGGCTTCTGCAACCGGCTGCTCTCCGCCCACCCGGTCGCAGTCGGCATCGACCCCAGGTTCCGGGTCCTCGACGCCCCGGAGACCGAGCGGGCGGCTCGCGAAGCCTTCGACGAGGCACTCGAGGCCTTTCTTGCGGGGGGCGAGCGGGAGCGCGAGAACACCGTCGCCGCATTCGACATCGGCGGGCTGCGCGGAATCGTGCTCGGTGCGCACGCCGAGCTGCGCAGCCGTGGCGCGGCCGAGCCCCAGCTGCCCGAGCCGCCGGAGCCGGACGTCCCCACGGCATTGCGCCACGCCGCCGCGGTCGCGGCAGAAACGCTCGCGGAGCTGAAGCCCGGCAGCGCCAACCATGAGCTGGTCGAGCGGGCGCTGGCGCTCCTCGACGGCGCCGAGAGCCCTCCCAGCCTCGACGAGATGACTTCGCTGCGAACCGGCAGCAAGGCGAAGCCGATGGCCACCTACAAGGACGCGATCGAAGCGGCACTGAGCCGCGTCGCCGAGGCCGGCGAGGGCGGCCTTGCCTACCAGCACGTCGGCGAGCTCCTGCGCCTCTTCTCGGCTCGCTTCGCCGTCACCAAGGCAAGGCGCGCCGGCATCGACTTCGAGGACCTACAGCTGCTGGCCGCGCGCCTGCTCGAGCGGACCGAGACGGGAGCGGCCTACCAAGCCAGATTCAGCCATCTCCTCGTCGACGAGTTCCAGGACACCAATCGGCTCCAGCTGCGTCTGATCGAGGCGCTGCGCGGGCCGAAGTGCCAGCTGATGGTCGTCGGCGACGAGCTGCAATCGATCTACGGCTTCAGGCACGCCGACCTCGACGTCTTCCGCGAGCGGCGCGAGGCGATCGAGGCAAGCGCCAGCGGGGAAGCGCTGCCGCTGAGCGGCAACTTCCGCTCGCGCCCCGAGGTGATCGGCGCCGTCAACGCGATCGGAGAGCGCCTGCTCGACCGCTACACGCCGCTGCGGGTCGGCGCCCTGCCGGAGCTCGCGCAGCCGCGCGGAGAGGGTCCGGCGGTGGAGATGCTGCTGACCGGCCGCGAGGGCTGGGACGCCGAGGAGATCCAGCTCGACCCGGTAACTGACGCCCGCACACCGGCCAACCAGCTAGCCGAGGCCCGCTTTCTCGCCGCGCGACTGCGCGAGCTGGCCGACCAGGGAGTCGAGCGCGGCGCGATGGTCGTGCTACTGCGGGCCTTCACCCGCCTCGACGCCTACGAGGACTCGCTAGAGCGAGCCGGCCTGCGCCCTTACGTGGTCGGCGGCCGCGGCTACTGGTCACAGCAGCAGGTCGCCGACGTCTGCGCGCTGCTGGCGACGATCGCCAACCCGCTCGACGACCAGGCGCTGCTCGGCACGCTCGCCTCGCCGGCCTGCGGCGCCGCCCCCGACACGCTCTGGTTGCTGCGTGCCGCGGCAGGGCGGGGTCGCCACATCTGGCCCACGGTCGAGCAGCTGGCAGGACTCGGCGAGGACGAGGGCATCGACCTCGAGCGCCTCGAGCAGATCCCCGCGGCAGAGCAGGCCCTGCTGCGCGCCTTCGCCGAGAGGATCGCCGAGCTGCGCCGTCGCGCCACCTCGCTATCGCTTGCCGGCCTGATCGACGCCGCGGTGACAGAGACCGGCTACGACCTCGCGGTGCTGATGCGCCCCGCCGGCGAGACCCGCTTCGCCAACGTGCGCAAGCTGATGCGCCTCGCCACGGAGTTCGAGGGCGCCGAGGGTCGCGACCTGCGCGGCCTGCTCGACTTCCTCGCCGCCCGCGCCGATGCCGATGCCGACGCACAGGCGGCAACCGCCGTCGAGGGCCACGACGGAGTGCGGATCATGACCATCCACAGCGCCAAGGGGCTCGAGTTCGACGTCGTCGCGATCCCCCATCTCTCCCGCGGCCTGCTGCCCGCCGCCCGCACCCCCCTGCTCACCCTCGGCCGCGAGCAGGAGACGCCGCGGGTGGGGATGCAGCTGCGCCGGCTCGGCGCTCGCGGGATCAACCTCTACGCGCAGCGCGAGCTCGGCGAGGACGCCCAGAAGCGCGAAGCCGAAGAGGAGCTCCGCCTCTTCCACGTCGGCGCGACACGAGCCCGCGAGCGACTGCTGCTGAGCGGCGTGGTCAGCCCCTCTCCCCCGTCGCGCGAAAGTCACGGCAAGGCGGTGATCGAGCGGATCGTCGCCGGGCTTGAGATCGACCGCGAGCGCGACTCGACCGTCGCGATCCCGGCCCCCGAGCCGAGGCCGGGGCTGGAGGCGACGTTCGAGCCTTCTGAGATCAAGGTTCGCGTCAACCTCGCCTCGGTCGAGCAGGCCGCGAGTCTGACCATGGTGCGCAAGGAAGCGGGCGCGGCAGCGGACGACGGCGAAGGACCGGCTCCACTAGTCGCGCAACGGACCACCCGGACCGCGAGGCGCCCCCTTTCATACACGGCGATCTCCTCCCACGGCGAGGGCTCCGAAGAGCGTCCCCTCGACAGCGACCGCGCGCTTCGCGAGCGAGGCGGTGGCGAGCCCGCGGACGGCGATGGAGGCGCGGCGCGGGGCATCGCCGTGCACGCGCTGCTCGAGTGGAGCCAGGCCAACGACTGGCAGACCCCGAACGCCGAGCTGGTCGATCGCGTACTGGCCTCTGCCGAGGTCGGTCGTGCCGCGCTCGACGAAGAGGCAATCATGGCGCCATTCCAAGCCTGGCTCGACTCCAGCTTCTTCACCGAGCGGATACGGAACGCGCCGAAGAGCCGTGCCGAGGTGCCGCTGCTGATCGAGGTCGCCGACACCGTGCTGCGCGGCTCGATCGACCTGCTGGTCGAGGAGGACGGCAAGCCGCCGTTGATCGTCGACTACAAGACCGACCGGGTCGACGGCGCGGCGACCACCGAGCTCACCGCCCGCTACGAGATCCAGCAAGCCATCTACGCCCTCGCCGTCGCCGAGGCATGCGAAGCCTCAGAGGTCGAGCTCGCCTACGTCTTCTTGGAACGCCCCGAGCAGCCGGTCGTGACGCGATGGGGGCAGGAGAAGATCGACGCCGGACGCCAGCGGCTCAAAACCGAGATCGCCAGGATCAGGAAGGGTTGATCAGGTCGTTCCAGGCGATGCCGGGGTATCCAGTTTGGCCGCCAGCTCGTCGAGCTTCAACTCCTTGAGACCCTCGCCGACGGCGTCGAGCTCGGCGGCGCAGTAGGTGACCAGCTCGCGACCCTCGCCGCAGAGGTCGAGGGTCTCGCGCAGGCCGGCCTGGCCGGAGTCGAGCCGGTCGATGATCTGCTCCAGCCGCTCGACCGCCACCTCGTAGCTCTCGGGTTTCTCGCTCAATCCTCTTCCTCGATCCTGGCGCCGACCTCACCGTCGGCGAAGCGCAGTTTGACGCGCTCGGCGGCGACCGCGTCGGCGCTGCTGCTCACCGGCTCGCCGTCGGCGCCCTCGACGAGCGCGTAGCCGCGCTCGAGAGTGCGCTCGGGCTCGTGGGCGCGGAGCGCCACCGCGGCCTGGCGCAGCGCCTCGCGGCGCCGCTCCATTTCCGGCCCGGCGGCGCGGCGCCGCGCGCGCTCGAGGACCACCGTGGCGAGGCGGCGCTGAAAGCCGAGTCGCTCGGCGATTCCGCGTTCGGAAGCGGCGCGGATCTCTCGCGTCTTCTGATTGAGCGCAAGCTGCTCACGGCGCAGGGCACGGGCTGGACCGCGGGCCAGGGCGACCAGGTGCGGCGTACGAGCCGGAATCGCCCCTTCGGCCGCTCGGTGCAAGGAGGCGACGCCGCGGTCGAGCGATCCGCGGGCCGCCCGACAGTCGAGCGGAACCGCGGCCTCAGCAGCGTGCGTCGGGGTCGAGCAGGCGACCGCGGCAACATCGTCGATCAGCGTCGCGTCGCGCTCGTGGCCGACGGCGCTGATGACCGGCACGCGCAGCATCGCCACCGTGCGACAGAGCGTCTCGTCGCAGAAGGCCCAGAGGTCGGCGAGGCTGCCGCCGCCACGAGTGACGACGATCGTCTCGACCTGCGGCTGCGCGGCAAGGCCCTGGATCGCCGCGGCGATCGCCGGCGCCGCGTGGCGATCCTGCACCGGGGCGAAGGCCCAGACCACGGTGCCGCGCCAGCCCCGCCGCTCGAGCCCGGCGAGCAGATCACGGCGAGCCGCGCCAGATTCGGCGGTGACGATGCCGATCGTCTTCGGCAGCAACGGCCGCACCAGCTGCTTCTGCAGCTCGAACAGCCCCTCGGCTTTGAGCTGCTTGCGCAGCGCCTCCAGCCGCGCCAGCAGGTCACCCTCACCGGCAAGCCGCACGTGGGTGGCGCGAAACGAGAAGCTGGGCGAAGCCTGGCCGCCGCCTGGGTAGTAGTCAGGCCCACCGGCGATGACGACTTCGGCGCCATCGCGCAACCCGCCGGCCGGCAGCCCCGCCTTCTCGAGGTCGTCGAGCCAGATCGCGCAGGGCACGGCGCCCTCGCCGTCGCGCAGCTCGAAGTAGGCCTGGACCTTGCTTCGGCCCACGCCGGTCACCTCGCCGATCAAGAGCACCCGGGCGCGCCTGCGCATCTCCTCCTGCAGCTTGCGCGCGTAGCGGCCGACTCCGAAAGGCCCAGGCAGGTCCGGCCCAGGCTTGGCCGCCGCATCAACCGCCGATATCGCCTCTCCATCCACGCAGGTTTAGGCGGTCTTGTTCCAGCGACGGGCCCACTGCTTGAGCTCTTGCATCACGGGGCGCAAGGCCGCGCCCTTCTCGGTTAGGGAATAGGTGACGCGCACCGGCGTACCGGCCTCCACCTCACGCTCGACCAAGCCTTCCTCCTCCAGCTCACGCAACCGCTGTGAGAGCAGCCGATCCGACAACCCCGGCACGGCCCTCGCAAGCTCGCCAAAGCGAAGCGGCCCTTCGGTCAATGCGGAGACAATCGCCCCCGTCCAGCGCTTGCCGATCAACTCAATTGCCGCATGGAAGTGCGGGCAGACGCCGTTGACAGCCTGATCTTGGCTCCGCGACCCAACCTCCACACGGGGAGCTTACTGAACGTAAGTGATGGGCTCAGCTTGTGCAGGGACCGGTGTCGATGGTCGTGGTCGTCTCTCGCAGAGCGGCACTTACAACCTCGTTGGGGACAGCGAAACCTCCCGGGGTCCCGGTTGTGGTCGCGGCGAAAACGGTGCCTAGGACCTGACCTCGGTTGTCAACCAGGGGGCCGCCGGAGTTACCGCTGCGAACGCTGCCGCGCAGGGAGACGATCGGCCGGCGGATCGGTCCACGGCCGTAGGAGTCCTCGCTGATCGTCTCGCGCGTTTCGCCCAGGCGGGCTGGGGCGGCCGCGTAGGGGCCGTTCTCCGGATAGCCGAGGACCGCGGCCGCCGTGCCCGACTGGGGCTCGGACGCGATCGCCAAGGCCGGCAGGTCCGCGTCGACGTGCAGCAGGGCAAGGTCGTTTGCGGGGTCGTAGTAGACCGGGGTGGCATCGAGCGAGGCGCCTCCCTGGGTCGTCACCGTGGTGTCGTCCTCGCCGGCGAGGACATGGGCATTGGTCACAACGATGCCGGGAGCCGCGACCCAACCCGAACCCTCGACGCCCAGTCCGCAGGCGGTCCCCAGCACCCGCACCACCGAGGCACCTGCACCAATCACCTCAGGATCGCCAACGATCGAAGAATCAGGGGCTGCCACCGGCGTCGCCGGCCCGACGATCGACGGCGCCGGGTCAACGCGGTTGAGCGCGTGCAGGATCGGCCCCGACGGGGGCAACACGTCGTTGAGACTGCGCAGAATCAGCGAGCGCTGCACGTCGGCACGCAGTTGAGCGGTGCCCGGTGCATGCAGGGCGACGGCGCCGAAGACCCAGACCAGCCCGAGTGCCACCGAGGCGATCAGGGCCGCCCCGCCAGCCCCATCAGCCAAGTGCAGCCCCTTTCTCCGGATCAGCCGCGAACGCAACCCCAGCGCCACGCTCTCCAGGGTGACCGCCACCACCGCCCCCACCAACAGCGCCCCCAGAGCCGCGCACAACGGCGCATAGGGCGACTCCGCACCTTGGTTCAGCGCCAGCGGACCGATCCGGCTGCCGGCGAAAGCCCCGACCGCAAAACCCATCAGCGTGAGCGTGCCGACGATCAACCCCTGCCTGTAGCCCCAAAGCCCAAGGGCCAGCGTGAAGGCGACGATCCCCCAATCGAGAATAGTCATACATGAATAGAAGCAGGCAGAAGGCGGGTCGGGTGCCACTCCTCGCGGCTTGTACTTTTTCGCCAATTCAATGGGGGCCGAGCCATCCACGCTTGACCGAAAAAGTTGAGCGGGGAGTGGTGCCCGACCCGCCCCACCAATACCTTTCACAAAAGTGAGCAATCTCTCTCCCGAGGCGGAGCGGCGTCGCCGTCTCGTCACCCGCGCGCTACCACTCATCCTGATCGCCCTGGTGGCGTTCGTAGTCGGCGCCGTTGTCGGCAAGCCGGGCTCCCCGGAGAAGGAAACCGCGGGGCGCTTCGTCGATGCCTGGGAGCGCGATGAATTCGCCGCCATGTACAAGGAGCTGAACCCGTCCTCGCAACGGCAGGTCGAGCTGAACGACTTCGTGGTCGCCTACCGCGAAGCCGAGGAGGTCGCGACGCTGCGCTCCCTGCAAGCCGACTCGCCCAAGGACAGCAGGTCACGCAACGGGAAAACCGTGGTGCCAGTGCCGGTCACCACCGCGATGGTCGCCTTCGGCACGATAGAGAACGAGCTCGAGCTGCCCTTCGACGAAGGCGGAATCGAGTGGGACCCCAGCCTCGTCTTCCCCGGTCTGCGCCGCGGCGAGCATCTCGCGAACCAGATCGAGCTGGCGCCGCGCGCCGCGATCCTCGCCGCCGACGGCTCAACGCTCGCCGAGGGTCCGGCGGAAGCCCGCTCCCATCCACTGGGCAGCGCCGCGATCGACGTCACCGGTGAAGTCGGCATCGCCGAAGAAACCGACCCCGAGGTGCTCGCCCGCCGCGGCTTCTCCCCCGACACGCCGGTCGGAGTCAGCGGTCTCGAGCTGGCCTTCAACGCCAGGCTCACCGGCCGGCCCGGCGGCTCGCTGCTGGCAGTGGGCGAAGACGGCTCGGAACGGACCATCGCCAAAGCCGAGCCGCGCGCCGGGGCGCCGGTCAAGACGACGATCGACCCCGATCTTCAGGAAGCCGCCGTCGCGGCCCTCGCCGGCCGCCTCGGCGGCATCGCCGTGCTCGACACTCGCAGGGGCGACATTCGTGCCCTCGCCGGCTACGCCTTCTCCGCCCCACAGCCACCGGGCTCCACCTTCAAGATGATCACGACGACCGCGGCGCTGCAGAAGGGCGTGGTCTCGCTCGATGACGAATTCGAAATTGTCGACGGTGTCAACGTCGGCGGGCGTTTCATCGAAAACGCCAACGGCGAGTTCTGCGGAGGCACCTTCCGCGAAGCGTTCGCCGAGTCATGCAATGCCGACTTCGCTCCACTCGGCCCGGAAATCGGTAACGACGAACTGGTCGAGACGGCGGAACGGTTCGGCTTCAACTCACCGCCGCCGCTCTACGCGTCGCGGATCCTCGCCCACGTCGATCCCAAAATGTCGACGATCCCAACCGAGATCGGCGAAGAAATAGACCTCGGGGTCAGCGCGATCGGTCAGGGCGAAGTGCTGGCGACGCCGCTACAGATGGCGAGCGTGGCGCAGACGATCGCCAACGGCGGCGTGCGCGAGCCGACCTCGATTGTCGCCAACAAGAAACTGCGTCCCGAGATGAGACCGGTGCGGGTGATGTCGCCGAGGATCGCCAAGGAACTGACCGAGCTGATGATCGGCGTGGTCGCCGGCGGCACCGGAACCGCGGGCGCGATCGCCGAGGCCCAGGTGGCCGGCAAGACCGGCACCGCCGAGCTCGGGCCCAAGCCCGGCGAAGAGGAAGAGGAACACCCGGAGCAGATCAAGGACGCCTGGTTCGCCGCCTTCGCTCCAGCCGAAAAGGCCAGGCTGGCGGTGGGCGTGCTGCTGATCGAAGCCGAAGCGGCGGGCGGCGAGGTCGCCGCGCCGACGGCGGCGGCGGTGCTCTCGGCCGGTCTCTAGCAACAGCTAGAGGTCGAGGGTGACCTTGGCCGGGCCTTCGGGGCCCGGGATCGAGAGCACCAGGGGACGGTTCTCAGATGCCGACGCCGGCAATTTGAAGAGCACCAGAGAGCCCTCGATCGGGCCCTGCTGCGGTGTCGAGTCGAGGATCGGGATCTGTTCCTGGGATTCGACTTCACCGCCAAATGGCAGCGCGTAGAGGCTGTCGCTCTCGATCGCGTCGAAGACCTCGTGGTCGGCGTCTTCGATCGTGAACGAGTCGGCCAGCGTCTGCGGCTCTTCGCTCTCGTTCTGGACCTCGAAGAAGACGCCGAAGTAGCTCGAGCCCTCGGGCGGCGGCGGCTGGTTGACCAGGTAGGCCGAGTCCTCGTTGTCGTTGGGGTTGAGGAAGCGGGAGAAGATCGCGTTGTAGCTGAGCTCGCCGAGCTCGACGGGCTCACCCTCGACGACGTCCTTCTCGTGACTCTCATAGCCACAGGCGGACACGGCGAGCGCCAGCGCCGCGAAGACGAGGGCGGCGAGCAAGGGCGCGACGAATCGGTTGCGGCGGAGCATCGGCGGCGAGAGCCTATAAGAGTCCGGCTAAGGAATACCGGTCGCGTGAGGGTTGCCGCCGGCGACCGCGACACGGCCGGCGTCCAGGCCCCCCGACTCGAGCTGCTCGCGCAGGCGCCGCAGCACCTCGCGCCAGTGCCGCTCGTAGGGGACAGAGGCCGCGGAGAGCAGCTCGAGGCCTCGATCGACCGGATTCGACGGCTCGGTCCAGTAGGAGACGCGCAACTTGGTCAGCGATCCCGGCCTCTCGGTCAGCTCCCAGAGGGTCGTCGAGGGGATTCGGTTGCCGCGCCCGCCGCACCCGTGCTCGACGAGGCGGTGCGGCGCATCGAGCTCGGCGATCGTCGTGTCCATCCAGACCCGGCGCGGGCGCACGTCGAAGCAAAACCGGGCGCCGGCGCCGATGCCGGTCGACGCGATCCGCGTCAGGTGGAAGCCGGAGAGGAAGTGATCCATGAAGGCCGGACGCAGAGCGAGGTCGCCGATCGCTGCGAAGACGCGCTCGCGGGGCACGTCGATCTCGACCTCTGCGCTGACCGGGCCCATCGCGGCGCGATTCTATTCCCACCGCCTCGGTAGACGCGGCCCACCGCTTTCCGTATGGCCAATCTGACCAAACTGCGGCAAAAAGATTGTGCCTGATGGCATTTACGCGCTACCATGAATTGTGGAGGCGCCGGGAAAGGAGACCCCATCTTTACCAGCACCAGTCCCGGCATCGATGTTGAGTACTTCGACGTAGGCGCGACCCCTGGCTCGGGGACGTTTTTTTGCGCCGCATGTGGCTCGCAGCTCTCGCTGCGCGAGAACGACCAGCTGCCCGAGTGCCCCCGCTGCGGGGCCGGTGAGTTCCAGCGCGACTCGATCTTCGAGCCGATGCAGGAGCACGGCCAGACGGCGGAGCTGGCAATTCCAGCCGACGTCTCCCCCTCCGACTGGCTGCCGATGGCTCGCGCAATGCTGCCCGAGCCCGGGCGCTATGTCGTCTGCCGAGAAGAAGACGGTGAGATCAGGGTCTTCCAGATCGAACAGGGCTGGACACGGCTCGGCCGCAGCGCCGCCGCCGACATCCGTCTCGACGACCCAAGCGTCTCCCGGCGCCACGCCCTGATCGTCTCCGAGCAGCCCGATTCCCTGCGCGTGCTCGACGACCGCAGCCTCAACGGCGTCTTCCTCAACGGCGAGATCGTCGAGTGGGGACGACTCGGCGACGGCGACGAACTGGCGATCGGCCGCTTCCACCTCTTCGCCCTGGAACGCTGAATCGCCTTCCGGTGCGCCTTATGCACCCATAGCGAGCATAAGGCGCACCGGAAGCGAGTTTGCGGAGATTCCGGCCTCCCCGGCCCCTAGCATGGGGTCATGAGCGCTAATCCGGATCCTCCGGAGATCGCCGCCGAGCGAGCCCGCGAACGACTCCACGAGGAGATCGAGCGGGTCCGCGTCGGCGTAGAGGAGATGCTCGCCGAGCAGGAGAACGGCGGCGACGGCGACCTACGCCGTGAACTCGACGCCCTTCGCGACGAGACCAACGCGCTGATCAAGCGCCGCGTCCGCAAAACGGAGAAACGCCTCAACAAGCGCATCAACAAGATCGACCAGCGCACCGAGGCACTGGAGCACCGCCTCGACGAAGTCGAGCAGGATCGTCAGTACGCCGAGTGGAGGATCCACACCAATACCGAGCAAATGCTCGACGGCCTACTGCAGGAGATCCGCGCGATCGCGGACCTCCTCACCCGCTAGCTGTCGCTACCGCATCATGTACCAGTGCTGCACTGAGTTGTTTGCCTGACGGGCGACGACATCGATCCGATTCGGATCCCAGGAAGCCGCCCCTGGGCTGGAGGTCAACGAACCGCCCAGGCTGTGCCATTCGTGCCAGCCATTTTCATACCACTTGTGCCAGAGCGCGTTGTCCGTCCCCCTGGCGAAGATGTCCAAGCGACCCGGCCCCCAGGATGAGATCTCGGGAGCGCCGACCACGCCTCCGCCATGGTTATACGTCTGCATTTTCGAGCCGTCCCACCAAACCTGCTGGACGGAGCCATCCTGCGCCCGGAAGACGATGTCGATCCTGTTAGTTCCCCAGGAAACCGCGCTTGGCGACGAGGCGAGGTTGTAGCCCAGGTCTTCCCATGGGCTCCAGCTGCTGCCGGTCCACCAGCGATGCACGAGGGTATTGGAGGGGCTCCTGGCCCAGATGTCGTAGTGGTTTTGCGAAATCGTCATGTCGGGATCGCCCACGATATTTCCGCCAAAATTTTCGACTTGCCATTTAGACCCGTTCCACCAGAGGTCGACCACCTGGTTGCTGGAGTTGCGACCCAAGGCGTCAATCCGGTTGCCGCCGAAGCCAACCGCGCCTACTCCCGAAGAGATCACGCCGGCGCCACCGAGATTTTCCCAGCCTTTCCAGCTGCTCCCGTCCCACCACTTGTGCGCGTAGGAACCGTCCGTCGCTCTCCCCCAGATATCGAGTCGATTTGCACCCCAAGAAGAGATGTCCGGGTCTTCCGTGATGTTTCCGCCCATATTCTCTGACTGCCAGTACCACGGTCCCCCTGAACCAGGCGCATACGATTCGCCGCTCAGAATGTCGGCCTTGCCATCACCGGTGGCGTCGCCGAGCGCCATCTCCTGGGCCTGGCCCATCCCCGTGAGGGTCGTACTCCAAGCGAAGCTGGAGCCGGTCCAGCTTCCGCGCATGTAGCGGTATTTGTTACCGCCTTCCTCCTCGACGGCGACGATGTCGTCTTTGCCGTCGCCGTTTGTATCCCCGAGCTCCATCTTCACCGGCAGACCCATCCCCGTAAGGTTCGTGTAATTCCAGGTGAAGTTGGAACCCGTGCTGGTGCCGAGCATGTAGCTGTAATTGCCGCCCGACCTCTCGACGGCGACGATGTCGTCTTTGCCGTCGCCGTTGACGTCGCCAAGGGCAACCTTGAGTGGGTAGCCCATGCCGGTCAGGCTCGTGTAATTCCAGGTGAAGTTCGAGCCCGTACTGGTGCCGAGCATGTAGTTGTAGTTGCCGCCCGACCTCTCGACGGCGACGATGTCGTCTTTGCCGTCGCCGTTGACGTCGCCAAGGGCCATCTGCGAGGGGTAGCCCATACCTGTCAGATTCGTGAAGTTCCAGGTGAAATTGGTTCCCGTGCTGTTTCCGCGCATGTAGCGATAGGTGCCGTAGCCGTTGGTGCCTTTGTTCTCGGACTCGACCGCGATGATGTCGTCTTTGCTGTCGCCATCGATATCGCCGACGGCCAGCTGCCACGGATAACCCATGCCCGTGAGGCTCGTGAAGTTCCATGAGAAGTTGGGGCCTGTATTGGCGCCCCGCATGTAGCGATAGGCGCCATTGCCTTCGGCCTCGACTGCGACGATGTCCTCTTTGCCATCGTTGTTGGTGTCGCCGAGATCGGCCTGGATTGGCTGGCCCATGCCCGTAAGGCCTGTTCCAAATAGAGTGAAGTCAGAGCCTCCGCTAGTTCCGAGCATGTACCGGAAACTTGCCGGCCATTTCGTCGCTCCGGTCTGGCCCTCATACGCGAACCACGCTTGCCTGTAGTCGCCATCGACGTCACGCAGCCCGGCGTGGTAGGCCCAGCTTGGCTCGTTGGCGACGTCCTTATAGAAGTACCAAGAGACGAACCTGATGTCGTAGTGCGTCTCCGCCCAATTATAGGTCTCGTTCAATAGGCCGGCGAGTTCGCCTTCATTGACCGTCTGTGCGATATCGCCGTCATAATCGACAGGCCACCCGACCTCGGTGATCCACAGGGGCTTGCTTCCCAAGCCAGCTTGGTTCTGAGCGTTCACGGCTGAGGATACATTCGACCATACTCCGGTAGCCTTTTCGGGGTACTGTCGAAAGGTTTCACCTGCCTTTTTCGTCCCCAAGGAATAGGGATGAATGGACAGCCCGTCGTAGGCTGAGCTAATACCGGCCGCTTTAGCAGCATTTTTCAGGTAATCAAAAATGCACCATGCTCCGTTGGCGCAGTTCATTGCCGGATCGAAGGATTCCTGGTAGAGGCCACCGAAAAGGACCTGGGTGGAATAGCCGAAAAGGGCGCTCTGGGCTTCCCGGATGGTTTTTGACGTCGCGACGAGGAAGTCCCCGTACTCTTTCCCGTTGCAGGCTTCCGCTGGGCAGTTCATCGGCAGGTTAGGCTCATTCCAGACCTCCCAGGCCTTGACTGGAAGCTGGGGTATTTTCCCATTGTTTTTCGCCCAGAAGCTCCCCCCCTGTCCATAGCGCTGAACAGTCGTCCAGACGAATTGCTTCCACTCTACGAATGCTGGCTCTCCCGTCCAGTAGTACTGAGGATTACCTCCCTTGCGGGTATATAGGTAGGGCAGTATCTCGATGCCATGCAGTGCCGCTTTTTCGAAATAGCGGTCATAGGTATTTTCCCACGCCCATGGGTTTTTCCAGCCTTCGGATCCTCCACCCCCGGCGTTGTTGATCGTGTCCCACTTGATCTGCATGCGGAATTTCTGCACGCCCGCCTTCTCCATAGCTGTCCAGGCGTCGTCGTTGTCGTTGACCCACTCGCCATCCATTCCGTAGAACCTTTCCGGAAGAGCGAGTGCAGAGGTCGCAGTGACACATAGGAAGGCGAAAGAGGCAAGGGGCACCACTAGAAGCCTCGTCAGCCACCGTCCAACCGTGGTCTCGGATCGTCCTCGCGTCATCCCCCACCTTTCAAGTTTTGGCTCTACGTGCCACGACTGCTCCTGACGCTCGCAGGTCCGTTGCCGTACGCGCCACGCCAATGTGGTCAAGCCACACAGGTCAGAGTGTCCATACTGGGAATCGCGGCGCCGGACAGCGACGGGGATCAGAGGGCCGGCGCCAACGCCTTACTCAGTCGAGATCGAAGGATCCGCCTGGACCCTGTGGGGCACGACCATCATGAAGTTGTCTGCGGCCTCAGAGGCGAGAGACATGACGCGGTCCGCCTCTTCGTCTTGGCCGGTGGCGCGGAGTTCGTTGGCGTAGCTGCCCAGGAGGTCGTCGACGTCGAGGAGGCCCTCGGCGTCTATCTCTTTGAGCTCCACCTTGGCTCCTCTGCCCAGACGGCGCAGGATCGCGTCGCGGTCGATGCCGAAGGCGTTGTGGCGGACGTAGACGCGGCCGCCGGTCATCCCGGCGCAGGCCCAGGGGCCGAGGTCGCCGAGAACGATGGCGCGGCCCGAGGTCATGTACTCGAAGGCGAAACCCTTGGCGTTGGCGCGGTCGACCACGCAGCCGCGAGCATCGTCGATCGCCTCCTCCGGTTCACCGGCCAGCACGACGTCGGCGCCGGAGAGACGGATGCAGAAGCGCGAGTCGGCCGAGCCCTGGACGAAGAGGCGGCCGCGCTGGGCGCCGTAGGCGAAGGACTTGCCGACCGAGCCGTTGAGCCGCTGGCCCTTGGCGCCCTTGCCCTTCAGCACCGCCACCGAGCCACCCAGCATCGTCTTGCCGACGCCGTCCTGCGCGCCGCCCTCGATGCGGATCGCGACGCCGTAGGCGTTGAAGGCGCCAAGGCCCTGTCCAGCGACCGAGCCGCCGTTGAACTCGAGGCTGGCGAGCACGTCGTCGTTTGACTCCGGCCCGTCTTCGAAGATGCGCGAGCGGGCGATCGCCCCGGCCAGCTCGGTACCCAGTACGCGATCGTTGGCGTCGGTGGCGCGGGGGAACTCGTTGCGGATCGTGCGGCCGGAGCAGATGTCGCCGGCCAGTCCGCCGATCTGCGCCGAGGCCTGCTTGGCCTCCATGCGGATCGGCCGGGCGGCAACCAGGCCCGCCTCGGCGCGCTCCTCAGCCTCCTCGGCAACCGGCAGGTCGAGCGGCTCAAGGTCGAGGAACTCCTCCAGCGGCGTGATCAGCGAGGCCAGGTCGACCACGTCGTGGTGGGAGACCTGCTCGAGCAGGTCGTAGCGACCGACCAGGTCCTGGGCGCGCTCGTAGCCAAGCGAGGCGACGACCTGCTTGACCTCCTCGCCCATCGCCTGGAAGAAGCGGGCGCAGCTCTCGGCGGCGCCGTCGACCTCCTGCGGGGTGAACTTCTTGAGGCCGTGCTCCTGGGCCTGCTCGACCGTTTCAATCTGCGTGGCGATGCCGACGTGGCAGGTGTCGAGCTGGCAGCCGCGACAGATCGTGCAGCCGAGGCTGACCATCGCCAGGGTGCCGAAGCCGACCCGGTTGGCGCCGAGGCAGTGCAGCTTGACGATGTCGTGGCCGTGGCGGTAACCACCGTCGGCCCAGATCTCGACCCGGTTGCGGATACCTGCCTCCATCAGCGCCCGGTGCACGGCGCGAGTGCCGATGTCGGAGGGCAGGCCGACGTGGCGCAGGGCGTGCTGACGAGCAGCACCGGTGCCCCCCTCGAAGCCCGAGAGGGTGATGATGTCGGCGCCCGCCTTGGCGATGCCGAGGCCGATCGTGCCGATGTTCGGCACCACCGGGACCTTGACCGAGACGCGCACGTCGGGGTTGACCGTCTTCAGCTCGTCGATCAGCTCGGCGAGGTCCTCGATCGAGTAGAGGTCGTGGTTGTTGGAGGGCGAGATCAGGTCGGTGCCGGGCGCCGCGTTACGAGCGGCGGCGACTTTCTCGGAGACCTTCTTGCCGGGCAGGTGGCCGCCCTCGCCGGGCTTGGCGCCCTGGCCGATCTTGATCTCGGCCAGGTAGGAGGAGTTGAGCATCTCCGCCGAGACGCCGAAGCGCCCCGAGGCGACCTGCTGGCCGCGCCACTTGCGGTAGTTGCCGTACATGTCGCGGATCTCGCCACCCTCGCCGTTGACGCAGAGCACGTTGATCGACTTGGCCGCCTCGGCGTAAGCGCGGAAGGCCGGCTCGGACTGCGAGCCGAAGCTCATCGAGGAGATCACCACCGGGTAGTCGTGGCGGCCGACGCCGGCGTCGACGTTGGCCGGATCGACCGGCTCGCGGTCTCCCTTCAGCCCCATGATGTGGCGCATCGAGATCGGGCTCTGCTGCTCGAGGTCGCGCACCTTCTCGGAGTACTCCTCGTAGGAGCCGGTGCCGTTGGCGGTGGCGATCGCGGCCTTGTAGACCTTCGGGTAGAAGCGGAAGGTCTTCGCCGGCTTGGACTCCTCGTCGCCGGCGAGGATGCGGGCGCGCTCGTTGGTGTCCTCGTCGAGGGCGCTGAAGCCGACGCCGCCGGACTCCGAGGCGGCGAAGGCCTCGGTCATGAAGATCTCGGCCAGCTCGGGCTTGATGCCGATCGAGGAGAACTGGCGCGCGTAGCCACGCACCTCGTGGATGCCGATCGTCGAGATGACTTTCTCCATGCCCTTCTTGAGCGCGTCGCAGAGGTTGGAGACGTCGGTCTCGTAGTCCTCGACGCAGATCACCTCGACCATCGTGTACG
>Ga0164241_10002194_pt1 | contig 21759 bp, 20 predicted proteins | sample OricomyardsoilBY_FD_108780 | JGI IMG/M metagenome (GOLD analysis project Ga0164241, IMG submission 108780) | Backyard soil microbial communities from Emeryville, California, USA - Original compost - Back yard soil (BY) | ecosystem: Environmental > Terrestrial > Soil > Unclassified | place: USA... | reverse complement strand
GAAAATCGGGTAAGGTTCCGCACTGTGCGGAGCAGCTCTCCGGCGCGGATGTGGCGGAACTGGTAGACGCAGCAGACTTAAAATCTGCTTCCCGTAAGGGAGTGTGGGTTCGATTCCCGCCGTCCGCACCATGAACTTGTGAAGGGACGTCGTGCTCGAAGTTGGCAACCTGCATCTGTGGCGCGGCGACCGGCATCTGCTGCGCGGTCTGGGTTTCACGCTCGGCGCCGGTCAGGCGCTGCAACTGCTGTGGCCCAACGGCACCGGCAAGACCTCGCTGCTGCGCTGTGTCGCGGGCTTCCTGCATGCCGAGGAAGGGCAGATAAGCTGGCACGGAAAACCGGTGCGTGAAGATCGCGATGCGTTTCATCGCGACCTGGCCTACCTGGGCCATGACACCGCGCTCAAGGCAGACCTGACCGCGCTGGAAAACCTGCGCTACAGCTGCGCGCTGCGCCTGCGATTGAGCGACGACGTGCTGCAGGCGGCGCTGGCTGACGCAGGTCTGGAGCGCATCGACCCGGAGCAGCCGGTGCGCTCGCTGTCGGCCGGACAGCAGCGCCGCGTGTCACTGGCGCGGCTGTCGCTGTGGGATGCGCGGCTGTGGCTGCTCGATGAACCCGCCTCCAATCTCGACGCGGCCGGCCAGCAGGTGCTCGAGCGGATACTCAAGTCGCATCTGCAGGCGGGAGGCGCGGCGATTCTGGCCACTCATCACGCCCTGCCGCTGCCGGACACGCACTGTCGTCTGTGGCGATCACCCCAGGAGGTCATCTGAGCGCGCCCCGCAATACCACCGCCGGCGCGGCCATGGCGGTGCTTCGGCGCGACCTGCTGCTGGCCGCGCGCCGCCCCGGCGAGTGGCTGCAGCCGCTGGCGTTCTTCGTGCTGGTCACCGTGCTGTTTCCGCTGGCCGTGGATCCCGAAGCCTCCCGGTTGCGCCAGCTGGCTCCGGCGGCCCTGTGGGTGACTTTGCTGCTGGCCTCGCTGCTGGCGCTGGATTTCCTGTTCCGGGAAGACCGTCGCGACGGAACTTTGGAGCAGTACGTACTGTCTGGACAGTCGTTCACCGCGCTGTTGCTGGCGAAAACCACGGCGCACTGGCTGCTGACCGGCCTGCCCGTGGTGCTGGTGGGGCCGCTGGCGGCAATCAGTCTCGGCGCGCCGCTGCAGTCGCTGCCGGGCATCTTTTTCGCGCTGGTGCTGGGCAGTGTGTCGCTGAGCCTGATCGGTGCCATTGGCGCCGGCCTGACGCTCGGCGTGCGGGGCAGCGGGGCGTTGCTGTCGTTGCTGGTACTGCCACTGGTGATGCCGGTACTGGTATTTGGCGCCCGCGCCACGCAGTTTGCGATGGCGGGTGACGATTTTGCCGCGCCGCTGTACCTGTTGGCGGCGATGGGTGTGCTGTCGCTGACGCTGGCGCCGCTGGCGGCCGCGGCGGCCGTGCGGATCAGCCTGGAGTAAAATGTCCGCATGAACTGGGTCTGGTTCCACCGCTTCGGCTCGCCGCCATATTTCTACCGTTTCGCCGGTCGGTGGGCGCCGTGGTTCCTGGGTATTGCCTCAGTGCTCGCCGCCATTGGCCTGTATGGTGGGCTGGTGGTCGCGCCGACTGACTACTACCAGAGCGATGTGTTCCGCATCATGTATGTGCACGTGCCATCGGCGTATCTGATGATGATGACCTACTGCTGGATGGCAGGAGCGGCCGCAGTGGGCCTGATCTGGCGTATCAAGGTGGCGCATGCCGTGGCGGCCGCCTGCGCGCCGGCGGGCGTTGTCTTCGCCGGCTGTGCGCTGCTCACCGGAATGATCTGGGGCCAGCCGACCTGGGGCACCTACTGGGCGTGGGATCCGCGCCTCGTCTCGTCCTTGTTCATGTTGTTCTTCTTCCTGGGCTACATCGCGCTGCGAGGAGCCATCGAGGATCGCGACCGCGCCGACCGCAGCAGCGCGGTGCTGGCCATCGTCGGCGTGGTCAACGTGCCCATCGTTCACTACTCGGTGGTGTGGTGGAACTCCCTGCATCAGGGGCCGACCCTCATGCGCAGCGACGGACCGGCCATGCCCATGTCCATGGCCTGGCCGTTGCTGGTGATGCTGGCCGCCTATACCTTTTATTTCCTTGCCATCATGCTGCTGCGCGCGCGCGCCGAAGTGCTGCGCCGCGAGCGCGGCGGTGCCTGGCTGCGCGAAGAGCTGGTGCGACTGGAGTTAAGGTCATGAAAGAGTTTTTCGAGATGCGCGGTTACGGCGGCTTCGTGTGGTCCGCCTACGCCATCGCCATCGGCAGCCTGCTGCTGAATGTGTGGCTGGCGCGGCGTCAGCTGCGCAGCGCACGCAACGACGCGCGTCGCCGCATCGCCATGCTGGAGAATCCATGACACCTTCGCAAAAGCGGCGCCTGTACATGGTGCTGGGCATCCTGGTTGGCGTGGGCGTGGCCACCGCCTTCGCGCTGCAGTCTTTCAAGACCAGCATCGGCTTGCGGACTCCCGCCGAGGTGCTGACCGGCGCGGTGAAACAAGGCAAGCGGTTCCAGCTCGGTGGCATGGTCGAGAAGGGCAGCGTGCAGCGCACGCCCGGCACACTGGAAATACGTTTCGTCGTGACGGATTTCCAGCGCGAGATTCCGGTCGTCTACAACGGCGTGTTGCCCGACCTGTTCAAGGACGGCAAAGGCGTGCAGGCCAATGGCCGTCTCGATGAACATGGCGTGTTCATTGCCGACGAAGTCATCGCCAAGCACGACGAGAACTACATGCCTCCGGCCGTGGGCAAGGCACTGAAGCGCGGCGAATCGCGGCTCGATCAACCGCCGCAGCCCGAAACGACACCACGGTAGCCACATGATTCCTGAAATCGGCCAGTTCGCGATGATCCTGGCGCTGCTGCTCGCGGCGGCGCAGGCCGTTTTCGGCATCGCCGGTCCCTGGCGCGGGAACCAGCGCCTGATCCAGGCGGTGTATCCAGCCGTCGCCGGCCAGTTCGTGATGCTGGCGCTGGCCTTCGGCTGCCTGATCTGGTCGCTGGTGCACAACGACTTCTCGGTGAAACTGGTGGTGCTGCATTCGAACAGCGCGCTGCCGATTTATTTTCGCGTGGCGGCAGCCTGGGGCAATCACGAGGGCAGCCTGCTGTTCTGGGTGTTCGTGCTGTCGATATGGACGCTCGCCGTTGCGGCTTTCTCCACCTCGCTGCCACGGCCCTTCGTGGCGCGGGTGCTGGGCGTGCTCGGCGTGATCAGCCTGGGCTTCCTGCTGTTCTCGCTGGCGACGTCGAATCCCTTCGAACGCCTGCAGCCGGCGCGCTTCGATGGCATCGACCTGAATCCGGTGCTGCAGGACTTCGGTCTCACGATTCATCCGCCCATGCTGTACGTGGGCTACGTGGGCTTCTCGGTGGCATTCGCGTTCGCCTGCGCCGCCATGCTCGAAGGCAAACTCGACCAGACCTGGGCACGCTGGACGCGACCCTGGACCACCGTGGCCTGGATGTTCCTCACCGTGGGCATCGCACTGGGTGCCTGGTGGGCCTATTACGAACTGGGGTGGGGCGGCTACTGGGCCTGGGATCCGGTCGAGAATTCCATCCTGATGCCCTGGCTGCTGGGCACCGCGCTGATCCATTCCTTGTCGGTGACCGACAAGCGCGGCTTGTTCAAGAGCTGGACGCTGCTGCTGGCCATCATGGCCTTCTCGTTCTGTCTGCTCGCCACCTTCATGGTGCGTTCGGGCGTGCTGGTGTCGGTGCACAGTTTCGCGGCCGATCCGAAGCGCGGCATTTTCATCCTCACCTTCCTGGCGCTGACCATCGGCGGTTCGCTGTCGCTGTATCTGTGGCGCGCGCCGCTGCTGAAGTCCTCGGCGGGGTTCGATCTGCTGTCGCGCGAGAGTTTCCTGCTGTTCAACAACATCCTGCTGGTGGTGGCCACGGCGGTGGTGTTCGGCGGCACCATGGCGCCGTTCATTGCGGATCTGGCCGGACTGGGCACGCTGTCGGTGGGCCCGCCGTACTTCAATCCCATGTTCCTGCTGCCCATTCTGCCGCTGCTGACGCTGGTCTCCATCGGCACCTTCGCGCGCTGGAAGCGTGGCCAGCTCGGCGAGTCGCGCCGCCGCATCCTGGGATCGCTGGCGCTGGCTGTGGTGCTGGGTCTTGCCGTGATGCTGGGCTTGTATGGCGACCGGTCGATACTCGGTCCGGTGGGCGTGGTGCTGGGGCTGTGGATCATCGGCTCGGCGCTGATCGATCCGATCGATCGCTGGCGCCGCGGCCTGTCGGTTTCGGCGGCCATCCTGGGCATGACGCTGGCGCACATCGGTCTGGGCGTGGTGGCCATCGGGCTGACCACCATGGAATCACGACGGGTGGAACGCGATGTGGCGCTGTCGCCCGGCCAGCAGGTGGAGGTGGGCCGTTACAGTTTCCGTTTCCTCGGCACGGAGGAGGTTCAGGGGCCCAACTACCAGGCTACGCGCGCGCGCATCGAAGTCTTCCATGATGGCAAACCCGATTCCACCCTGCTGCCCGAGCGGCGTGACTACCTGGTGCAGGAGCAGTCGTTGGCCGAAGCCGCGGTGGGCGTGGGCTGGCGGCGCGACATACTGGCCACCATGGGCGATGCAGTGGGCAATGGAGCCTGGAGCCTGCGGCTGCAGGTACGGCCGGTGATGCGACTGGTATGGCTGGGCGCGTTGCTGATGGCCTGCGGCGGCCTGCTGGCGACATTCGATCGCCGCTATCGCAAGCAGCGCGCTACCGCTGCGCAAACCTCGGTCGCGGCTGGCTTGGCTGACGGCAGCGCCACATGAACCGCTTCGCCATTCCACTGGGCATCTTCGCGGTGCTGGTCGTTGTATTCGCGGTGGCGCTGAAGCGCGCGCCTGAAAAACAGTTCGTGCAGTCCGCGCTGATCGGCAAGCCCGCGCCGGATTTCGTGCTGCCCGATCTGCTGGCTGAAGGAGGAACGGTCGACAGCCGCCACTTCAAGGGCCGCTGGTTCCTGCTGAACGTCTGGGGCACGTGGTGCTACGAATGCCGCGCCGAACATGCGCAGCTGCTGGCCATCCAGAAGGAAGGCAAGGTGGCGGTGGTGGGCCTCAACTACAAGGATGAGAACGACGCGGCGCGCGAATGGTTGCAGGAACTGGGCAATCCCTTCGAAGCCGTGGCCGTGGACAAGGAAGGCCGTGCCGCCATCGACTACGGCGTATATGGCGCACCGGAGAGTTTCCTGGTGAATCCGCAGGGCATCATCGTGCACAAGGTGGTGAGCGTGATCACACCGGAGCTGTGGCAGAACACCTTGCTGCCCATGGTGGAAGGAAAGACACCATGAGACGTGCCGGCTTTGCGGTTTTGCTCGCATTGGTCATGTTGCCGGCGTTGGCCATCGACAAGGCGCCGCCGCTGCCCGATCCGGTGCAGCAGCAGCGCTATCAGGGGTTGATCCACGAGCTGCGCTGCCTGAAATGCCAGGGCGAGACCGTCGCCGACACACAGGCCATGTTCGGCGAGGACATCCGCCGCCAGGTACGCGAGATGGTGCAGGCCGGCAAGAGCGACAGCGAAGTGCGCCAGTATCTGGTGGACCGCTACGGCCAGATCATCCTGCTGCGACCGCGCTGGTCGGCCGGCAATGCCTGGCTGTGGCTGGCGCCGGGCATCTTTCTGCTCGGGGGCGCCTGGATTGCCTGGCGCATCCTGCGCCAGCGTCGTGATCTGCTGGCCACCGACACCTCCGAAGTCGGCGACGAGGCAGGCCGCACATGAACGCCTTCATGCTCGTCGCAGCGCTGCTGGCGCTGGCCGTCATCGCGCCCCTGCTGTATCCCTTGCTCAAGCGCAAGGATCAGGGGCCGGGTGCGGCGCTGCTGGCCGTGATCGTCACCGTGGTCATCGGTGGCGGCGCCGCGCTGCTGTATCCACTGTGGAGCAACTGGAAGTGGTCCGAGCCTGCGCCAGCCGCGGATTCACCCGCGGCCATGATCGGCCGGCTCGCGCGCCGGCTCGAGAAGCAGCCGGATGACCTCGATGGATGGCTGCTGCTGGGCAAGTCCTACGGCGTGGTCGAGCAGTTTCCGCTGGCCGCGCGTGCCTACCAGCGCGCCGATGCGCTGGCCAAAGGACAGAACAGCGAGGCGCTGATGGGGTGGGGCGATGCTCTGATCAATGGCAAACAAAGCGATTTTTCCGGCCGCGCCGGCAGATTGTTCGAGAAGGCACTGCAGCTCGAGCCCAATTCGGTGAAAGCCCTGTTCTACAGCGCCATCGCGGCCATGGAGCGCAACGAGCTGCCCCTGGCGCGCGAGCGCTTCGAGCGTCTGCTTCAGGGCAATCCGCCGCCCGAAGTGCAGCGCGTGATCGCGCAGCAGATCCGCAATATCGACGCGCAGGTACTGCTGGCGTCCAGCGGCGCGGCAGAAAAGGCAGTCGCCACGGCCGCGCCAGGTGCGGCCGCGGCGACGGTGTCGGTGCCATTGCGCATCACCTTGTCGGGCAGCGTTTCAGCCAAGGCGGCTGCGGGCGCACCGCTTTTCGTGCTGGCCCGCATTCCCGGACAGCGCGGTCCGCCACTGGCGGCCAAGCGGCTGGAGGCGAAGTTTCCGCAAGATGTCGAATTGCTGAACACCGATGCCATGATCAGCGGCACGGGTTTCTCCGCGGGGCAGGAAATCGAAATCGAGGCGCGGATCGCCAATGGCGGCAGCGCGATTTCGCGTAGCGGAGACCCCTTCGGCAGCACACGCGTGAAAGCCGGTGCCGCGCAGCGCACCCGCATCGAAATCAATCAGCTCAAGCCCTGAAATTTTCTGGAATCGGCTATTCTTCGGGCGATCGATCCGCCGTACAACGGCTTCTTGGGGGAATCATGAGACGTGCAATTTCGGTCATTGCCGGTTCGGCATTGGCAATGGGTCTGGTTGCGACCTGGCAGGCCGCCGCGGCGCCGGCAACACAGGTGAAGGCGGGCGAGTGGGTCACGCATGGACGTGACGACAGCGAGCAGCGTTACAGCCCGCTGAAGCAGATCACCGCGGACAATGTGAAAGATCTGGGCCTGGCCTGGTTTGCGGATCTGACCGAGCGTGGCCAGTACCAGTCCACGCCGGTGATGGTCGACGGCCGTCTCTACGTCACCACGCCGTGGAGCAAGATCTACGCCTTCGACGCCAGGACCGGAGCGAAGCTGTGGAAGTACGACCCCAAGGTGCCGCGCGAACTCGCGGCCACCAGTCTGTGCTGCAACAACTCCAATCGCGGCGTGGCTTACTGGAAGGGCAAGGTCATCATCGGCACGCTGGATGGCCGGCTGGTCGCGGTGGATGCGAAGAAGGGCACGCTGGCCTGGGAGACGCAGACCACCAATCCGAATGACGCCATGTCGATCACCGGCGCGCCGCGCGTGGGCAATGGCATCGTGTTCATCGGCCAGGCCGGTTCCGAATTCCATCAGCGCGGTTTCATGTCGGCCTACAACGCCGATACCGGCAAGCAGCTGTGGAAGTTCTATCTCACGCCGGGCAATCCCGCCAAGGGGCCGGATGGCGCCGCGTCCGATCCGGTGATGGCGATGGCCGCCAAGACCTGGAAGGGCGAGTGGTGGAAGACCGGCGGCGGTGCCACGCCGTGGGATGGCATCGTCTATGACCCGCAGACCGATTCGGTGATCTTCGGCACCGGCAACGGCGCGCCGTGGCCGGCCGAAGTGCGCTCGCCGGGTGGCGGCGACAACCTGTTCACCGCGTCCATCGTTGCCCTCGATGCGAAGACGGGCAAGTACAAGTGGCACTACCAGACCACGCCCATGGACAACTTCGACTTCGACAACACCTCGCCGCTCACGGTCGCCGATCTGAACATCGACGGCCAGAAGAAGCACGTGGTGATGCAGATCCCGAAGAACGGCGTGTTCTATGTGATCGAGGCGGCCACCGGCAAGGTGATCAACGCGCAGCTGGTCGTGCCGTTTGCCAATTGGTTGACCGGCTTCGACAAGGCCAACAACTGGGCACCCATCCTCAACCCCGATGCCAACATCGGCAAGACGGGCAAGGGCTGGTACGTCGTGCCCTTCCAGACGCATGTCTGGTATCCGCAGTCGTACAACCCCGACACGGGGCTGTTCTATGTGGGCGTGCGCTATGCCAGCTACGGCATGGTGGCCGAGGCCGGCGCCAAGATGGGCAACCAGCTGCTGTCGATCAATGTGGCCAAGCGTCCGGAGATGGCGGCGCCGAAGCTGGAAGGTGCCGGCGGCTGGCTGGTGGCCTGGGATCCGGTCAAGCAGAAAGAAGTATGGCGTTCGAGCGGCCAGGGCAATGGCCAGGCCGGTTCGGGCACGATGACCACGGCCGGCAATCTGGTGTTCCAGGGCACCGCGCCGCGCAATCTCACGGCCTTCCGCGCCGATACGGGCGAAAAGGTGTGGAGCGGCGAGGCGGGCGTGAACATCTCCGCCGGTTCCATGACCTATGACGTCGGCGGCACGCAGTATGTGGCGGCCGTGGGCGCCGGTCAGGGCGCCAACCCGGCGCGTCTGGTGGTCTACAAGCTCGGTGGCGAGACCGCGCTGCCACCGGCCGCGCCCGCGGCGCCGCCGACCGCCTTCACGCCACCGGCGAAGTTCGGCACTGACGCGCAGCTGGCGCGCGGCAAAGAGCTGTATACGCAGAACTGCACCATCTGCCATGAGGGTGGTCGCGGCATGGGCGGATTCCCCGACCTGCGCACGACGCCGATGATGCAGAACGCCGAGGTGTTCAAGGCCATCGTGTACGACGGCGCATTGACCGACAACGGCATGCTGTCGTTCAAGAAGGCGCTGACCACCGAGGACGTGGAAGCCATTCGAGCCCACCTCGTTGCGCTGGCCAATGAGCCGCGTCCGGCGGGTGGATTCGGCTTCGGTCCGGGTGGTGGTGGTCGTGGTGCCGGCGGCGGTCGCGGTCCGGGCGGCGGTCCCGGCGGCCAGGCGGCCGCACCCGCGGCAGAGCAACCGGCAGTGGGATTGCATCAATAGCGGCATCGCACACGATCATTTCGGGGGGAGGCGTTCATGAGACTTGCAGCTTCGATGATCGGTGCGGCAATGCTGTCGGGTGCGTTGCTGTCAGGCGCGCTGGCTCCGGCGATGGCGGCGGACGCGCCGGCCAAAGCGGGTGGGTGGCCCTCGTACGGTGGCGGTGACACCGAACAGCGCTACAGCCCGCTGACGCAGATCAACACCGACACCGTCGGCCAGCTCGGCCTGGCCTGGTACGCGCAGCTGAGCGAAGGCGGCGGCTATCAGAGCACGCCGCTGATCATCGATGGCCGCCTGTACGTGACCACGCCCTGGAGCAAGGCCTACGCCTTCGACGCGAAGAGCGGCAAGCAACTGTGGAAGTACGATCCGAACGTGCCGCGCGAAATCGCCGGCACGTCCCTGTGCTGCAATATCTCCAACCGTGGCGCGGCCTACTGGAATGGCAAGATCATCTGGGCCGCGCTCGATGGCCGCCTGCTGGCGGTGGACGCGAAGACCGGCAAGAAGATCTGGGAAAAGCGCGTCACCGATCCGCAGATGGCCTATTCCATCACCGGTGCGCCACGTATCGGCAAGGGCATCGTGTACATCGGGCAGGGCGGCGCCGAGTTCTACACGCGGGGTTTCATTTCCGCGCACGATGCGGACACGGGCAAGGAGCTGTGGCGCTTCTGGACGATTCCGGGCAATCCGGCCAAGGGGCCGGACCATGCCGCCTCCGATGACGTGATGGCCATGGCCGCCAAGACCTGGACCGGCGAATGGTGGAAGGCGGGCGGCGGTGGCTCGGTGTGGGATGGCATCCTCTACGATCCGCAGACCGAGACGGTGGTCTTCGGCACCGGCAATGGCATTCCCTGGCCGGCATACATTCGCTCGCCGGGCGGCGGCGACAATCTGTTCACGGCGTCGATCGTTGCGCTCGATGCCAGAACCGGCAAGTACAAGTGGCACTACCAGGCCACGCCGAAGGATGGTTACGACTTCGACAACACCTCGCCGCTGACCGCGGCCGATATCGTCGTCGACGGCCAGAAGAAGCATGTGGTGATGCAGGCGCCGAAGAACGGCGTGTTCTATGTGATCGAGTTGGCCACCGGCAAGGTGGTATCGGCCGATCCGTTCGTGCCGTCGCTGAACTGGCTCACCGGTTTCGACAAGGCCAACAACTGGGCACCCATCCTCAATCCGGCCAGCGACTACGGCCGCACGGGCAAGGGCTTCTACGTGGTGTCGTCGCAGGCGCATGTGTGGCATCCGCAGTCCTACAACCCCAACACGGGGCTGGTGTACCTGCCGACGCGGTACGGCGTCATGTCGCTGGTGGCCGAGAAGGGCGCGACCATCCTGGGCAACCAGCTCGTCGATGTGAGCATGTCCAAGCAGCCGGAAGGGCCGCGTCCCCAGATCCAGGGTGCGGGTGCCTACCTGCAGGCCTGGGATCCGGTGAAGCGCAAATCGGCCTGGACGCAGCGCGAAGGCAGTGGCAGCGCCGGCACGCTCACCACCGCCGGCAACCTGGTGTTCCAGGGCACTGCCGGGCAGAAGTTCACCGCCTTCCGCGCCGACAACGGTGAGAAGGTCTGGTCGATCGCCACGCAGGGCAATGTGGTTCCCGGTCCGGTGACCTACTCCATCGACGGCGTGCAGTATCTGGCGGCGATTTCCTCCGCCAGCACGGGCTTCGCGGCAGCCAATGGCGTGAATCGCCTGCTGGTGTACAAGGTGGGCGGCACGACCGCATTGCCACCGGCGCCCCCGGTGGTGGCGCAGGTACTCAATCCGCCGGAGAACTTCGGCGATGCGGCCCTGCGCGCGCATGGGCAGCAGCTCTACGAGAGCAGCTGCACGGGCTGTCATGAGGGCGGCCGCATGTTCACCGGTTACCCGGACCTGAACTACACGACGGCGCTGACCAGCGGCCCGCTGTTCAAGGCCATCGTGATCGACGGCGCGTTGAAAGAGAACGGCATGATGCCGTTCAACAAGTCGCTGAGCGCGCAGGATGCGGAGGCGATCCGCTCTTACCTCACCTATCGAGCGAATGACCTGAAGAAGAATCCGCCGCGCTTCGGTGGTCCGGGCGGTGGCGGCCAGGGCGCGGCGCGCGCGCCGGCTGGTGCACCTCAACCCGCGCCGCCAGCACCGCCACCCCCGCCGGCGGCCCACCAGTAGGCGCGTCGTGCGATCGGCGGGTGTGGCGAAAATCGCCGAGCTGCTGAGCGCCAGGTAGGCGCATGCCGGTCCACAGTTATTTTCCCACGCGCATCGTGGCGGCGACGCTGCCGCGCGCGCGCGCCGCGGATCTGAATGCGCGTCTGCTGCGCGAATGCCAGCAACTGCAGATCGAAGACCTGGCCGGCCAGCGCTGGTCGCGTCGCAACTACCGCGGTGGATTCACCTCGTATGCCTCCGCGCATCAGATGCACCGGCATTCACCCACGTTTGCGCGGCTGGAACGCTGGATCGACGGACAGGTGCGGCGCTTCGCGCGGGAACTGGAGTTCGATCTGGGTGGCAAGGCGCTGGCCATGACCGACTGCTGGGTCAACGTGATGCCGCGCAATGTGACGCACAGCCTGCATCTGCATCCGCTGTCGGTGGTGAGCGGCACGTACTACGTGCGCGTGCCACGCGGCGCGCCGGGGCTGAAGTTCGAGGATCCGCGGCTGGAGCGCTACATGGGCGCGCCGCCCCGCAGGACGGATGCCGCGCCGCGCAACCGCAACTGGATCGTCATGCCGGCCGCTCCGGGCGGGCTGCTGCTGTTCGAGAGCTGGCTGCGGCACGAAGTGGTGGCCAATCCCGTGGCCGGCGAACGCATCAGCGTCAGTTTCAACTACGGCTGGGGCTGAACCGGCAAACGGAAGCGGATCGGCACCGCATATCGGCCGCCGACCGGCCTGCCCGCCACCTGCGCGGGTGTGAACTGCATTTCGAAGGCGACGCGGATGGCAGCCTGATCCAGCAAGTCGGCGCCTGATGGACCGGCAATGCCCGCCGCCGTGACACAGCCCGCGGCGTCCAGATCGACGGCCACCCGAACGACGCCCTCGACGTTGGGCCTGCGCAGCGGATCGGGATAGAAATTGGTCAGATCGGGAACCGAGCGGATGGCCGGACTGCTCTTGCCGGTCGTGCCGCCGGCGTCCGCCGGACAAGGTCTGTCGCGTGCCGTCATGGCAGGCTGTGCGTCGGCGGCCTCGCGCGCGACGAATTCCTCATCGGCAATCTGCATCCGCAACGCGTTGTAATCGGCGATCACGGCTTCGTCTTCGTACTGCATGCGCGCGCGAAATTTTTCCGCGGCGCATTCATTGCTGTCGAGCGTCACGGCGCGCTGCTGATGCGAGTACGCGCGCTGATCGATGGCCTGCATCTGCACCAGCCATTCGGTTTGCCGCGCGGCGGCCTGGCGCTTGATCTGCTCGCGCACCAGATCGCGGTGATAGTCACGCCTGGTGCTGACCTGCCAGTAGCTGGCCAGCAGCACGATGCGACACAACTCCGTGGCATGCAGTTCGGCCAGGGGACGCAGTGCCTCGGGTGGAACGCGGTCGGAGCCGGCCGCGAGAGCGTTGGGCAATTCGGCCCGCAACTGCGCCATGCGCTGCAGCACCGGTTCGCGCAGCAGGTTGCTGGCAATGTCGTCTTCCAGGCGCCGCCCGGTGTGATCCGGTCCGGGATTGCCTGCCAGTCTGGGCAGGTCGGCGATGAGTCGCCGCATGGCGGGCAATGCGGTATCGATCTGTTGCAGCGTGGCGCCGGCCGTGTCGCTGGATGCCGTGGGATCTGCCGGCGTGGGCGACAGTGGCTGCGCGGCGTCGGCGGCCATGGGTGTCAGGTATGCGAAAAGCACCAGCACTGCGTTGCGAACGAGCATCCGCAGATTGTCCGGCCATGGTCGGGGCGGTGCAATGTGCGAGAATCCGCTGCCGCATTCGCGCGAATATTTCTGGGGGGAAGCATGAGCCGCAAGTCGAAAGCAGCCGCGGGATCCATGGACCGTCGGCAAGTATTGGGGGGCATGGCCGTCGCGGCTGGAGCCGCGGTATTCGTCACACAGGCACGCGCCGCGGACGCGCCGGCCGCCGGCGCCGCGCCAGCGGGCCGACCGCCAGGAGGAGGCCCGCCGCGTGATCGGGTACTGGGCACGCCGCTGCCGGCGGGGCAGCGCCAGCAGCCACAGCTCACCGAACTGAAGGGCAAGACCGTCTACATCACTGGTGGCAATACGGGCATCGGCCTGGGGATAGGCCGCGCCGCCGCGAATGCCGGCATGAATGTGGTGATGGGTTACATCCAGGAAGACCAGGTCGAGCCAGCGATGAAGCTGTACAAGCCCGACCAGAAGTCACGCGTCATCGCCATCCGGCACGACGTGACCGATCGCGATGGCTGGGTGAAGACGCTGGCCGAGATCAACGCGAAGTTCGGCAACCTGCATCTGCTGGTGAACAACGCCGGCATCAAGACCCTGCGCCAGGCCAGCCAGGTGGATTCCAGGAGCTGGGACGCGGCCGTGGCGGTGAATTTCACCGGCATCTACAACGGCTGCGTGGCGGTGATTCCGCACATGCTGGCGCACAAGGAAGGCTCGCACATCGTCACCACGTCCTCGATGGGCGGCATTCTGCCTGGCGTCAACGCCGGTGTTTATACGGCCACCAAGTTTGCCTCCTGTGGCCTGATGGAGGCGCTGCGTGTCGAACTGATGGGCACCAATATCGGCACCTCGGTATTCCTGCCCGGGGGCGTCAGCACCGACAACCTCGCCTCCGAGGCGGGCACCGAATCGCTGATGATGGATCCGCTGGAAGCCGGTGAGCGCGTGCTCAATGGCGTGAAGAACAATGACCTGTTCCTGTTCACGCATCCGGAATTCAAGCCCGGCATCAAGGAACGCTGCGACGCCATCCTGGCCTCGGAGCCGCAGGACGGATTTCCTGAAGCACGTGCCAAGGCCGAAACCCGCGTGCTGACGGCGCCGCCGTACGCGCCGGAGATCGTGCATCGCACGCGGCCGCGCAAGAGCTATCGCAGCTAGGACTGGTCCTTGGGCTGTGCCTCGCGCGCGAGCAGTTTGCGCTTGCGCGCGAGTCCCCATTTGTAGCCGGTGAGGCTGCCATCGCGGCCCACGACGCGATGGCAGGGCACCAGCACCGCAATCTTGTTGCTGGCGCAGGCATTGGCGACCGCGCGCGTGCTGCCGGGCGCCTTGATGCGCCGCGCGAGCTCACTGTACGAAACCGTTTCTCCGGGCGGCAGACGCGTCAAAGCGTTCCAGACGCGTTGCTGGAATGCGGTGCCGCGAATGTCCAGCGGCAGCGCAGGGTCGGTGCCCGCTGGGGTATCGATCAATGCCACCACCCGGCGCACCCAGCCGGCCAACTCTTCATCGGCGCGCTCGATGTTCGCCTGCGCAAAGCGCCGATTCAGTTCTTCGAGCAATGTACGGTGCGCGCCGAACTCCACCATGCAGATGCCACGCTGCGTCGCGGCGACGAGGATGGCGCCCAGACTGGTGCTGGCCGTGGTGTAGCGGATGCGTTCCTGGGCTCCCCCGTTGCGCAACCGCGCCGGCGCCATGCCCAGTGCCTGGCTGTCCCGGTAGGCCGCGGAGCTGGTGACGTACCCCGCATCGAAGATGGCATCGGTCACGGAAGGTGCCGTGCGCAGTTGCTGGCCCAGCCGTTGCTGCCGGCGGGCCATGGCATAGCGCTTCGGGCTGATGCCTACGGCGGCCTTGAACACGCGCTGGAAGTGCCAGGGACTCAGGCCCGCTTCGCGCGCCAGCGATGCCAGATCCGGTGCGGTGTCGCTGGCATCCATCAGCCTGCAGGCACGATCGATGGCAGCGCGATGTTCGTGTTGGTTCATGGATCGCATGATGCCGCGCCTTCATTGCCCGTACATCCCGAATCTTGCGATGCACGGAATGGCGTTTACCCGCGCGGATCACCCGTCTAGGCTTGCGGGGATGGATCAAGTGCAAACACCCGATCGGCAGCAGATCATGGATTGGCGGCGCGGCGAACGCCAACGACTGATCGAACAGCGCGTGCGTACGCCAGTGGAACAGCGCCAGCAGGCCTCACAGCAGATTGCTGAACGACTGGATGCACTGTGGCGCGCATCGGGGCAGCTCAAGCCTGGCGTCATTCTCAGCGCCTATTGGCCGCTGCGCGGCGAGCCCGACCTGCGGCCCTGGCTGGGCGAGCTTTGCACGCAGGGCCTGATCTGCGTGCTGCCGGTGGTGGTCGAGAAGGGCGCGCCGCTGCAGTTCCGCCGCTGGTCGCCGGGCTGCGCAATGGAAAAGGGCTTCTGGAATATTCCGGTGCCCGCCGATCCGGCGACTTTCACGCCGCAGTTGCTGATCTCGCCGGTGGTCGGTTTCGACCGGCAGTGCTACCGCCTGGGCTACGGCGGTGGGTATTTCGATCGCACGCTGGCGCTGCTGCAATCGCAGCAGCGCGACTATCACGTCATGGGTGTGGGTTACGCCGCGTGCGAACTGGCCACCATCCATCCGCTGCCGCATGACATTGCCCTGCACGGCATCGTCACCGAGGCGCAGTCGTGGACGCGAAGCGGCGCTGATTCGAGAAGTGGCGACGGGCGCGCATCACAGATCTGAGCGGCGCGCAGCGCTTTAGGTTTTTGCCCGATGTGATGCCGCGGCGCAGAGGCGAACACTGGCTGCACGGTGCGTTTTGTCGCATCGATCGATCAGCGGAGAAGCCCATGCCCCTGCACAATCTCAAGCTGCCGAACTATGTAGAGCCGCCCCTGCGGATGCCGGTGGCCACGCGTTACGTGGGACCCACATTGGCGGCGATGCGCCGCGTCGGGGGTTACCGCCTGACGGTGGAAACCGACCGCAACGGCAATACCAGCGCCTGGCTGGAGCGCGCGGTACCCAAACCGATCTAGGTTGGCTCCCTGGGTTGGAATCGAACCAACGACCAACGGATTAACAGTCCGACGCTCTACCGCTGAGCTACCAGGGAACACGGTGCGGGCAGGCGCCCGCTCAAAAGAGGCCGCGATTCTTCAAGAACCGGCCGCCGCCGTCAAGCCGTGACTGGCAGGTTCGCAGGGCAGGCCTACGTGGGCCGTGACGGGCCTCTCTCCAGCGCCTTGCTCATACGCTCCAGCGCCTTGGTGAGGCTCTCCATGCTCACCGCAAACGACAGCCGCAGATGCCCCGGTGCGCCGAAGCCCGATCCCGGCACGCCGGCCACCAGCGCCTCGTTGAGGATGAATTCGCCAAAGGCGGTGTCGTCGCGAAAACCATGCTGCTGCATGGCGCCACTGACGTCGGCAAAGGCGTAGAAGGTGCCGGCGCCGGGAAGGCAGCGGATGCCGGGCAGGGCGTTCAGTCCCCGCACGAAAAAATCATGGCGCTGTTTGAACGACTCGTTCATGCGCGCCACTTCATCCTGTGGCCCGTTCAGTGCCGCGATGGCGGCCTGCTGGCTCATGCTGGCCGCGTTGGTGGTGGACTGGCCCTGGATGGTGGCCATGGCGGCGATGATCTCCGCCGGTCCGCCGCAATAGCCGATGCGCCAGCCCGTCATCGCAAACCCCTTGCTGCAGCCGTTGATGGTCACGGCGCGCGGGTACAGGGCCGGCACCACCTGCGCCAGGCTGCTGAAGGGTTCATCCGCCCAGTAGATTTTCTCGTAGATGTCGTCGGTGCCGACGAGGATGCGCGGGTGCTGCAGCAGCACTTCGCCCAGCGCGGCCAGCTCGGCGCGCGTGTAGGCGGCGCCGGTGGGATTGCTGGGGCTGTTGAGCAGCACCAGTCGCGTCTTCGGCGTGATGGCCGCGGCCAGTTGTCGCGCCGTGATCTTGTAGCCCTGTGCCGCGTCGGCGTCGGGCGTGACCGGCAGACCATCGGACAGCATCACCATGTCGGGGTACGACACCCAGTACGGCGCCGGGATGATGACCTCGTGACCGGGATCGAGCACCGCCATGCACAGGTTGAACAGCGTCTGCTTGGCGCCGCTGGAAACCAGCACCTGGTTGCGCTGGTAGCTGAGTTCATTGTCGCGCTGGAACTTGGCGATGATGGCGTCTTTGAGCTCCGGCATGCCATCCGAATTGGTGTAGCGCGTGAATCCGCTCTTGATTGCGGCGACACCGGCCTCACGTATGAACGACGGTGTGTCGAAATCCGGCTCGCCCACCGACAGGCTCACCACATCCTTGCCCTCGCGGCGCATCTGCGCGGCGCGCGCGGTCATGGCCAGAGTGGGGGAAGGCTTCACGCGCTGCACGCGCCGGGCAATCTGCAGACTCATGACGCTATAGTACGAGGTCACACTCATGTCCTCCGACCAATTTCAGCTCAAGGCCGAGTTCGCGCCAGCGGGTGATCAGCCCGAGGCGATCGCGCGACTGGTCGAAGGACTGCAAAACGGTCTGGCGGCGCAGACGCTGCTGGGTGTTACCGGCTCGGGCAAGACCTACACCATTGCCAATGTCATCCAGAAGGTGCAGCGGCCCACGCTGGTGATCGCGCACAACAAGACGCTGGCGGCGCAGCTGTATGGCGAGTTCAGGGAATTCTTCCCGAACAACGCGGTGGAGTACTTCGTTTCGTACTACGACTACTACCAGCCCGAGGCCTATGTGCCCTCGTCGGATACCTACATCGAGAAGGATTCCTCGGTGAACGAGCACATCGAGCAGATGCGGCTGTCGGCGACCAAGGCGCTGCTCGAACGCAAGGACTCCATCATCGTCGCGACGGTGTCGTCGATCTACGGCCTGGGCGATCCGGCGGCTTACCTGCAGATGGTGTTGCACCTGAAGCGCGGCGACAAGCTCGATCAACGCGGCCTGCTGCGCCGGCTCGCCGAAATGCAGTACACGCGCAACGATGTGGACTTCTCGCAGGGCTGTTACCGCGTGCGCGGCGATGTCATCGACATCTTCCCGGCCGAGTCCGACCGCGATGCCATTCGTGTCGAGTTGTTCGACGATGTCATCGAGACGCTGTCACGCTTCGATCCGCTGACTGGCGAAGTGAAGGCCAGGATTCCGCGCTACACGGTTTATCCGGGCACGCACTACGTGACGCCGCGCGACCGGCTCGTCACCTCGATCGACCAGATCCGCGATGACCTGCGCATCCGGCTGCAGGAGCTGTACGAGGCCAACAAGCTGGTGGAGGCGCAGCGGCTGCAGCAGCGCACCACCTTCGATCTGGAGATGATCCAGGAGATCGGCTACTGCTCGGGCATCGAGAACTACTCGCGCTATCTGTCAGGCCGACAACCCGGTGAGCCGCCTCCCTGCCTGTACGACTACCTGCCGCCCGAATCGCTGCTCATCGTCGATGAAAGCCATCAGACCATTCCGCAGCTCGGTGCCATGTACAAGGGCGACCGGTCGCGCAAGGAGACGCTGGTCGAATACGGCTTCAGGTTGCCCTCGGCGCTCGACAATCGCCCGCTGAAGTTCGAGGAGTGGGAGGCCATCGCGCCGCAGATGATTTTCGTCTCCGCCACGCCGGGCAAGTACGAGGCGCTCAAGGCGGGGCAGGTGGTGGAGCAGGTGGTGCGGCCCACGGGTCTGGTGGATCCCGGGGTGGAGATCCGCCCGGTGCGCACGCAGGTGGATGACGTGCTGTCCGAGATCAATGTCTGCGTCGCGCGCGGCGAACGCACGCTGGTGACCACGCTGACCAAGCGCATGGCCGAGGATCTCACCGAATACCTGGAAGAACACGGCGTGAAAGTACGTTACCTGCACTCCGACGTGGAGACGGTTGAACGCGTGGAAATCATCCGCGACCTGCGGCTGGGCAAGTTCGACGCCATCGTCGGCATCAATCTGCTGCGTGAAGGCCTCGACATGCCCGAGGTGTCGCTGGTGGCGATTCTCGACGCCGACAAGGAAGGCTTCCTGCGTTCCGAGGGGTCGTTGATCCAGACCATCGGTCGCGCGGCACGCAATCTCAATGGCCGCGCCATCCTCTATGCCGACAAGGAAACCGGATCGATGCAGCGCGCGCTGGCGGAGACGCGCCGGCGTCGTGACAAACAGCTGGCATTCAACCAGGCGCATGGCATCACGCCGCGCGGTGTGGTGAAACCCATCAAGGACATCATGGAGGGCGCGCGCGACAGCGCGGCGTCGGCCACAGCCGGCCCCGGCAAGAAGCGCGGCGGTGCGGGCCCCGGCCTTGGACCGGCGGCGACGCCGGAGCAGATCGGCCGCGAGATCAAGCGCCTGGAGGGCGAGATGCAGCGCCATGCCCGCAACCTGGAATTCGAAGAGGCGGCGGCCTGCCGCGATGCCATTCACGCCCTGCAGCAGCGGGTGCTGGAACTGGCGTGAATGGGGCGCTTGCGGGGTAGAATCGCTCCCGGTATCGTTCCGGGCCCCTGCGGTGGTCGACAGTAGTCGCGTAGCTCAGTGGTAGAGCACTTCCTTGACATGGAAGTGGTCGGTGGTTCGATCCCACTCGCGACTACCAACTTCAGGATCCGATGCCCGTAATCACTCTGCCGGACGGCAGCCAGAAAAAATTCGACCAGCCGGTAAGCGTTGACGAGGTGGCCGCCAGCATTGGCGCGGGCCTGCGCAAGGCGGCTCTGGCCGGACGCGTCAACGGCAAGGTGGTCGACACCTCCTTCGTGATCCGCGACGACGCGCAGCTGGCCATCATCACGGATAAAGATCCGGCTGGCCTCGACGTCATCCGTCATTCCACCGCGCATCTGCTGGCCATGGCGGTGAAACAGCTGTTCCCCGAGGCGCAGGTGACCATCGGTCCGGTGATCGAGGATGGCTTCTACTACGACTTCGCCTACTCGCGGCCGTTCACGCCCGAGGATCTCACCGCCATCGAAGCGCGGATGAAAGAACTGTCGCAGGCCGACCTGCCCGTGAAACGCCGCGAATTGCCGCGCGATCAGGCCGTGCAGCACTTCCTGGCGCAGGGCGAGAAGTACAAGGCCGAGATCATCCAGAGCATTCCGGCCAACGAGCCCATTGGCCTGTACGGCCAGGGCGACTGGGAAGACCTGTGCCGCGGTCCGCACGTGCCCTCCACTGGCAAGCTCAAGGCCTTCAAGCTGATGAAGGTGGCCGGTGCCTACTGGCGCGGCGATTCGCGCAACGAGATGCTTCAGCGCATCTATGGCACGGCCTGGTTCAACGAAAAGGATCTCAAGGACTACCTCACGCGCCTGGAAGAGGCCGAGAAACGCGACCATCGCAAGATCGGCCGCGAACTCGACCTGTTTCACATGCAGGAGGAAGCTCCCGGGGCGGTGTTCTGGCATCCCAAGGGCTGGGGCATTTTCCAGCGCCTGATTGCCTACATGCGCAGCGCGCAGGAAGCGGCCGGCTTTCAGGAAGTGAATGCGCCGGAGATCATGGATGCCGCGTTGTGGCAGCAGTCGGGTCACCTGGAAAAATTCGGCGAGAACATGTTCACCACGCGCACGCCGGACGACCGGCTGTACGCCATCAAGCCCATGAACTGCCCCGGCCATGTGCAGATCTTCCGGCAGGGCATCCGCAGCTATCGCGACCTGCCGCTGCGCTTCGCGGAGTTCGGCAAGGTGCATCGTTACGAGCCCTCGGGCGCGCTGCATGGCCTGATGCGCGTGCGTGCCTTCACGCAGGACGATGCGCACCTGTTCATCACGCCGGAGCAGATCACCGAGGAGTCGGTGAAGGTCACGCGGCTGATCCTCGACATCTACAAGGATTTCGGTTTCGAGGACGTGAAGATCAAGTTTTCCGACCGGCCGCCCAAGCGCGTGGGCGACGACGCGGTATGGGACAAGGCCGAGACGGCGCTGAAGGCCGCGGCCACCGCGGCGGGCATCGAGTACACGCTGAATCCGGGCGAGGGCGCCTTTTACGGCCCGAAGCTCGAATTCGTGCTGCGCGATGCAATCGGCCGCGACTGGCAGTGCGGCACGCTGCAGGTGGATCTGAACCTGCCGGGCCGGCTGGGTGCGCACTACATCGACGAGCACAGCCAGAAGCAGGTGCCGGTCATGCTGCACCGCGCCATTTTTGGCTCGCTGGAGCGTTTTTTCGCCATCCTTCTGGAGCATCATGCGGGCCGTCTGCCGGCATGGCTTGCTCCGGTACAGTGTGCCGTCATGTCGATCACCGACCGTCAGGCACCGTATATCGAACAAGTCGTAGAAGCCCTTAGAAATCAGGGGTTTCGCGCCATATCTGACTTGCGGAACGAAAAAGTGGGCTTTAAGATCCGCGAGCACACGCTGCAGCGCGTCCCTTACCTCTTGGTAGCGGGCGACAAGGAAGTAGCAGCGAACCTGGTTTCCGTGCGTACCCGCAACGGCAAGGATCTGGGCACGATGGCGCTCACCACGTTCATGGAACGTCTGCGCCTCGAGCTCGACAGCCGCGGCCGCACAGTTTTGGAGGATTGATCTATCGCTACATCAGCCAAGCGCATCCGGCGCAACGAAGAGATTACGTCGCCGCAGGTGCGGGTGATCGGCGCGGATGGGGAGCAGGCAGGAGTGATGACGCGCGCGCAGGCGCTGCAGCTCGCACTCGATGCCGCTCTGGATCTGGTGGAGGTATCTCCCACGGCCGAGCCGCCGGTGGTGAGAGTGATGGATTTCGGCAAGTACCTGTTCGAACAGAACAAGAAAGCCCACTCTGCCAAGCGCAAGCAGAAGCAGATTCAGGTCAAGGAAGTGAAGTTTCGTCCCGGTACG
>Ga0164241_10002193_pt1 | contig 21767 bp, 16 predicted proteins | sample OricomyardsoilBY_FD_108780 | JGI IMG/M metagenome (GOLD analysis project Ga0164241, IMG submission 108780) | Backyard soil microbial communities from Emeryville, California, USA - Original compost - Back yard soil (BY) | ecosystem: Environmental > Terrestrial > Soil > Unclassified | place: USA... | reverse complement strand
GCTGCTGTCCGGCGGCAATGGCCAGGCCTTCGAGACGGTGTTCATCCCGGAAGAAGACCGCGGCACCCTGTGCATCTCCTCGCAGGTGGGCTGCGTGCTCGACTGCTCGTTCTGCTCGACGGCACAGCAGGGCTTCAACCGCAACCTCACCGCCGCCGAGATCGTCGGCCAGGTGTGGCTGGCGAACAAAGAGCTCGGCTGGAAGGTGGGTGACGATCGCATCATCACCAACATCGTGCTGATGGGCATGGGCGAGCCGCTGGCCAACTTCCGCAATGTCATCCCGGCAATCCGCATCTTCCTCGACGACCTGGGCTTCGACATCTCGCGCCGCCGCGTGACGCTGAGCACCTCGGGCCTGGTGCCGCAGATCTACAAGCTGGCCGAGGAAGTGAACTGCGCGCTGGCCGTGTCGCTGCACGCGCCCAACGACCAGCTGCGCAGCCAGATCGTGCCGATCAACCGCAAGCACAACATTGCCGAATTGCTCGAGGCCTGCTGGCACTACCTCGACGAGCAGAACGGCAGAAGCGTCACGTTCGAATACGTGATGCTGGACGGCGTCAACGACCAGCGTGAACACGCGCTCGAGCTTGCGCGGTTGCTGAAGGACAAGCCGGCGAAGGTGAACCTCATTCCCTTCAACCCGTTTCCGGGCACGGAATATCGCCGCTCGCCGCAGGAAGTGATCCGGCAATTCGGCGACGAACTGATCCGGCGCGGGATCATCGCCACCATCCGCAAGACACGCGGCGACGACATCGATGCCGCGTGCGGACAGCTCGCGGGACAGGTCACCGACCGCACCGTGGTGCGGCTGGGTTCGAAAACTTTCGGCTTGCAGGTGCGTGCATGAATGGTTCGATTCGCCTCGTGGTTGGAATCCTGTGCTGCATGCTGGCCGCCTGCGTCACCAGCACCAAGGATGGTGGCAAGCCGCTCAAGGACGAGGACCCGCAGGTCGCGGCCGGCAAATACAACGTGCAGCTGGGCACCGCCTACCTGCAGCAGGGCAACTACGCGCTGGCCCGCGACAAGCTGGAGCGCGCGCTCAAGCAGAACCCGAAGGACCCGGACGTGCACACCAGCCTCGGGCTGCTGTACGACCGCACCGGTGACACCAAGGGCGCCGACAAGCATTTTCGCGAGGCGCTGCGCCTGGCGCCCGACAAGCCGGACCTGTCGAACAACTACGCCGTCTACCTGTGCAAGAACGGCCGCATCGACGAGGGTGTGGAGCGTTTCACGGCCGTGGCGAAAAACAAGTACTACCGCACGCCCGAAGTGGCGCTGACCAACGCCGGCGTCTGCCTGCGCTCCGCCAGGCGCCTCGACGAGGCCGAGAAGCGCTTCCTCGGCGCCATCAAGGCACGTCCTAACTACACCGAGCCGACGGTGCAGCTCGCCAGCCTGCACCTGGAGCGCAACGAAATCCCGCAGGCGCGCAAGGTGGTCGACACCTACCTCACCGCCTTCAAGCCGCAGCCCGACGTGTTGCTGTCGGCCGTGAGCGTGGCGCGCGCCGCCAAGGACAGGATGTCCGAGGAAAAGTATTCCCGCGCGTTGCGCCTCGAGTTCCCGGACTCGGCACAGGCGCGCGCACTCAAGCAACCCTGAGTCTCGTGGACGATTCTTCCGCACCCCCTGCTGCGACGGCGCCGCGCTCGATCGGCGAGCGCCTGCGCGCCGGCCGTGAACGCGCGGGCCTGTCGGTGGCCGCGGCCGCGGAAAAGCTGCACCTGGACCTGAAGGTGATCGAGGCGCTGGAGTCCGATCGCTTCGCCGAGCTGGGCGCGTCGGTTTACGTGCGCGGTCACCTGCGTCGCTACGCCGACTTCGTCGGCGAGCCTGGCCTGGAACTGGTCAATGCCTACAGCGCCAAGGCCGAGGCCCGTCCGCCGCCGCCGGATCTCACGCAGATCCCGCACGCCGAGCATCGCTCCGATCCGCGCCGGCTGGTGACGCCGCTGGTGGGGCTGGGCTGCGCGCTGGTGCTGGCGCTGGCTATCTGGTGGGTTTTGGCGGGTTCGAAATCCGGAACGCTCGCCACCGCGCCGCCACCGCAGGCCACCTCGGTTCCCGCCGCCACCCCCGCGCCAGCCAGCGAACCGCCGGTGCACGTGGCCAGTGCCGCCAACAATTCCGCGCCTTCCGCAGCGAACACGCCCGCCGCCACGCCGGCAGCCGCGGCCAGTGTGGCCGCCGATGGCGCGCGCCGCGAAGCCAGCCAGGAGACCCAGGCGCCCGCGCGTGAGACGCGGCTGCGACTCGAGCTCAGCAACGAAAGCTGGGTGGAGGTCTACGACTCGCGCGGCGAGCGACTCTTCTACGACGTGGCTGGCGCCGGCAGCGTGCAGAGCATCGCCGGGCGTCCGCCACTGCGCGTGGTGCTCGGCAATGCCGCCGCGGTCACGGTCCAGGTCGACGGCCAGTCGCGCGACATTCCCGCCGGCGCCATCGACGGCGAGGGCGCGCACTTCGTCGTGAATCGATCCGGTTCCCTTTCGCGCTCGCGCTGAGAATTATGTCCCGCAATATCCCGCCGGTCACCGGCATGAAAGACGTACTGTCCGCCGAAATCGGCGCGTGGCAGCACGTCGAACGCACCATGGCCGGCGTGCTCGCCGCGTACGGCTACGAAGAAATGCGCGTGCCGGTGGTCGAGCACACCGATCTCTTCAAGCGCGCCATCGGTGAGTACACCGACGTGGTCGAGAAGGAGATGTACACCTTCACCGACCAGGGGGGCGACAGCCTGACGCTGCGGCCCGAGGCCACCGCCGGCATGGTGCGCGCCGCGATCTCCAACGGCCTGCTGCGCGGCGCGCGCCTCAAGGTGTGGTGCCAGGGCCCGATGTTCCGCCACGAGAAGCCGCAGAAGGGCCGCTACCGCCAGTTCACGCAGATCGACGTCGAGGCCATCGGCTTCGCCGGCCCGGACGTCGACATCGAGCTGATCGCGCTCACCGCGCGCCTGTGGAAGTTGTTAGGCGTTACCCGCGTGACGTTGCAGATCAACTCGCTGGGCACGCCCGAGGCGCGACGGAACTATCGCGAGCTGCTGAAGCAATACTTCCTCGGACACGTCGACCAGCTGGACGCGGACAGCAAGCGCCGGCTCGAAGGAAACCCGCTGCGCATCCTCGACAGCAAGATCCCGGCCACCCAGGCCATCGTCGCCAATGCCCCGGTGCTCACCGAGCACTTGGACCCGGAGTCGCAGGCGCATTTCGCCGAGCTCAAGGCCGGGCTCGATGCCATCGGTGTGCCCTACGTGGTGAACCCGCGCCTGGTGCGCGGCCTCGACTACTATTCGCGCACGGTGTTCGAGTGGATCACCGACGCGCTGGGTTCGCAGGACGCGGTCTGCTCCGGCGGGCGCTACGACGGCCTGATCTCCCAGCTCGGGGGCGAGGCGACCCCGGCCATCGGTTTTGCCATGGGCGTGGAGCGCGTGGTCGAGTTGACGCGGCTCGCCGGGCAACTGCCGCTGGCGCCGGCGCCCGACGTGTTCCTGATGGCGCAGGGTGATGCCGCCCAGCGCCAGGCGCTGCAGCTGGCGGAGCGGCTGCGCGACGCCTTCCCGGGGCGGGGCATCGTGGTCCATTGCGGATCGGCCAAGTTCAAGACACAGTTCCGCCGCGCCGACGAGTCCGGCGCGCGGGTCGCGCTGGTCATCGGCGAAGATGAACTGGCGCGCGGCGTGGTGGCGTTGAAGCCGCTGCGCGGAGCCGAAAGCACACAGACCGAATACCCGATCGCGGACATCGCCGCGCGGGTCGAAGAGTTCTTGAGGAGATCGACGTGAGCGATTACAGCGAAGCCGAACAATGGGAACGCGCCAAGGAATGGGCCAAGACCAATGGAATCTGGATCGTCGCGGGCATTGCCCTCGGCGCCGGCGCCCTCGGTGGATGGAACTGGTACAAGGACCGCCGCGTCGCGCAGGCTGAGAGCGCCTCGGCCCGTTACGAGGAAATGATCGAGGCCTTCACGCGCAATGACCGCACCCGTGGCATGACGCTGGTCGAGGACCTCAACCGCGAATACTCCTGGACGCCGTACGCCTCGCTGGCCAGCCTCATGGCCGCTAGATTCCAGGTCGAGTCGAATGAACTCGACAAAGCCGTCGTGAGTCTCAAGACCGTGATGGACAGCGCCCCGGACAACGAACTGCGGTTGATCGCCCGTACCCGCCTGGCGCGCGTGCAGGCCGCGCAGGGCAAATACGACGATGCGCTCGCCACGCTCAAGGTGGAGCAGCCCGGTGAGTTCGCGCCGCGCCTCGCCGATGCGCGCGGCGACGTGTTGCTCGCCAAGGGCGATCGTGCCGGTGCGCTGCGTGAATACCTGGCGGCACGCAGCGCCGAGGCCGATGGCCGCGTCGACACCGAACTGCTGGACCTGAAGATCCGCGACCTGGGTGGCACGCCGCCGCCAGCCGCGGAAGCTTCGTAAGAGGAACCCGATGAAAAAACTCAGCCTGCTGCTGCTCGCGACCATGCTGGTCCTGTCGGCCTGCAAGTCGAAGGACGACAAGAAAAAAATCGATCAGCCGGTCGAGCTGGTGGACATCAAGAACCCGACCGTGAAGATCCAGAAAATCTGGAGCGCGAGCGTCGGGGGTGGCGGCAAGAAGCTGCGGCTGGGACTGGGCCTCGCGAAGGCCGGCGACCGCATCTTCGCGGCTGGCGCCGATGGCGAGATCGCGGCTTTCAACCTGCAGACCGGCAAACAGATCTGGCGCACCAAGACCAAGGTCGACCTGTCAGGCGGCACTGGCGCGAGCCTCGATCTCGTGGCGGTGGGTTCGGCCGACGGCCAGGTGCTGGCGCTGTCGGCGGCCGAAGGCAAGGAACTGTGGCGCGCCGACGTGAAGGGCGAAATCCTGTCCGCGCCGGCCGTGGGGCTGAAGGATGTCGTGGTGCGTACCGTCGACGGGCGCTTGCGCGCGCTGTCCGTGACGGACGGTGCGGAGCTGTGGTCGACCGAGCAGCAGATTCCCAAGCTGACGCTGCGTGGAGCGGCCGCACCCGTGATCGCCCACGACATGGCGTTCTCGGGCTTCGACAACGGCCGCGTGATGGCGGTCAACATGGCCGACGGCGCGACCGTCTGGGATGCGCCGGTCTCGCCCTCGCATGGGCGTACCGAGCTCGAGCGTCTCAACGACATCGATGCCGCCGTCAAGGTGGTCGACCAGGAAGTGTATGTGGCGGGATTCCAGGGCCGCGCCGCGATGCTGTCGCTCGACAACGGGCAGATCTGGTGGACGCGCGACCTGTCGAGTTATCGCGGTGTCGACGTCGACGACGACCAGATGTACGTGTCCACCTCCGAAGGTGACCTGGTGGCGCTCAAGCGCCGCACCGGCACCGAGGTGTGGCGCGATACGTCGCTGAAACATCGCGGCCTGTCCGCGCCTGCGGTGGTCGGCGATTACGTGGTGGTGGCCGACCTCGATGGCTACGTGCACTGGTTCGATCGCATCACGGGCACGATTGCCGGGCGCACCAAGGCCGGCGGCGACCGCGTGACCAACGCACCCTTGTCGGTCGACGGCATGTTGTACGTGCTCAACGACAAGGGCGAGCTCACGGCCATGCGCGGCCAGCCGATCGCGGCGCGCGCGGCGAAGGCCGCGCCCGCACCCGCACCGGCGCCGGCGCCGGAAGCCACGCCAGCCCCCGGCGGCGGCTGATGTCCGCAGCCTAGTTAGTCGGGAGATCCAGAATGCTGCCGGTCGTCGCGATCGTGGGGCGGCCGAATGTCGGCAAGTCCACGCTGTTCAACACACTGACCCAGACGCGCGACGCCATCGTGGCGGACGTGCCCGGGGTCACGCGCGATCGCCAGTACGGCTACGGCAGGCTGGGCCCGGTGCAGTACGTCTGCATCGACACCGGCGGCCTAGTGGAAAATCCCAGCGGCATGGACGCGCTGATGCGCATCCAGACCGAACACGCCATCAAGGAAGCCGACCGGCTGGTATTCATCGCCGACGCGCGCGCCGGCCTCACGCCGCAGGACATGTTGTTCGCGCGCGAGCTGCGCCGTTCCGGCAAGCCGGTGTTCCTGGCCGTCAACAAGGCCGAGGGCATGGACGCCGCGATCGCCGCCGCGGATTTCCATTCGCTGGGACTGGGCGATCCGCATGCGATCGCCGCCACCCACGGCTACGGCTGCGAAGAGCTCATGGACATCGTGCTCGAAGGCTTTCCGCCTTCGCCGCGCGAAGACGAAGAACCGGAGGACGGCCGCATCCGCATCGCGGTCATCGGCCGGCCCAACGTCGGCAAGTCCACGCTGATCAACCGGCTGATCGGCGAAGAACGCCTGATCACCAGCGACGTGGCCGGCACCACGCGCGACAGCATCCTGGTGCCGTTCGACCGCGACGGTCGCGGCTTCACGCTGATCGACACCGCGGGTGTGCGCCGCCGCGCCAAGATCGACGACGAGATCGAACATCTCTCGGTCGCGAAGACGCTGCAGGCGATTGCCGAGGCGCACGTGGTCACCATGGTGGTCGACGCGCAGGACTCCATCGGCGAGCAGGACGCGAGCGTGCTCGGCCTGGCGTTGAACCGCGGCCGCGCGCTGATCCTGGCCGTGAACAAGTGGGACAACATCCCGATGGACCAGCGCGAGGAGATCCGGCGGCTGCTCACGCTCAAGATCGATTTCGTGCCGTTCGCGCCCATCCACTTCGTGAGCGCGCGCCATGGCACCGGCGTCGGCGACCTGGTCGCGTCGATGATCCGCGCCTACGAAGCGGCCATGCGCCAGATGAAGACGCCGGAGCTCACGCGTTGCATGCAGGCGGCGATGGAGCAGCACCAGCCGCCCATCGTGCGCGGCCGGCGCATCCGCCTGCGCTACGCGCACCAGGGCGGGCGCAATCCGCCGCGCATCGTCGTGCACGGCAGCCAGGCCGCGCACGTGCCGGAGTCCTACAAGCGTTATCTCGCCAACGTGTTCCGCGAGCGCTTCGACCTGTTCGCGACCCCGGTTGCGGTCGAGTTCCGCAGCGACGTGAATCCTTTCGTAGGCGACAAGCCTAAGGAAAAGCGGGGCTTGAAGACCGTGCAGAAGGAACGCCGCGAGCGGCGCCTGAAGAAAGACCGCGCCAAGCGGGCGCCGAAGAAGAAGAAAGGGCGCAAGTAGATAGCCGCCGGTAGCGCTTACATGCGCTGCATCGCGCGAGTACTCTTTAACGGGGCAATGCGCAAGCCTCGCGCGCAACTGGCTCCGTTCGCCGACGAAACTTTTCGTAACTTGAATTCTTCGCACGCGCAGGCGTAGCTTTGCCTCCACGCGCAGGTCGACCAGGGAATGGTTTTCGCGCCCAGGGATGATTCTGCAGAAGTTAGTTGAGCGTCGCGGTTGCAGGAGCCGCGGACGCATGACACGGAGAGTGCAGGATGCACGTATTCAAGCGTTCCTTTTCCCGCGGCAGGTTCTCGCCGCCGGGGACATCACCTCACCTGGCTTCTGTCAGAACTCCCCCGCAATCCAACTAAGCCAAGGGAGTTTTATGATTCGCCTGACTCACAAGGGAGGCGTGCGCCTCCGTTCGTTCGCGATTGGTCTCGCAATGCTCGTGCCGCTGGCCGCCTCGGCTGCCGGTGGTGGCTTCACCGATCGCATCATCGTCAAGTACCGCTCCAACCCCGGGACCGCCGCCGCGGCCAGCTCGCAACTGCGTGGCACCGACATGCCGGCGGCACGTTTCGGCGTCGCCATGAGCCGCGTGCGCACCACCGCGCTCGGTTCACAGGTGCTCAAGCTGGACCGGCGCATCTCGCAGGAGGAAGCCACGCGCCTCGCCGCCGACATCGCGGCCAGCGATCCGAACGTCGAGTACGCCGAGCCCGATCGCATGATGCACAAGATGTTCACGCCCAATGACACGCGCTACAACGAGCAGTGGCATTACTTCGAAGCCACGGCCGGCATCAACGCGCCGGCGGCCTGGGACAAGGCCACGGGCACGGGCGTGGTGGTGGGCATCGTCGACACGGGATACCGGCCGCACGCCGATCTCTCCGGCCAGATCCTGCAGGGCTACGACTTCATCTCGGACACCTTCGTGTCGAACGACGGCAACGGCCGCGACAACGACGCCAGCGACCCGGGTGACGCCATCGACGCCGGCGAGTGCGGCGGCGGCGAGCCCACGCAGTTCGAGTCGAGCAGCTGGCACGGCACACACGTGGCCGGCACCATCGCGGCCAAGACCAACAACGGCAGCGGCGTGGCCGGCGTGGCGTTCAACGCCAGGATCGTGCCGGCGCGCGTGCTGGGCAAGTGCGGTGGTTATACCTCCGACATCGCCGACGCCATCATCTGGGTGTCCGGCGGCAGCGTGTCGGGCGTGCCCACCAACGCCAACCCGGCGAAGGTGATCAACATCTCGCTGGGCGGTGACGGTGCCTGCGACAGCACCACGCAGAGCGCCATCAACTCGGCGCGCTCGCGCGGCGCGTCGGTCATCGTCGCGGCGGGCAACGAGAACCGCAACGCCTCGCTCGATTCACCGGCCAACTGCTCGGGCGTCGTGACCGTGGCCTCGGTGAACCGCAGCGGCGGCCGCTCGTACTTCTCGAACTTCGGCACCAGCGTGGAAGTGGCGGCCCCGGGCGGCGATGTACGCGTCTCGGCCTCGAACGGCATTCTCTCGACTTTGAACGCCGGCAGCACCTCGCCGGGCGCGGATGCGTACGCGCTCTACCAGGGCACCTCCATGGCCACACCGCACGTGGTCGGCGTGGTGGCGCTGATGTTGTCGGTGAAGCCGACGCTGACACCCGACCAGGTGACCTCCATCCTGCAGAGCACGGCGCGCGCCTTCCCGGCCACCTGCTCGCAATGCGGCTCGGGCATCGTCAATGCCAGCGCCGCGGTGGACGCCGCCATCGGGGGTGGCGGCGGAGGCGGCGGCACGACCGTCAACGAGGCCGAGCCCAACAACTCGCGTACAGCCTCGCAGGGCATCGCGGCGGCCAACACCACGGTGAACGGCACCATGGGCAGTAGTTCGGACAACGACTACTTCTCGCTGACCTTGCCCGCCGGCAAGACACTCACGGCCACGCTGACGCCGAACAGCTCGTCGGATTACGACCTGTATGTCTACAACAGCAATGGCGCGCTCATCGGCAGCAGCGAACGCGGGACAGGGCAGGTGGATTCCGTGGCGGTCACGAACACCGGGACGTCGGCGTTCACGCGTTACGTGCGCGTCGTCTACTACAGCGGCGGCACGGGCGCGACCAATGGCAAGTACACGGTAAAAGTGAATTGGTGAGGAGTAGCTGACCTGTTGCGGGGCCGGATTCCGGCCCCGCTTTTTTCTGCGTTCTTGCGCGCGGCGAATTCCCCGTTAGAGTGCGCGCGTGAATTCCTTCGCCTTTACGCGACCCGCGCGCTGGCTGGCCTACGCCGGCTTGTGGGTGTTGGTGGTGAGCGTGTTCGCCTCGCAGCTCTATCTCGCGGGCTACATGCGGCCCTGGCCGCGCGCGTTCGCGGCCGAGGCAGTGTACTGGCTGTCGTGGTGGATCCTGCTGCCCGCGGTGTTCTGGTGGTGCCGCAGGCTGCGCCAGGCCAGCTGGACGGTGCGCGCGCCGGCCTTGTTCCTGGGCGCGCTGGTGACGCTGGTGGTCGCGCCGCTGATCGCGCAGTCGCTGCACTTCCTGCAGGCCTGGCTGCAGCTGTGCGTGGGTGAGTGTGAGCCGGCGTTGGTGCCGTTCTCGCCGCAATTGACCGCGCAGGCGGTGCGTGCCGCGGGCGTCAACCTGCCGGTGTATGCGGGTTTCGTGCTCGCCTGGCACGCGGCCAGCTACTACCGTGAGGCGCGCGACCGGCAGATACGCGCGGTCGAGCTCGAAGGCCTGCTCCACCAGTCGCAGCTCGAAGCGCTGCGCTCGCAGCTCAATCCGCATTTTCTCTTCAACGCGCTGCACTCGATGGCCGAGCTGGTGCACGCGGACCCCAAGCTCGCCGAGCAGTTGCTGGTGAGGCTGGGCGAGCTGCTCAGGCAGGTGCTGCAGTCTTCGAATCGGCAGGAGGTGCCGCTGGCCGAGGAGCTCGAGTTCATCCGCGGCTACGTGGAGATCGAGCAGATGCGGCTCGGCGAACGCCTGCAGGTGAACTGGGACGTGGATGCCGCGCTGGTGCAGGCGCTGGTGCCCAGCCTGGTGTTGCAGCCGCTGGTGGAAAATTCCATTCAGCACGGGATCGCGGCGACCGGCGGGCCTGGCACGCTGAGCATCGCCGCGCGCCGCGACGGGGAATTCCTGCAACTCGAGGTGCGCGACAACGGGCCCGGACTGGCGCGCGCTTCGGCGCAGCGATCCCAGGGAATCGGGCTCGCGAACACGCGCGCCCGGCTGCAGCGTTTGTACGGCGAGCGCCAAAGCTTCGAGATCCAGGCCGGCGAGGGCATGACCGTGCGCCTGCGGCTGCCGTTCCGTACATGACGCTGCGCGTGCTCATCGTCGACGACGAGCCGCTGGCGCGGCAACGCCTGCAGCGCATGCTGCGCGGCGTGGACGATCTCGAACTACTCGCGCCCTGCGCCGACGGACGCGCCGCCGTCGCGGCCATCCTCGAGCAGCGCCCGGACCTGCTGTTCCTCGACGTGCAGATGCCGGGCATGACCGGCTTCGAAGTGCTGTCCACCGTGGGCGCCAGACAGATGCCGGTGGTCATCTTCGTCACGGCGCACGATCGCTTCGCGCTGCGGGCCTTCGAGGCCGAAGCCGTCGACTACCTGCTGAAACCCTTCGGCGCGGAGCGCGTGCAGAAGGCACTCGAGCGCGCGCGGGTATTCCTGGGCGGCACGCGCCGCAAGCTGGAACGCCAATACGACAACCTGCTGCGGGCCACCTCGTCCGCGCGCGAATCGCCCTGCATCCTGGTGAAGAAGCGCGAGCGGGTCATCGTGCTGCGGCCCGAGGACATCGACTTCGTCGAGGCCTACGGCGACTACGTGCGGCTGCGCGTCGGTACGGAGACCCACCTGTTGCGTGGCACGCTCACGGACATGGAGCGCAAGCTCACGCCTGCGGGCTTCGTACGCATCCATCGCTCGCGCCTGGTGAACTGGCAACGCGTGCGCGAGTTCGTCGCGGACCGCGAGCACGATCCGGTGGTGACGCTGAAGAACGGCGTGACGCTCGAGGCCAGTCCCGCCTATCTCAAGGATCTGCAGCGGCGGCTGCAACCGGAACGCTAGTCCTCGTCGCGGGATCCGCCGGCTTGGTCGCGCCGGGCGCGAGGCTGGTCGCAAATCACTTTCGCGGGTATTCCGGCGCGCGCTGAATGCGCGCCATGAAAACGACGACCTTCATCACCCTGACCATGATGTTGTGCTGGCTGGCGGTCGCACAGACCACCGTGATCGATCGCGTCGGTTTCCCCGCCGACTACACGCACGCGCTGCGCCAGGTCAGCGACACCGTATTCCACGAGCGGTCTGGTGTCTCCACGGTGTATGCCAACGACCTGGCGGCATCCTCGCCCGGCTTCTCGCAGGCGCGGTATCCGAACGGCTCGGTGATCGTGATGGAGTTCGCCAACGCGCAGCGTGACGGCGAGGGCGAACTGCTGCGCGACGCGAAGGGCGCGCCGCTCAAGGGCGAGATCGAGCACATCGACGTCATGCGCCGCGGCGCGGGATTCGGCGCCGCGTACGGCGACAGTCGCGCCGGTGAATGGGAGTTCGCCAGCTACGCGCCAGATGGCCGCACGCTGCAATCGCCCGACAAGACCGCGCATTGCGCCGGATGCCATCGCAACGCCGGTGCGGACAAGGACTTCGTGTTCCGCACGCGCCCGTGGACCACGGGCCCGTAGTTATCCCGGCTTCTTTGCGGCGGGCGGCGTTTGCGCGGCGGGCTTCTTCGGCGGCGGTGGCGGCAGGAAGAGCGCGGGATCGACCGACGCGCCGTTGAGGATCACGCCCCAGTGCAGGTGCGGGCCGGTGACGCGACCCGTGGCGCCGACGTCGCCGAGCACCTCGCCGGCCTTCACGGACTGACCCATCTCGACGCGGATTTTCGACAAGTGGCAGTACATGGTCATGAGGCCCTGGCCATGGTCGACGACCACGTTGTTGCCATTGAAGAAGTAGCTGCCGACGTCGACCACGCGGCCGGGTAGCGGCACCTTGATGGGCGTGCCGGTGGGCGCGGCGATGTCCATGCCGCTGTGCGGGTTGCGCGATTCGCCGTTGAACACGCGGCGCAGGCCGAACGAGCTCGAGCGACGGCCGGGGATGGGCGGCGCCAGGCGCAGCGTCGCGGGTGCGTCGGGCGTGAAGCCTTCCAGCGCCGTGTGCACCTTCTCGCGTTCGTTGGTGACGCGGGCCTCGTCCTCGGGCGACAGGTTCACCTGGCTGGGCGCGACCTTGAGCTGCTGCACCGAATATTTCTTGTCCACCACCTTGAAGGCGATCTGCCGCGGGTTGCTGCCGGGTTGCTGGACCTCGACGTGGTACTCGCCCGGCTCGGTGGATAAGCCCAGGCCCAGCACCGCGATCCAGCCTTCGGCCTGGCGTGCCACCAGCACCGGCCGGTCGCCGTATTTCACCACGGGTTTTTCGTCCAGCGCGCCGGGCAGCTTGAAGGTGATCACGCCGCCGGGCACGGCCGCGGCGCGCGGCGCGATGAAGCTGGCGGAGAGGGCCGGGGCGGCGAGCAGCAACAGCGCGACGCGTAACACGTAGTTAGTCATCCTGATCCTCGAGTTGCCTCGTCACGGTGGCGCGCAGTCGTCCTTTCGACAACCGCGCCTCGATTTCGGTTCCCGCCGGCGCCTGCGCGGCGTCGCGCAGCAGCGTGCCGTCGTCGGCGCGGGTCACCACGGCGAATCCGCGCCCCAGAGTCGCCAGCGGGCTTACGGCATCGAGCGTGCGGCTGGCCAGCGCCAGTCTTTGTTCCAGCGCATTCAGCCGGCCGCCGAATATACCCACCAGGCGCTCGCGCAACGCCGCGGCATGCGCGCACAGCGCCGCGAGGCGATGCCGCGGATTCTCGCGCCACAGGCGCGAGCTCAAGGTTTCGAGGTGCTGGCGCCGCGCCAGCACCGACGCGCGCAGCGCGAGGCGCAGCCGCTGCTCGAGGTCGTCCAGACGCTGCGCATGCTGCTGCAGCCGCGCGCCGGGGTGTGAAATCTGCAGGCGCTGCGCGAGCGCGCCAAGCCCGAGCGACTGCGCGCGCAGGAAACGGCCCATGGCGCCACCGAAGCGCGTCATCAACTGGGCCAGCGATTCCTGCCAGGCGCGCTTGTCGGGCGTCGCGGCCAGCGCCGCGGCGGACGGTGTCGGCGCGCGCAGGTCGGCGACGAAATCCGCGATGGTCACGTCGACCTCGTGGCCCACGCCGCAGATCGTCGGTATGTGGCACGCGGCAATCGCGCGCGCCACGCGCTCATCGTTGAAGCACCACAGGTCCTCGAGCGAGCCACCGCCGCGCGCGATCAGCAGCACGTCGCACTCCTGGCGCCGCGACGCGGTTTCGATGGCGCGCACGATCTCGGGCACCGCGGCCGCGCCCTGCACGGCCGTTGGATATAGCAGCACCGGCGCCACAGGAAATCGCGCGCGCAGCACTCTCAGGATGTCGTGGATGGCCGCGCCGGTGGGCGAACTCACCACGCCGATGCGGCGCGGCACCGCGGGCAGCGGTCGCTTGCGCTCGGCGGCGAACAAGCCTTCGGCCGCCAGCCTGGCCTTGAGCTTCTCGAATTCGCGCTTGAGCGCGCCTTCGCCGGCTTCCTCCAGATGCTCCACCAGCAACTGGTATTCGCCGCGCGGTTCGTACAACCCGACGCGTGCGCGCACCAGCACCGCCATGCCGTCCTTGGGGCGGAAGCGCACCTGCTGGTTCCGCTGGCGCCACATCGCGCAGCGCACCTGGGCCGTGCTGTCCTTGAGCGAGAAATACCAGTGCCCCGAGGCGGGCGCGGCGAAGTTCGACAGCTCGCCCTCCAGCCACAGCAGGGGTAGCCCGGACTCGAGCAGCAGCCGCACTTCTTTATTGAGGCGGGAGACGGAATAGACATCGCGCTCGCGCGGCGGGGCGGGTCCGCGCTCCGATCCGCTTGGGAACAAAGGAAAATTCATGGGGCAATTGTCGACCGACTGACACATGCGTACAATCCCGCATCGTTCGCCACCCCTCGAACACCCCCATGCGAATTCTTGAAGAAGCGTTGACCTTCGACGACGTTCTATTAGTCCCGGCTTACTCGGAAATCCTGCCGCGCGAAGTCGATCTCTCCACCCGCCTCACCAAAGCCATCAAGCTCAATGTCCCGCTGGTCTCGGCCGCGATGGACACGGTCACCGAGGCGCGCCTCGCCATCACCATGGCGCAGGAAGGCGGCATCGGCATCATCCACAAGTCCATGACCATCGACGGCCAGGCCGCCGAGGTCGCACGCGTCAAGAAGTTCGAGAGCGGCGTGATCCGCGACCCCATTACCGTCGCGCCCGACATGACCATCCGCCAGGTCATCGAGCTAACTAGATCCAAGGGCATCTCCGGCGTGCCGGTGGTGCAGGGCACGAAGGTCATGGGCATCGTCACGCACCGCGACCTGCGCTTCGAGGAGAAGCTCGACGCGCCCGTGTCTTCGGTCATGACGCCCAAGGAACGCCTCGTCACCGTGCGCGAGAACGCGCCGAAGGAAGAGGTGCTGCTGCTGCTGCACAAGCACCGCATCGAGAAAGTGCTGGTGGTGAACGGCGACCTGGAACTGCGCGGCATGATCACCGTCAAGGATTTCCAGAAGGCCACGGAATTCCCGCGCGCCTGCAAGGATCCGTCTGGCCGGCTGCGCGTGGGCGCGGCCGTGGGCACCGCGCACGACACGCTGGACCGCGTCGCGGCGCTGCGCGAAGCCGGCGTCGACGTGGTGGTAGTGGATACCGCGCACGGACACTCCAAGGGCGTGCTCGACACCATCAAGAAGATCAAGGCGAAGTGGGGCGACCTGCAGATCATCGGCGGCAACGTCGCGACCGCCGACGCCGCCAAAGACCTGGTGAAAGCCGGCGTCGATGGCATCAAGGTAGGTATAGGCCCTGGTTCCATCTGCACCACGCGTATTGTCGCGGGTGTCGGAGTCCCGCAGATCTCGGCGGTGTCGAACGTCGCCGGCGCGGTCGAGAACCTGGTGCCCGTGATTGCCGACGGTGGAATTCGTTTCTCCGGTGACGTCGCCAAGGCGATCGTCGCGGGTGCGGACTGCGTGATGATCGGCGGCTTGTTCGCCGGCACCGAAGAATCCCCGGGCGACGTCGAGCTCTACCAGGGCGCGTCGTACAAGGCGTATCGCGGCATGGGCTCGCTGGGCGCCATGAGCGAGCGCCACGGCTCCGCGGATCGCTATTTCCAGGACACCGCCTCCGAGCTCGAGAAACTCGTGCCCGAAGGCGTCGAAGGCCGCGTGCCCTACAAGGGCAGCCTGGTCTCCATCCTGCACCAGCTCTCCGGCGGCCTGCGCGCCGCCATGGGCTACACCGGATCCAAGGATATTTCGTCGATGCGCTCGCGCCCGAAGTTCGTGCGCGTCACCGGCGCCGGCATGCGCGAGAGCCATGTGCACGACGTGCAGATCACCAAGGAAGCGCCCAACTACCGGGTCTCATAGGGACCCACCAGGGGCGAGTCGGGGTGGCCCACGTCCGTGGGCCAAAAAATTTTGAGGCAAAGATGAGCAACGCTGCGGCACTTTTACCCAAAACCGACATCCACTCCTCGCGCGTCCTGATCCTCGACTTCGGTGCGCAGTACACCCAGCTGATCGCGCGCCGGGTGCGCGAACTCGGCGTGTACTGCGAGATCCTTCCCTGGGACATTTCCAACGACGACGTCCGCAAGTGGCAGCCGCGCGGCGTCATCCTCTCCGGTGGTCCCGAGTCGGTCACGGACAAAGAACCGCCACGCGCGCCGCAGGCGGTGTACGAGCTGGGCGTGCCGGTGCTCGGCATCTGCTACGGCATGCAGACCATGGCGGCGCAACTCGGCGGCCGCGTGGTGAATTCCAACCATCGCGAATTCGGCTACGCCGAGGTCACCGGCGTCGCGGGCAACAAGCTGTTCGAAGGCATCTTCGACCGTCAGGACGCGCAAGGTCGCAACGTGCTCGACGTGTGGATGAGTCATGGCGACAAGGTCGACACCTTGCCGCCCGGCTTCACCGCCATCGCCAGCAGCAGCAATGCGCCGCTCGCGGCCATGGCCGATGAATCCCGCAAGTTCTACGCCGTGCAGTTCCATCCCGAAGTCACGCACACGCTGCAGGGCAAGCGGCTGCTGGAGCGCTTCGTGCGGGAGATCACCGGCTGCGAGCCCCTATGGAGCGTCGGCAACATCATCGATGACGCCATCGAGCGCGTCCGTGCGCAGGTGGGCAAGGGCAAGGTGCTGCTGGGCCTTTCCGGCGGCGTGGATTCCTCCGTGGTCGCGGCGCTGCTGCACAAGGCCATCGGCGATCAACTGGTGTGCGTGTTCGTCGACCACGGCCTGCTGCGCCTGAACGAAGGCGACGCGGTCATGAAGATTTTCGCGCAGAACCTGGGCGTGAAGGTCATCCGCGTCGATGCCGAGGCGCGTTTCCTCGGCGCGCTGCGCGGCGAGAGTGATCCGGAGCGCAAGCGCAAGATCATCGGCGCCGAGTTCGTGAAGGTGTTCGAGGAAGAGTCGCAAAAACTCGCGGGCGTGGACTTCCTGGCGCAGGGCACTATCTACCCCGACGTCATCGAGTCGGCCGGTTCCAAGACCGGCAAGGCGCACGTGATCAAGAGCCACCACAACGTGGGCGGCCTGCCAGCCAACATGCGCATGAAGCTGGTCGAGCCGTTGCGCGAGTTGTTCAAGGACGAAGTGCGCAAGCTCGGCGTCGAGCTCGGCCTGCCGCGCGAGATGGTGTATCGCCATCCGTTCCCGGGCCCGGGGCTCGGCGTGCGTATCCTCGGCGAGGTGCGCAAGGACTATGCGGACCTGCTACGCCAGGCGGATCACATCTTCATCGAAGAGCTGCGCCGCCACGACCTGTACGACAAGACATCGCAGGCTTTCGCCGTGTTCCTGCCGGTGCGCAGCGTGGGCGTCATGGGCGACGGGCGCCGTTACGACTACGTGGTCAGCCTGCGCGCCGTCGAGACCATCGACTTCATGACCGCGCACTGGGCGCGGCTGCCGTACGACTTCCTCGACATCTGCTCGCGCCGCATCGTGAACGAGGTGAAGGGCATCTCGCGCGTGGTGTACGACATCTCGGGCAAGCCGCCGGCCACGATCGAGTGGGAGTGAGGGCGGTCGCCCATCATGGTGCGCCAGAAAGGCAAATGTTCAGCGCGTAGATTCCGGGAAGAAGCAGGTGCAACTCGTAGGCTGCCAGCGCGCCGGCGCCCTGGGCAGGAGCTGGCGCTACGCGGTAAGATCACGGCCATTCGAAGAAGCGTCGCAACGCTCGAGGGGCAGGGAAACATGCGCAATTGCTTTGTGCTTGTCGTGACGCTGGCGCTGACGGCCTGCGGCGGTGGCGGCGGCTCCGGAAGCAGCAGCAGCGGTGGATCCAACAACCCGCCAACGCCCCCGCCGGTCAATCGAGGCTTCACTGCATCGGTCACCTCGATCAGTCGAGCCGCCTCGGTCGCGGGAGATGAGCCCTTCGACGGAACCATCCAGATCACGATTACGGATTCCTCGCTGGACCAATTCGGATTCCGGGCGACTTACACGCGCAACGGAATTGCGTACGCCACCCGCACGGATCACTCGCTGACTTCGATCGACATATTCATCGGGTTCACTGCGCCGCCCAACATCGCGCCTGGCACATACAACGACACCGTTCGCCTTGGTTTCTGCGCAGACGCAGGGTGCACTGCTTTCAAGGAGAATGCGCTCGACATCCCGGTGAGCTACACGGTCACGGTCGGAACATTGCCGACGGTCTCGCTGGCTACCAATACGGTGAGCCTGTCGCGCCTGCCGTGGGACATATTCACGCCTGACAACGTGCGGGTGCCCGTCACGGTGTCGCCTCACACTCGCTACTTCCTCATCGTAACCACGACCCAGACCTCGAACGGAATCTCGTCCGTCACGTACAGCCAGGACGTGAACGATCTCGGGAACATCGTCATCGGGTTCAAACCATCGACGCAGCTCTCGCCGGGCGTGTACACGGACACCATCAACGTCAGCGCCTGTATTGAGCAGAACTGCCAGTACCCGCTCGCGGTTTCGCCCTCGGTGATCACGGTCACCTACAACGTGACCAACACGATGCCGGGTGCGCAAGGCTATTCCGTTCGGCGCAGCGCGCAGCCGGTCGCGGATATCGCGTGGAGTGAAGCGCGCCACACGCTGTACGCGGCCATACCGACGCAGGCAGCTAACTACCAGGACAGCGTGGTGGAGATCGATCCAGTGACGGAAGCAGTGTCCAACGCGGTGGCGGCAGGATTCAATCCCTCGTTGCTTGCGCTGTCCGATGATGAGTCGGCGCTCTATGTGTCGCAGAGCAGGGGCGATTCGATTCGCAGATTCACCACCGCACCGCTGACGCCGGACGTCCTGATCTCGCTCGGCAATCACTCCTGGCCACCTGGGACGGAGCCCATGTTCGCGGCGGACATGCAGGTTGCGCCCGCACAGCCTCACGTTCTCGCGGTGAGACGCAACACGATGCTGAATGGCAACGTCAGCGGCGCGGGCATCGTGCTCTTTGACGACGCGGTGCAGCGGCCCGACGCGGCGCAGATCTCCGTGTTTTCGGACTGGGGCAATGTTGCCTGGAATCCCGGTGGAACTCTCATCTATACGAACCAGGCGGTTTTGTCGGTGACTCCCACCGGGCTCACCTTCCTGAGCAATCTGCAGGGCTCACAAGGCAGGCTGCAATTCATCAACGGTCTGCTGTACTCGGACGACGCTCACATCGTCGATCCCGCGGCTCCCCAGTCCTACGTCTGGTATGACACCCAGGGTCAGTCGCGAGCGGCGACGATCGACATCGCGAAGAATCGCGCCTATTTTGCAACGCAATATCTTGGCGGAGAGACGATCGCCTACATCGAGGTATTCAACTTCGCCACGCGCGAGTTCGTGGGACGGGCCTTGCTCCCCGGAGTCGCCAGCGGTGTGAGACCGACACGCCTGGTGCGTTATGGCACGGATGGTGTGGCGCTCGTGAATTCCGCCAACGAGCTGTACCTCATTCAAGGATCTCTGATTCAATAGGCCACGTCGCGTTGACAAACCATCACCCGCCCAAGTAGCCACGAGTCGTGCTCAACCTCGTATGCAACCATTTGCTGGCAACGCGAGAACGATTCGCAATTCTGGATGGCAACATCGAAGCAGCGCACCTACCCGGAATTCGTCGCGAAGCTGCGCGACGGGCAACTGTTCGTCATCGAGTACAAGGGCGGCGACCGTTTCAGCAGCGACCAGGAGCGCGAAAAGCGCCTGGTCGGCGAGCTCTGGGCACGCCACAGCAAGGGCAGGGGTATCTACCTGATGGTGCGGAGGCGCGATGACCGCGGGCGCGATGTTCGCGAGCAGTTGCTCGCCAGGATGGGAGCACGATGATGCTCGTCGGCGAAGTGAAGGGAATCTCGCGCGTGGTCCAAGAAACCTCGGCAGGCCATCAGCCACGATCGAGCGGGAGTGAGGCGTAAGCCGACGCGTTGTTTCCAACGCGTCTCGCCCGAGGTCATCGTCCCGGTAACTTCGAGCGGATCGAGTAGAGCGACGTGCGCGCAGCGACATACAACGTGCGCCGATCCGCGCCACCGAACGCCAGGCTGCCGGGCCGCTCGGGAATCTCGAGCACGCCCAGCGGCTTTCCGTTGCGATCGTAGATCCACACCTGTTCGCCTGCAATGTACACGTTGCCGGCGGCATCCGTGACAACCGATGTGCCGCCGCGCTCATTGAAGACGGCGCTGCTGAGTTTTCCATCGGGCTCCAGTGTCACGCGGTAGGTCCGGCCATCATCTTCGCTGGTCAGATAGTGAGACGTGCCCGGCGCGAAGGGAGCCAGTTGTGAGCTCTGCAGGTTTGGCCGCCACGTGCCACCGGCCATGACCGCCGTGTGGGTGCCGGGTGCGTAGTAATAGCCGCGGTGCTCGTTGTCCACGACGCTCACGATCGCCGTATTGCTTCGCGGCCGGTATACGTAACCGCGGCGTTCCATCATGTCCTGCATTACGGAAAGCTGGTTGTGTATGCCTACCGGCAGGAGCAGTGTCGTTTGCGCCAGTAGCTCGGCGCTTTCCGCGACCAGCTCGGCGGGGCCGGGCATAGCGGAGCTCAGCCGATAGACGGCCCGTTCATTCGCGATCGCCAGCAGGTTGTCGGGTGCCACGAAGCCCAGCACCTGAGGCTGGCCGCGGATTTCTGCCAGCACTTCAGCGGTTCGATTCGCGCCGTTCCATCGGTAGATTTTTCCTTTCACCGCATCCGTGAAGAACGCGGTGCCGGTGTCGTCGACGGTCAGGCCCGAAGCATTGCTAAAACCACTTTTCAGCTGCTGCAATGTCGCGCCCCCGAAAAGCGACGCCGGCGGGGGCGAGGGAACTCGTGCCTTCGAACCCGCATTCACCGCGAAGCGCGTGAAGAAATGCGAACGCACGACCGCGCCATTGGCTTCGTTGTAGACCGCGTTGTCGAATGCGAGCCGCGTCTGGCTGAACACCTTCGCGTTTTCAAAAGCGATGTCGTTGGAGCGACGCGTGACGATGGCGTAGCTCTTCGGCAGCACGTTGCGCGACACGCGATACATGTAAGTGTTGGCGAACAGCAGCCCCTCGGAGTCTTCGATGTCCAGCGCATAAGCGTTGGCGCCGGCGGGATTCTCTTCCTCGGTCTGGAACGCGTACATTTCCCAGCGGCGCACGTTGTGGAACTCCGCCTCCACCCGCATGTGATGCTCCACCGACATCTGGTAGATCTTCCCGGGCGTGTCGGTGTTCTCCACGCGCAGTCCGATCTTCGCGTTCGTGCCATGCGGCCAGTTGTTGCGAAAGATTCCGCCGCCGCCGTTGGTGATCAGCAGATCCGCGGCGACTGGCGAAAACTCGAAGCGCGGTCGAGCCATCGGTACGCCTGAACTCGGTCGACGCGGCCCACTGAAGCCGCGAAAGCCCGAACCGAAGAATCGTTGACCTGGAAATGAAACATCGTCCAGCAACGAATTCTTTCCAGCCATCCAGATCACCGCAGCCGCCCGCGGATTCCCGCTGCCCGTGGTGATGGCGAGCGCCCGCACGATGTTCCTGCCGCCCTTCGGCGCAATCACGATCCCGACGGGGTCGCCCTTGCCGCCAAAGGCGGCCGAACCCTCGATCAGGGAAATCTGCGTCGTGGCGGGATTGAGGCCAATCAACGCGGTATCGGGCTTGAGCGTCAGCGTGCGGCTCACGCGGTACGTGCCGCTCGGAAAGAACAGCACCGCATGTTTTTCGATGGCGGCGAGCAGCGCATCGGTGTCGTCCGTCTTGCCGTCGCCTGTTACGCCCAGCGAATGGACATTCGCCCAGTTGTCCATGGCGGGAGTCGGTGGAATATCCGTGGGCACCTCGGGCGCGGCTTTGGCGAGCGCGCGTTCCTGGTGACGCGTCGCGATGCCTTGCTCCCGGCCATCCGCGCCGATCATCAAGCCTTGCGTAAAGCGATCCACCACGTAGTGCCGGGCGGGCGCCTTGATGGTCTGTTCGTCCGCAAAGAAACGCGGCACATCAG
>Ga0164241_10002192_pt1 | contig 21770 bp, 14 predicted proteins | sample OricomyardsoilBY_FD_108780 | JGI IMG/M metagenome (GOLD analysis project Ga0164241, IMG submission 108780) | Backyard soil microbial communities from Emeryville, California, USA - Original compost - Back yard soil (BY) | ecosystem: Environmental > Terrestrial > Soil > Unclassified | place: USA... | reverse complement strand
TGAAGATTCTATCGCTAACTTAATTGCACAAGCTAAACAAAAAGCTACTACCGATTCCATTGCAAGAGTGCAGGCGGAAGCAAGCAGAATAACAAATGAGAAAGCTTTAAAGAAAGCATATGAAGATTCGGTCACTAAAGTGCAGTTAGCTATCCGCAAACAATTTACACAAGATTCTATTGCCAGAGCTAAAGCAGAACAGTTAAAGGTGGAGAAAGATTTAGCTGCACGCAAGGCATACGAAGATTCTATTGCCAACTTAATTGCTCAGGCTAAGCAAAAGGCTACCGCCGATTCCATTGCAAGGGTACAAGCCGAAGTAAGTAGGTTAGCGAGTGAAAAAGCCTTGAAGAAAGCGTATGAGGATTCGGTAGCAAAAGTGCAGTTGGCCATCCGCAAACAGTTTGTGCAAGACTCTATCGCTAAAGCAAAAGCCGAGCAGGCAAGGGTAGAAAAAGACATAGCGGAACACAAGGCTTATGAAGATTCTATATCTAAAGTAATATTAGCTGCCAAACAAAAAGCAACAGCTGATTCAATTGCACGAGTACAGACGGAAGCAAGCAGGATTGCCAACGAAAAATCTTTAAAGAAAGCTTATGAGGATTCGGTAGCAAAAGTACAGTTAGCTATACGCACTAAATTTGTTCAAGATTCAATTACCAGAGCTAAAGCCGAGCAGGCAAGGGTAGAAAAAGATGTAGCTGCACGCAAGGCTTACGAAGATTCTATATCTAAAGTAATATTAGCTGCCAAACAAAAAGCAACAGCCGATTCAATTGCACGAGTACAGGCGGAAGCAAGCAGGATTGCCAACGAAAAATCTTTGAGGAAAGCTTATGAGGATTCAGTGGCTAAAGTACAATTAGCTATCCGTAAACAATTGGTGCAGGATTCTATTGCGAAGGCAAAAGCGGAGCAAGAACGTTCTGCAAAAGATTTAGCTGCTCGCAAGGCGTATGAAGATTCTATTTCGAAAGTAGTATTGGCCATTAAGCAAAAAGCAACAGCTGATTCGATAGCCCACGTAAAAGCCGAGACAGACAGAATAGCTAAGGAAACAGCTATCCGCAAAGCATATCGGGATTCAATAACACAAGCACAAATTACCGCACGCAATCAATTCGTACAGGATTCAATAAAGCAGGCAAAAGCTGAGCAGGCACAGTTAGCCTTAGAAGCGGCAACACGTAAACATTTTGAAGATTCGGTAGCACATGTGCTGGTTAACACGCTTCGTCAATCATATATGGATTCGGTAGCCAAAGCGAACGCCGAAACAGAACGCATTGAAATGCAGGCATCGGTTGCTAAAGCCAAAAACGAATTAGAAAGCATGAAGCAGGAGTTAGCTTTGTTACGTGCAAAATCTAATACCGATTCCATTGCCCGTGTACTTGCTGAACAACAGCGTTTAGCTAAAGACCAAGAAGCAAAACGTATGGTTGAGGAAGCTGAAACAAGGGCTGCTAAAAAACTGTTAGATGATTCGATACAACGCATAAAAGCAGAACAGGAAAAGGTAGCGTTAGAAATGAAGCAGCTAAAAGAAAAACAAATAGCTGAAGAAAAAGCTGCCAAAGAATTAGCAGAACTTAAAGTAAGAGAAGCAGAAGAGAAACGCGTAGCGGACTTGAAGAAGGCGGAAGAAGAAAAAGCAGCACAGGCACTGCACGAGAAGCAATTAGCAGAAGCTAAAAAAGCAGAAGAAGAACGCAACGCACAATTATTGCGCGAAAAACAGGCTGCCCAGGAATTAGCAGCTAAGGAACTTGCGGAAAAACAAGAAACAGAAGCTGAAGCAAAACGCATTGCTGAACAGAAGGCCGAACAAGAAAAGGAAGCACAGGCACTACGCGAGAAGCAATTAGCAGAAGCTAAAAAAGCAGAAGAAGAACGCAACGCGCAACTATTACGCGAAAAACAGGCTGCCCAGGAATTAGCAGCTAAGGAACTTGCGGAAAAACAAGAAAAAGAAGCTGAAGCAAAACGCATTGCTGAGCAGAAAGCCGAACAAGAAAAAGCAGCACAGGCACTGCACGAGAAGCAATTAGCAGAAGCTAAAAAAGCAGAAGAAGAACGCAACGCGCAACTATTACGCGAAAAACAGGCTGCCCAGAAATTAGCAGCTAAGGAACTTGCGGAGAAACAACAAAAAGAAGCAGAGGCTAAACGTATGGCTGAGCAGAAAGCCGAACAAGAAAAAGCAGCACGTGATGCTGCCGATAAAAAAATGTATCAAGATTCATTAGCTGCGGTACGCTTAGCAATGCATCAACAGTTTATTAAGGATTCGTTAGCGCTTGCTGAACTTGACCGAAAGCAGGAAGAAGCAAGAAGCCCTGAATTAAGTCAGGTTGAAAAAGATAGGCAGGCAGTAGCTGCTGAATTGAAACGTTCGCAGGAGCAAGCTGTATTAAAAAACACAACCCCTAAAACAACTTTAGACAGTACCCGAAATTTAGCGCGCGTAATTGCTGACACCACAGCAAGCGATGCTTTTATCCAAAAATTACAATTAGTCTTTTTTGATAAGAACAGTTATAACATCTCCGACGAAACAAAAGCAGTGCTAAACAACCTGGCTCAGCAACTTAAAGGTAATGGCGCCGTAATCAAGTTATTCGCTATTGCCTCTATTGACGAGAAAAACCCTGCTTCATTATCTGAACGCCGGGCCGATGCCATTCGCAAGTATCTGATTGCTTTGGGTGTTGATAATAGACAAATATTAAGCAGCGCTTATGGTACCACTATATCGCGTAGCGGTTGTAATAACCCCAATTGCCCCGAAGGCTTATTAAAGCAAAACCGTAGTGTGGCTTATAGGGTTTATTAATTCTTTGCAATTTATTTTAGCTTAAGCAATATGTAAATGGTGTTACATTTACGGCATGCATTACACTATTACAGGCAAGGGCAAAGCTGTTGTTTTATTACATGGCTTTATTGAAGAAGGCAGCATGTGGCAAACCATTGCCAAACAACTTTCAGAAACATACAGGGTTATAATACCCGACCTGCCCGGTTTCGGGCATTCAGCTTTGGGTAAGCTACAACCAAAATTAAGTATGGATTGGTACGCTGAGGCTGTTTATAAAATGCTTAAAGAAGCGGGAATAAAAAAGTGTGTAATGTTAGGCCATAGTATGGGTGGATATATAACATTATACTTTGCCGAAAAGCATCCCGAAATGTTAACAGGCTTTGGTTTAATAAACTCGCACTGTTTTGCCGATACTGATGAAAAAAAGAAGAACAGGAAAAAAGGTATCGACTTTATAAAACGCCACGGAAGCAACCTTTTTGTTACAGAACTGTACAACAGCATTTTTACTGATACATACATTAGCAAAAACCGCAAATTTGTGAACTCATTAATTGCTAAAGCGGCTGAGTATACCCCCGAAGCATTAATGCAGGCAAACCGTGCCATGATGGAGCGAGAGGATAAAAGCATGGTACTGAAAAAAGCCAAAGTGCCTGTACTTTTTATAGCAGGAAAGGATGACCAAAGCTCACCTTTGGCTTATACATTAAAACAAGCCGCTATGCCAGCTATTGCTGATGTACATATATTTAGTAATAGTAAGCACATGAGTATTTTTGAGCGAAAAGCTGAGGCGTTAAATGCCATTCAAAGTTTTTTGCAACTTATTGAATAGTACATAGTTTAGGGTTAAAACCCCGATAAATAACGCCCTAACACCTCTTTTTTATAAATTGCCTGCCAACGGATGTGGCATTTAATGCGTTTATATAATGTACAGAATATCATATTATAATGTAAATTCGTAGCCTTTTGTATAAATGAGAAAATATCTTACACTTCTACTTTTAGGGTTTACGGTTATTGCCAATGCTACACACATTGTTGGCGGATTTATTTCGTATAGTTATATTTCAGGTAATACCTATGAGGTTAAACTTACCATATATAAAGATTGTAATAGCTCAACACCTTTTGACGCTACCGCATACTTAGGCATATATAATAATAATAGCGGTTTTGTAGTTAACACAGTTGGCCTTACCAATCCTGTAATAACTACTATTCAACCACCTAACAATAACCCATGCTTAACCAACACTTCAGGGGCATGTGTGCAACAAGGTGTGTATACGGCTAATATTACACTGCCCAATGGCAATAATACTTATACCTTGGTTCATGAACGTTGTTGCCGTAATGGTACTATTACTAACGTATCAAATCCCGGCGATCAGGGTGCTGCATATTCAGCTGTAATACCACCTACTAATACATATCACAACACCAGTCCTGTTTTCAATAGTTTCCCACCCCTGTTTATATGCGTTAACTCAGCTTTAATATTAAATAATTCGGCTACCGACGCCGATGGCGACTTACTTACTTACAGTTTATGTACTCCAAGCATTGCCGGCGATCCTTCGCCTACAGGCGCTGCTCCAAACCCACCCTTAGGCCCTCCTTATGCCAATTTGCCATGGCAATCCCCATATTCATTAGCTAACCTTTTGGGTGGTTCCCAACCGCTTACTATTAATTCTCAAACAGGTGTTTTAACCGGTACACCCGGTACAGTAGGGCAGTTTGTTGTAGGTGTTTGTATTTCCGAATTTCGTAACGGGGTGTTATTGGGCACTTATTTACGCGATTTTCAATTTAATGTTACCCAATGCAATATTCCTATACCTAATATACCCAGCAGTAACATTAATCCGTCAACAGGTATTGGTTTATACGTACAAAACTGTAAAAACTATACGGTTACCTTTCAAAACAATACATACAACCCCCCGCCTACCAACGTACCACTTGATTACGAATGGGATTTTGGCGTAGCTAATATTACTACCGATACATCAAGCGCCAAATTTCCGGTATATGTATACCCCGATACTGGCACTTATTTAGTACGCTTAGTGGCTACCAAAAGCAATGGCTCGCAACCATGTACCGATACTACTTATGCTTATGTAAAAATTTATCCTTCGTTCCTTACAGGTTTTATTACTGCCGATATTTGTCAAAAGGAAACAGCAACATTTACGGACACTACCTATTCGCAATATGGTACTATTAATAAATGGAACTGGAGCTTTGGCGATGGCAGCACCGATACATTAACTAATCCGGTACACCACTATGCCACGCCGGGCACTTACCCTGTTACCTTAATAAATTCTAATACTTATGGGTGTAAGGATACAGCAGTAAAAAATATTGTTGTTAACGAATCGCCCTCAGCAGCATTTACTATGAGCAATGGGTGCATAAACCAACCCGTTAATTTTACATTTACAGGAACCGGTACAATTAATACTTACGATTGGAATTTTGGCGATGGTGCTACTGATAACCAAACAAGCCCAACGCATACCTACACCGCCTTAGGAACCTACGACGTAAAATTAATAACCACAGAAACCAGCGGCTGTGCCGATACCGTACAGCAGTCAATAACCATAAACCCCGTACCTGATGTTAATGCTACTAACGATACTTCGCTGTGCCAATATGTAACAACGTTACAGTTAGAAGCACACGATGGCGCAACGTATGCTTGGGCACCGGCAACCGGTTTAAGCGACCCGAATATTGCGAACCCTATTGCTACCTTAACGGTGCCTAACAGTAGTTCGTATACCGTTACTGTAACTAACCAATTTCAATGCTCATCAACCGATGCGGTTACTATTTCATACTACCCGGCTACCCAAACTGTAGCAGGGCCTGATACATCGGTATGTTTAAACCCAGGTAGCTACCGCGATACGGTGCAAATAAATGCCACGGGTGCAGCTACTTATTTTTGGACACCTGCAACAGGCCTTAACTCAGTTACTGCTGCCAGCCCAATTGCTAAGCCAACGGTTAATACAACCTATTTTGTTACTGGTACCGATGCTAACGGTTGCGTTAGCGGAGATTCGGTAGTGGTATATGTGTTAGATCCTGCAATTAATATTGTTATTGACGACCAAGCGAATGTTTGTGTAGGCGATACGGTTTATATCAACGTAATTAACCAAGGGGCATCTAACTATTCTTGGACACCCTCGCAATTTATTGTCGATCCGCAAGCTTATAGCCCGGGATTTTACCCTGCGGTTACCACTACTTATACCCTAAACGTAAATAACTACTGTTACAATAAAAACGATTCGGTACAAATCATCGTCCGCCCATTGCCAACGTTAGTTATTAATCCGCTCGACTCGGTTTGCGATGGCGATTCGATACAATTATCGGTAGGTGGTGCGCAAAGTTATGTATGGGATGCCGACCCAACGTTAAGCGATACAGGTGGTACCAACCCGTTTGCACATCCTGTAACTGCAACAACTTATTATGTAACAGGTACTAGCATATATGGCTGTGTAAACCGCGACTCGACACTTATTACAATACATGCATTGCCTTATGTAAACGCAGGTAATGATACCCTTATATGGCGCGATACCAAGGCATATATACATGCCACCACCGTAGCTAATAATTTTACCTGGAGCCCCGTTACCGATTTAAGCGATGTTTACAGTTTAACCACCGAAGCCAACCCAATACAATCAATCACTTATGTATTATCGGTAATTGATGATTTTGGTTGCCGCAATGTAGATAGCTTACTAATTACCGTAGAGAAAAATATAATATTGGATATACCTACGGGGTTTTCGCCGAATGGCGATGGAATAAATGATGTGTTCCACATTGTGCGTTCGTTGGATATTGAAAAGCTAAAAGAGTTTTCGGTATACAACCGTTGGGGAAATAAGGTTTTTAGCACTACCGATATCACCGAAGGTTGGGATGGCACTTATCAAGGCCACGAACAAGGTATTGGTACTTATGTATGGTATGTAGTTGCCTTAACTAAGGAAAAAGAAGAAATACTGCGCAAAGGCAACGTAACGCTTGTACGTTAGGTTAACAAAGTGCCAAACATTTTTAGCTATCATATAAGTGTATTACATTAGCTGTAAATTAACCCCATGAAAAAAATAGCCTTATTACTTATAGGTGGATTGTTTTTAGTTGCATCGTGTAGCAAAAAATCATCGCCAACAACCGATGCTTCTGCAGCTAAAGTTAACCCTGCCGGTATTTTTCAAAACTACTGCGCACGCTGCCATGGTGCCACAGGTACCGAAGGCAAAGCTCCTAACTTAGCTGAAACCAAATACGACAAAACACAGTTGTTAGACATTGTTACTCACGGTAAAGACCACATGCCTGCGTTTGAGGATAAGTTATCGGCTGCGGAAATAGAAGCCGTGGTAGGTTTTGTTGCTTCGCTGAAAAAATAATTACGTGCAAACATATAGGGCTATAGGCTTAATGTCGGGCAGTTCGCTCGATGGGTTAGATATTGCCTGTTGCAATTTTACCGATACCGGTAATGGTTATACTTTTGAAATTACACATGCCGATGTAGTTACTTACCCACCGGAATGGGTGCAGCGGATAAAATGTTTGACGAATGCCAATGCCCAAACTGTAGCCGAAGCCGATGCCGCGTTAGGCCATTATTTTGGAGAGGAGGTAAGTGCCTTTATTACTAAACATAATATTGAAGGTATTGACGTAGTAGCCAGTCACGGGCACACACTATTCCATTTCCCGGCCCAAAAATATACTACACAAATTGGAGATGGCGCTGCTATAGCAGCACACGTTAACCTACCTGTAGCCTGTAATTTCCGTACGGCTGACATAGCTAATGGAGGGCAAGGTACGCCCATAGTACCCATTGGTGATTTATTGCTTTTTAATGATTATAAATTATGCCTGAATATGGGCGGTATTGCCAACATTAGCTGCAAAACAGGAACCGATAGTATTGTAGCTTTTGATATTTGCAGCGCCAACCAGGTACTTAATTACTTTGCCAATCAGTTAGGGGAAGAATACGACAAGGGCGGCGCTTTTGCACAAGCAGGCGAAATAGATACTGAGCTGCTGAAACAATTAAATCAATTAGCATACTACACAAAGGCTTATCCAAAATCGTTAGATAATAGTTTTTCGACTTACGAAATACTGCCACTTATTGATAATGCCGATACCTCTATACATAGTGCTTTGCGAACCTATACCGAGCATATTGCCATACAAATAGCGCTACACATTAAAGCGATTGCTACCCACGAAAAATTGCAATTAAGCAAAGGGGATAAAATGATGGTTACAGGCGGGGGGGCCTTTAATACTTTTTTAATGGAACGTATACAGCACCACAGCCTTGTTACTATTGTAGTGCCCGATGAAAAAATAGTAACCTATAAAGAAGCTTTGGTAATAGCTTTGATGGGTGTGTTGCGCCTGCGCAATCAAGTAAACGTACTTAAAAGCGTAACAGGCGCTACTAAAAACACGATAGGCGGTGCAGTATATATGCCTTAGTGCGGTAGTATAAATGATTTTCTTTCCTTTGTAGTAAATAGCATAATTGATAGATGGTTTTAGTTACAGGCGCCACCGGCTTGGTGGGTTCATACCTTGTAAAATTGTTGCTTGCCAAAGGCCAGCAAGTGCGTGCTATTAAACGTACAACATCTAACCTTGCATTGCTTGGCCAATATGCCGATAAAGTAGAGTGGGTAATAGCCGATATATTGGATGTGACTGCCCTTAATGATGCCATGCAAGGTGTTTCTAAAGTATACCATTGTGCGGCTGTTATATCGTTTTTGCCTGCCGAGGTTGATTATATGATGAAAGCTAATATTGAAGGCACGGCCAATGTAATGAACGCCGCCATTGCCGCCGGGGTGCAAAAAGTAGTGCATGTTAGTTCAATAGCGGCATTGGGTATTGCACCCGAAGGTAAGGTGATAGATGAAAACTATGCCGACCCGAACATCAACAAATCGTTTTGGTATTTTAAAAGCAAGCACTACGCCGAACGTGAGGCCTGGCGTGCCAATGCCGAAGGTTTAGATGTGGTGGTAGCTTGCCCTTCAACCATTATAGGCGCCGGCTTTTGGGGCGATGAACCCAATTCGCTTTTTCCTGAAATATATAAGGGGCTTAAATTTTACACCACCTCAACCATGGGTTTTGTAGATGTGCGCGATGTTGCCGAAAGCCTTTACTTACTAATGGAAAGCGATTATACCGAAGAACGGTTTATAATAAGCAGTCAAAACTTATCGTTCCGTGATGTAATGTGGCAAATGGCCGATGCACTAAAAGTAAATCGCCCATCTATACAGGCTACAGGTTTTTTACGCAGCATAGCCTGGAGGCTTGAAAAAATAAAGGTACTACTCACCGGCAAGCACCCCATAGTTACTAAGGAAAGTGCCAACATAGCATCGGTTAACTTTGCTTATAGCAATCAAAAATTTGTTGCTGCCTTTAACTATCATTTCAGGCCTGTTAGCCAAACCATTACCGATACTGCCAACGCCTATTTACAAAGTGTACAGCGCGGCGAAAATTGGGGAGTATATCCGTAATTTTATAAATGGTATGATAGGCACAAAGTATTGTGCCCCTACATTTGGCAAATGTATTTATTTAAAATTCATGGGGCTTTCGCCTGCCCTGCGTGCGGGGAAATACGCAGCCAACAAAGTAATTGATACAATTATAGAAATGGTTGCTATGGCATCCATCAGTTTTAGTTTTACGGGGTAATAATCAATAATAAAGCTGCTTTCGCCACCGCCGCTTAGTTTAAAAAAGTGGAATTTCATTTGCAGCAGGCAAAGCGTATAACCCAGCAAAAGCCCGATACCGGCACCAATAGCTGAAGCGAGTATACCGTTTAATAAATATACGCGAAGCACTAAACGGTTATCTGCTCCCATTGCTTTCATTATCGAAATATCTTTCGATTTTTCGAGCACTAACATGGATAATGAACCAATAATATTGAACGATATAATAAGGATAATGAACGCCAGTATAGCTGTAGTAACCCAGCGCTCGATAAGCATTACCTGATAGGTTTCGGCTTTCTGTTGATAGCGGGTAACTACTTTAAAGTTGCTACCCATTATTTTTTCTACGTCCTTTTTAAGGCTGTTTACATCGGTACCGGTCTTTAGCTTTATTTCGTAGGCACCAATGCGGTTTTCATCGCCTAACAGTTGTTTGGCGAAGGCAAGACTTACAAATACATACTTACTATCAAATTCCTGTTGTATAGAAAATATACCTATAGGCATAGCCTGCATGGTATTAAAAGCATCTTCGGGCATAAAGGCATTTTTAACCCCTTTACGCGGTACTGTAATACGCAATGGTTCCATACCGCGTTCCACATTTATAGCCATGGGAAAACTAAGGTTAGCACCTATTACGGCATATTGTGCGTTTGAATCGTACAGCAGAAACTGCCCCCTGCGCACGTAATTTTTTACATCAGTAACCTGATTGTAATTATCATCCACACCTTTTATGGTGGCCAATTGAGCCTCGTTACCGTATTCTAAATAAGCATTCTCCTCTACCGTTTCCGATATAGCATCAACCCCTTTTAGTTTTAATAACCTTAATTGTAAATCGGGGTTCTGCTCAAAAGTTTTGCCTTGTATAGCCACCACTTGCAGGTCGGGGTAAAACGAGTTGTATAACGAAAGCACCAAGCCTTCGAAGCCATTAAACACACTAAGCACAACTATAAGCGCCATAGCACCCACAGCCATACCCGTCATACTTACTGCCGATATAATATTAATGGCATTAGTCGATTTTTTAGAAAACAGGTACCTAAACGCTATTCGGAATGCAAGCATAATAGTGCCTTATTTTTTACGCGGGGTGCGTGTTTTTTTTTCCTTTGGCTCATCGGTTTCTTCAACAGCTTTCTTTTTCCCAATCTCTTCTTTAAGCTGCTCGTCTTCCTGCTTTATTTTAGTAAACAGTTCCTCCATCTTAAAAACGTAATCCATTGTTTCATCCCTAAAAAATTCAATTTCGGGTATGCGGCGTATGTGGTGCCTTAGCTTATCGGCTAATAATCTTTTCAATTCGGTTTTGTGCTCGTTAAACTTGTAAAGCACTTCATCGGGTACTTCTGCATTATATATGCTTAGGTAAAAGCGTGCCAAGGTAAGGTCGCTGGTTACCTTAGCGTTAGTTACGGTAACCAATGCAGTGCCGTATATACTTCTGCCCTCTTTATATAATATTTCGCTAAACGCTTCTTTAATTAGCGATGCCACTTTCAACTGTCTGCGCGTATCCATCTTTCAAAATAATTTGGTCAAAAATAATAATTAAAGAAGTGTACACACGTTAATGAAGCCTTATTATGTAACAAATGCTTAAAATACCTGCATTTTGTTGTGCCTTATAACCATATATTTGCCCTGAATGAAAAATCTTTGGCGCATACTTAGCTACATACGCAAATACACGCTTTTTGCGGGGCTTAATATATTATTCAATACCCTTACCATATTATTCTCGCTTTTCTCGCTGGTAATGCTTATCCCTTTCTTGCAAGTATTGTTTAAGGAAAGCGACCCCGTATATGTTAAGCCTGCTTTCAGTTTCACTGCCGATTTTTTTCTAAATACCCTTAAATACTACATTACTTATGGTATTGATACCTATGGGGCAACCCAAACACTTGGTTTTATATGCATAACCGTTGCGGTTATATTTTTACTAAAAAATCTGTTCAGGTACTTGGCGCTGTATGTGCTTTCGCCAATACGTAGCGGAGTAGTACGCGATTTGCGCAACCAACTTTACGCCAAAATACTTTCGTTACCCCTTTCGTTTTACTCGAAGGAAAGAAAAGGCGACCTGATAGCGCGGATGACCGATGATGTAAAAGAGGTAGAAATAAGCATTATGAGCTTTATTGAAATCTCTATCCGCGAGCCACTAACTATATTGGTTTTTTTGGTGTGGATGCTGATGCTTAGTCCGGCACTAACAGGTTTTGTGTTTTTAATGCTATTGGTTACCGTATTAATTATTGGCCGTGTGGGCAAAAGCTTAAAGCGCGAATCGGGCGAATCGCAATCGTTAGCAGGCGAGTTGTTTTCGATGCTGGAAGAAACCATAGGGGGTTTGCGTATTATACATGCTTTTAATGCCGAAAAATACCAAACTGAAAAGTTTGAAAAACTAAATGACAGGCACTTTGATAAAAGCCGTGCTATAGTTACACGCCGCGAGCTTTCATCGCCATTAACCGAGTTTTTAGCTATTTGCGTAGTATGCGCCGTGCTTTGGTATGGTGGCAATTTGGTACTAAGCAACCAAGGTTTTAAAGCGCCTACCTTTATACACTTTATGGCTTTGTTTTCGCAGTTAATTGCACCTGCTAAAAATTTCTCTTCGGCCTATTATAACATCCGCAAAGGTTTGGCATCGGCAACCCGTATTTTCGAGGTGCTGGATGCCGAGGTAAACATTGCCGAAAAGCCAACCGCAAAAGCTATCAGCCAATTTACTACCGGTATTGAATACCGCGGCGTAGGCTTTACCTACCATAATTACGACGACAAAAAGATACTGGACAATATTAACCTGCACATAGCTAAAGGGCAGGTAATTGCTTTAGTGGGCCAAAGCGGTGCCGGTAAAACCACTATGGTTGACCTACTGCCACGCTTTTATGATGTTACCGAAGGTGGCATATTGATTGACGGGGTGGATGTACGCGATTATAAACTGGGCGATCTGCGCGGGTTGTTTGGTATGGTATCGCAGGAATCGATATTGTTTAACGATTCAGTATATAACAACATTGCTTTTGGAAGCGCGAACGCTACCCGCGAAAGTGTAATGGAAGCCGCGCGTATTGCCAATGCGCACGATTTTATTGCCAAGCTACCTAATGGCTACGATACTTTTATTGGCGACAGAGGGGGCAAATTAAGCGGCGGCGAAAGGCAACGCCTTACCATAGCGCGTGCGGTATTAAAAAACCCGCCTATTCTTATACTTGACGAAGCTACTTCTTCGCTCGATTCAAACTCGGAAAAGCTGGTGCAGGATGCCCTTACTAAACTCATGAAAGGGCGCACCACTATAGTTATAGCACACCGCTTGAGCACCATACAATTTGCCGATGAAATTATGGTAATGATGGATGGCAAAATAACCGAGCGCGGTAACCACATAGGCTTAATGGCCAAAAATGGCATTTACAAAAAGCTGGTGGATTTACAGGCATTTTAGCCCAAATCAGACATTTCTGTCATTTTTCCGTTTTTTAACAATTTAGCAGCAATTTTTTCCACAACTAATCGTTTGGTAATCTGTATCTTTGTTGCGAAAATTCGCTAAAAGGCTTGTTTTCGCGCATAGCGGAATAAGGACAATTTCGAAATTATAACGATAACTAACTCATTTTCAATATTATTTAATCACCTAAATTTAAGGAGGTCAGCCATGAAAACAAAAATGACACTTACCCTGGGCTTGGGCTTCCTGTTGGCCTTAGTGTGTGGAAATCTTTCTGCCCAAAACACACCAACAACAGGCAATTCATCACCAACCACCAGTCCGCAAGTGGTTGCAAATTCGGTAGTTACCAACCCGAATATTCTAATAGTTACGGGCCGTATTGTTGACGCACAAACAGGAAAACCCATTGAAAATGCCAAAATTAACTTTGATAAGTTTGGCGATGAGATGGTACAGGCTTCGATTGACGAAAAAGGCAATTATGCTTTAGCGCTTAATAAGTTGGAACTTGGCGAACCCATACACGTAATTTTTAAAATTAATGGCTACAAACGTTACACCGTTAAAAACATCGACAAAACAAAAACTTACGTTGATATAGATGTGTACTTACAACCTATGGATAGTGAAGAAAAAAGCAATGGCAATATTACCTACAAAATGGACGATAGTCCGTTTAACCCATTGGTAATACAAATGCAATAAATTGGTTTTTGGTTATTGAGAAACCCGCCCTGTTAACATTAGGGCGGGTTTTTTATTTATAGCCGTTCAGGTTACAGCAAATTGAGCGAACTTTGCATAATGGAGCCTGCGTTTAAAATAGTACCGGCACATATTACCGATGCACCCGGCATTGCACATGTAAACTATACATCGTGGCACGAAAGCTACCGCAATATTATAAGCAACCGCTTTTTAGATTCGCTAACTATTGATAACTACGAAAAGCGCTGGAACTACATTTTAAACAACCAGACAGATAAGACCTTTGTACATGTGGTAAAAAACCCTGCAAGTGAAATTATAGGCTATTGTACAGGTGGCCCTGTACGCGAAAGGTTTAACCATTTTGAAGGCGAAATATATGCCCTTTATTTATTGCAACAATACCACGGCAAAGGCATTGGCGGCACCTTGTTTAATAAAGCCGTAATGCAGTTAAATAACAATGGCCACAAATCGTTTTGCTTGTTTGTATTAAAGCAAAACCCAACTATACAATTTTACCGCCATTACCAACCGCACCACGAGCATACCGCCATTGTAAAAATTGGTGAAGATGAATACGAAGACATTGGTTTAGGCTGGAACCATTATAACCGGTTTATTATTGGCTAAGTATTAATCTGTAGTGTTTCTTTATTTCTGTTTACTTAGTGGATAGTATGATTGATATTACCCAAAGCAAAATATTAATTACCGGAGGCACCGGGCATTTAGGATCGGCACTTACGCACTATTTAGTACAGCAACGTAAGGCACTGGCACATAACATCCGCATTTTTTATTTGCCCAATAGCCCCACACAATCGTTAGATGACATACAGGGCCTGGATATGTTTGCGGGTAATGTGCTGAATGCAGATGAGGTACAGGCAGCGTGCAAAGGTGTAGAGATTGTTTTTCACCTGATAGGCTCCACAACTTTCGATACCAGACAGCAGCCATTACAATGGCAGGTAAATGTGGAGGGCACGCGCAATGTGCTTGAAGCATACAGGCAATCGACCACTATTAAAAAACTTTGTTATACCAGCACCGTTAATGTGCTTGGTGTACCTAACCCCATAGGTAACGTTGGTAATTTTAATAACAGCAACCCTTATACTAATACCCCACGCTTACACTCGTTCGTATCGGTTGAAGATACATTGCGGTTTATAGCTGAAGTTAAGAACGATAAAAACAATTTAAAGAAACTTAAAAACAATATTGGCTATTACGATTCAAAACTGGCAGCACAGGAATTGGTAAACGATTATGTAAAACGCTTTAACCTTAATATTACTTCGGTACTGCCGGGTACTATGTTTGGGCCTTACGACCATTTGATTGGCACAGGGTTATATCTAATATCGTTATACAATAACCAAATGCCCGTAGTGTTAAAGGGCGGTTTGCCATTAGCACATGTTATGGATGTAGCTGAGGGTCATGTATTAGCTATGGAGAAAGCCGTAAGCGGTAGCCACTATATACTAAGCGGCTTTGAAAACGATAACCACTATTTAAAAGATATGTGCAGCATTATTGTTCAGGTATTGCAACAACGGTTTCCTGATAAAAAATTTAATGCACCTAAAATAGTTGTGCCCGCATGGTTAGCTATGGCGGCTGCTTATGTTTCGGAACATTACGCCAAGGCATTTAATAAACCTATGCTGCTAAGCCGTAGTGCCGTAAAGCCCGGAGCATACCCTTCGTTTTATAGCAGTAAAAATGCTATTGAAGATTTAGGCTATCAACCAAAGCATAGCTTTAAACAAGCAGTAGAGGATATGCTGGACTATTACATAAAGCATAACTTGCTGCAAAGCACCGGCCGATGGATTGATAAAATAAAATAGGGACAACCTATACCTTAAAAATAAAGTAGGGACAACTCGTGAGATGTCCCTACAATGCAAAATTTATTACTGCAAAAATTTATCCCGCGGCTAAAAAATTATCTTGCTCTACATCAGCTTCGCGGTAGTATTGGTCTAATTCATTTTCGAAAAAGAATTGCTCTTTACCAAATGCAGGCTTTAAGTCGGTTAACCAAACTGCATCTTCATCAAACTTGGCAAAGAAAGGTTTCTGCACCCAATCGGGGTTGCGGCCCTGTATAAAGCGTAATACAAAAACTTCTTCCTCACCTACCATAGCTGTACCCAATATTTGCACTTTACCCGGGTTGGCCGACATGCTTGGCCCACGCACCGTACGTGCTATACCGCTTACACTTTGGTATGCCTTGCGGAATATTTGCGATGCACGAAATAAAGGCACTGAAAAATACTGCTGCGCACCTGTATCGCGCGCTACAAACATATAGTAAGGTATGCAGCCCAACTTTACTTGTTCCTTCCACATTTTGCTCCACACACGCGGGTGGTCGTTAATATTTTTCATTAACGGCGATTGTGTTCTTATCTCGGCGCCTGTGTTGCGTATTCTCTTTATCGCTTTTTTTACCACATCGGTTTTTAACTCGTTGTAGTGGTTAAAATGTGCCATAATAGCTAAGTGCTTACCCGATGCAACTACTTTTTCAAAAAGCTCTAATAGTTCATCGGCATCTTTATCATCGGTAAACCTAAATGGCCAATAGCTAAGTGCCTTAGTGCCTATGCGTATGGTCTGCAAATGTTCAAGTTCAGGATCCAGAAGTGGCTCAATATAATCTTTCAGGTTTTTGGTGCTCATTACCATAGGGTCGCCGCCGGTAAATAATATATCGGTTACTTCGGTGTGTTGCTTTACGTACTCTTTCAGCAATTCGGCTTCGCGCATGGCAAATTTCATTTCGTCCATACCAACAAATTGCGGCCACCTAAAGCAGAACGTACAATATGCATGGCAGGTTTGCCCATGTGCCGGAAAGAACAACACCGTTTCGCGGTACTTGTGTTGTATACCCGTTAACTTTACACCATCTAACTCGGGCACATTATGTTCCATTTGCCCTGCGGGGTGCGGGTTTAACTGCATACGTATATCATACAATAATTTTTTTAGCTCGGGCTTAGGCATTTCGTTTTCCAATGCATCGCTAACTGCTTTATAGTGTTGCGGGGTAAGCATATCCTTTTGTGGAAATGTTAATTGATAAATAGGATCGTTAGGAATATCGTTCCAATCAATTAACTCATTAATAACATACTCGTTTACTTTAAAAGGCAACACAGTACCCACTACACGTATATCGCGGCGTTGCTCTTCAGTTAGATATTGTTGAACCTGAGGGAGGTTAAGGTAATTGCCCAAATTATAGGCTTTAAATCTAATTTGATTCATAGTCACAATTTATTTTTGTAGAAAACAAAGCACTCGTAATGAGTACATTAAAGGCTGAAAAACCAGCCTGATATAAAAATGCCCAATGAAATTGGAGCACGGCACACAGTGTCTCTGATTTGCTAAATTAACATATTTTCTTGAAAATGCAAATTATTATGTCTCAAAAACGAAGTACATAAATATTGTATTTATTAATTATTATGAGCAATTACAAAGCTTATTATTCTTTCAACTAGTTTCTTTGATTCATCGGTCATATTCTCAAAAGAAATATGTTTAATAGCCTTTTCGCAGAATGCCAGCTTATCTGATGATTTAATTGATTTAGATTTAGCAGTATCTGCTTTTGCAGAAAACCTTTTCCCAGCAGGGCTTGATTTGAGAAGGTAGTCATCTATGTATGTTCCTACTTTTACTTTTTTTAGTTTACCGTTATCGCTTGTAGGTAGGGTAAAATCTTTTAGAGAGGGGTATTCTTTTATAGTTTGGATAATAACCTCTGCATCCAATAAATTCTCGATTTCAGGTACATCTAACACAATTAATCTTTCAAATAGAATTTCAGATAGCACCTCTTTTCTTTTCCGATTTTTATTGAAATCATCATCCACAATTACTAACGATTTACCACATAGCTTATCAACTATAACATTCTTTTTCAACTCATCGTATTCCGATTCCTCATCAAAATCCCAATGGATAATTGTATCGCCACCCGAAAAAACAAATGAGTAATGTATTCCTTCTTGATAATTTTTAAATACTACGTATTCATCACTAAGATTCTTTTGTTTTAAGTATTCCGAAATATACCTACCAATGTATAACTTATCTGTAACCCCCTCAACCCATATTGTGCAATTTGCTATATAAACAGAAGTATTATTTACCCCCAATAACTGTAAAGCATTATCATTCCCACTTGCAACATTTTCAACAATAAACTTTGGCAATATCTCATCGTCGCCCTCTTTTTCTACAATATGCTTTCGCACGGTAAATACTGAAATAAGATTTGTATCATTAACTAAATCCAAAAAATGGTTTGAATGTGTTGATATAAAAATCTGAAAATTAGTAGTCCGTGGGTTACTAATTAAAAAATCTAAAAATCGACGCTGTAACGCCGGATGCATATACAATTCTGGTTCCTCTATAATTACAACTCCCGAGTCATTTAGAAAAAATAATAGTGACATTATTATTATCATCTGAAGACCATCGCCTAAATCATGTATTGGCTGATCTTTTTCATTGCCCACCTTAATAAAAACTGTTCCATTCAATTGTCCATTAACTGTTCTGCTAGTTACTTCTACATTCTCTCCCCCAAAAAAATGTGTTCCAAGAAAAATTTCAAATTCCTTAATTCGCTTACGCTCAGAATATTCTCCCGTTTTGCTACTATGTATATAGCTATAAAAATCATCGCCACTTTCCACAGTAATTTTGCTTTTATCCAAATCATAATTCGAAGAAATTCTTGTTTTGAGTTTAGCAACCCCACCAAAAGGATGCAGTGTTCTAAAGCTTGGTATGTATATTTTAGTTTTGGTGGGATTCGGTAATGGGAACTTCTCCTTCAAATGACTCGTAGCTTGTCCAATCAACTCATATATCTTTACAAATAATTCCTTTGCAATGCTAATGTTTAATCGCATGCCTGGCCCATAAATATCACCTTGAACTTGACCACTCACAATTGCCAGGATTTCATTTGCGAAAGAGGAGAGTGGCATAATAGCATTACTAATATTATCATTCTTAGACTTTGCCACTCTAAAGATAGTATTCTCCAATTCGGATATTGGGTATACTTTCCTGTTAATCTGTATTGACAAGAAATTCCTTTCTAAACTATACGTAGAAATTAATTTTACAATTTCATCTAATAAATTATCCAATTCAGATTGTATAGGGTTTACAACATCGGAATTCCAATTTATCATATCCCGGTTATCCTTAAGTAATTCACAAATAATTTTGCTTTTACCAGAATTATTAGCCCCCACAAATAGATTTACTTTATTAGTGTTTTCTATATAATCTAATGCTTTCCCATCATTGTCAATTATATCACCCTTAAGGGATGTTGGCACTAAATACTTCGCATGCAGCTTGTAATATTCAAAATCCATTTTTACTTGTTTATTATTAAAGATATGGAAATGCTATCCATAATATAAAATCTCCGCTTGCTTCATTACATTCACCCGTTCATGACACCCGAGGAAATAAAGGAGCTTTGCCTTTCATCATCTAAAATATATCACAACTACTTGGAGAAAACCGGTAAGGGTTTAAACGAGGTAGATGTGTTTGCCATTGAGCTTGTTGACCAGTATCAGCGCATTATCAGTTTGCGTTTATCTAAAAAAGTGTTTGATGCCGAAACGGTGTTTTTCAAATTTGCAGGCGATGATAAAAACTACGACACAGGATATATTGAAGTATTAGAGTATGATGTTGAGCGCAACATGCTTTACATACAACCCAAAAGCAGTGATATATTTCAGAAGTTTTTAAACCTACGCAATACCGATTTGAAGGTTATTGCAGATATGAAATTTTTGGTAGACCGTGTACGCAATTGGTTTGAGCAAAAAGGTAACGACCTGCAAATGCCCGACCGGACATCGCCATTGCACAGGCCATCGGTTAGTTTCGATAACATGTTCCACATACAGCCAAGTGCCGATCAGCTGAATGCTATACGCACTATTATTACCAAGCCGTTTAGTTATATATGGGGTGCACCGGGCACCGGTAAAACACAATTGGTTTTAGCCAACGTGGTAATACAATATGCCCGGCAAGGTAAACGCTGTGCCATATTAGCACCTACCAACACTGCGTTGGAGCAGGTAATGAAAGGGGTGCTAAGTATGAGCGATGCAGCAGGCATACCGCGCGATAAGTATTTGCGCCTGGGGCACACCAGCAAATGGTTTGCCGAACAATACCCTGAAGTATGCGAAAGTTTTGGTATGGCTAACCAACGCATGCAAATTGAAAAGCAAATACGCGTAGTTAAAAACGCTATGCGTAACGAGGGCACACAAGCCGATGATACATTGATGCAGTTAGAGGGTGCCGTTGAAAAAATAAAACAACTGAAAGAACTGATAGCTGTAGCAAGTGATAAAAAAAGCAGCAAGCTTTTGGTTAAGCAATTGATGAAGGACATTAAAAGCTTAATGGCCGTACACCCACTTACTAAAGGCATGGGCGAAAGTTTGGCGCCGGATACGTTGGACAACACGAGTTCGTTTTTAATTGGGTTTATTGATAAGCAACGCCGCGAAGAGGCTGTGCTGCAATCGAAGGCGGTGGAGTATAACATGATGCCTGAAGAAGATTTGAAGAAGATGCTGGATGCGCTTAGCGAAAGCCGTGATAAAATGAAGGGCAGCAACGAACGGGCTAAGCAAGCCACTGTTATAGCTGCTACATTGGATAGTTACATCTATCGGTTTTTGGAGGACGATATAGAGGTTGAGCATATTTTTTTAGATGAAGCGGGTTATGCTTGTGCCATAAAAGCAATGGTGTTAATGAAAGGCAATGTGCCTGTAACTTTTCTCGGCGACCACCTGCAACTACCACCCGTTTGCGAAATGAACGATATGGAGTTTGCTAACCCCGAACAGCAAGATGCTTTTGTGTGGAGTAAGAGCGCTATACACTTACCGCGTTTATTTGAGGAAAGTAAAAGCACTGCATACGAGGCTTACCTTAGCAACGAAGAAACGCTTAGCCGCAATATGGCGCGCGCCGACCTGCGCTACACACACCGCTTTGGCGATAACCTGGCGCAAGTATTAAATGAGCATGTATACAAAAACGGTTTTGCATCGGATGACGGGAAAGGTGAAACGGAAATATTTTATGTAAATGTGCCTACGCCTGTACCACAACCGCGCAACTTAAACCAAAAGCCCACCCGCGAAAGTGAGTGGGAGGCGGAAGCCATACGCCAGTTTTTGCAAACAACGGGGGTAACCGATTATGCCATACTAACGCCATATATTAATCAGGTAAAACTATTGGGTAAAATGCTGCCGCGCGACCGCAACGAGGGCCGCATACTTACCGTGCACGGCGCACAAGGCAAGGAGTGGGATAACGTAATACTAAGCGTAGTTGATACCGATAAAAAATGGTTTACCGATAGTAAGTTTGCCAAAACACGTGGGCTGTATTTATTAAACACTGCTGTAAGCCGCGCCCGCAAACGCCTTATCATATTCTGCAATCATTCTTTCTGGATAAAGCAAAACGGGCAACTGATAAAGGGCCTGTTAGATGTAGCTGAGGAGTGGAAGGCAATTTGAAGATGAATACAAAATATATAGCACGCTGATTAATTATGATTTTTATGATTGGTTTATGATAAGTGCATGTATGAAAATCAATACAAAAAGTATTAACCGCAAAGAAGCAAAGAGCGCAAAATGAATAAAAATTAAAATCACAACAAATTGAACAGATTCGGCAGATTAATGTGTTGTGAATGATATGGTTAGTTTATAAAACTATGTCAGTAAACGTGGCAGAAAATGTCAGTATTATGGCAGTATGTGTCAGGTTTGGCGTCAAAAATGTCAGGTTTCGCGGC
>Ga0164241_10002191_pt1 | contig 21771 bp, 26 predicted proteins | sample OricomyardsoilBY_FD_108780 | JGI IMG/M metagenome (GOLD analysis project Ga0164241, IMG submission 108780) | Backyard soil microbial communities from Emeryville, California, USA - Original compost - Back yard soil (BY) | ecosystem: Environmental > Terrestrial > Soil > Unclassified | place: USA... | reverse complement strand
GGGGGTCAACGGCAGGCCGGTGGAGTCGGTGGGCCGGCTGCGCGCGCGGCTGGATGACTACGCCATCGGCAGCAAGGTGACGCTGGATGTGCTGCGGCAAGGCCGGCACATGAAGATCAACGCCACATTGCAGGCGGAGAACTAATCGTGCAGCAGGTCGTCGCGTGGCGCCACCCACGGCGCGCCGTACCCGCAATTTGCAGTATCCGCACCCGTAACCAGCAGCTCCGCCAGCCCCAGCCCAGATTCACGATCGAAGCGCAGATCGCCCAGCACCCAGCCTGCTGATGCCTGCGCGGCATACGGGGCGCGGACAAATTGCATCAATTCGCGCGTGGCGCAGCTCGTCTGGGCCAGCCCGATCAGCCTCGCTCGCGACATCGTGAATTCCCCTGTCCACTGCACAGCGCTGGATGCGGCTTGTGGCGTTTGCGGCACAGCTGTCATGGGCGCGGTACCTGCACCGGAAAGCAGCGCGGGACACAAAGAGGACACCGCGATGTTCAGCTGCCCGCGGCGCACGATGTAGCGATCGTCCCGACGCTGCAGCAACAACACGTCCCAGCAGAACGGCTGCGCCGGCGATGGCGTGAGCACCCGGTCCAGCGTCTGGAATCCTGCCAGATCGCCGCCTGCCTCATCGACCCGGCGCGATGCCACCGCCGCGCTGCTGGCAAAGACCAGCGTAACCAGAGCCATGAGCGCGGCGCTGGCTGCGGAGGCGTGCAATGGCTTCACGCGCCTGGCCGCTGGCGCAAGCACAATCGGCAACAGGACAATGGCCCACCAGCGCCACGCGAAACCGTGCACGAACAAAATGGCCAGACTTGCCATCAGCAGCGCCAGCGCCAGCAAGACCCGCGCCGTCACCGTGCGCAGCAGGAAGAACAGCGGCGCGGCAGCGATCCAGTACAGCGGCTCGACGATGAACAGCACATCCCCGTAGTACCAGTGATTATTCCAGGGCCAGAATGGGTGCACGCCGTAGCTGTTGAGCGCATCCATGCCCAGATGCAGCAGTACGGCGAGCACCGCGAAGCCGGCAAACAGCCAGCGATCGCGCGGACCGGTACGCTGCCTGCGCCAGCGCAGCCATAGCAGGCATCCGGCAAAAAGCAGCACGGCCAGCGCCAGGCAACCCAGCAGCGTATGGGTGTAGCCACGATGCTGCAGCAGATAGTCCAGTTTGCCGCCGGTGAATGTCTGCATGCTCCACAACACATCGGCGTCAGGCAGGTTGCCACCGACCATGCCCAGCGCCAGCAGCGTGGTGCGGCGGGACGGCGCGGGCAAACCGGCCGGATCCCCCGGCACGACACGCGCCGCCAGCTCACCGGCCGCGAGGCCGATCAGGGTGTGGGTGAGATTATCCAAGCGATGGAGGGCTCAGCACTCGATCACATTGACCGCCAGACCGCCGCGCGAGGTTTCCTTGTACTTGGTCTTCATGTCCGCGCCCGTCTCACGCATGGTCTTGATCACCTTGTCCAGCGACACATAATGCGTGCCATCGCCGCGCAGCGCCATACGCGCGGCATTGATGGCCTTCACCGACGCGATGGCGTTGCGCTCGATGCACGGAATCTGCACCAGGCCGCCGACCGGGTCGCAGGTCAGCCCCAGATGATGCTCCATGCCGATCTCGGCGGCGTTTTCGGCCTGGGCCGGCGAACCACCCAGCACCGCGCACAAGGCGCCGGCGGCCATGGAGCAGGCCGTACCTACCTCGCCCTGACAACCCACCTCCGCCCCAGACAACGAAGCGTTCTCCTTGTAGAGAATGCCGATGGCGCCGGCAGTCAGCAGAAAGTCGTAGATGCCCTGCTCCGTCGCACCGGCGATGAAGCGCGAGTAATAGTGCATCACGGCCGGGATGATGCCGGCGGCGCCATTGGTGGGTGCGGTCACCACGCGGCCCCCCGCGGCGTTTTCCTCGTTTACCGCCAGCGCATACAGATTCACCCAGTCCAGCACCACCAGCTGATCGCGCAGCGCGGCTTCGGGATTGCGCGTCAGCTGCGCATACAGATCCGGCGCACGGCGTTTCACCTTGTAACCACCGGGCAGAACGCCAGGCGTGCTGCAGCCGCGCTGGACGCAGTCCTGCATGACGTGCCAGATGCGCGCCAGCCCGGCGTCGATCTGTTCGTCGCTGCGCCATGCATGCTCATTGCGGCGCATGATGCCGGCGATGCTCTGCTGTTCGCGCTCGCAGATGGCCAGCAGTTGCTCGCCGCTGCGAAACGGATGCGCCACAACCGTCGCATCCGCGACTATGGTCCTGTCGCCTGCCTCATCGCCACTGACCACGAAACCGCCGCCGACGGAGTAATACTGATGGACGGCAATCGGCGCACCCATCGCATCGAAGGCCGTGCAACGCATGCCATTGGCATGCAGTGGCAAGGACTCGCGGCGATTGAAGATCAGATCGGTCTTTTCATCGAAGGTTATCTGGTGTCCGCCCAGCAGGCTCACGCGCTGTGCAGCGCGCGAAACTGCAAGAATCTGCGGTATGCACTCCACATCGACCGTGTCAGGCTCATGCCCCGCCAGGCCCAGCAGCACGGCCTTGTCGCTGCCGTGGCCCTTGCCGGTGGCGCCCAGCGAACCAAACAGCTGCACTTGCACCCTGGCACAGCGTGCCAGCAGGCCGTCTGATTCCAGGCGCTGCGCAAACAGCCGGGCAGCACGCATGGGCCCCACGGTGTGCGAGCTCGAGGGGCCGATGCCGATCTTGAACAGATCGAATACGCTCACGGCCATGTTTCGAAGGTAGCCGATTCACCGGCCGTCATCCATGATGCGGCGCCGCGGGGGCGCCTTGGGCGCTATTGCGCGCGGCGCACGCTGAGGATCTTCACAGGCTCGGCCAGCATCTGGCCCTTCATCGAACCATCACCCGCATCCGTCGAGCGCGGCAGGTTCAGCATCCGGCGCACGAGATCCATGCCCATCGTCACCTTGCCAAAGGCCGCATAGCCCGGATCACTGTCGTCGAGCTTGGCATCCAGCGATATCAGGTCGCCGATGACGATGAAGAAATCGGCCTTTGCCGTGCCAGGATCGGTACGCGCCATGGAGATGGTGCCATCCAGGTGACTGAGCCCGGTGGCGTTGGTGGACTCGTGCGCAATGGGCTTGAACACCAGCTTGGGATTGCCCTTCAGGCCGCCCTGCAGCAGGCCGTAGCTTCCGTCCTCGCTGACCTTCACGCCGCGATAGAAGGTGATGTTGTCGAAGCGCTTCTGATCCACGTAGTGCAGAAAGTTGGCGGTCGTGATGGGCGCGCGGTCCTTTTCCAACGCGATGCGGATGTCGCCCATTGCGGTATGCAGCACCACATCCACGGTCGCGGCGGGCGGCGGCGTGGGCGCTTCGGCGGCGGGCGCCTCCTGCGCACCAGCAACGCCCGTCGCGCACAGCGCGCTCATAGCCAGCCATGACACCAGAACTGCTTTCGCGCCGCCCATGCCTGCCCGTCTCCTGCCGTGGCCCTGGACGAACTATGGCACGAAACAGCGACTACCTGAACCGCACCGCCGCCAGCTTGCTGGCCGTCTGCTCCAGGTCCAGCTCGCTCTGCAGTTCGGTCAGGGGAATGGCACCCTGCATGCTGATCAGGCGTTCGAACTCATCGGGCGGCAGCGCGGGGCTGCAGTAATAGCCCTGGTACTGATCGCATCCGAGTTTGCGCAGGGCCTGCAGCTGCGCTTCGGTTTCCACCCCTTCGGCCACCACCTTCAGGTGCAGGCCATGGGCCAGCGACACGATGGCCTGCACGATGGAGGCATCGTCCGCGCGGGTATCCATCTCGGCGACAAAGGTCTTGTCGATCTTGAGCTTGTCGATGGGGAAGCGTCGCAGATAGCTCATGCTCGAATAGCCGGTCCCGAAGTCATCCACCGACACCAGCACACCCATGCGGCTGAGTTCTTCCAGAACGGCGATGGATTCTTCCGGATTACTCATCACGCAGCTTTCGGTGAGTTCGATCTCCAGGTAGCGCGGTTCCAGTCCCGCGCCCTGCAACGCGGCGCGCACACTTTCCACCAGTCCCGGCTGATGGAACTGCGCGGCCGAAATATTCACGCCCACGCGCAGCGGCTGTATGCCCTGCTCGCACCAGGCCTTGGCCTGACGGCAGGCTTCATGCAGCACCCAGCTGCCGATCATGTCGATCTGCCCGGTCTCTTCGGCCACCGGGATGAATTCGTTCGGTGGAATGAAGCCGCGCTCGGGATGGCGCCAGCGCAGCAGCGCCTCCGCGCTGCGTACGGCGCCACTGAGCGTGTCGACCTTGGGTTGGTAGTGCAGTTCGAATTGCCCGAGTTTCAGCGCCTGGTGCAGGTCGCTCTCCAGGCGCAGCCGATACTGGGCGGTACCGCCCATGTCGGCACAGAACGGCTGCAGCCCGCCGCCACGCTGTTTGGCATGGTACATGGCCGCATCGGCGTTGGTCAGCAGCAGCTCTGCACGGTCGCCATCACGCGGATACACCGCGACGCCAAAGCTGGCGGAGGTGTGGATGTCGATGCCATCGATGCGCATGGGCAGCGCCAGGGCTTCCAGCGCGCGTTTCGAGACGAGTTCGGCTTCGGCCTCGGCAGCCGGCGCCCCGAGCACGAACACGAATTCATCACCACCCTGCCGGGCCAGCGTGTCGCCTTCGCGCACACAACCGGCCAGGCGTCGCGCGATTTCCTGCAGGAAGACATCGCCGGCATGATGTCCCATCGAATCATTGACTAGCTTGAAGCGATCCAGATCGCATACGAGCACGGCGAATTGCCCGCCGTGGCGCAACGCCTGCGAGATGCTCTGCTGCAGGCGGTCCTCGAGCAGCGCGCGATTGGGCAGCCCCGTCAGCGAGTCATGCGTGGCCATGTGCCGAAGCTGGCGGTTGGCCGCTTCCAGGCCGCGGGTGCGGGCCGCGACCGCTTTCTCCAGCGAAGCCACCTGATTCTTGATCAGCCGCTCGTTCTGCCACTTCTGGCACAGCGCCGCGGCGCACTGCTGCACCTCGATGGGTTCGAAAGGCTTGCGCAGCACCAGCAGCTTGTCCGAATAGTTCAGTCGTGCCATCACCTCGTTCCACTCGTAATCGGAGTGGGCCGAACAGATGACCACCTGCATGGCCGGATCCAGTTTCCACAACTGTTCGATGGTCTGCAGACCATCCATGCCCGGCGGCATGCGCATGTCGACGAAGGCCAGTGCATAGGGGCGGCCGGCTTCCAGAGCCTGGCGGGTCTTGTGTACGCCTTCCTCGCCCTGGAAGGCCGAGTCCAGTTCGAATTGCGGCGCACCGATTGCCGCGGAGCCGCCCAACAGTTCGGACTCCAGCAGGTCGAGCGCCTCTTCGCCGGCGATGGGCGCGGCCAGTACCTTGCGGAAATCCTCGTGGATGGCTTCATTGTCATCGATCACGATGACACGGCGATTGATGCTGGCAAGCGCCAGATGCACTCCGGAGTTGCGATCCGGCTCAGCCATTGCCGCGCTCCGGCGGACTGGCGGGCAGCGTGAGCTGGAACATGGCGCCATGGCCCAGCCCTTCGCTCACCGCGGAGAGCGTGCCGCCCAGTTCTTTGGCAGCCAGCGCCGCGCTGTGCAGCCCGAATCCGTGGCCGGACTTGCGCGTGGTGAAGCCATGCGCAAACAGGCGTCCCATGACATCCGGCGCGATACCCACGCCATTGTCGACCACCGATATTCGCGCCCCGCCCTCGCGCGTGGCTTCAATGCGGATGACCACCTTCTTGTCCTGGTGACCGGACTCATCGCAGGCGTACTTGGCATTGCGGATCAGGTTCACCAGGATCTGCAGCACCTTGTGTTTGTCGACCGTGATCCTGGGCTCGGCGCGATAGTCGCGTTTCAAGCCCACGTGATGCCGTGTCAGGGCGCCGGTGTTCATGCGCAGGCTGTCTTCGACCAGCTCTTGCACTGTCACCGTCTCGAGCACGCCGCAGCGCCTGGCATAGGCCTGCTGCATGTTGACGGCTTCCTTGATGTGGTCGAGGTTGGCCCGCAGGTCGTTCAATTCCTTCAACAGGCCGTCACGCTCGTTCTTCAGCTGCGCGGCGAGCGCGGCCAGATACTGCGGCAGCTTGGCGCCACGCGGGTCGCGGCCGAAAAAGCCCGGCAGGTCGGCCTTTTGCTGTTCCAGCAGCGCGGCGACTTCGGCGAGGCGCCCGCCCTTGCTGGCCTTGATGCGATCGGTAGCCAGGCTGGCCGAAACGTTGATGCTGTTGAGCACATTGCCCACGTTGTGCAGCACGTTGGTGGCCACCTCGGCCATGCCGGCCTGGCGCGAGGCATCCATCAGCGCCTTCTGCACACGCTCGACCTCGGCTTCCATGTGCTTGCGCGCCGAGATGTCTTCCAGGAAGCCCACTGTGCAGACCGGCGCGCCCTCGGGTGTGCGGATCAGGGCCGCGGTCACGTTTACCCAGAGGTCCACGCCGTCGCGGCGCATGTAGCGCTTCTGCAATGTATAGGAGGGGATGCGCCCTTCCCACAGATCGCTCAGCAGCGCATCGTTGTTGTCGAAGTCCGCCGCGTGCGTGAGCTCGCGAATGGATTTGTCTTTGTGCGCGCCGGGGTCCAGCCCCAGCATGCGATCGAAGGCCTCGTTGCACCAGATGAAGGCCCCCTCGCGCGTGGCATAACCCACGCCCAGGGGAAGCTGTTCGAACGTGGCGTGATGCAGGGCTTCCACGCCCAGCTCTTCGGGTGTCTGCGGTTCGGCCTCCTGGGGAAGCGCCAGCATGCGCAGCGTCTGTTCGGCATTGAGCACGCCGGAGGCCTCCGGCTGAAAAGCGGCATCCTGCCCGGCATTTGTCCTGTTACTACCCATGACCGAAGTTCCCATCCCATGGCAGCGATCACACGCACACTTTCGTCGCGCGAAACTCTGTTATGTGTAACGGCGCGGTCCTGTTTAAAACGTGAAGCGTGTTCCGTTGTTTCAAAGTGGCTGCCATGTGCGCCTGTCTCTGTGGACTGCGTCATGTTCTGCCGACGCAATAGCTCTGGGCGCGGCAAGAGAAATAGCCACCTATCAATCACTTACGGCACTCTTTATCAAGGCCGGAAGAGGCATTTTTCGGCAATAACGGCTGCCGCTCTGGAATGCGAGACTGTTGCCTTGAGGAGGAGTCGTGGACGAACTATTCGATATTCGCGGCAAGGTGGCGCTGGTCACCGGCGGCACCAGCGGCATCGGCCAGATGATTGCGCACGCCCTGGTGCGCCGTGGCGCCAAAACCTACATCACCGGGCGCGATCTGGCCCGCAGCCGCGAGATCGCGGCCCAGCTCGCGCGTGATGGCCATTGCATCGGCCTTGCCGCAGATCTTTCCGAGGCTGCCGCGCCGCAGGCGCTGGCCGCGGAATTCGCGCGTCACGAGCAGCAACTGCATCTGCTTGCGAACAATGCCGGCACCCATCATTCGCAGACGCTGGAATCCGAGCAGCCGACACAGTGGGATCAAGTGCTCAACGTCAATCTGCGCGCGGTGTTCTTTCTCGTGCAGCAACTGCTGCCGCACCTGCGCACTGCGGCCCGCGTCGAGGATCCGGCGCGCATCATCAACATCGGCTCCATCGGTGGTCTGCACATCCCCAACTGGGACGCATTTGCCTACGGTGCCTCCAAGGCTGCCCTGCACCATCTGACACGCGCCCTGTGCAAGCGCCTGGGCAAGGATCAGATCACCGTCAACGCCATTGCGCCCGGCCCGTTTGCCACGCGCATGAACGACGTGGAAACGGCGGCCATGCGCCAGAGCATCCAGACCTGCATTCCGTTGAAGCGCGCCGGCACTCCACAGGACGTAGAAGGACTGGTGGTGTTCCTGGCCTCGCGTGCGGGAGCCTATGTCAACGGCAGCACCATTGCACTGGATGGCGGATATGTTGCCGCACTTTGACCCGCTGTTCGACACGCACGCGCACCTGATCAGCGACGACTGGGATCGCTATCCGCCGCGCGCGCTGCGCGCGGATCTGCCCGTGCCCCGGCGCACGGAATATACCGTCACCGCGGAAGCGCTGATCCAGATGATGGATGCGCACCGCGTGCCCGCCGCCTGTGTGGTGCAGCGCGGCCATCTCTACGGCCATGACAACAGCTACATCATCGAGGCCGCGCGCAGGTTTCCCGGCCGGCTGTTGCCGGTGGTGATTCTGGACACGCAGGACGCGCAAACTCCCGCGCTCTTTACCCAGATGGTAAAGAGCAACGGGGTGCGCGGCTTTCGCGTCGCCAACACCCGCCCATCACACCTGGATACGGCATGGATCAGTTCGCCGGCGGCGCTGAAGGTGTGGCAGGCCTGCGCGGATCTGAACGTGCCGATGACGGTCATCATCTTCCAGAACCAGCTGCCGTATGTACTGCCGCTGCTGCACATCATCGCCAGGATGTTTCCGACCCTGCCGATTCTCATCGATCACCTCGGCACGCCGTATGGCGCCACGCTGGTGGAGATGAATTGGGCCAGCGAATCCGGTGTCACGGGCGCGCTGACGATGCCACCCGCACCCGATTTCGGCATCCACACCTACATCGGCCGCTTTCGCGACACCCCGAATGTCTACTTCAAGCTCACCGAGGTGAACATGGAGCGCCTGCAGGAAACGGGCGTGGCCGCCGCCCAGCTCATCCGTCGCATGGCCGATGAATTCGGTGCCGAGCGGCTGGTGTGGGGTTCGGATGTGGGGCAGAGCCTGCGCTGGTCCTATGCCGACAAGGCAGCGATGGGCCGCGCGGCATCGGAGCGACTGAATCCGCGCGAGCGCGCCCTGTTCCTGCACGACACCGCCGCGCGCCTTTACATGGCGAAATGACCGATCTGCGCGCTCCTGCTTCCTTGTGGAGCAATTCAGCGCGGCCCGATCCTATTTAGATGCTGCAGGGAATCTGGAGGACGTCTGATGTTGCGTCGCCGTACTTTTCTGGGCTCGGCAATAGCCACTGCCGCCGCCTCATCGCTTTGCGTCCCCGCACTGGGCGCCATCCGGCGCTTCGCACCGCCACGACCGGCCAGGCATGCCGAGCACGGCGTGGTGTACCGCAACGAGGGCGAATTCTGCGCCTGGCCCTATACGCAGGGATTCTTTGAAACCGGCGATGGCACGCTGATCGCCAACTTCATCCGCACCCCGGCCGACTACGGCAATGTCGGCAGTCTCAACCACAACGTGGTCATGAAAGGCGGCGCCACGCTGACCTCCGCGCGCTCACACGATCGCGGCCAGACCTGGGACAAGGACGCGCTGCAGACCTATCCCGGCAGCACCATGGGTGCGCACGATGGCACCGGCGAAAGCATTGCCGAACTGGGGCCGATTGATTTCCTGAACCGCGACACGCTGGTGTGGACGCAGTGCACGGCCTTCGGCCAGCCCGCCAGCCGGCCCTATGTGCGCGTGTCGAAGGATGCCGGCCGCACCTGGTCGCGCAACTACCGCCTGCCCACGGAAGGCATGCCGGGCATCTCCAGCAATTCCTCGCAGATGGTCCGCGCGGACGGTCGCAGCATGCTGTTCCTGACCATGATCAGCAAGGATGGCTGGAACCGCCGTCCGATGGTGTTTCTGAGCACCGCGGATCGCTCGACATGGCATTTCCAGTCTTTCGTCACACCCGAGCATGATCCCTACGCAGCCACTGATGGCGACTGGGCCAAACTGGCCTCCTCCTTCGCCTTCGGCGGTCACCGCTGGTTCTACCCCCGCGGCATGCAGCTTCCCAATGGCCGCATCCTGTGCACGCTGCGTTGCCAGCGCAGTCCGCAGGGCGACATGTGGAGCGAGCTGTATTACAGCGATGATGGCGGCGGCACCTGGGCCTTTCGCTCGCGCATCAACGATTTCGGCGCGCCCACCAGCCTGGTGCGCATGCGCGATGGTCGCCTCGTGGCCGTGTATGGCTACCGCCTGCCGCCCTATGGCGTACGCGCCGCGGTGAGCGAGGATGAGGGTCTTACCTGGAATCCCGAGGTCGTCCTCCGCGATGACGGCGGCAGCTGGGATCTGGGTTACCCGCAGGCCATCGAGAGCACGAAAGGCAAGGTGCTGGCCGTCTATTACTTCAACAGCAGGAATGACACCGTCAAGTCCGACGGTGGCGTACGCCACATCGCCCGCACCATCTTCACGCCGGATTGAGGCATCGCATGACCACTAATCGCCGCGCATTCGTTTCATCCGCAGTAGCCGCTGCCGCCGCCACCTGGCTTCCGCGCGGCGCCATCGCGGCGGCACCCGCCGTGAAACTGTTCGACACCCACGCGCACTTCTATACCAACGAGCCCGACAAATATCCCTTCAATGCCCGGGGTGCGCGCTATGGCGCGGAGCGCATGATCGCCAAGGCCACCGCCAATCCGATGACCCCGAAGACCGTGTTTGCCTTCTGGGATGAGGTGGGCGTGCAGATGGGCACGGGCGTGCAATACAACAGCACCTACGGCACCGACAACAGCTACCTGCTCGATGTGTCGAAGCAGTATCCCAAGCGCATCCTGCCGGTGGTCATTCTCGATCCCGTCGACGCGGCCACACCGGCCACGCTGCGCAAATGGGCGAAAGACAATCACCTGACTGCCGTGCGCTACAGCGGTTCACCGAATCCCCAGGCCGACAACCTGCCGTTCTTTTCCGATGACGCCCAGAACATGTGGGCCACCTGCAACGAGCTGGGCCTGTGCGTGGTGCTGATGATCCTGGGCAACAACACCGCACCGGCGCTGAAGAAGGTGGCCGAGCATGCGGATCGGTATGCCAACGTGAAGATCGCGCTGGACCACATCGCCTTCCCGCATCCCGAGCGGCTGCCGGAAAGCTTCGGCCTGACATCCGAGCATGTGGCCCTCGCCGCTCACAAGAACGTGTACTACAAATTCACCAGCTTCCTGATCTCCGAAATGCAGGACTACGCGAAGCAGGCTGAAAAGCCCGCCGTCGAACTCAAGCCCTTTGTCGAGCACATGGTCAAGGTATTCGGCGCCGACCATCTGTGCTGGGGCTCGGACCACGGCAATGTGGAAGTGGACGACGTCGCCTATGTGAAACGCTTTGTCGATGCGGCCAGCGGCTTGTCGAAGAAGGATCGCTCGGCATTCTTCTTCGACACTGCCCGCTCCGTGTTCGTGCCGGGCGGCCGCGGCAAGGCCCGCGCCTGAAGCGCCCGGATCAAAGCTTTGGATTCGTGATCGGCGTGTCGCCTTCGAACAGATGTTCGAAGCGCCGATAGGTGCACAGCCAGCGGCCGTCCACGCGGCGGTATTTATCCGTGGCCAGCGAGATGGTGATGGGCGGATGCGTGGGCAGCACCTTCACGCCGTTCCTGGCGTACAGAAACAGGTAATTCGTCGCCTCGCAGGTGTCCTCGCCGGTGAACCAGGCGCGATGATTGGTGAAGCAGTGCACAGCCAGGCGCGGGCCCTGGTCACGACGCCAGTCATAGAACTGCTGGATCTTCGCCACGCCGTCGTACGAGGCAAACTGTCCGTGGAACTGGGCATCCTCGGTGTAATACTGCGAGGCGTTGCGGCCCAGGTTCACATCAATCTCGTGCCAGTAATTGGCCAACTGCAACGACAGCTCCGCATTGAGCTTCAGAACATCTGCGTCCGACACATTGTCTCCCTTGTGAAGTTTCCTACTTGCCTTCGCGATCCGTGCCGTGTGTCAGCGTCGAGATGCGGAACACGGCGCCGCGACCCACCACATAAAGCCAGGTGCGGCCCGGACCAGCGAAAGCCAGATTCTGCGGCGTTTTGGGCAGGTCGATGGTTCCCAGCGCCTTGCCCCTGGACGAGAACACCTGCACGCCCAGAGTGGTGGCCACGAACAGACGCCCTTCGGCATCCACCGCGATGCCGTCGGCCCCGCTGGAGGCTGGCGCTCCCGCCTGCGAAGTCGGCATGGCCAATTGCGCGAAGTCCCGATGCTTGCCGGGCCGCCCCTTGCGATCCAGATCGAAGGCGATGATGTGATCGCCCGCCGTGTTGGCCACATACAAAGTATCGTCGTCCGGACTGAGCGCCACGCCGTTGGGCCGCGCGATGTCCGTGGTAATACGGGTGAGCACGCCCTGCTCGCTGAGTTGATACACCGCAGAGGGCAGCGCCGCGCCGGCGGCCCCTGGCGCGGCCGTATCCGTGAAATAAATATCGCCGCGGCGACTCGCGACCAGATCGTTGGGTCGATTGAATGGCGTGCCGTTGTAGCCGCTGACCAGCGGCTGCGGCGGCGATCCGGGTTTCATCACCGCGATGACCTTGTCGCCCACCAGCGTCGCGACGATATCGCCATTGGGCATGCGCGTCAGCGCATTGGCCCCGCCGCTGTTCTCGAACCATGCCGACACCGTTAAATCGGGGGCGATGCGCACGATCTGGCTGGATTGATTGTCGCCGAACAGCAGACCGCCATCGGGCTGCGGCAGCGGACCTTCCACGGCCTTGAAGCCATCCTTCACCAGTTCCACCGGCGTGGCTTCGGCCACCACACCCTTGATCGACCTGGTGACAGTCTGCGCTGACGCAGATGTTGCACCGGCAGCACAGGCCAGTGCCGCGCAAATCAGAAGGACTCGTTTCATGTTCACTCCCCCGGCGGCTCTCCGTGCCGCTTGCCTTCAAGTATAGCGCCGGGGGTTGAGCGGGCACGCCGGTCGACATAACCCGTTTCGCCGGCCTTCCTCCTCGTGCAAGCTGCGGTGCCGGCCGGGCGCAGGCTAGAGCCAGCATAGTCCTACGCCGATTCGGGCGAGGGCGATGACAGCGGCGGCGTCCGCCCCATCACAGACTGGACGCACTGTTCATCGTGGAGCCTGCTTGATGAGCGCCACACCCGAATTCCGCCCCCTCGCCGTTGTCACTGGCGCTTCCAGCGGCATTGGCTACGAACTGGCCGCTGAATGCGCCCGCCATGGGTTCGATCTGGTCATTGCCGCCGATCGTCCCATGCACGAAGCCGCGAACGAGTTGCGAGCGCTGGGTGCCGAAGTGGAAACCGTGCAGGTGGATCTGGCCACGCTCGAGGGCGTGCGCGCGCTGTGCGAAACCATCCAGCATCGTCAGGTGGCCGCGCTGCTGGCCAATGCCGGCCATGGCCTGGGCGAAGCATTTCTGGATCAGGATTTCCTGGCGGCCAAGCACGTGGTGGATACGAACATCATCGGCACCTTGTACCTGATCCACATGCTCGGCAATCACATGCGCAAGCACGATCGCGGCCGCATCCTCATCACCGGTTCGGTGGCCGGATTCAAGCCCGGCACCTTTCAGGCCGTGTACAACGGCACCAAGGCCTTCATTGACTCTTTCTCGTGGGCGCTGCGGGAAGAACTCCGTGGCACCGGCATCACGGTGACCTGCCTGATGCCCGGTGTCACGGACACCGATTTCTTCGAACGCGCGGGCATCAGCGACACCGTGCTGGGGGCATCCGAAAACAAGATGGATCCGGCCAAGGTCGCAAAGATCGGCTTCGAGGCGATGATGAATGGCGAAGGCGATGTGATCACGGGCTGGAAGAACAAGCTGGAAACCGCGCTGGCCAATGTCACCCCCGCAGGGCGTCTGGCACACAAGCACCGCAAGACCACTGCGCCGGGCTCGGCCAGCCCGCACTAGGCACGGTGTGATCCGCAAGCTGCCATCCGGCCAGTACCGCTTGTATTCACGCAAGGTGGATGCACGTACCAGCCGGCGGCGCAATCTGGGCACATTCAAAACGCGAGCGGCCGCGGAAAAACACGAACGCGCCGTACAGTTTTTCAAACGCAGTGGCTGAACGCCTTCAGGAGGCAGCATGCCGAGCAGGACCGCAATGAACCGGGCCAAGGCCGACAAGCGTGCAGGCAAGTCGCCTGGCACCCAGGCAGGCGAATTCGTCAGGGAGGAGATCGACCATGTGCGCGAAGGAAAGCACGGTGCACGCTCTGCCAGGCAGGCTATCGCCATTGGCCTGTCCAAGGCCCGCCGCTCCGGTGTGGATCTGCCACCGCCGGAAAAGGGCAAGGTGTCGCAGGAGACTCGTCGGAAAGCCGCTCACGACCTTGAGAAGGGACATCACATGGCGCCGCGCCAGCGCGTTACTGCGAAGCGCAAGAGCGCCAGCACGAAAGCACTGAAGCGCGAGGGTCATCGCGCCGCCTCGCCCGCCGCCTTGTCGGCGCACAGTCGGTCGGCGGCCAGGAAGCGCTCGCCCGCGCAGCGATCGGCGGCCGCGAAAAAGGCGGCCCGCACGCGCCGGATGCACGCGCACTGAAGACACATTCCTGGTCGATCAGATCGAGCCCTACAAAGATTAGCGCCCCAGATCACTCAGCGTTTCGAGGCAGAACGCCAGCTCGGCGCGCACGCGATCGAGTTCGGCGCGCAATTCGGCTGAGGATTCTCCCGCGCTGATCCGCTCATCCAGTTCTTCTTCGCGCGGCTCCAGCACATCGAGCCGGGCATGCAGCCAGACCTCCAGATCTTCCGGCGCCACGAGGGCTACTCACAGGTTTCGCACAGCATCGGGCCGAACAGCGCCAGCTGCGCACGCTGCCATTGCGCCGGGGTGGGCCGGATGGTGCCGAACAGCAGGAAGGCCTTGGCTCGCAATGCCGTCATGTCTTCGGCGCCGAGACGCGGCGCGCGATCGTCTTCGCGGCCCGGATTGGCGATGCATTGCTCATCGAAGCGGCGCAGCACCTCGAGCGCGCCGGTGAATTCACCCAGGGCGGGCTGGCCGCGAACACCGCGGTGCTCCAGCACCGTGCGGACGAAAATCACCTCGAAGGGTGTGAGTCGGGGCCCAAGGTTTTCAGCAACGGCGACAGCGGCGGCGGACATGGAACCTCCTGGAGAAGCGCAACGGGATGGATACTGTATATCCATACAGCTGCACAGCGTCAACCCTTGCCCAGGCGATAGCGCCCTGGGCGCCTCGATACTGCATGTAGGCGGCCGCTGACCTGCGAACAGCACGCGCCCGCATTTGCGCCCACGGCGGTGTGGGGGAAAGATGCATGCATGGAAAACGAACTGCTGCAGGTGCGCGCTGCCATCACCGAGGTCTGCGGCCGCCTGCTCGATCTGGAAAAACGCCTGCAGGAAGAGGATTACAGCCGGATGGGTGAAGTCATCCAGACCATTGAATCCATTCGCGGCGAGCTCCAGTGCATGGGAACACCCCCTGCAACGCCCAATGCAAAATCCCTGCAAAAGGCTTCGGCCTTGCGGCACGCATCAGAAGTGGAATCCGGCGAGTACGACATGCAAGGTTGAGCGGGAGGTCATCATGGCTTTGAATCAGCTGAATTTCGAAGACGAGCACCTGCCGGTAGCCGAAGCCGAGCTGCGGCGACTGGGCTACAAGGTTGCCGTGTTCTCTTTCGACTATGTGCCCGAGAAGTACACCGGCGCGGACGTGCCACACAGCGTGGCTGATGTGGTGGTTACGAATACCGAAAGTCAAAAGCAGAAGACCTATCACCGCGGACCGGGCGTGGCCTGGCACAGCGCTTTCATCGACGATGTGCGGTCGGGTGAATTTGGCGCGCCTCCCAAGGGCATCTGAGATCACGCGCAGAGCGCTTCGAGCGTACAGTACCGGCACTCATAACGCCCGCCGGAGAATCCCATGCGAGTCGCCTTAACAGGTTTGCTGCTCAGCACAGCGCTGATCACTGCCCCTGCCCTTGCACAACAGGCCGCGCGCGGCGCCAATGCTGCGGACTGGCCGACCTTCGGCGGCAACAATGCGCGCGGCAACGCCAATATGGCGCCGACGAAGATCACGCCGGAGAACGTGCGCTCGATGGTGCACATGCAGGTGAAGATCTCCGCGCCCATCGATGCCGGGCTCATTTATCTGAAAGGCGTGCGCGTGAACGGCGCCATGCACGATGTGTTCTTCGGCACCACCAATGTGGGTCGCACCGTGGCCATCGACGCCAATGAAGGCGTGGTGCTGTGGGAATACGCCGCGACCGGCTTCGATGAAGCGGCGGCGGTGGCGGGCGCGCCAGCGGGTGGTCGTGGTCTGATCGTCAAGCAGATCACCAACTCCACGCCGGTGGCCGATGCGAACCGTCAGTTCGTGTATGCGGCTTCGGCCGATGGCAAGGTGACCAAGATCTCCATCGCCGACGGCAAGGCGGCATGGGCGACAGCGGTCACCAAGATGCCGACCATGGAAAAAATGGATTCGCCCCTGTCGTTTGTGAACGGCAAGGTGGTGGTGCCGACGGCGGGTTACGTGGGCGACACCCCGCCCTACCAGGGTCACGTGGTTGTGCTGAATGCGCAGACCGGCGCCATCGAACATGTGTGGAATTCGCTGTGCAGTGATCGCATCGAATTGCTCGAACCTGCTTCCTGCACCGCCACACAGTCGGCCATCTGGGGGCGCGCCGGCATCGTCGTCGACCCGGCATCGGGCAACCTGCTGTTCGCCACCGGCAATGGAAACTATGACGGCAAGACGTCGTGGGGCGACTCGCTCATCATGCTGGATGCCAATGCCACCAAGATGCTGGGCAACTGGACGACCACCAACAATGCGGAATTGAACAAACGCGACCTGGACATGGGGTCGACGTCACCGGTGCTGCTGGGCGAGGGTTACATCGCCCAGGGTGGCAAGGACGGCACCATCCGCTTGCTCAACATGGATCTGATCAAGGGCACCGAGCCCCATCAGGGCGGCGAACTGCAGATCGTGGAAACTCCCGGCAAATCGCAGCTGCTGTCGGCTTCGGCCACGGCGAAAATCGGCAACACGACCTACCTGTTCGCCGCGGAGCGCCGCGGCGGTGTCAGCGTGTGGACCTTCGGCGCCGACCACAAACTTGCCGAAGCCTGGAAGGGCACCATGGGGGGCACCAGCCCTTTCTACGCCGGTGGCCTGCTCTACATCTATGACTCAAGTGGTGGGCACCTGCGGATCTTCGAAGCCGCCACGGGCAAAGAAGTGGCCACGCTGGATTGCGGCACCGGCCACTGGAACAGCGTCATCGTCGTCGACAACAAGATCGCGCTTCCCGAAGGGGCGATCAGTGGTTTCGGCTTCGGCGGCCGTGGCCCCGGCGCGCCGGGTGGCGGAGGCGGCGCAGCGCCAGCGGCGCCGGCCGCACAACCGGCTCCCGGCGGCATTCAGCCCGGCATCGTGAACATCTGGAAATTGCCTTAAGGCAAAGCCGCGCAAGTTCCTGAAGCTTGCGCGGATTGCACGCTGCCAATTACTTCTCTAATATGGAATATATGAGGCGACGCGACTACCTGGGCCACCTGGAGTTGATGGTGCTGCTAACCGTATGGCGGCTGAAAGCAGAAGCCTATGGAATTTCAATCGCCAAAGAGATCGAGCAGCAGTGCGGCTACTCGATGGCGCTGGCCGGCATCTATTCTGCGCTGGAGCGCTTGCAGGACAAGGGCTTGATCAGGTCCAGGCGCGGCGCTCCCACGCGTACGCGCGGCGGACGGGCGCGCACTTACTTCGATCTCACGGCTGCGGGCCTCGAAGAGGCGCAATCAACCTTTCACGCGCTCGCGCGGCTCGCGCCCAAAGCAGCGATGCCATGAAAGAGCGGCGCGTTCCCCCGCTGGCGCTGGCGCTGCTGCGCCGCTTTGGCGGCCGATTCAGCGAGAGCCTCGAAGGGGACATGCTCGAAGAGTTCGCGGCTGGCCGCAGCCTCTTGTGGTGCTGGCACCAGGGGCTCAGTGCCGCACTCGTGCATGCCAAACTCCTCCTGCGTCAGCGGATGGTCGCCTTCATCGCCGCCGCACTGTTCTTCGCGGCGGCCCTGTGGAGCCTCGCGCCTGCAACTGCTCCAGTGATGGATTGGGCACGCACAGTCGAATCGTTGCGGCTCCTGATCCAGCTGGGATGGCTGGCGGGTGTGCCTTTCCTGCTGGGCAGTGTGGCAGGCGCGGCGGAGCGCAGCCGCGTGGGAGCCATTCTGCTGGGAGCCGGTCTGGCGTACATGACCCCGATCACGGCGCCATTTGACTCCGCCGTGTGCGATCTGTGCGTGGGCCCTGGCAGTGCCGTCATCCCCGACGCGGTTCGCTGGCTGACACCCTTGTGTTCGGCGCTACTGGCCGGCTTGGGCGCCTGGACCGTCACAAGAATTTCCAGCTCTCACCGGGAATTTCCCGCATGACCTCACTGACCCGCAGGGATGCTTTGATGATGGCGGCCGGTGCCGCAATGGTTGCCGGCCGCGCCAGGAGCGCGGACATCTGGGTCGAAGGCAGGCACTATTTCAAGCTCGAATCGCCCCGGCCCGCGGCGAAACCGGGCACTGTCACGGTCACCGAAATTTTTTCTTATGGCTGTCCGGGTTGCAATGCCTTCCTGCCTTACATGCAGTCTGTGGAGAAGCAACTGCCGGCACAGGTCGTCGTGGAATACCTGCACGCGTCCTGGTACGCCTCAGAAAACTGGCCGGTCTTCCAGCGCGGCTATCTCACCGCCAAGGCGCTCGGCGTATCCAGGAAGGCGCACGAGTCCATGTTCGCCGCCATCTGGAAAACCGGAGAGCTGGCGATCTTCGACGCAAAAACAGGACGCCCGAAGACACCGCTGCCATCCATTGAGGATGTGGCGCGTTTCTATCAGCGTGTCTGCGCGGTGCCAGTCGCGAAATTTCTCGCAACGGCACGGTCCTTCTCCCTGGATACGGAAATGCGGCGCAGCGACGCGCTGATCCAGGCCTTGCGCCCCGACAGCACACCCACACTGATCATCAATGGCAGATACCGGATGGATCCCCCTTCTGCGGGGAGCTATTCGAAGGCCGTGGAACTGGCGCTTTGGCTGGTGGACAAAGAGCGTCGCGTCTAGCCGAGCTGGGCGGGCGCGCGCAGCAGTGTGCGTGCGCGGATGAACATCTCGGTGGCCTGCGCGCTGGCGAAGCCGACGAAGAACAGAATGAAGGCATCGGTCACGATGGCCGTATAGGCGTGCACCGGCGAACTGGATCCGGTCAGCCAGGACCGCAGCCCCACCCGCGCAAGAATGATGCCGATGAACAGCGCCTGGGCGATTGCCGAATATTTGACCTGCAGCGTGCCGTCCGCGGCATTCACGGAAATGTGCACCAGTCTGGCCTGTTGCCAGCCCGCGCCGATGCCGGCCGCGAGTGCCAGCAGCAGAACCAGCGCCTGCATCACGCTGTGGGGCGGAGTGCTGTAGAGCACCATCACCGCGAGGATCGCGACGATGACAGGCCTGATCCATAACCGTGCAAGGCTCAACGGCCGCACACCGCTCATCCGCCGCATGCGCAGCAGGAATACCGCGAAGATGATGACCAGCGGCAGCAGCGTGGGCAGGAAGCCCGGTTGTGTGTCTTGCATGGCGGTATGGTACTGACGACAGCGCTGTGAAGCTTTCTACAGCACCTTCTGCCAGTACGCCACATCCACCCAGCGCTCGTGCTTGAATCCGACCTGCCGGAAGGTGGCCACCTGTTCGAAGCCAAGCCTCAGGTGCAGCGCCACGCTGGCAGCGTTTGGCAATGCCGCACCGCCGATGGCCACGTGCATGCCGCCGGTTTCGACGGCGTAGCGATAGGCGCTGCGCGCTTTCCACCTGGTTGCGTACGCATAACCCCTGAGTGCGCCATCCACCTCGCCCACCAGCCATGGCAGCGATATCTGCTGGACTTCAGCCACGCGCGAGGCCATCACCGGCGCGGACACGAGCTCTTCCTCAAAGGTAATGACGGTGTGCTGGATGTAATAGTTGTAGATGCGCGCCAATGCCTGTGCATCGGAGGCCAGACAGGGACGTATCGTCAGTGCAGCCACGCACGAACCTCAGCGCGAATGCCGCTGCCCGCGGCTGGCTGTCAATATAGTCAACCGCCATTGCTGGCGGCAAGGCGCCGCGCTAGGCGGAGGGCTTGGCCGCCGGCAGTTCGTTGCCTGCGGCGCTATAGGCGGGTGGGCTGTAGATATTCAGCGTCTTCAGTGGTTGGCGGCCGATGTTCTTGATATGGTGCTGGTCACCGTGTTCGATGAGCATCAATGTTCCGGCACTCAGCGGGTATTTCTTGCCCTTCACGATCGCCGCGCCGCGACCGCTGACGACAAACAGCCACTGATCGGCACCGCGATGGCGATTGGAAGGCCCGCCCTCACTTTCTCCGGGAGCGATTGTCATCTGCGCGGCCTGCGCCCGCCTGTTCCCAACGAGAACCTTGAAGCCCTGGCCGAAACGGATGTTCTTGTGCTTCATGCGGCGATTAAGGTCCAGCCGCTGTGTCTTCGCCAGCTGGCAAATCACGCACAGACGGTAGGTGCGCACCTACAAAAAGGGCTGCTCTAGGGCGCTGACTTTGGATCGGTGCGCACCACATAGTGCCGGCATGGCCGCACGCCGCAATCGCGCGTCACTTCCACATCCCAGTTCGCGCACGCCAGTTTGAACAACGTGGCGCCCTTGAATGGAGCCTTGGCGTCCTGCCGCAGGCTGCACTCCGGAATCAACAGGGGAACGATCGAGCGATAGAACGGAGGAATGGTCAGCTTGACGGTCTCGGTCATCACCGAGGCGGCCGTGGTCATCGACACGCCCTCGGGCACCACCGTCAGCGTGCCCTTTTCGGGAAGTTCAACAGTCACTGCATCCTGCCCCGGTTCGCATGACCACATGGCGCGCTCATTGCCACATCGGGTGACATGCGCCACCGGCACCGCGCCTTCGGCGCGATGCGAACCACAGCGCGCGCGAACGCTGATCAGCGACGAGCTCTTGCGCGCCTTGCTGGCCGCTATGAGATCGGCTTCAGGCAAGGACAGACTGGTGCACGCAAGACGGGAAATCTGGGCACGATCGCGCGAAGACAGTTGCACGCTGGAGGGATGCGGACTCTCGGCATGGCTGATCGCCGCCGCGATTGTCAGCATAAGGAACAGGATCGCGCGCATGGTGGATCGCCGACGGTCAGTCGCGGCAATAGCCCTCGCCCGGCTTTACTGTCAGGCAGTCCTTCTTGCCCGCCAGCCACTTCATGCCCGTCTCATCGCCATTGGTGGCCCTGATGATTTGCTGCACGCCATCGCGCGTAAAGGCGATACCGCCGGTACGAGCCGACGCTGCGAATGACCTGGCGGCATCCAGATCTTTTATCGTGACCTGATACACCCCTCTGGTGCCCGCGATCTCCAGATAGGTTCCCTCTGGTCCCGTCCACCTGCCAATCCAGTTATCGGTTATGGGCGGGCTGCCCTTTGCGCAGCCCAGAGCGATGACGGAGATGGCCAGCAGCGCCATCGCGCATCGCATTGTGCTATTTGCACGCCTGTTGGCCATAGTGATTGCCCTGAATCAGCGCTACATTGCGGAGAAGCGAATACCCGGAGCGTCATCATGACACGAGTTACCCGGCTCTTCCTGGCAGTGGCCATTGCGCTGGCCTGCGGCATGGCGAGCACGCCGCGCGCCCTGGCCCAGGAAAACACCGGCGTTGTCGCCCAGGATCTTAACGCCGCACGCGCTTCGGGAAAGCTGGCCGCCGTGCTGTGGACGCGCCGGGCCGATGTCTGCACGCTGCAGTTGGTCATCAACTGGCGCGGATCGATCATGCCGGAACTATTGCGCGGGTTGATGCCGGAAACGACAAAACGCACGCCATTGCCGCAAATACAGGTGTGGCTGCTGAAGCCGGATGGCAGCACGGTTCCCTGGTCCCGCGTGGTTTATCCAGACATGAACAAGGTCGGCATGCGCACCACCGCGGTCGAACTGATG
>Ga0164241_10002190_pt1 | contig 21778 bp, 20 predicted proteins | sample OricomyardsoilBY_FD_108780 | JGI IMG/M metagenome (GOLD analysis project Ga0164241, IMG submission 108780) | Backyard soil microbial communities from Emeryville, California, USA - Original compost - Back yard soil (BY) | ecosystem: Environmental > Terrestrial > Soil > Unclassified | place: USA... | reverse complement strand
TCCTGCTCCTGTTGATGAGCGAGGCGTGATTGCCTCGCAGATCAACGGTGGCAGGCTTGCCCGGTCGAGATCAACAATTGCCGCCGGAGCCGCTGCCGCGCGAGCGGCTTAGTCCTCAGGCTGGTTACGGTCGGTCAGTTTCGAGGGCCGCATGACTCCTATCGCCAAGACCGGACATTGAGCATTGCCTATCCCGCGGCCGACCACTTTCGGGCGCGCCGAAAGGCGCTATCGCTACAGAAGTCCCGCAAACTTCACCGTCAGGCTGAGACGGGTCATATGGAATGGGTCGCGTGCGCGATGGCTGCCGCCGGCAGGAGCGATCGGCCACTTCAACCTCACCACCAGCTAGCTTCGTGAAGAGATCAGCGGCTGCACGGCTGGGGAAATACGATCAAACGCCAGTCGCGTGCATTAAGCGGTCGCGAGCGCCCGATTGCCGTTGATTGGAGTGTTGCTAGATCGCCAAAGCATCAACCGCCGCTTGGTTCCGGCCCAGTCCCTTCGCCCGATAGAGTGCAGCATCGGCCGCCATGATTAGTCGTGCCGCGCTCGGTTCCGACATTGCCGCCAGTTCGGCCGCACCGATGCTGACGCTCAACCGTGGACCCGTGTCACTGCGCGCGTGCGCAATGGCGAGCTTCGCCACCCTCGCAAGTACTGCGTCAGCCAGTTGGCCGGCGCCGACCAGATCCGTGTCGGGCAATATCAGCGCAAACTCCTCTCCGCCGTAGCGAGCCGCCAGATCGGCGGGTCGCTGGCAGCAGGCGCCCAGAGCCGTTGCTACGCGCTTCAGACACTCATCCCCGGCATGGTGACCATAGTGATCGTTGTAGGCCTTGAAATGGTCCACGTCGATCAGCAGCAGTGCCAGCGGACGCTGGTGGCGTATCGCGACTGCCAGTTGCTCCGCAAGGTAGTTGTCGAAACGCCGACGGTTCGCCAATCCAGTCAAGGTATCTTGCAGCGAGAGCAGCGTGAGCTTGTCGTTAGCCACGCCCAGCTCGGCGGTCAGTCGTACGAGCCGGGCATAGTGGCTGGCGTTCTCGCTCAGCAGCAACACAAGCAGAAAGCCCGCCGATACCCGGCCATAGACGCGACCCGCGTACCAACCGAGGTCGTACCGGCCGGTGCTCAGCACTGCCGCCAGGGCCAGGTCGAACAGCCAGACGACCATCACCACCATCAGCCAGACATCCAGAGCGACATGCGGCTTACGGTGCCAGAGGGTCAGCAGGGCTATCAAGCTCAGCAGCCAGATCGCCAGCAGCACGGCATGGCCGATGGGGGTGGTGTGGTTGCCCTCCAGGAAGACCGGCAGCATGTCGTGGCCGGCGGTCGCGAATGCAGTCCATGCGATCACGAGTATCAGCACACCGATTACCATGCCAAGCATGGGCCAAACCGCCGCGCCGCGGATCACCCGCTCCCCGCGCTTCCATCGCGCATAGGCGATCACCGCAAGCGGAAATCCGGCATGCCAGCCCATGAATAGAGCTGACGAGGTCTGTGGCCCCGCGCCGAGAAGTCCATGGGCAGCAAATAGCCCGGGGAAGATCAGCGCATAGGCGGTGGTGACAGTCGCAGTAAAAAGATAGCCGCCAGCCAGCACGAGCAGTGCTAGCGAACGCAACGCGCTGAACTGACCCAGAAGCAGTACCGCGGTGATCAGATCGCAGATGACCAGCGCGGTGACATAGATGGGAACGAAGGCTGGCGCCTGGATCAGCGGCGTCTTGGAAAACGGCAGGGCGAACGCGAATAGCAGCGTAGAGACCCCCAGGATCCCCAGGGCAAACCGCCACTCACGGCGACCGGCTGTCGCTGTTGATAGATGCCCCCTGGAATTGCCAAGCGCGTTGATCTTCTTTGGCATACGGACAGCACTCGGTGACGGCCAATCCCTGACTCTTGGTCTCTCTTCTTCGCTCTGCAGTCTATAGCGGCATGTAGGACGCGTACAGCGGTGGTTCAGGGGCCGAAATCCCTTGCCCGATGCCGTTCTACGTCAAGTACGCCTTGAGTTTCGAACTTGCCGCCTCGACTTGCACTCCCTGCAGTGCGTACCCAAGCATCAGACCTACTTGTACTCATCGAAAGCAGGGCGACCCGGCACCGGCTCTTCTCCCTTTGGCTTCATGCTCAATGCCAAATAGGCCTTGCAAGTCGCAATCACCAGAGGCACCGCGCCAAAAACGATGAAGACGACATCGCCTGGCATACGCAGCCACTCAATCAGCCGCGATCGTTCGCTGCCAATGTAGTCGAGGCTGCGGGCATGCCAGTACCCGTTCTGCAGCACATCCCAGACCTGCAGCAGGCCGCCGGGAAACAGGCTCATGAGCACCATCAGCGCCAGCCCGCCATTCGTGCCCCAGAAGGCGCAGCGGATGTATTTCTCGATACCGGGCCAGTCCTCGTCACGGCTTGTCTGCCGGAGCACGAACACCATGAGCGCGATTCCCAGCATGCCGAAAACGCCCATCATCGCGGCATGCCCGTGGGCCGGCGTGAGCATGGTGCCGACTTCGTAGTAGCTGACGATCGGCAGGTTGATCAGGAAGCCGAGCATGCCCGCGCCGACAAAGTTCCAGAAGCCCACGGCCATCAGGAAATAGAACGTCCACTTGTGCGGAATGACCATCTGCTTGCCGGCGGCGTCACGGTCACCGCGCGTGGTCCGGACGAAGTCCCATGCATCCAGCGTGAGCAATGTCAGCGGCACCACCTCCAGCGCCGAGAACAGCGCCGACAGCGCCATGTTGACGTTGGTCTGCCCGGTGAAGTACCAATGGTGCCCGGTGCCCATCAAACCGCCCAGGAAGTACAGGATCGCGTCAAGGTAGATCACGCGCAGAGCCACGTTGCGGCGGGTCAGGCCCAGTTGATAGAACGTCAGGGCCACGACCGTGGTGGCGAAGAACTCGAAGAAGCCCTCGACCCACAGATGGATGATCCAGAAGCGCCAGGTATCGACCACGGTGTAGTTGGTCTTCGCACCGACCACCATCGCCGGGATGTAGAAGACTGGAACCGCAAGTGCCGCGAGCAGGAACATCCTGACGATCGGCTTCGTCTCGGGTTCGGTCAACGCACGCGGGCGAACCAGCGACCACAGCAGCGCGAACCATGCGAACAGCCCCACTACGAGAAGCACTTGCCAGAAGCGGCCAAGTTCGAGGTATTCCCAACCCTGGTTGCCCAGCCAGAACCACAAGGGCCCAAGCAGCTGCGCGATGCCGGCCCATTCGCCCAAGAGGCTGCCGAAGATGACCACCGCAAATGCAGCGAAAAGCGCATGGATACATGCCGCCAGCCAGCGAGGCTCGTCGGTGCGGAGCGATCGACCCAGGAATAGAGCTGCAGCCACGTAGGCCGTCGCAATCCAGAAGATGGCCAACTGGAGATGCCAGGTACGCATCAGGTTGCTCGGGAAAATGCGCTCAAGCTGGAAGCCATAGAAGCTGCCGGGGTCGGCGCGATAGTGAGCCACCGCGCCGCCCACAAGCGCCTGGGCCAACAGCAGAAGCGCCACGACCACGAAGAACTTCACCAGAGCGTCCTGTCCCCGGCTGGAGCGGCCCGGCAACACCTGCGGCTTGACGCTGTGGCCGCGCGTGATCCATCCGAGGTAGTCGAACTTGCCGAAGGCCAGCAGCACGCTCGAGATCCCGGCGAGCAGCACCAGCAGGCTGATGGCACTCCACAGCAGTGCGCCCGCAATCGGCGTGTTGCCGACGCTCGGGTCGTAGGGAAAGTTGTTGGTGTATGAATGCGCTTCTCCCGGCCGCGCCGCCACCGACGCCCATGCCGCCCAGGTCACGAAGGCGGTGAACTGGCGCAGTTCGGCTGGGTCGGTGATGAGGTCGGCCTTCAGGCCGCCATTACGGGAAGGCTCGTGAAAGTAGCCGGTCCATTCGGAAATCTCTGCGCTGAACGCGGCCGCCTGGGCCTGTGTGAACCGCAAGGTTCCAGCGGATTCGTCATAGCGGTTCGTCTTCAGCTCCACAGCGGTCTCGGCCCCGACCGCCGCGGCCTCGCTTCGGTCCAGCGCCGCGAAGGCCTTGTGATGTCGCTGCTGTGCGATGGTCTCCGCGGTGGCCAGCCCCATGCGATGCAAGGCAGCGGCCGAGTAGTCCGGCCCGAGGTAGGCGCCGTGGCCCCAGATGCTGCCATTGGCCATCAGGCCATAGCGCAGGAACACCGCCTGCCCCTCGCCGACATCGTCCGCACTGAACAGCACAGCGCCTTGCGGATCCACCACGCGCGCCGGGATCGGCGGCGCATTCCGGTACGACAGGGTCGTGATCAGGATCAGACCCGAAAGGCCGATGATCATCACGATCACGACGGCGCGTATCCACCAGGGTGACAGCGGGCCGTCGTCTTCGTTCAACGGTTGTGCGGCGATGCTCTCCGTGGCGGTACTCACAGCGCCTCCTTCAGCAGGTTCAGCCGGATGCTCTCGATGGCCCGGGACGGCGCGAGCCCCTTGGGGCAGACCTCGGTGCAGTTCATGATCGAGCGGCAGCGAAACAGCCGATAGACATCGTTCAGATCGTCCAGCCGCGCCTTCGTCGCACGGTCGCGGCTGTCGGCAATGAAGCGATCCGCCTGCACCAGGCCGGCCGGACCCACGAATTTTTCAGGATTCCACCAGGACGAAGGGCACTGGCTGGTGCAGCAGCCGCACAGGATGCATTCGTACAAGCCGTCGAGCCGATCGCGTTCTTCAGGCGATTGAAGCCGCTCTCTTTCGGGCGGCGGATCGTCGTTGATCAGCCAAGGCTTGACGGAGGCGTATTGCGCGTAGAAGCGAGTCATGTCCACCACCAGGTCACGAATCACCGGGAAGCTTGGCAGCGGCCGCAAGATCACAGGCTCTTTCAGGTCCCGCACTCGGGTGATGCAGGCTAGCCCATTGCGGCCGTTGATGTTGATTGCGTCGGAGCCGCAAACACCTTCGCGGCATGACTTGCGAATCGTCAGTGTGTTGTCCTGCTCCTTGATCCGCAGGATGACGTCCAGCAGCATGTGATCGTTGACGCCCACAGGCTGGTCGAACGTCTGCATGTAGGGCTTTGCGTCCTGCTCGGGATCAAAGCGATAGATCGAGAATTTCATGGACGCCTTCCAAGGAGTGCGAAAGAGGCGTCGTGGGCAGCTTTCACGCCCGACCCAGCCAGAGAATTCGAAAGATCCAAAGCCCGGTGCCCAGCAGCGCGAGGGCAATCAGTGTCAGAACGGTGATGCGCGTGGCGAGCGGCTTGACGTAGTCCAGGGTCACATCACGCAGGCCGACCCACGCATGCGCCAGCAGGGCGACGGAGAACAGGCACGCGGCGATACCGACGCCGGGCTCACCCGCCCAACTTCGCCATCCTTCGTACGAAGCCGGCGGATCGACCAGAAAGTGCGCCAGCACAAAGCCGATGAAAGCCAGCATGAGTACCGCGCTCAGGCGCTGTATCAACCAAGGCGTGAGGCCGCCGAGGGACCGGTTCACAGCACGACTCCTGCTGCCAATGCGGCCATGACCACGCCGCCGACGTTCGCCGCCCAGGCGCTGCGGCGTGCGTCGGCCAGGTGCGAGCCAATACCAATGTCCATCAGCAAGTGCCGCAGGCCTGCCAACAGGTGATGCGACAGCGCCCAGATGAAAGCGATCAACGCCACCTTGAACCACTCGCTACCGGCCATTCCCCTCAGCTGCTCATAGGATTTCGCGCTGGCGAGCGAAAGCTGCAGCGCGTATAGGCAGAACGGGAAGCCGAGCGCCAGGACAATGCCTGTGACGCGATGCGCGATCGATGTGAGCGCGCCCACTGGTATCTGAATCTGCGTCAGATTGAGGAATACCGGTCGAGGCGCAGGGCTGCGAATCGGATGCCCGTTGGATAAGGTCCTGCTCTCGGGCTTCGATGAAGTTCTTGCCGCTTTTATGACTTCAGGCGCCATGAATCAGCAGGGTGACAAGGACCGACGAATCCTCGACGGCGACGAGCGAATGCGACACGCCGCCGGCCAGGCATTTGAGGTCACCTGCCCGCATGATGTCCCGTGTGGTGCCAATGGAAAACTCGACGCTGCCTTCAAGGCACTGCACTGTGAGCTCACCGCCAACCTTGTGCTCGGGCATCGCCTTGCCGGCGAGCAAGACCATTCGAAAAACTTCGAGGTGATGCGTCTTGTACAGCGTAGCGCTCGGCGTCACCTTGAGTGAACTGCCGAGTGGACGGATGTCGATCAGTTCGCCCGAAAGGGCATGGTGAATGGCCATTGCTTGATGCTCCAGCTACTAGTATTAGCGCAGCAGTTTCAATGAGTCTGTACGCTACCGAACGGTGCCTCCGGCTACATGATGAAAATATGGGAGGTCCGCTTTTCCGGACGTAGTTGGTGCGAGGGAATACGCCTGATATGCCTGAGGGCAGCTTCAGACTTATATTTGAAACGCTCAACCAAGAAGGCAGATGAGGCCAAGGGCCAATTTCGCAAAGGAACTCAAAAGCGAACTCCCTCGCCTGCGCGATAGGAACTTCACGCAGAGAGCCTCGTTCGAGACAGGGAGCATCCGATAACGCTTTCGGCCAGCGTGGGCGTCGCGCTCTATTCGGTAGACGGCAGTGAGGCGCTTGCACTGATTGCCCACGTCGATGCTGCGATGTATGGGATCAAGTCCGACCGCCGCTTCCCAGACGCGCACGCAGAGCGTGGACCTCATCCAGCAGTTCCATGACAAGGGCGGCAGCCGTCAGGCCAATGTCCAGTTCATGTGTCAATCGCAGCGCCATTCGCGTTTGCTTCAGTGACGGACCGCTGAATTGCCATTGCTCCGGGGCGTCTCCGACCGGGTGCAACAGACCTTCTTCCACAAGACCCTTCACTTGAGCGGCATTCGCACCGCTCGCGCGGCACAGGTCGCTGAAAGTGAAGATCACCTGCTCTTCCACCACAAGGGCTTCAAAGACGTATGCGTGCAGCTTGGGCATGTTCTTCAAGCCTCCTGAGTGCTTGTTCGCGGGTCGTAGCCGGGGAAGGCCTGCGCAAGCGCTTGATAAGCCTGTTGGGCCGCGTCTGTGGCCGATGATGGCAAGACGATGTTCAGCGTGACATAGAGGTCACCTGCCACCTTGCCCGGCAGGCCCTTGCCCTTCAGCCGCAGCTTGCGGCCTTGAGGTGAGTCGGCCGGGACAGTCAGCTGGACCTCGCCTTGCGGCGTGGGCGCCTTCACGTTGGCGCCGAGTGCGGCCTCCCAAGGAGAGACGGGCAAATCAACATGCACATCCGCCCCGTCAAGCCGAAATGGGGCGTGCGGCCGAATGGTGACCTCCAGGTACAGATCGCCCGGCGGGCCACCGTCCAGATCCACCGCGCCTTGGCCCGCAAGCCGCAGGTGCTGACCGCTGCGCAGCCCTTTCGGAATGCTGATGTCGAGCCGGCGATCCTCAAGCGTGACCCCGCCCTGCGCGTCCCGGTGCGGCACGCTCAGCAAGATGCTGCGTTGCGCGCCTTGATAGACGTCGGCCAAATCGACTTCGATCCGCGCATGGTGATCGCGGCCCTGTGCCGCCATGGCGGCGGCTTCATGACCACGGCCGCGGCCGAACAGCGACTCGAAGAAATCGCTGAAGGCCTTGTCTTGATCACCGTTCTGCTGCGGCTCAAAAGCCGGGCCGCGTTCGCGGCGCTGGCCGATGGCGTCATAGGCAGCGCGCCGCTCGGGGTCTATCAGGGCTTCATGCGCCTCGGCCACTTCCTTGAAGCGGGCTTCGGCGTTGGCTTCCTTGCTCACGTCCGGGTGGTACTTGCGCGCCAGCTTTCGGTAGGCGCGCTTCACCTCGTCTTGCGTGGCCTCGCGCTGGATTCCCAAGGTGGCGTAATAGTCTTTGTAGTCCATGGCGTTCAAGCGGTGTGCCGTGCAGGCAAGACGTTAGGGAGCATGCGAGGCGCAGGGCGTTGCGGCCCGATGGCGAGCGGCTTCAGCAGCTCGGTGATCACGAGATAGCCGGCCACGATCAAAGCGAGAGCGCCCACCATCGACCACGAAGGACTCACGAAACCGAACCAGGCGCCGAACGGCGTGAAGGGCAGGACCATGGCCGTGCTCAGCGCCAGCAGCGTTGAAGCGGAGAGCCATGCGCTGGGCCGTTCTGCCCAGGGCCGGCCGTTGGTACGGATGATGAAGATCACCAGCATCTGCGTGGCCATGGACTCCAGGAACCAAGCCGTCTGGAACTCGGCCGCCGAGGCGTGGAAAACCATCAGCAGCACGCCGAAGGTCAGGAAGTCGAACAGCGAGGACACCGAACCCATGACCGCCGCAAAGCGGATCAAGCGCTGCATGTCCCAGACCTGGGGCTTGGCAATGGCGGCCGGGCGCACGTCGTCAAAAGGAATGCCCACCTCGGACAGGTCGTAGAGCAGGTTGTTCAGCAGGATCTGGATCGGCAGCATCGGCAGGAAGGGCAGCAGCACCGAAGCCACTGCCATCGACAGCATGTTGCCCACGTTGGAACTGGCCCCCATGCGCACGTACTTCAGGATGTTGGCAAAGGTGCGCCGGCCCTCGGTCACGCCATTGGCAATCACGCCCAGGTCGCTGTCGAGCAGGATCAGGTCGGCCGCCGCCTGGGCCACGCCGGTGGCGCCATCGACCGACAAGCCGATGTCGGCTGCGTTCAGCGCGGGCGCGTCGTTGATTCCATCGCCCAGGAAGCCGACCACCGCGCCATTCGCCTGCAAGGCCCGCACGATGCGCGACTTCTGGTCCGGCGCGAGCCGGCCATAGGCATCGATGCTGCGCACCTGCACGGCCAGCGCGGCGTCGCTGAGCGCAGCCACATCGGCGCCCGAGAGCACTTTGTCGGCGCGCAGCCCCACCAGGCCGGCGAGCCGCTGAACAACCACGGGGTCGTCGCCCGACAGCACCTTCAAGGTGACGCCCGCCGCCGCGAGCTGCTGGATGGCGGCAGCGGCGCTGGGCTTGGGAGGATCGGCAAAGACGCAGATGCCTTCGAACACGAGGTTGGCTTCGTCTGCTAACTGCAAGTTCACCGGCACAGCATCCACTTCAACCGGCCAAGGGCGCGTGGCGATGGCGATGGTGCGCAAGCCCTCGCGTGCGTGAGCCAGCACACGGTCGGCCACCTCCACGCGCTGAACCGCGGTCATCTCCAGCACCTGCGCGCCGTGGCGACGTTGGGTGCACAGCGCCAACACAGCTTCGGGCGCACCCTTGACGATCAAGAGCGCGCCTTCAGGACCGCTTGCGAGCACCGAGCCCAAGCGGCGGTTGAAGTCGAAGGCGTGCCGGCCGCGCAGCGTCCAGTCGGCGGCCACCGTGGGCGGCGCGCCTTTCACGAGCGCGATGTCCAGCGCGCTGCGGTCACCGCCCAAACTGGCTGCGATGGCGCCCAAGGTGGCAGCTCGCGGGTCATCGGCGCCCGCCGCATCCACGCTGCGCGCCAGCGTGATTTCGGCCGAGGTCAGCGTGCCGGTCTTGTCGGTGCACAGCACGGTCATCGCGCCCAGGTCGTGGATGGCCGCGAGCCGCTTGACGATGACCTTGCGCCTGGCCAGCCTCATCGCGCCCCGCGCCAGCGTGACGGTGGTGATCATGGGCAGCAACTCGGGCGTCAGGCCCACCGCCAGCGCGACGGCGAACATCAACGAGTCCAGTGCCGGGCGCCCGAGCAGCCCGCGTGCGCCCAGCACGATGACGACCAGGGCCAGGGTCAGCCGCGCGGTGACGAGGCCGAACTCGCGCAGATCGCGCTGGAAGGGGGACGGTGGCTGCGCCTCGGCGAGCGCCGCTGCCGCCGCGCCGAACATCGTGGCGCGGCCCGTGCCCACGACGAAGGCCAGCGCCTCGCCGGTCTGCGCCACCGCACCTCGAAAGATGGCCTGGCTCGCATCGCCCGCGCCTGTTGCACCCATCGCAGCGGCGCGCTTTTCCACCGGATAGGGCTCACCCGTGAGCGCGGCCTCGCCAGCGGTGAAGCCGCTGCTTTGCAGCAGCAGCGCGTCGGCCGCGATGATGTCGCCCGCCTTCACGCGCAGCAGATCACCGGGCACGACCTGGTCCACCTCGACCTCGATGAACTTGCCATCACGCTGCACCTCGGCCTTCAGCGCAACGGAGCGGCGCAGCGCCTCGGCGGCGCGCTGGGCATGGCCTTCCTGCACGGTGTCCAGTCCGATCGAGAGGGCCAGGATGCTGACGATGATGGCGCCGCCGATGGGGTCGCCGGTCAGCACCGAGGTCACGCCGGCCGCGAGCAGGATCAGCGAGAGCGGCTCCAGCAAGCGACGGCGCAATGCACGCCCCACGCTGTCCACATCACCCGCTGGGTCGCTGTTGAGGCCATGACTCGCGCGCTGTGTGTCGGCCTCGGCGCTGCTCAGTCCGCCCAGCGTGCAATGCAGCTCGGTCGCCCAGTCGGCGGGCGTGCGGGTCCAGAAGGCTGGCGCAGCGCTCATTGCGGCAAGGGCAGCGTTGGACCGCCCCACACCCAGTCGCGGATCTCGGGCATGTCTTCTCCGTGCTGGTCGATGTAGCGCTTGTGCTCCAACAGCTTTGCGCTGAGCCGCTCCTTCAGGCGCTGGCCCTCTTTGCCGGTTTGCGGCAGCCTGGAAATGGCGTTGATGACGAGATGGAAGCGGTCCAGTTCGTTCAGCACCGTCATGTCAAAAGGCGTGGTGATCGTGCCTTCCTCGCGGTAGCCGTGCACGTGGAAGTTGGCGTGATTGCTGCGGTGGTAGGTCAGCTGGTGGATCAGCCGCGGGTAGGCGTGGAAGGCGAAGATCACCGGCTGGCTGCGGGTGAAGAGCGCGTCGAAGTCATCGTCAGACAGGCCGTGCGGGTGCTCGCTGCCGGGCTGCAGGCGCATCAGGTCCACGACGTTGACCACACGCACTTTCACGGCGGGAAGGTGCTCGCACAGGATGGCCGCAGCGGCCAGGGTTTCGAGCGTGGGCACGTCGCCGCAGCAGGCCAGCACGAGGTCGGGCATGTCTGTGCCGGAGACGCTGCCAGCCCAGTTCCAGATGCCAATGCCCGCAGCGCAATGCTTCTCCGCAGCTGCGATGTTCAGCCACTGCGGCGAAGGATGCTTGCCGGCCACCACCACGTTGACGTAGTTGCGGCTGCGCAGGCAGTGGTCCATCACCGACAGCAGGCAGTTCGCGTCGGGCGGCAGATAGATGCGCACGATCTCGGCCTTCTTGTTGATGACGAGATCGAGGAAGCCCGGGTCCTGGTGCGTGAAGCCGTTGTGGTCCTGCCGCCAGACGTGTGAGGTGAGCAGGTAGTTCAGCGAGGCAATCGGCTGCCGCCAGGGAATGCCGCGCGTGACCTTCAGCCACTTGGCATGCTGGTTGAACATCGAACCCACGATGTGGATGAAGGCCTCGTAGCAGTTGAAGAGGCCGTGCCGGCCCGTGAGCAGATAGCCTTCGAGCCAGCCCTCGCATTGGTGCTCGCTGAGCATCTCCATCACGCGGCCGCTGGGCGCGAGGAAGTCATCGCTGGGCAGCGTGGGCAGTTCCCACTGCCGCGAGGTCGCATCGAAGACGGCGCCGAGTCCGTTGGACAGGGTTTCGTCGGGCCCGAAGATGCGGAAGTTGTGATCGCCCTTGTTGAGCCGGATCACCTCGCACAAATACGTTCCGAGCAAGCGGGTGTCGCCCGGCCCGGCTGTGCCGGGAACTTGAACGTTAGCGGCATGGGCGCGGTAGTCGGGCAGGCGCAGATCGCGCAGCAGCAGGCCGCCATTGGCACGCGGGTTGGTGCCCATGCGGCGCGTGCCGGTGGGCGCCAGCGCAGCCAGCTCGCGCTTCAATCCGCCAGCGTCGTCGAAGAGTTCTTGCGGCTTGTAGCTGCGCAGCCAGGCCTCGATCAAAGCCAGATGGGCGGGCTTGGCGACGGGGTCGGTGATCGGCACTTGATGGGACCGCGAGGTGCCCTCGATCTGCTGCCCGTCCACCTCCTTCGGACCGGTCCAGCCCTTCGGCGAGGCGAGCACGATCATCGGCCAGCGGGGTCGCTCGGCGTGCCCCTGCACACGCGCCCCGTTCTGGAAGGCCTGGATCTGCTCCACCGCCCGGTCCAGCGCGGCAGCCATGGCGTCGTGCATCAGCGTGGGGTCGCTGCCTTCCACGAAGATCGGCGTCCAGCCGTAGCCGCGCAGCAGTTGATACAGCTCTTCGCGGTCGATGCGGGCCAGCAGGCTTGGGTTGGCAATTTTGTAGCCGTTCAGGTGCAGGATGGGCAGCACCGAGCCGTCGGTGGCGGGGTTGAGGAACTTGTTGGAATGCCAGGCCGTTGCGAGCGGCCCGGTCTCGGCCTCGCCGTCACCGATCACGCAGGCCGCGATCAGGCCCGGGTTGTCGAACACCGCGCCGAATGCGTGGCTGAGCGAGTAGCCCAGCTCGCCGCCTTCATGGATGGAGCCGGGGCATTCGGGCGAGGCGTGGCTGGGGATGCCGCCGGGGAAGGAGAACTGCTGGAAGAGCCGCTGCAAGCCGGCTTCATCGCGGCTGATGTGCGGATAGACCTCGCTGTACGTTCCTTCCAGGTAGGTGTTGGCCACCACCGCCGGCCCGCCGTGACCCGGGCCGCAGATGTAGATCATGTCCAGCGCGTACTTCACGATGACGCGGTTCAGATGGGCGTAGATGAAGTTCTGGCCCGGCGTGGTGCCCCAGTGGCCGAGCAGCATGCGCTTCACGTCAGACAGCGCCAAGGGCCGGCGCAGCAGCGGGTTGTCGCGCAGGTAGATCTGGCCCACGGCGAGGTAGTTCGCCGCGCGCCAGTAGGCATCGATGAGCTGCCGCTCCTGTGGCGTCACAGCTGTTCGTCGCCGGTGTGCGGCTCGTAACCCAGTACGCGGCAGACGGCGCGGGCCAGCATCAGTGATTCGTCGGTGCGAATCACCCGCACCTGCACGCGGCTTGCGTCCGTGGAGATCAGGTCTGCATTCTTTGCGTTGCGGGCTTCGTCCAGCGTGATGCCCAGAAAACCCAGGCCCTCGCAGATGCGCGCACGCACCACGGCTGCGTTCTCCCCGATGCCGCCGGCGAAGACGATGGTGTCCACGCCTCCCAGTGCAGCCGCGTAGGCGCCGAGCATCTTCTTGGCCTGATAGCAAAACAGCGCCACGGCTTCGGCCGCGCGCGGATCACTGGCCTCGTTGGCGAGCAGGTCGCGCATGTCCGAGCTGGTCTCAGACAGACCCAGCAGCCCGGACTCATGGTTCACCATCGCGTCAAAGCGATGCGGAGACATGTTCTCGGTGCGTTGCAGATAGCTGGCCAGGCCCGGGTCCAGATCACCCGAGCGCGTGCCCATGGGCAAACCACCCGTGGGCGAGAAGCCCATGCTGGTGTCGATGCTGTGGCCGTTCAGCACGGCGGTCATGCTGGCGCCATTGCCCAGATGGGCCAGGATCACGCGGCCTGCCGCTGCATCGGTGCCCACGCTGCGCGCCAGTTCCTCCAGCAGGTAGGCGTACGACAGGCCATGAAATCCGTAGCGCTGCACGCCCTGCTCAATCAAGCGCCGCGGCACGGCCATCAGCCGCGCCACGGCTGGCATGCGGCGATGGAAGGCGGTGTCGAAGCAGGCAATCTGCGGAATCTTCGGCAGGCGGTCATGGCAGGCCTGCATCAGTTCAAGCTCGCCGGGAAGGTGGTCGGGGTCGATGTCAACGACGCGGGCCAGATCGCTCATCAGCTCGGGCGTCACAGTCTGCGGCTCGGTGTGGCCCATGCCATGCACCACGCGGTGGCCCACGGCGCTGACCGTCTCCAGCAGGTGCTCGGCCGCCAGCCTTTGCATCAACTCGTGTGTGGCGCTTTCGTAGTCGCTTGCAGTACTGGGCATCTCCACCCAGCCGCCGGTGGGCGTGCTCATGCCCATGCGTGAGTAACCCATACCGATGCGGTCGAGCTTGCCGTGGCGCAGCAGCTCCAGCGTGCTGCCCAGTCGATAGACGCTGAAGCGGATGCTCGACGAGCCCCCGTTCAAGGTGAGGATCACCGGATGGGCGGTCTGCATGGAGAGTCCTTGGGGGCTGGCCGGAAGCCAAAGCTCACTGTGGACCCGTGAGCCACAGCGGTCTGTCCGGCACCGTACAGACGCAGGCCCACTTGGGGCGCAAGGTGCCTGCATCTGGAAACCCAAGGAAGCGAGCCCACCATGCAAGAAAGCACCGAATCATTCATCGCAGCCGAGGCTGCAGGGCACACCTGGGAGCGACGCTCATCGCGCCCGGGAGACCATCAGGTGCTGGGGCATACGCAGAACTGGCTGAACGCCTTGCCAGCGGCCGTGCAGCCGGTTCACCTGCCGCTGCAATTTCCGCGCATCGTCAATGAGCTGGCCGAGCTGTGGGGCGAAACCGCCGCGCTGGACGACTACTTTGAAGAAAAGAACTTCAGCCCCCGCGAAGGTCGCACGGGCTTCTCTCCGGTCGTGAAGTCAGAACTGCTGGTGCTGCAGATCCATTCCCTGCGCAGCCGGCCAGTCCCTTACGAGGACAGAGTGCCGCGGCATGTGCTGCCGCTGGGCTGACGATCAGCAGGCCTTGGGAAGTTGGCGGTAGTGCTGATGCAGGCTGTCGTCGTGGTTGCGGCTCCACTTCGCGTCCGGGTCATAGAGTGGTGCAAGCTTGACTGACTCTCGCGACACATCCACTGCAACGGTTTCGTCAGTCCAGTGCACGCCCTCGATCCAATCGGGCGCTATCAACACCTTGTGGCCGCCGAACCAGTTGCTGGTGTCCACGATGAGGTAGTGGATGACCCAGGTCTGGTCATCGACGAGGTAGCCCGCAACATGCCCGATCTCGCCGTCGCATGCGTGGATGCGATAGCCGGTGACGGCCTTGCAGCTGCGCAGATGGGGATCGTCGCTGCGATGGCGCGCTTGCTCGATGCGCAAGGCAACTTCCAATCGCAATTCACGCTCGGCCCGCTCCACCCGTTCTACCGGGGCAGCGAGATTGCCCTGGGCCATTGCGTACGGATACAGCCCATCACCCCAGGTTCCGACGCCCGCCCAGTAGTAGGGGTAGCCGTAGTGCTGCATGTATTGCTCTTCGTTCTGCCGCGACACGGGTTGGTCGGTGTCGATGCTCGGGCTGTTCTTGACCTGTTCCTTGTTGATGCCGACCGACAGGCTTCGGCCCAGCAAGCTCAGATGGTCCACAGAGATGGGCGAGATCAGCACCTTCCGGCTGGACAGCCATGAGCCCGTGTCCACCACGAAGTAGCGGATGACCCAGGCGTGGTCATCGAAGTAAAGATCCTTCACATGGCCGATATGGCCATCGGTGGCGCTGATGGTGAAGTTCTCAAGGTCTTTGGTGTTGCGGTACATGGAGCGTGCCCTCTCAGGATTTGCGACGGTCGGAAGATGGTTCGTCGCGGCCTCTATGCACTCCGCGCGACAGGGAGTTCATAGGCCGAATGTCCGCGCGAGCCCTGTCTGTGTCTGTACGTTTCCGTACTCTGTTGGCGCCGGTTGGAATTGCCTCGGGCTATGTACGCTGCCGTACAGACCACCCGGCCACAAAGCAGCACATTAGCCCCGGAGTGCGCCCGTCAGCAGCGCCCTCAAGGCACCATGCCGTGACATCGGCTCATAGGGCTGGATGATCAGAACTTGCTGTTCGCCTGTGCTTTACCCTTTAGGAAGCAGCTCATGTTCTCCGACATTCGCCTGCCCCCGCTACGGGACGTGCTCGCGCGCCACCTCTTCATTCCACCACTCGATTCCATGACGCATGCGCGCATCGAATTTCTCAACGCGTCCAACCTGGAACTGCAACGGGAAGTCATCACGGGGCAGCAGGCGCAACAAGCGGCCGAGCAGATGCTGCGACAGCAGACCGAACGCCTGGCCATCGTCGCCCACGAACTCAACAATCCGCTGATGGCGCTGTGTGCCGCAACGACGCTCTTGTCGCGGGGCACGCCTGAGATGGTCTTGCGGATGCAGGCGGTGATTGCTCGCCAGACCGCTCACATGACGCGCTTGATCGAAGACTTGCTGGATGTCTCTCGCGTGGCCACCGGAAAGCTGCGCCTCTTGCCCGGCCGGCTGGATATCGAGGCCACCGTCAACCTGGCCTTGGAGGGTTGCCGCGCCGACATCGACAGGCGCCAGCAAGCGCTGCATCTCAAGCTGCCATCACCGGCCGGCGACATGATCGGCGACAGCGTGCGCCTTGCCCAGATCCTCAGCAACCTGGTGGGCAACGCATCGAAGTACACGCCCGACGGAGGAGAGATTTCGCTGACGGTTGAGCGCCGCGCAGGGGAAATTGTTTTTTCTGTGGCGGACAACGGCATTGGCATGGCGCCTGTCGCGCTTCTGAAGGTGTTCGAGCCGTTCGTGCAGGAGGAGCATGCCGTGAGCTTCAATCACGCCGGCCTGGGCCTTGGCCTGGCCCTGGTGCGCGAACTCGTGCATGCGCACGGCGGCTCCGTCGAAGCGCACAGTGATGGCTTGGGCTGCGGGAGCAGATTCACCGTGACGGTCCCTTCCGGATGAGCGCCCACTTTAATGCGGCCGTAAAACTCGAATGACGGCGCTCATGTGGGTCGGCCTGGGCTTATGTATCCTGACCGTCACTGCAGTTGGGCTCTCGGCATACGGTGCGCACCGTTGGACCCTGCGCATGCACACGCTGGCAGGCCGGCTGGAAGCGGCCCAAGCCCAAGGCAGGCAGGTGCGGGCTTCCCATTTCAACGCTCGCGAACTTGACGGTTTGCCCGCGCCGGTGCGGCGCTACTTGGGTGCGGTTCTGAAGGATGGCCAAGCTGTCATCAAGGCCTCGCGTGTAGAACTCACCGGCACTTTCAGGCTGTCGGCCACTGCGGAATGGTGGCGGCACTTCACCTCTCATCAATCGGTGACAGTTCGCCGGCCCGGCTTCATTTGGGACGCCAACATCTCCGTGCTTCTTTGCTTCCTTGTTGCCGCGTTGGTTCTTTGACATGAGGCCTCTTTCATGGAACTGCGCCGCATACGACGTATGCGCGCCGCATGCTGAGCTCTGCCGTGGCGCTGCGTCTGTACGTTGGCGCGCTTTGGATGAGACTTCATCGTTTCCATCGTCTTTGGACGCTGGCCTCGGTGCCTGAACTTGAATCCCTATACTCAGTGCGCACTCGGCACATCATTGGCTTTGCACAATGATCCAGCTCGAGTTCAGAAAGGTGAGCGTGACCCTGGTCGGCGATCCGCGTGAGAACGAGCTGCTGGCTGCCTTGCCTGCACGCGAGTTCTCGCGGTGGCGGGAATTCCTCGAACCCATTGAGATGCCCCTGGGCGAAGTGCTCTATGAGTCGGGCGGCCGGCTGAGTCATGTCTATTTTCCCGTCGATGCCATCGTCTCCCTGCTCTACGTGATGGAGAACGGTGCCTCGGCCGAAATCGCGGTGGTGGGCTACGAGGGCCTAGTCGGCATCTCTCTTTTCATGGGAGGCGAGACCACGCCCAACCGCGCTGTGGTGCAAAGCGCCGGCTACGGCTTCAAGCTGAAGGCCAGCGTGATGCTGCAGGAGTTCAATCGCTCCGGCCTGGTGCTGCACCTGCTGTTGCGCTACACGCAGGCCCTGATCACGCAGATGTCGCAGACGGCGGTGTGCAACCGTCACCACTCGCTGGACCAGCAGTTGTGCCGCTGGCTGCTGCTGAGCCTGGACCGCCTGCGCGGCAACGAGTTGACCATGACGCAGGAGCTCATCGCCAACATGCTGGGCGTGCGGCGGGAAGGTGTCACCGAGGCCGCCGGCAATCTGCAAGACGACGGGCTGATCGAATACCGGCGTGGACGCATCAAGGTGCTGGATCGCGCGGGATTGGAGCAACGCACCTGCGAGTGCTATGCGGTGGTCAAGAAGGAGTACGACCGCCTGCTGCCGGTCAAGCCGCTTTGACGCGCGAGTCGGTCCGACTCCGTGGCGATTCAACGTTACGTGCGCTGCCAGACAGACGGCAGCACCCCCACTTCCCACACTCGCCCTGCATCCAAGGACTCCCATGAACACGACGCCACGCAGCTTGTCCAGACTCTCGCAGGACGGCTGCCATCGACCCCCGTCGTGTTGCTGAGCTGAGGTCCACGTCCGTCAGCGGCATCTCCGCATGAGGCCCGGCAACAGCGTCAACTCCAACGGATCAGCGGCCTTGCGGTCCACTGCGCCGGTGTTGGAGGCGGCCGAGGAGGCCCGGCAAACCTGGGAGCAGGTTCTGGCCCTGGTTTCGCCCGTGGTGGGCAAACAGGGGGCTAACGCGCTGTATCGGCGCAGTCTCTATCTCAGCCGCGGTGACCACGCCTGCCTTCGGGAGCTCTATCAACGCAGTGCCGCTGCGGACGTAGACCTGATGCAGCTGCACAGCGCCTTGGCGCCGCTCAGTGATGCTCAGGCCGCGGCGGCGCAGCAGGCCTTTCTGCAACGATTCAAAGATTTGTTGGCGCAACTGATCGGCAAGGGACTGGCCGAATGTCTGCTCCAACCTTTGAAGGTCCCGAACCGGGACGCTATTCACAACGACCGCAACGACCCCACTGCCGAGGATCATTCGCCATGAGCGCCACCAAGCAAGGCAAAGTCAAGATCCCTCGTCTCGCCACCGGCGTGCCGGGGCTGGACGAGGTGTTAGGCGGCGGCCTGCCCGAGTTCTCCTTCAACCTGATCGTCGGTCCCCCCGGCTGCGGCAAGACCACGCTGGCCCACCAGATCATGTTCACGCTGGCCACGCCCGAGCGGCCGGCGCTGTACTTCACCGTGTTGGGCGAGCCGCCCATCAAGATGCTGCGCTACCAGCAGCAGTTCGATTTTTTCGATCTCGACAAGCTCAACCGCGCCGTTCGCTTTGTCAATCTGGCCGAAGACATCGGGCCGGGCGATCTGGACAAGGTCATGGCCCGCATCGAGCAGGAAGTTGAAACCTACAACCCCGGCCTGGTCTTCGTCGATTCATTTCGCTCCGTCGTGATGGCGGCGCAAAGCGAGGGAACGAGCTACGTCGGGCTGCAGCATTTCATCCAGAAGCTGGGTGTGACGATGACCAGCTGGCAGGCCACCACCTTTCTCATCGGCGAGTACTTCAGCGAGTGCGATCCGAACCCTGTGTTCACCGTGTCGGACGGGCTGATCTGGCTGCGCCAGAGCGTGCAAGGCAACTCGATGGTGCGCAAGATGGAGATCATGAAGATGCGCGGCCAGTCCACCCTGCCTGGGCTGCACACCTTCCGCATTGGCACGGCCGGCCTGCAGGTGTTTGCGCCGCCGCCGCGTGCCCCTCCGATGGCCGCGCTCTTGCCCCTCGGCGAAGTCAAGCGCCTGAGCATGGGCGTGCCCGGCCTGGATGAGATGTTGGGCGGCGGCCTGCCCCAGGGCTATTCGCTGCTGGTGGCCGGGCCTTCGGGATCGGGCAAGAGCATTCTGGCCGCGGCGTTTCTGGTGGAAGGCGCGCGCCATGGCGAGACGGGCGTGATTGCGGCCTTCGAGCAGCGGCCCTCGCAGTCGCGTGGCCGCCCCTTGGCTGAACTGATCGCCGATGGCCGCGTGGCCGTGGTGGACACGAGCGAGATGTCGCTCTCGGTGGACGAGATCGCGATGGAGCTGATCACCGAGATCCGCCGCATCAAGGCCACCCGCATCGTGATCGACTCGCTGTCCGGTTTCGAGCTGGCCCTGGCGCCAACTTTCAGGGCCGACTTCCGCGAATCGTTGTCGCGCCTGGTTGCGGCCCTGGCCAGCACCGGCGCTTCGGTGCTGATGACCTCCGAGCTGGAAGACCGCTACGTGGACCTGCGCTTCAGCCCCTACGGCACCGCCTTCCTCACCGATGCCATCGTGGTACAGCGTTATGTCGAGGTGGACAGCTGCCTCAAGCGCGTCATTGCCGTGGTGAAGCTGCGCGCCAGCGCGCATTCCAACGAGTTGCGGATGTTCCATATCACCGACGAGGGCCTGCAGATTGGCAAGCCCTTGCAGAACTACGACGGGCTTCTGGGCGGCAGGCCCACCCGGCGAAGCCCCGGCCCCGTTGGCGGGCTGCGCTGAGCCCTCTCCGCAGGAAGTACAGCGGTGACCGACTCCATCGACACCACGGATCTTCCTGAAGCCCGGCGCGTGCTCGCGCTGTTGCACGCTGAATCCGACAGACTGCGCGCGGATCTGGCGGACCTCTACGACGATCTGGCCGAGGCCAAGAACGAGTTGAACGGCCTGCGCAGCCAGCAATTGCTGGAGGCCAATGAACACCTGGTGCTCGCCGCCCTGAAGGCGCAGGGTGAGGCGGAGACGGCCAGCCATGACTTTGATGAACTGGCTCGCACCAGCCATCTCGATGAGCTGACCGGCACACCCACCCGCGCCGTGATGCGAGCCCGCCTCGACGGCGCGATTGCGATGGCCCGTCGCCACGGCAGCCACATGGCCGTGCTGTTCGTCGATCTCGATCACTTCAAGCAGATCAACGACAGCTTCGGCCATCTGTGCGGGGACGAAGTGCTGCGCTACACCGCCCGCCAGCTTGAATCGGTGGTGCGCGACTCCGACACGGTATGCCGTTATGGCGGCGACGAGTTCGTGGTGCTGCTGGCCGAACTCAGCCAGCCCGGCGATGCGCAACTGCTCGCCGCCAAGATGCTGATTGCCTTGGCAAAGCCCTGCCTCGTTGGCGAGCATTCCATCGCGCTTTCGGCCAGCGTGGGCGTTGCGCTTTATCCGGCAGACGGCAGCGAGGCGCTCGCACTGATTGCCTACGCCGACGCTGCGATGTACGCGATCAAGTACAAGAGCCGCTGAACCCATCTGCCCATGCCCTAGCGCCCTATAAGTAGGCGCCTATCCATGGCCCTGATTAGGACTACTGCAGCGTTGGACCGCCCCAGACCCGGTAGCGGATCTGGGGCATGTCTTCTCCGTGCTGGATATGGCGCTTGTGCTCAAGCAGCTTCGCGTTGAAACCATACTTCAGACGCTTGCTGCTTCTCACCAGTTCGTAAAAGCAGGTAATGACGTTCATGACGGGATGGAAGAGATCCAGCTCATTGAGCACCACGGCGAACGACCGCAAAGTAGCAGGTAGCGTGAGTACGAGCCTCGGAGCCCAACGGCGGCAATCGCTGCAAAGCTGCTCGTCATCTCTGCGGAGTCGCCCTCAGCAGCGCGCGCAGGTCATGCATGGAGGCCACGCAAGCCACCGCTCGTCAGCCGTCGCCGGCTTCAGCACGCCCTCAAACCGATGGATGGGCCGGGCTCCGTCGTGCGCAGGTTGTTGGCTGCCCGCAGGTCATCGATCCGGGCGGCGCAGGCTCACGGCGGAGCCTGTGGCCGCTCACCACAGTTTCACGCGCTGCTCAGGGGGCCGGTACATCTTGTCGCCCGGCTTGATGTCGAAGGCCTCGTAGAAGCCGGCCTGGTTGGCCAGCGTGCCCTTGACGCGGAATTCGCCCGGCGAATGCGGGTCGCTCTTGATCTGGACGATGGCGGCCTCTTCACGCTGCAGCGTACGGAACTTGACGGCCCAGCCGATGTACAGCCGTTGCTCGCCGGTCAGGCCGTCGATCACGGGAGAAGGTTTGCCGCCCAGGGACTTGCGGTAGGCTTTGTAGGCGATGGTCACGCCAGAGTTGTCGCCGATGTTCTCGCCCAGAGTGAACTGGCCATTGACGTGATAGCCCGGTACCGGGCTGAAGGCGCTGTACTGCTGCACCAGGCCGTTGGCGCGCGCGGTGAAGGCGGCGCGGTC
>Ga0164241_10002189_pt1 | contig 21783 bp, 13 predicted proteins | sample OricomyardsoilBY_FD_108780 | JGI IMG/M metagenome (GOLD analysis project Ga0164241, IMG submission 108780) | Backyard soil microbial communities from Emeryville, California, USA - Original compost - Back yard soil (BY) | ecosystem: Environmental > Terrestrial > Soil > Unclassified | place: USA... | reverse complement strand
TGCAGCCGCTTGGTCCAGGCGCCGTCGGCGAGGTAGGCGAGCAGGCCGCCGGCCATCGACGTCGCGATCCCGACGGCGTGCGCGGTCCGCTCCTCGTCCAGGCCGAGCAGGTCGGCGCAGGCCGCGGCGGCGCCGACCACCCCGCAGACGCCGGTCGGGTGGAAGCCGCGCGCGTACGCCCGGGCGGCGCCGAGCCGATCCGCGAGCGCGCAGGTGACGTCGTAGCCGGCGATCCCGGCGCGCAGGATCGCGTCGGGCTCGCAGCCCTCCTCGTCGGCGAGCGCGAGCACCGCGGGCCACACGGCGACGCCCGGGTGCACGCTTCCCGGCTCGTACGTGTCGTCGAGCTCGAGGCTGTGCGCGGCGATCCCGTTGACGAACGCGGCGTTCTCGGCGGAGAGCCGGCCGCCCGCGCCGTCGACGCGGCTCGGGTCCGCCCTGCCGCCGGCCGGCAGCGACGCCCGCACCGCGGCCGCGCTCGCGGTGGCCGCCCCGCGCCGCGCGACCGCGAGGTAGTCGACCAGGAGATCCACCGCGTGATCCTCGGGCGTGCGCATCGCGACCGAACGCTACGCGACCGGCGGCGGCCGCCCCGGCCGCGCTCCCGCCGTGCTGCACCACGCCCGGGGCGGCCCGCGCCGAACCAGCCCCGCGGCACCGCCGCACCGCGCTTCGCTCCACGCCGCACCGCACCGCGGCGGCCCCGGACCGATCATCTAGCCTCCGGCCGCGTGACGCTCGATCCCCACGCGCCCGTCCTCGTCGGCCTCGGCGAGGTGGTTCGCCGCCCCGGCGACGGCGGTCCCACGGAGCCCGCGGCGCTGATGGCCGAGGCGGTTCGGGCCGCGGCCGCCGACGCGGGAACCGGCGATCGGCTGCTCGCGCGCGCCGGCGCGATCGCCGTCGCTCCCTCCGCGGGCTGGCCGGACGGCGACCCGGGGCGCCGCGTCGGCGAGCTCCTCGGCCTCGACACCCCGACGCTGCGTTCGAGCATGCAGGGCGGCAACGGTCCGCAACTGCTCGTCAACGTCCTCGGCGCGCGGATCCAGGCGGGGCAGCTGGACGCGGCGATCGTCTGCGGCGCCGAGTCGCTCTCGACGCTCGCCGGGCTGATGAAGCGCGGCGAGCAGCCCGGCTGGCCGGTGGCCGACCCCGAGCGCCGGCCCGGCGAGGTCCTCGAGGAGGACCGCGCGGCCTCGACCGAGGCCGAGGCCGCCGTCGGGATGATCGCGCCGATCATGGCCTATCCCCTGATCGAGAACGCGATCCGGGCGGCAAGCGGCCGCACCGCCGACGAGCAGCTCGACCTCGTCGCCGGGCTCTGGTCGCGCTTCAGCGCGGTCGCGGCCACCCAGCCGGCCGCGTGGTCGCCGACCGCGTACGCACCCGAGGAGATCGCGACGCCGTCGCCGACCAACCGCCTGGTCACGCTGCCGTACACGAAGCTCCTGAACTCGAACATCCAGGTCGACCAGGGCGGCGCGGTGATCCTCTGCTCCGTCGAGGCCGCGAGCGCGCTCGGGATCCCCCGCGACCGCTGGATCTTCCTCCACGCCGGCGCCCGCGCGACCGACGAGTGGTTCCTCTCCGAGCGCCGCGACCTGCACCGCTCTCCTGCGATCCGCGCCTGCGGCGCGGCCGCGTTCGCGCACGCCGGGATCGAGGCGGCGCAGCTCGGCCCGATCGACCTCTACTCCTGCTTCCCGGCCGCCGTCCAACTCGCCGCCCGCGAGCTCGGCCTCCCGCTCGACGACCCCGCCCGCCCGCTCACGGAGACCGGAGGCCTGACGTTCTTCGGCGGCCCCGGCAACAACTACGCGACGCACGGGATCGTCGCCGTCGCCCGCGCGCTGCGCACGGCCGCGCCGGGCTCCACCGGCCTCGCGACCGCGCTCGGCTGGTACGCGACCAAGCACGCGCTCGGCGTCTACGGCAACACCCCGCCGGAGCGACCGTTCGCCGCGCTCGAACCCACCCCCGAGCCGGTCGAGCCGCGCACCGTCGCCGACCTCGCCGACGCTGTCGCGACCGCCGAGACCTGCACGCTGATCTACGACCGCGACGGCACGCCGAGCTACGGCATCCTCTTCGCGCTCCTCCCCGACGGCCGCCGAGCGCTCGCCAAGTCCACCGACCCCACCGTCATGGCGACCATGGCCACCGACGCCTTCCTCGGCTCCCAGGTCCACCTCGCCCCCGACCGCTCGTTCGCGCCGATCTAGCGCGAGGCCAAGCTCCTACAGCCCGACGAGCTCCGCGCTGCGCTCCCAGAGCGTCTCGGCGAACGAGTCGTCGCGGGCCTGGGCGCTGGGGGTGCGGACCTTCTCGTCGATGACGTACTCGCCGGTCAGGCCCGCGGCCTCGTCGGACAGCGCGAGCCAGACGAGGGAGCGGGCGCCGCGCTCGGGCGAGCGGAAGAACGGGCCGGCGACGGTGGTGATGACCTTCCAGACGCCGTTGTCGTTCTTGCCGAAGCCGGTGCGCACGACGCCCGGGTGGAAGCAGTTCGCGTGCAGCTCCGGCGCGCGCCGCGCGAGCTCGCCCGTGAAGAGGATGTTGCAGAGCTTCGAGGTGCCGTAGACGCGCATCGCCGCGAACGAGCCGGTCGACTGCAGGTCGTCGAGGTCGAGGCGGCCCTGCTTGTGCGCGTCCGACGCGGTGGTCACGACACGGCCTCCGGCGAGCCGGTCGCGGAGCAGGTTGGTGAGCAGGAACGGCGCGAGGTGGTTGAGCGCGAACGTCTGCTCGAGCCCCTCGGAGGTCTCCTTGCGCGAGGCGAACAGCGCGCCCGCGTTGTTCGCCAGCACGTCGATCTGGCCGTAGCGCCCGCGGACCTCGTCGGCGAGCGCGCGGACGTCGGCCATCAGCGACAGGTCGGCGACGTGCTCGTGGACCGGCGCGCCTCCGCCGGCCGCGCGGGCCTCCTCGGCGACGTCACGCACGCGCGACGCCTCGCGGCCGACGAGCGCCACCTCGGCGCCCTGCTTGGCGAGCTCGATCGCCGCGGCACGGCCGATGCCGCGAGTCGCTCCGGTCAGCAGCACGAAGGTCATACGGGGACCTTATTAGTCGCGGAGGGTGGCGCGGCCACGACGATCACGTCGAGCACGCGCGGGCCGTGGACGCCCTCGACGCGCTCGAGCTCGATGTCCGACGTGGCGGACGGCCCGGAGACGAACGTGAGCGGTCGGGAGGGATCGAGCGCGGTGATCGCCTCGGGCAGGCCGAGCACGATCTGGTCGGCGCGGACGACGCACACGTGGTGGTCGGGAACGAGCGTGAGCATCCGGCGGCCGGACTCGCCGGTGCCGTCGAGCACGAACGTGCCGGTCTCGGCGATCGCGAGCGCGCAGCCGGTGAGCACGGCGTCGACGCCGTCGAGCGTGCGCGCCGGCAGCGACGGCGCGTCCTCGAGCAGCTCGACGCCCGGCGGGCGCCACGGCAGCCCGAACGGGACCGCCACCCGGCGCGCGCCGGCGCCGCGCAGCACCGAGGCGATCGCCGCCTCGAGCTCGTCGGACGCGGTGAGGTGCACGGTCGCGCGGTACTCGGCGACGCGCGCGCAGAAACGCGCGACGAGGTCGCCGCCCGCGCCGCCGACGCCCGCGCCGGTCCGGTAGCCGCGCGGCACCGGGGCCACGCCCACCCGCGAGCCCAGCGCGTCGCGGATCGCGGCGAGCACCGCCTCGCGCCCCTCGCCGCTCACCGCGCGCTCCACCAGTCGCGGAAGCTCTGGGCGGGCACCTCGGGCAGGTCGCGCGCCGCGGTCCAGCCCTTCAACGGCGAGCCGGGCAGCTTCGCGAGCGGACCGCGCCCGAGCCGCGCGAGCTTCTGCGCCGTCTCGTACCGGCGCCGCGAGCCGCACACGCCCGCGAGCGTCCGCATCGCCAGCGCCTCGGGCGCCAGCCGCGACCGCTCCTCGCGCACGACCCGCCCACGCAGGTGCACGAGCACCGACGGGATGTCGATCTTCACCGGGCAGACCTCGTAGCAGGCACCGCAGAGGCTCGACGCGAACGGCAGCGTCGGCGCCTCGCCCAGCCCCTCGAGCTGCGGCGTCAGGATCGCGCCGATCGGCCCGGGATAGACCGAGTCGTACGCATGCCCGCCGGTCCGCTCGTAGACCGGGCACACGTTCAGGCACGCCGAGCAGCGGATGCAGTGCAGCGCCTGGCGGCCGACCGCGTCCGCGAGCACGTCGGTGCGGCCGTTGTCGAGCAGCACGAGGTGGAACTCGCGCGGCCCGTCGCCCGCGTGCACCCCGGTCCACAGCGACGTGTACGGGTTCATCCGCTCGCCGGTCGACGAGCGCGGCAGGAGCTGCAGCATCACCTCGAGGTCGCGCCACTCCGGCAGCACCTTCTCGATCCCCATCACCGTCACGAGCACCTCGGGGAGCGTGAGGCAGAACCGCCCGTTCCCCTCCGACTCGACGACGCAGACCGTCCCCGTCTCGGCGACCCCGAAGTTCGCCCCGCTGACCGCCATCGGCACCGTCATGAACTTCTCGCGCAGGTGCCGCCGCGCCGCCTCGGCCAGCGCGCGCGGCTCGGGGTCGAGCGCCGCGCCGCCGGTGATCGAGCCCTCGAAGATCGCCCGGATCTCGTCGCGGTTGTAGTGGATCGCCGGTACGAGGATGTGCGACGGCCGGTCGCCCGCGAGCTGCACGATCAGCTCCGCCAGGTCGGTCTCGATCGCGCTGATCCCCGCGTCCGCGAGCGCGCCGTTGAGCCCGATCTCGTCCGTCGCCAGCGACTTGACCTTGATCACCTCGCGCGCCCCCGCGGCGTGCGCGATCCCGGCGACGATCGCGTTCGCCTCGGTCGCGTCGCGCGCCCAGTGCACGACCCCGCCGGCCGCGGTCACCGCCGCCTCGAGCCGCTCCAGCTGCTCGGGCAGCGTCGCCATCGCGCGCTCCTTGATCGCCGCACCAGCGTCGCGCAGCTCCTCCCAGTCGGCGACCTCCGCCACGACCCGCGCGCGCTTGGCCCGGATCGTCGACGTCGCCCTGCCGAGGTTGCGCCGCAGCTGCGCGTCGCCGAGCGCGACCCGCGCCGCCTCGGGGAACCCGCCCTTGCTCATCCGCTCGCCGCCGACCACACTCGCCGCAGCTTGTCAGACTCCCGCCCATGATCCACGAGCACGCCGTCATCGAAGTCCAGCCCGGCCGCGAGGAGGAGTTCGAGGCCGTCTTCGGCCAGGTGCCGGCGATCTTCGCCCAGGCCGCGGGCTGCCACGGCGTCGAGCTGCGCCGCTGCGTCGAGGAGCCGTCGCGATTCGTCCTCCTCGTCGCCTGGGAGACCCTCGAGGACCACACCGTCGGGTTCCGCGAGTCACCGCTGTTCGGCGAGTGGCGCGGGCTCGTCGGCGGGTTCTTCGCCACGCCTCCGCAGGTGCGGCACTACGCCGTCGTGGCCTGACCGCTCACGCTCCGGTCGTGAACGAGACCGTGAGCCATCCGAACGGCGCGCCGGCCGGGTAGAAGCCCGCGAAGACGGAGGCGCCGGTCCCGCCCGGGATCGTGCCCGGGATGCGCTCGTAGGTCCGGGTCGTGCCGCTCACCGCCGGGTTGGCCGTGAGCGTCGGCGCGGCGTCGGCCGCGCACGCCCGGGGAGCCGGTGGGCCGTCGACCTTCAGGTCGGTCAGCGTGCCGCGCTTGCCGCCGAGGTCGGTGCCCTCGCTGCCGCTGAAGCCGAACACGAGCTTCGACGCCGCGCCGTTGACCTGGATCTCGGGATCCGACGCGCTCAGGTCGATGCCGTGCGACGGGTAGCGGAAGTTGACCGCGCCCGCGAACGTCAGCGACGCCTGCTGCGAGGCCGGGTCGTACCACCCCCGCTGGAACGCGAAGCCGAACTGGTAGGTCAGGAGCGCCGTGTTGACCGAGCCGTCGCTCGAGCAGCCCTGCTGGCTCGCCGGGCTGCGGAACGCCCCGCCCGACGGCGTCGTCCCGGTCGTGCCGCTCGGGTTGCCCGCCGCGATGTACTGGATCCACGAGTCGCGCACACGCCAGGTGACGGTCGAGGAGACGACGTCGACCGCGGTCGCCGGGCGCGCGAGCGGCGGCGTCTCGTCGGTGATCGGGCCGGAGCTGATCTGCGGCCCCGCGGCGCTCGGCGCCGACCCCGAGCCCCCGCCGGCCGCCGCCCCCGGCGAGGAGGAGGACGACGGCGACGAGCTGCCGGTGCCCACCGTGGCGTCGCCGGTGGCGCGGATCAGCCCGAGCGTCCCGAGCCGCGAGGTCGGCGTGTGCCGCAGGCGCAGGAGGCGACGCAGCGTCCGCGCCACGTCGCGGCTGAGCGTGACCCCCGCCTTCGCGAACGCCGCGGTGCTCGCCGTGCGATCCAGCGCGAAGCCGGCCTTCGGCGCCGTCCCCGTGAGCACGGTCACCGGGTCGCCCCGCAGCCACCCCGTCACCGTGATCCTGCGTCCGGCGCCGACGGTCACGCGCAGGCGCGACACCGCGACCGAGCGCTTCCCGGCGCGGAACGAGAGCGAGCCGGAGAGGCCGCTCGACGCCCCGGTCCCCACGACGGTCACGCTGACCGGCAGGCGCAGCCGGCGCTGCACCTTGTCGGCCGGGCGGACGACGGTGACGCGTGCGCCGTCGCGCTCGAGCTGCCGCGCCGCGGGCCCGTCGAGGTCGAGCTCGGCACGGGCGCCGGTGACCGCCGCGCTCGCCGAAGCGGGCGCGGCGAACGCGGCGACGAGCGTCGCGGCGGCAAGGCAGACGGCGGGAAGGAAACGCGAGGAGCGAGACATAGTTAGGGAACCCTAACACCTCTCGCCTTTCCTGTTAGGGTCGCCTAATTAGGCAACCCTAACACTTCTCCGAGGTCACGCATGACACCCCACCGTTCCTTCCACCGGTCCTGGCGCGCCGCGCTGGTGGCCCTCGCGCTCCTGGGCGCGAGCGCACCCGTCGCGGCGGCCGAGCCGACCTGGAGCACCGCCGCTTCGGTGCCCGACGCCGCCGGCGACGCCGCCCCCGCGACCGGTCGCCGCGCCGCGATCGACGTCGCGCTCGACCGCTCCGGCAACGCCTGGACCGTCTGGGTCCAGACCGACGAGACGTCGTCGACGACGACCGACCCCGCCCAGTACCGCCTCCGCGTCGCGCGGCGTCCCGCCGGCGGCGCGTGGGAGGTTCCGGTCGACGTCGCCACCGGCACGCGCGCGGCCGGCGGCGAGATCGGCAGCATGGTGAGCCCGCGGATCGCGGTCGACGCGGCCGGCGCTCCCACCGTCGCCTGGGTGGTCTACGGCGGCGCCACCGCCGAGGCCTTCGCCAGCACCCGCGCCACCGGCGGCACGTGGTCGGCCCCGGTGTCGCTCGGCACCTCCACCACGGGCAACACCGCCCTCACGCGCCTCGAGCTCCAGATCTTCCCGAGCGGCGACTCCGCCGTCGCCTGGCAGGGGACCGACGGCGTCCGGCTCGCGTGGCGCGCCGCCGGCGGCGCCTGGCAGGCCGCCGAGACGGTGTCGGCCGACACCGTGACGTACCCCGACCACGTCGGGCTCGGCCGCGCGGTCGACGGGACCGTCACCGCGCTGTGGCGCACCAACGACGCGGTCAAGACCCGGCGCCGCTCCACGGGTGGCACCTGGGACACCGCGGTCACCGTGTCGAGCGTCACCGGCGCCGTGCGCAACCCGGAGCTCGCGGTCGACTCGCTCGGGAGCGCCGTCGCCGTCTGGGCCAGCGCCACGGGCGCCCGCGCCGCCGTGCGCGCCGCGGGCGAGTCGGGAGCCTGGGCGGCCCCGGTCGAGCTCTCGACCGGATCCTCCGAGGCGCCGGCGTCGACCCACGAGGGCATCGCCGGGAACCGCGGCAAGGGCGCGGCCGACGTCGACTTCGACGGGCACGGCAACGCCACCGTCGTATGGGTCGAAAACGCGACCCCGCGCGTGATGGCGCGCACGCTCTCCTCGGCGGGCGTGTGGAGCGACCCGGTGGTCGTGGCGCCCGGCACGACCCAGACTCCGCCGCGCGCGCCGACCGTCGAGGTCGGCGACGACGGGCAGGCGACGCTCCTCTGGGTGCCGCTGATCACCGTCGTGCCCGCCCCGGGCGGCGGCACCATGAGCGTCGGCGGCCAGGTCATGGAGTCCACGCGCGACACCGCGGACGGCGCCTGGAGCGCCCCGCAGACGCTCGCGGGCACGTGGTCGGCGATCGCGGGCGAGCTCACCGGCCGGGCCGCGCTCGCGACCGATGAGCTCGGCAACGCGCTGATCGGCTGGACCGACGCCCGGACGTCGATCTACGGCAACGCGCCGGCGGCGCTCACCGCGTCGACGGTCTCCGGTGAGCGCGCGGGGCTCCCGCGCGCCGACTGGACCGCGCGCGGCGTCGGCTCCTCGCTGTCGCTGCGGTCGTGGGTCAACTACCTCTACGGAGGCGAGGGGGTCCTGCTCTCCGACGGCGCCGTGCCCCTCGACGCGGGCGACCGGTACAGCTGGCGGCTGACCCCGACCGACGCCTGGATCGACGGCCCGACCGGGACCGTCGTCGGCCAGTACCAGGGCACGATCGCGTGGAGCTTCTCGAGCCATTCCATCGACATCCGGATCCGCAACCCGCGGATCGAGGTGGTCCCGGGCGCGACGAAGGCCACGCTCGTCGCCGACGGCCAGTCGTCGGGCTCGATGGCCGACGCCCTGAGCGGCCACGGAGGCTCGATCCCGTTCACGGGCAAGCGCCTGCTCAGCCTGTCGCTCGCCGCGGCCCCGCGCGTCGGCGCCGACGGCAGCCAGACGTGGATCGCGGCGCCGGCGACGCTGACGAGCGAGGGCGTCCAGACGCTCGCGCTCGACGCGTACGCCGACCGGCCGTTCGGCCACGTGACGTTCGCGGTGCCCGGCGGGCTGCCGACCCACCAGCCGCCCGGCGACGAGGACGACGGCGACGGTCCGTCCGATCCGGGCGCCGGAGGCGGCTCGTCCTCGACCACCACGACGCCGGCTGCGCCGACGACCACGGCGACGCCGGCACCGGGCAAGCCGGCGACCACGGCCAAGGCCGCGGCCAAGGTGACGACCGCCAGCGGCAAGCTCTCCGGCAAGGCCGCCAGGACCGGGACGCGCACGGCGACCGTGACGCTCGGCCGCCAGCTCGGACGCAGCGCGAAGAAGAGCTACCGCGTGGTGCTGCGCAGCAAGGGCAAGGTCATCGCGACCGGCACGCTGCGCGGCCGCACGCTGAAGCTCGTCGTCAAGGGCACGAAGCGCAAGGGCGCGGCGACGCGCTACCCGCGGCTGAAGGGCAGCTACGCGCTGGCCGCGGCCCCGAAGGTCACGGGGGTCACGAAGGCGACGATCCGCATCGGGTAGGCGCCGGCGATCCGCGGGGCGCCGAGCGCGCCCCGCGGATCCGCCTCCCCCCGATCGTCCGGAGTTCGCGCGATCTCGTCTCCTACGCGCGCGCGAGGCGATCTAGCGTCGAGCTCCCTCGAGAGGAGAGAGCCGCATGCCACGTATCGATCCCGCCCCGCGCGATCAGTGGGAGCCGCTGTTCGGCGACGCCGCCCCGCTGCACCTCCAGATCTACGCGCACGCGCCCGCGATGGCGCAGGCCATGGCGGCCTGGAGCACGTCGGTCTACATGGACAACACGCTCGACCCGCGGCTGATGGAGCTCGTGCGCCTGCGCGTCGCCTTCCACAACCAGTGCCGCAGCTGCATGGCGACGCGCTACAACGCCGGCTTCGAGGCGGGCGTCGACGAGGGCCTCGTCTGCTCGCTCGAGAACCCGCCCGAGGCCGACGACCTCACCCCCGCCGAGCGCGCCGCGATCCGCTACGCCGACCTCATGTGCACGAACCACCTCGGCGTCGACGAGGCCGTCCTGGACGACCTCCGCGAGCACTTCAGCGAGAAGGCGCTCGTCGAGCTCGGGATGCTCTGCGCGATGACGATCGGCTGCGGCCGCCTCGCCGCGACGATGGCGATGGTCGAGGACCTCCCCGAGCGCTTCCGCGACGAGGGCGTCGTCACGCCGTGGGGCGGGACCGAGGCCGACGTCGTGCGCGCCTAGCCGAGGTCCTTGACCTGGGTCAGGCGGACGCTGTTGCCCGACGGGTCGCGGAAGCCCGCGTCGACGCCGTAGGGCCGGTCCTCCGGCGTCTCGGAGAACTCGACGCCGCGGGCCTTGAGCTCCTCGTAGGAGGCGCGGCAGTCCTCGGTGACCAGGAAGACCGTCCCGGCGAAGCCCTTCGCCACCAGCGCGCGCACCTCGCCCGCCGTCGCCGTGTCCATGACCGGCGGCCCGGGAATCGCCATCAGCACGATCGAGATCTCCTCCTGCGACGGCGGCCCGACCGTCAGCCAGCGGAAGTCGCCCATCTCGGGCAGCGTCACGTCGGAGCGCAGCTCCATGCCGACCTTCTCGGTCCAGAACGCGAGCGCCTCGTCCTGGTCGTGGACCCACAGCTGCACGGTGCCGATGGTGATCATCGTTCGTCTCCCTCTTCGCGTCGTCGTCGGGTGTCGAGCGGCACGCTAGAGCGCAGCCGGCGCGCTGTCTTCTCGAAACGTCCGGCGTTGCGGACGCCCGTAGACGCGGAGGACACAGGCGGGGACCAGCGCCCGGTCGGCCGCGGACGGCGCCGCGGCCCGGTACGCCGCCGGCGACAGGCCGTGCATCCGCGTGAAGCTCGTGGTGAACGAGCCGAGGCTGCGCAGGCCGACCGAGAGGCAGACGTCCGCCACCGAGCGATCCGTGGTCACCAGCAGGGCGGCCGCGCGCTCGAGCCGGCGCGTCAGCAGGTACGCGCGCGGCGTCTCGCCGAACGCGCGCCGGAACTCGGTGCTGAAGTGCGCCCGGGAGAGCCCCGCGGCCGCCGCCATGTCGGCGACGCCCACGGGCTCCGAGTATCGGGCGTCGGCCAGGTCCTTGGCGCGCATCAGATGCCGAGCTGCGGCGACGGGAGCCACCCCCGCAGTATCGGCTACGCGACCGTGACCGCGATGTGGCGCTTCTTCGCCCCGGCCAGCGTCCGCCGCTGGGCCTTCGTGAGCCGGAGCGTGATCCGGGTGGTCCCGCGGACGGTGAAGCTCCGCGAGCCGAGCCGCACGTGCTTCTTGCCGATCGTGACGACCGCCGTGACCTTGCCCGTGCAACGGCCGGAGCAGCGCAGCGTGGCGACGAGCGAGCCGCCCTTGAGCGTGACCTTGACGACCGACGCGCGCGGCGCCCTCGCGGACTTCCCGGGAGCGCTCGCGACCGCGACGGACTTGGCGGCCGGCGCGGGCGCGGCGGCCGTCGCCCCGGCGCTCGGCGCGGGCGACGAGGCGGCCGGCGTGGCGTCCGCCTCACTGCCGGCGGCGGACGTCGGCGGCGCGACCGCGACGGCGTCCGTCGCCGGCGGCGGGTCGGCGAGCCAGATCTCGCGCACGTGGCCGGCCGAGAGCGCCGTGGGGAAGTACCCCGCCTCGTCGAGCGAGCCGTTGAGCCACGGCGCCTTGTCGCCGTAGCCGAGGTAGAACGTCGACGTGCCCGACGTCTGCTTGGCGGACGTGCCGGTGTCGACGAGCGCGCCGTCGAGGTAGAGCTTCGCGGTCCCGGCGCCGAACGTCGCGGCGACGTGGTGCCACGTGCCCGCGGTGACGGCCCCGGACGCCGACGACAGCGTCGTCGCGTCCCAGTCGACCGGCCGGAAGCGCAGCCGGCGCGCGCCGCCGTCGTAGTAGACCGCGCCGGCGCCGCCGTGCTGGACGATCATCGCGTCGCGGCCGTCGTCCTGCAGCCGGAAGAACACCGACAGCGTGTAGTTGCGCGGGGCGGTGATCCCGTTGACGTAGGCGTAGCCGTCGGCGCCCGTGAAGCGGCGCGCCGAGTCGCCGTCGCCGGCGATCCCGAACGGCTCGGACTGCTGGCCGTTCTTGTACTCGCCCTGCGGACCCGACGACGCGCTCAGCGTGCTCGCGCCGGCGCCGTCGCCGAGGCGGTAGTAGGCGAGCGGATCGTCGTCCTCGACCAGGCTCGCGAACGTGAACACGCGGTAGGTGACCGACTTCGTCGTCGTGTTGCCCGCGTTGTCGGTCGCGGTGACGGTGAACGTCCTGGCGACCGACGCGCTCGCGCCCGGGTTCGGCCGCGGGAACGCGCCACCGTCGGCGACGTCGACGGTGCCGACCTTCGCGGTACAGCCGCCGGGCGCGACGCCCGAGCCGCCGTCGGAGCACGAGAACGCGGCGGTCAGGTCCGGCTTCGGGTCGGCGAACGCCGAGTAGCGGGCGCCGTCGTAGGGGCGGTTGAGCGTGATCACGGGGCCGGTGGTGTCACCGGTCGTCGCGACCGTGAACGTCCGCGTGGCGGGCGTCGCGTCGGTGTTGCCGGCGTCGTCGGTGGCCCGGACCTCGAACGTGTGCGCGCCGTCGGCGAGCGCGTTGTAGGTCTTGGGCGAGATGCACGGCTGCCAGTCGCCCGCGCTCGACGAGTCGAAGCGGCACGCGAACGTCGAGCCGGGCTCCGAGGCGCTGAACGCGAACTGCGCCGTGGTCGTGCCGATCGTGCCCGAGGGGCCCGAGTCGATCGTCGTCACCGGCGCGGTGTGGTCGCCGTAGGTGATCCGCACGTCCCGGAGCACCGGCGTGGCGGCCGGGTCGCTCGTGGTCAGGACCGCGCGGTACTGGACGTAGCGCGAGTGGCCCGCCACGTCGTCGCCCGAGGCGGCGACGGGGGCGAACGCGCTCCACGAGCCGTCCGGCACCGCGGTGTCGCCGGTGCGCACGCTGATCGCGACGCCGGTGCCGGCGGGCGTGTCGGCGTTCCAGGTGAGCGCGTCCCAGTCGACGGCCGAGCCCGCATCGAGCACGCGCGAGGTGAACGTGGCCGGCGACGCGTACGGGCTCATGTGCAGCCAGTCGATCGTCAGCGTCGCGCCGCCGGCGTTGAAGTCGCTGGCGATCGCGCGCATCGGGGTGCTCACGGCGAGGTTGTGCGTGGCGACCAGCGCGCCGTCGACGTAGTACTCGACGCTCGACGCGTTCCAGTCGACGCGGTAGCGGTGCGGCACGCCGACGAGCGTGCCGGGCAGCGGCGTGTCGATCGACGTCCCGCCGGCGTTCGTCCGCGCGTACAGCTGGTTGGTCGTGTTGTTCGTGCTGAACATCGCCCACGAGGTGTCGAACGTGTCCGAGAACCCGGCGTGCTGGAACTGCTGCGCGCCGAACGTCGCCTCGAGCTCGAGCGAGTGCGACGGGCCGAAGCTGGCGGTCGTGCCCGCCCACGCGCCGGACACCGAGAGGCTCCCGCCGACGGTCGTGGCGCTGCCGCCGGAGCCGCCGCCCTGGCTCTCCCAGGTGCTCGTGGACCAGTCGGCCGGGAGGCCGGGGCCGTCGAACTCGGTGCCGACGGCGGGCGCCAGCGTCAGCTCGCCGCCGGCGAGGTCGGTGACGGCGGTGCCGCCGCTGCCGTCACCGAGGCCGAAGTCCGTCGTCGTGGTGTCGACGAGGTGCGACGGCTCGGGCGCGTAGCTCGCCTCGTAGGCGCCGGACGCGGCGTCGACGAACGCGTACTCGACGCCCTTGATCGTCTCGGTCGTGTAGGCGATCGCGTTGCCGTCGCGCTTGACGCCGGTGAGGGCGCCGGCCGAGGACCGGGCGGGCACCATCGCGCGCAGCCCGTTGGCGCCGGCCGCGCGGTCGATCGTGAAGCTGAGCTTGCCGCCGGCGAACGCGAGCGAGCCGAACGACGAGCCGTTGCGCCCGTCGAGCCACGTCAGCATCTGCTTCGCCGAGACCACCGGCACGCCGCGGGCGTGCGCCGAGGCGATGATCGCGTCGGCGCCGGGGCTCGTCGAGCTGTCGGTGTGCATGTTCGCGGTGAACGCGCCGTAGTAGCCCTCCGAGCCGAGCGCCTTGGACAGCAGCGCGTCGATCGTCGCCGGGTACGACTGGCCCGACTCGTCGGTCATCTGCGTCGCGGCCTGGTAGACGTCGAGCATCGAGCCGTCGAGGTTCGCGAACCGCATCGGCATGCCCGAGCCGGTGAACATCCCCGGCTGGTCCTGGAGCCAGCTCGAGGGCCAGTAGTAGTAGTTCGTGTCGAACCGGATGCCGTGGTCCTCCTCGACCCGCGGCTGGTCGACCCAGCCGCCCCAGGCGATGCAGTGCGTGCGGTTGGTCACCGGCGCGGGGACGCCCGGGAACTGCAGCGCGAACGCGGCGAGCTGGTCGTCGAAGATCGTGTCGAGCTGCGACGGCGTGTAGTCGGCGCAGCCCGTGTTGATGTGCGACGCGATCTCGAAGCCCCTGGCCTCGTAGTCGGCGGCCTGGGCGGGCGTCAGCCCCGTCGACGCGTACGTGTAGGCGGTCGAGCGCACGCACTCCCAGTCGGCGACCGAGCAGCCGACCGGGCTGGCGGCCTCCTCCTGGTCGAGGCGGCCGGCGACGTTGGAGCCGCTCCCGTGGTCGTCGGCGGTCATCACGACCGCCGCCTTCGCGCCGCGCGGCAGGTACCAGAAGCGCGGCAGCGGCAGGCTGTCGGCCTGGACCTCCTCGATCAGGTTCGCGAGCAGGCGCTGCTGCTCGTCGGCCTGCGGGATCGCGACCTTGTGGAGGTCGACCCAGTCCGGCTGCGGATCGCCGGCGGCGGCGCCGTAGAACAGGTCGTTCGAGCGGATCGGGGCGACGCCGTCGCGGTCCTGCCCGACCCAGGAGGGGTTGCCCTGGCGGGTGTAGACGACGGAGCGCGCGAGGTCGTAGGCGAACGCGGCGGCGTGGCCGCCGGCGGAGCCGACGCTGCGCAGGGTCACGGCCGGGTTGGCCGTCGCGGTGGTCGCGTCGGAGTAGAGCGTCCCGACGGCCGTCGCCCCGCTGAGCGTGTAGCGGTCGGCCGTGCCGTGGAACTGCATGGTCGCGCCGGCGATGCCCGCGCCGGGAGCGGCGGACGTGTCGACCTTCAGGTACGCGTCGGCGAGCGTGCCGCCGGCGTCGGTGAGCCCGAGCAGCCCCGCGAGCTTCGCGTCGGGCCGCATCGCGATCAGGTTCCCACCGGCCTGCACCCAGTCGCCGAGCATCGTCGCCTGCGTGGTGGTCAGCGGCGTGTCCGCGAGGATCGCCACGCGGTGCGCGCCGAGGGTCGACGCCGTGACCGACGCGAGGTCGCTGACGTCGAACGCGTTCAGGCCCTCGTTGCGGAGGATCTCGGCGTAGAAGCCGCCGAACGCGTTCGCGTCGCCGGTGATCACCAGGACCGGGCCGCCAGGGCCCTGGTCCAGCGGTGCGGCGTGCGCGGACGCGGGCAGACCGACCGCGAACGCGGCGGCAAGCCCAAGCGAGGCAATGACAGCTCCGAGGTGCGCCGATACGCGGCGCCACGCCAAAGCACAACGGGTCTCCGGTCCCATCGTGCGGCTCCTTATTCAGTTGTTCTCCGGGGGGGCGCGCCGGTCCCCGAGGGGGCCGGCGACCCGGACAAGGTGGCGGACCCTGGTGATCCCCGCAATCAACCATTCGTCCACGAACCACCGGAGCGGCTCAAGAAGCCCGCACCGCCGCCGAAGGATGGAGATCCTGCGCTGAGCAGGGCCTTCGTGCCCTCGCGGCGAGGCGGGCGCCTAGGCGGCAGCCGCGCGGGCGCGGCCCGCGGCGACCACGAGATCCAGGATCTCGCCGACATCCGCGGGGGTGGCCAGCGGGTTCATCAGCGTGAGCTTCAGCCAGGTCTCGCCCGCGAGCCGCGTCTGCGCGACGACGGCCTCGCCGGAGAGCAGGAGGTCGCGACGGACGCCCATGTTCAGCGCGTCGCGCGTCTCGGGGTCCGCCGCGAACCGGAAGAGGACGGTGGTGAGCTGCGGCTCGCGCGCGAGCTCCAGGGCGGCGTTGGAGCGCACGAGTCGCGCGGCCTCCCGCGCGAGGTCGATCGTCGCCTCGGCGGCCTCGCCGAAGAACCGCGTCCCGTGCACGCGCAGCGAGACGAAGAGCTTCAGCGCGTCGAAGCGCCGGGTCGTCTGCAGCGACTTGTCCACGAGGTTGGGGAACGCGGTCCCGTCCTCCTGGGGCTCCGGGTTGAGGTAGTCGGCGTGGAGCAGGACGGCCTTCAGCTCGGCCGCGTCGCGCACGAGGAACGCGCCGCAGCTGATCGGCTGGAACCACAGCTTGTGGAAGTCCACGGTGAGCGAGTCGGCGAGCTCGAGCCCGGCCAGGCGGTGGCGCTCGCGCTCGCTGGTGACGAGCACGCCGCCGACGGCCGCGTCGACGTGGAACCACGCGCCGTGCTTGCGCGCCACCGCCGCGAGCTCGGCCAGCGGGTCGATCGCGCCGAGGTCGGTCGTCCCCGCGGTGCCGACCACGGCGATCGGGATCGCGCCGTCGTCGACGAGCGCGGCGATCGCACGGTCGGCGGCGCCGGGGTCGAGACGACCCTGGGCGTCGGCCGGCACGGCGACGATCGCGACCTCCCCGAGCCCGAGCAGGCGCGCCGACTGCAGCAGCGAGAAGTGCGACGCGTCGGAGCAGACGATCCGGAAGCGGGCGGCCTCGGGCGGCAGCCCGTCCACGGTCACCGAGTGGCCGAGGGCCGCGGCCGCGCGGTCGCGCGCGAGCAGCAGCGCCATCAGGTTCGACTGCGTGCCGCCGCTGGTGAACACGCCGTCGGCGCGGTCGCCGAGCCCGCTCGCCGCGCCGATCCAGTCGATCACGCGCTGCTCGAGGTGGGTGGCCGCCGGCGCCTGGTCCCACGAGTCCAGCGACTGGTTGGTCGCCGCGACGATCACCTCGGCGGCGCACGCCGCCACGAGCGGCGGGCAGTGCAGGTGGGCCGCGCAACGCGGGTGCGCGACGTCGATCGAGTTGCGCACGATCCGCTCGCCGACCTCGCGCAGCACCGCGTCGAGGTCCTGCCCGCGCGCCGGCGCGACCTCGCCGTCGAGGATCCGCTCGAGCGCCGCCGGCGACGCGCCGCTGTACGGGCCGGGCCGGCCGGCCAGCTCGCGGGCCACGGTGTCCGCCGCGAGCGTCACGGCCTCGACGAACGCCCGCCGACCCGCGGCGGAGCCGTCGAGGAACGCCGTCATGCGGCGAGGCCGTCGACGAGCCGGGGCGGCGGGTTCAGCTCGCGCGCGGCGACGGCCTCGACCGCAGCCTCGAGGATGTCGAGGCCGCGAACGAGATCCGCGGTGGAGATCGTCAGCGGCGGCAGCAGCTTCAGGACGCGGTTGCCGGGCCCAGCGGTCTCGATCATCAGGCCGTTCTCGAACGCCTCCTGCGAGACGGCGGTGCCCATGCCGGCGACCCCGAGCTCGAGCCCGTGGATGAGCCCCCGGCCGCGGGCCGCGGCCACCAGCTCCGGATGGGCCGTGGCGATCGCCGCGAAGCGCTCGGCGACGATCGCGCCCGCCGCCCAGACCCGCTGGGTCAGCTCCGGCGTGCGCCAGTAGTGCTCGAGCGCCGCGGCCGCGGTGACGAACGCGAGGTTCAGGCCGCGGAACGTCCCGTTGTGCTCGCCGGGCAGGAGGACGTCGAGCTCCGGGCGGACGAGCGTGACGGCCATCGGCAGGCCGAAGCCGCTGAGCGCCTTGGACAGGCAGACGAGGTCGGGGACGATGCCGCTCTCCTCGAAGCTGAAGAACGGGCCGCAGCGCCCGCAGCCGACCTGGACGTCGTCGACGACGAGCACGATCCCGTACTCGCGCGCGAGCCGCTCGATCCCCCGCAGCCAGTGCACGCTCGCGACGTTGACGCCGCCCTCGGCCTGGACCGTCTCGAGGATGAACGCGGCCGGGAGGTCGACCCCGCTGTGGCCGCTCTCCAGGTACCGCTCGAGGACGTCGAGGGAGTCCACGTCCGGGCCGAGGAAGCCGTCGTAGGGCATCGGCACGACGTTCCCGAGCGGGATCCCGGCGGCCGCCCGGGCGCGATGGTTCCCGCTCGCCGCGAGCGCGCCGATCGTCATGCCGTGGAACCCCGAGGTGAACGAGACGACGCCGCTGCGGCCGGTCGCGCGGCGGGCCAGCTTGAGCGCCGACTCGACCGCGTTCGACCCACCGGGCCCCGGGAACTGCACGAGGTAGTCGAGGTTGCGAGGGCGCAGGACGATCTCCTCGAACGCCAGCAGGAAGTCGCGCTTGGCGACCGTCGCCATGTCGAGGCTGTGCGTGATCCCGTCCGACGCCAGGTACTCCAGCAGCGGGGCCTTCAGCGCCGGGTTGTTGTGCCCGTAGCTCATCACCCCGGCGCCGGCGAAGAAGTCGATGTACTCGCCGCCGGCCTCGTCGAAGATGCTGCTGCCGACGGCCCGGTTCAGCACCCGCGGGAAGCTCCGGGAGTAACCCCGCACCTGCGATTCGAGACGCTCGAACGTCTGCACTGGTGCGGCACCTCTCGTGTGTGGGGCTGGACCGGCCAGTGCGCTGGAGGTCAGACCGAAGACCACGAACGTGCCTGGACGAGTGTTCCACCTTAGGGGTCCTTGCCAACAGTGTTACCCAGGCTCTACTCTCTGGTGCAACGCGACGTCAGGTGTAGGGACGCGCGGGGTCATCCCCCCACCCTCCAACCAGATGGCGGACGAGTCCAGTTGTCCACGCGTGCCCCTTGGGCCAAGCGCCTGCTCGTGTCGTGCCTCCTTGCCCTCGGGTTCGCCCTGACGGGTGCGACCGTCGACGCGCAGGCAGCGTGCACCGCCGGCGCGACGGGCGTCACCGCGAGCTACATCTACAACGGCGGCACCCAGGCGTGCTACGTGGTCCCGGCCGGCGTCACGTCGCTGCACGTGGTCGCGGTCGGCCAGCCCGGGGGCCCGTACAACAACGGCGCCCCGCCCTCGGACGTCGGCGGCGGCTACGGCGCCCGGGTCACCGCGGACCTCCCCGTCACGCCGGGCCAGACGCTCTACGTCGTCGTCGGCAGCCCGGGCGGCTACGCGACGCCGTACAACGGCGCCTCCAGCAACCCCTACGTCGGACCGAGCGGCGGCGGTGCCGCCGACGTGCGCACGTGCGCCTATCCGTGCGCGGTGACGGGCAACCCCGCCACGGATCCGCGGCTCGTCGTCGCCGGCGCCGGCGGCGCGGGCGGCTTCGCCTACGCGGGCGGGACGCCGGGCGTCGGCGGGTCGAGCAGCCTGAACGGCGGCGCCGGGACGGCCGGCACCGGCGCGAGCCTGGGCACCGGCGGGCAGGGCGCTTCCCAGACGGCCGGCGGCGCCGGTGGGTCCGGCGGGTCGACCCCGGCGGCCGCGGGCACGGTGGGCCAGGGCGGCGACGCCTCCAACAACTTCCCGTTCGCCGGCGGTGGCGGCGGGGGTTGGTTCGGCGGTGGCGGCGGCGGTGGCGGCAGCTCGGCCGCCGCGGGCGGCGGCGCGGGCTCCAGCCACGGGCCCGCCGGCACCGTCTACGCGACCGACACCGTCGGCGTGGGCAGCATCGCGATCACCCCGGCGGCCGACACCGCGCCGCCCACGATCGGCCTCGTCAACCCGCCCGAGGGCGGCCTCTACCACCCCAGCCAGCTCGTCGCGGCGGCCTACACGTGCGCCGACAACGTGGGCGTGCAGACCTGCCTCGGCACGGTCCCCAACGGCTCCTACATCGACACCGCGGCCGAGGGCGGCCACACCTTCACGGTGAACGCGACCGACACCTCGGGCAACACCGCGACGGCGAGCACGCACTACGTCGTCGACGGGACCCCGCCGGCGATCACCGTCGTCGCACCCGGCGACGGTGCGGTGTACACCACCGGCTCGGCGGCCAACGCGAACTACTCGTGCGCCGACGCCGACGCCGTCGCCACCTGCGCGGGCCCTGTCCCCGCGGGCTCCCCGCTCGACACGTCGACCGCGGGCGCGCACGACTTCACGGTCACGGCGACCGACCGGATCGGCAACCAGTCGTCGACGACCACGCACTACGTGGTCGACGCGGCGGCGCCCACGGTCAGCATCGTCACCCCGGTCGACGGCGCGACGTACATGCGCGACCAGCCCCTCACCGCCGACTACTCGTGCAGCGACGACGACGCCGTGGCGAGCTGCGACGGCACCGTCCTCTCGGGCACCGGGCTCGACACGAGCACGGCCGGCAGCCACGCCTTCACGGTCACCGCGACCGATCGCGCGGGCCGCACGGCGTCCACGACGGTCCACTACGTCGTCGACGCCACGCCGCCGGCGATCGCGATCGCCACCCCGGCCGACAACGCCCGCTACGGGCTCGGCGCGACGGTCCACGCCGACTACGCCTGCACCGACGACGACGCCGTCGTGACGTGCGCCGGCACCGTCGCGCCGGGCGCCGCGCTCGACACGAGCACGGCCGGCAGCCACGCCTTCACCGTCGACGCCACCGACCGCGCGGGCAACCGGAGCACCGCCACCTTCCACTACGTCGTCGACGCGACGCCGCCGGCGATCTCGATCACCACCCCGGCCGACGGCGCCACCTACGTCCAGGACCAGATCGTCACCGCCGGCTACGCCTGCACCGATCCGGACGGCAACGGCGACGTGGCGAGCTGCGACGGCACGGTCGCGGCGGGCGCCGAGATCGACACGAGCACCGTCGGCCCGCACACGTTCCGCGTCGACGCCGCCGACACCGGCGGCAACGCCGCGTCGGCCAGCGTCGGCTACACCGTCGAGGCCCCGGTCGCGCCCACCTGCCAGCCCGGCTCGGTCAACGTGACGACGAGGTTCGACCCGACCGGCGCGGAGCAGTGCTTCCTCGTGCCGGAGGGCGTGACCTCGGTGCACGTCGTCGCGACCGGCGCGGGCGGCCGGAACGCCTTCACGACCGGCCTCGGCGCGATGGTCACGGGCGACCTGGCGGTCACACCCGGCTCGACGCTCTACGTCGAGGTCGGCGGCGACGGCTCGTTCGGCGGCGGCTTCAACGGCGGCGGCCGGTCTTACCTCGGCGGCGGCCCCGCCTCGAGCGGCGGCGGAGCGTCCGACGTCCGCACCTGCCCGCGCGGCTGCGCGCTCACCGGCGACGCGCTCACCGACCCGCGGCTGCTCGTCGCCGGCGGCGGCGGCGGCGTCGGCATGAGCGTCAACACCGGAACCGGCGGCATGGGCGGCGACGGCGCGGAGAACGGCGGCAGCGGAGGCGACGCCGGCGGCACGACCCCCGGCGCCGGCGGCACGGGCGGCGACCAGGCCTCGGGCGGCGCCGGCGGGGCGAGCCCGGGCGGCCGCGACGGCGCGGGCGGCGCCGGCGACGTCGGTGCCGGCGGCGCGAGCTGCCTCTCCGGAAGCTGCGACGCGAGCGCGGGCGGCGGTGGCGGCGGCTGGTTCGGCGGCGGCGCGGGCGGCGCCGGCGTCCTCACCGGCGGGCAGCCGACCGGCGGCGGTGGCGGCGGCGCGGGCTCGAGCCACGGCCCCGCCGGGGCGCAGTTCGCCACCGCGCCGTTCGGCCAGACCAACCCCTCGGTGACGATCCAGCCCGCCGGCCCGCCGGTCGACTCCACGCCTCCGGGGATCGCGATCGTGCGCCCCGCCGAGGGCGACACGTACGTCCAGGGCGCGACCGCCGTGGCCGACTACTCGTGCACCGACGACGAGGGCGTCGCGACGTGCGACGGCCCCGTGCCGTCGGGCAGTGCCGTCGACACGAGCACCACCGGCGCGCACACGTTCACGGTGAGCGCCACCGACGGCGCGGGCAACGCGACGTCGGCGAGCACGAGCTACACCGTCACGGCCCCGGCCGCCGCGCCCGAGCCGACCCCCACGCCGCAGACTCCGCCGCCGACGCCCAGCCCGCAGAGCGCGCCCTCGACCCCGTCGGTCGCCTGGGAGTCCCCCGCGCCGATCACCTACGGTGAGAAGCTCAC
>Ga0164241_10002188_pt1 | contig 21786 bp, 16 predicted proteins | sample OricomyardsoilBY_FD_108780 | JGI IMG/M metagenome (GOLD analysis project Ga0164241, IMG submission 108780) | Backyard soil microbial communities from Emeryville, California, USA - Original compost - Back yard soil (BY) | ecosystem: Environmental > Terrestrial > Soil > Unclassified | place: USA... | reverse complement strand
CAGATTGAAGAAGGTCCTTGGCTTTTGAATCATCAACCCTGCCTAATGAAGTCAACAGAATCATTGCTGATGCAGTATCGGAATGGATGGCCGATTTTATCGCGGCAGCACCGTTGTTGTTTATTAACAATTTTAGAGATTGCGTTCTAATGTGTGCATCCGAACTTTTGATCGCCATATCCAACAATTCGCGATTCTGATTTTTGATGTTATACTTTGACAGCAGGTCAAGAAATTGCGCACTGCCTTTGGTTGATTCAAGACTGGCCTGAATCATGTTTTTTATGGAGGGGGTTATCACCAGTTTGGAAGCATCCAATTGAAGCAAGGTGTACACTCTTATCAATGATTCATTCGCTCCCTTCTCCTCCCCGGAATTCGAATTTAGTAACGACAAAAGAATTCTTTGTTTGGCAGTGTCTGTGTGAAAATCAAATGCACGAAAGAATTTCAGGTTTTTAGAAACATCAATTTCAGGATCGCTGATAATTGTTGCCAACATCGGCAAAGCAGCGCCGGCTCTTGATCTCCAAACCATATCCCTGCCTGCAGGTGTATTCCAATTATCCCCCACGAGGTTTTTCCACGCGTCAAAATAAGGATCCCATTGCCTGTCGGCGCTTATACCCGCTGCCTCCAGGTACCATCGATCTTTGCCATCATACTTTTGAGCTAGCTCAGCCCACAAAGCAGGCGCCTCCGGAGCGGTATTGTACCTTAGATCAATAAATGCTTCTCTGCGTACTTGTGCCGATGAATCCTTTATAGCATTCTTCACCAGGGGAATTAAATCCATATTAATTTGTCGTGCTGCTTTAAAAGCAGTCATCCTGATATTTTCATCTATATCTTTTGCGGCTTTATTTACATATTCAGTTCCTTTGCCAGGAAGTTTGGACAACAACCAAAGCGCTCTTGCCCGATAACGTGGATTATCAGAATGATCGAAAACATCAGCCAGATCTTTTTCCGCTGCAACGCCCTGCTCATGCAATTTTTGCCACGCAAGGTAGCGCGTTGCAAAGTTAGGGTTTTCCAGGGCTTTGATGGCATTCGCTGTATTATCAATAGAAAAGGGAGGTATTGTATATGTTGAAACATCAGGAGCTACCCTGAACACCCGGCCCCGGTTGAGGTCTTCCACTTCATGCCCGCCCACTCCGGGATCATACCAGTCTGCAATAAACAAAGAGCCATCCGGAGCTATGCAAACATCCGAAGGACGAAACCAACTATCATCTACACCTTCCACTATATTGATCATTTTTGCAGTGTAGCCAGCTCCTGCTTTTTCAACCGGGTAAGAGCGAACGACATTTTTACCGGCATCGGCATGTATCATCTGTCCATAAAATTCATTTGGAAGAAGTTTGCCTTCATTTACCAGAATACCCGTTGGTGCACCGGAACCCGTTTGCAAAACATTAGGAACTACGCCGGGATCGTTTAGATGCCAGTGCTGCAAAGGAATGGAGTCTTCTAAGTTTACTCTTCGCGTCTGCCATCCATCGCCGGTCATCTCATCGGTATATCCATAATTACCATATTCCAAAATGTAGTTGATACGCACGCCCCTGTTACCATCATCATCATTATCCGATTGCCATAGATTTCCAAAAGCGTCCACGGCAACTTCATAAGGGTTTCTAAAATTATTACCCAATACTTCAAAATTAGTTCCATCAAGATCGCAACGAAAGATCATACCCTGGCGATACGGCTTGTCATTTATATCTACGAGGTTACCATTTTTATCTTTGATCACATGGCCATTACGGTCTTCAATACTGTCGCCCTGGTTTCCGAAATTAAAATACAGTTTGCCGTCCGGGCCAAAAGTAAAAGCATGTATTGCGTGATCATGCTGAATGCCTCCTATCCCTTTGAAGAGTATTTCTTTCTTATCCGCCTTATCATCTCCATCGGTATCCGTTAGCATATATACATACGGACTACACGATACGATCACCTTATTACCCAACACACAAATACCCAACGCTGCATTGATAGAAGTATCCTGGTAAAAGACTTTACTGGTATCGGCTTTGCCATCACCATTGGTATCTTCAAGAATAAGAATGCGGTCACCGGCAGCCCTTACAGGCTGATCCGGATGCAGGTTAATCCGGTAGTTGTAGGCTTCTGTAATCCAGACGCGGCCCTTTGCATCTATATCCATATCGGTAGGATTAGAAAGCATCGGCTCACTTGCAAACAAGGCAACCTCCAGGCCATCGGCTACTTTCAACGCGCTGACGGCATTCTCAGGAAGTCGCTTTTGATCGTCCGTCAGTTTGGTTCTGTCAACCTCAATGATGGGTTTTTTACTGTTTTCATTACAGGAAAACAAAAGCATTAAGCTAAAGAATAAAACGCACCGCGATTTGGATTTCATCATTTTTATTTATTAAAATGTATTCTCAGAATTTATAATTGGAAAATTTTGCAACCATACACCATGAAGAGGAGGAATTAATTTTACGTCAAACTTAAATAAATCATTTAAAAGTTGGGATAATAAATTGACAAAAATAAAAATCTCTTTATTTTACCTGCCTGCCGGTAGGCAAGGTTGCTTTACTGTATTTTTAATTGGTGCGCGAAGTTGGGAAAGAATTAATGAATTAAAATTTCAGTTTGTAAATGAATAAAACCATAAACGTTTGAAAAAAGAAAATGATGAATAGCAAATATTTAATGATAGCAAGTTCTATCGTGACAGGAGCCTTAGGAGTGGCTGCCTCTTTTTTCCCACAAGAAATTTCCAAAGCCCTTGGCCTTTCTTCAAGTGGAATACTGAATCTGTTTCTACAGGTTACAGGCGCTTTGTATATTGGTTTTGCTTTGATGAACTGGATGGCGAAAACGGTATTGATTGGTGGCATCTATGCCAGGCCGCTCGCGATGGGAAATTTTGCGCATTTCATGATCGCTGCGGTTGCACTGATAAAGGCTGCAATGAATAATTCAGTTCCATTATATTTGTGGATTATAGCATTTGTATATTTGGTATTTGCGGTCTTGTTTGGAGTGGTTCTTTTTACTAGTCCAATTAAAAAATAATTCTCAGTATTTATGGTGGTAAAATTTTACAACCATGTACTATTAACCGGCGGGATAATTATACGTCAAACTTAAATAAATCATTTAAAAGTTGGGATAATAAATGTTGATTGGCATTGCTTTCTGATTTAGTAAAATAAAAATAGCAGCAATTTTTTGCTTTACTGTATTCTTAATAACTTAAAAAAGAGCGATGTCACACGCGGAACTCGTCCGCCAACAGTACAATAAAATCTTTTAAATTGTAGCGATGAGAAAATATAGTTTAATAATTATTTGCGTAGCCACCAGCTTTATCATAGTGAAACCTGCTTTTGCTCAGTTTCCTACTGATACGGCTAATAAGACCGAATCAAACGTAATCCCCTATACGCTGCCCGACCCCCTGATGATGACCAATGGGCAGCGGGTTAAAAGCGTAAGTCAGTGGACGAAAACCCAGCGTCCATATCTCTATCATTTATTTGAAGAAAATGTCTATGGCCGGTATCCTAAACAAAAGCTGGTAGCGCGATACCAGATGAGAGAAGAGAGCAGGGATGCATTAGGAGGAAAGGCTGTCCGTAAACAGATCAGAATCTTTCTAAAACCCGGAGATTCTACCGTTCATATAGATGTGCTAATGTACCTGCCTGCCGATGCACAAGGGCCCGTGCCGGTATTTTTAGGATTGAATTTTAAAGGAAATGCGACCATTCAACCAGACCCGTATATTATACTTTCAAACGACCAGGTCTTTAATAGTGTTGAAAAGAAAAATGAGGATTCGACAAGAGGAACTACTTCTTCAAGATGGCCGGTAAAAACCATTCTTGAAAATGGATTCGGGTTAGTTACTGCGTGTTACAGTGATATGGAGTTAGATGAAAAAGATGGGTGGAAAACGGGTATTCGAACTACGCTGCAACATGAATTGAAAATAAAGCCGCAGGAATGGGGAGCCATTGGTGCATGGGCCTGGGGATTAAGCCGTATCATGGATTACCTGGAAACAGACAAAGCGATAGATGCTAAAAAAGTAGCCGTAATAGGTCACTCACGCCTGGGCAAAACCGCTTTATGGGCCGGCGCTTCCGATGCACGATTCAGTATAGTGATTTCCAATGAATCAGGAGAAGGCGGAGCGGCTTTGTCAAGAAGGTGGTTTGGCGAAACGGTCAAATTAATAAATGACCATTTTCCTTATTGGTTTGTACATGCTTATAAAAAATATAACAATCATGTTTTTGATTTGCCGGTTGATCAGCATGAATTGTTGGCCCTTGTTGCTCCGCGCCCTTTATATGTGGCAAGTGCTGCAGATGATTTGTGGAGCGACCCTAAAGGAGAGTTCTTAAGTGCCTGGCATGCGGGTGAAGTATATTCTTTATTTGACAAAAAAGGTTTAGGCACTGATCAAATGCCCGAGGTGGAACAACCGGTTGGAAATACGATTCACTACCATATTCGCAAGGGAAAACATGATATTACTTTATATGATTGGGAACAGTACATAGACTTTGCTAAAACGCAATGGCGTGATAAGAATAACTAAGATAGTATGAACCTGTCACCGATCTATGCAATTTAAACTTTACAAAATAATAATCGCCGTAGCAAATTTATTCAGACAATTATGCACGAAAAATTTAACCCACAACCGACACTGGAAGATTCTGTGGTCATTTTACAACCACTAAAAGAAACCGATTTTGATCAATTATTTGAGGTGGCATCAGACCCTGCAATATGGGAACAACATCCGTCAAAAGATAGGAGTAATAAAGACGGATTCACAAAATGGTTTTCAGAAGCGATGAAATCAAAGTCTGCATTTCTCATCATCGACAAAAAAAGTAAAGAGATAGTTGGTACAAGCAGGTACAATTTGTCTAAGGAATCATCCAAAGCAATAGAAATAGGTTGGACATTTCTCGCGAAAAAATTTTGGGGCGGGACGTATAACAAAACCATCAAAATTCTCATGCTTACCCATGCGTTCAAACATTATGAAACGGTACTTTTTTATGTTGACGAAAATAACCTTCGTTCTCAAAAAGCAGTTGAAAAAATAGGTGGCGTGCGGATTAGTTCAATCAACGGAACAAAAATAGAAACAAGGCCGACAGCATCCGTTGTTTATTCTTTTGAACGTCACCAATTAAAAAATCTAATGCAATAGTTACAAGGTATTTTAATATTTTCCGGACTTCGTTTACGTGAATAAATTTGGCAATGAAAAATTTTAGCAGAAAGGAATTACCATACGAACGGGTGCTTTTTTTTAGCGATGCCATTGTAGCTATCGCGATCACGATTTTAGCTTTAAATTTAAAGCTGGATGTTCCGGATGCTGATCATCTTCACTTCAAAGATCTCTTCATTCCGTGGAGGAACTACCTCGCATTTATCTTATCCTTTATCAACATTGCCAGCTATTGGAGAACCCACCACCTGATGTTCACGCACATTCAAAAGATGGATAGCGGACTAATTACCTTAAATGTTTTTTGGATATTTTTTATTGTAACACTTCCTTTTGCTACCACGCTGGTAAGCGCACATTTTGGGGATACACCGGCGATTTTTGTCTATAGTTTAAATATTTTTTTACTAGCCATTTTTCAGAATTTCATTTGGGATATAGCCAATGGTAAAGAGGACTTTGTAGATAAAAGTTATTTATCAGATGAAGAACAAGGCCGCTTTCGTTTGATGACAAATTTGGATATGCTGAATGGATTGGTCGCCGTTATTGTATCTTTTATCAATCCAATTCTCGCTTTTATATTATTGTTCTTCAAAATCCCGGTATTCGTTTTCGCCGCATTTTATATTGCCAGGCAGAAAAGAAGTAAAATCATGCAAGAAAAGAAATAAATCGTTCTGGTAAAACGACCGATTTATACAAATTTAAGTCCCGAACTCATAATAATTTTGCTCCATAAACTATTGCATTCAATTGATTACGAGCTAATGCCTACTGCTCATTAAACAGAAATATCCTTTTTTTGTTTATTTGCTGCTTGATTCATCCCGTTTCGTTCCATTAAAACGGGAATTCCATGGGTGCGACGCTTTGAAATGCATTCAAAGCAATACGGCAAATAAAATGTGGAAAAATAATACAAAAGTTGGTAGCGTTTAAACATTTAATGAAGTTATTGATAACAAATGGTTTACGAAATATTTGGATAAAATCTCATCAAGGAAACCTGCCATATTTCGCCCGCCTTCATAAAATAATAAACTTTTTTTTATTTTTTAAACTCCATTATCCTACCTTCGCGGTAGACTATTGAAATTTTAAACAACATGAAGACGAATTCCAGTTTATATATGTGCAAGCCTCATTACTCCATGAGATGTTGTTGGCGTCCGTTTTAACAAGACCGCAAATGCCTCAAAAACGATTCTTTTCAATATTTTTCAAATATTATAGTCAAATTAAATAAAAAATTCTGATGCTTCAAAGCCCTATCCATGCCAGAGAAGAAGAGCAATCGGTTTGGCCCGGCCCGCGTCACGAAGATGAAATTGAACTTAAAAAATACAAAATGAGCCAATATCGTTTAGACTATTTACAACAATTAGAATCGGAAGCGATTCACATAATGAGGGAAGTGGCGGGTCAGTTTGAACGCCCGGCGCTGTTGTTTTCGGGCGGTAAAGATTCTATCACGCTCGTTCATCTTGCTTTGAAAGCTTTTCGCCCGGGGAAATTTCCGTTCCCGTTGGTGCACATAGATACCGGTCATAACTTTCCCGAAGCATTAGCATTCAGAGATAAACTGGTAAATGAAATTGGAGAAAAACTAATTGTTGGAAGTGTGGAAGCTACCATCAAAGAAAAATCTCTGACCGAGCCCAAGGGAAAATTTGCCAGCAGAAACGCTTTGCAAACCCACACCCTGCTTGATATCATAGAAGAATACAAATTTGACGCCCTGATCGGTGGCGCCAGGAGAGATGAAGAAAAGGCGAGGGCTAAAGAAAGAATTTTTTCGGTAAGGGATGAGTTTGGCCAATGGGATCCAAAACTTCAAAGACCCGAATTGTGGAATATTTATAATGGCAAAATTCACAAGGGGGAAAACGTTCGCGCATTTCCTATCAGTAACTGGACCGAACTCGATATTTGGAACTACATTAAAAGAGAACAAATTGAATTGCCTTCTATTTATTTCGCCCATGAAAGAGAAGTGATCGAGCATGAGGGCCAATATGTGTCGCTATCGGAACATATTAAACTGGACCCGACAGATAAAATCATTAAGGCCAGGGTGCGCTATCGCACTGTAGGCGACATGACCTGTACTGCTGCGGTAAAATCAGATGCGGATAATATTGATGGTATTATCAGCGAAATTATTGCGGCCAAAACGAGCGAAAGAGGCGAGACAAGAATTGATGACCGGGTTTCTGAAGCAGCGATGGAAGACCGGAAAAAGGGAGGATATTTTTAGGGTGAATGATGAATAGTGAGTGGTCAATAAGTTAAGTTCCTCACGATCGACGGTTCACAATTCACAATTGACCACCATTCACCAATAAACTAATTAACAAATTAACAAACAACCATGGATATACTAAGATTTATAACCGCCGGAAGCGTTGATGACGGAAAAAGTACCTTGATTGGAAGATTATTATACGATAGCAAATCGATATTAGTGGATCAGCTTGAGGCAATTGAAAAACAAAGTAAGAATAAATCGGAGGGCGAGATAGACCTTGCGCTTTTAACGGACGGTCTTCGCGCTGAGCGTGAGCAGGGAATTACCATCGACGTTGCCTACAAATATTTTTCTACGCCAAAGCGAAAATTTATTATCGCCGATGCGCCCGGACATATTCAATATACACGGAACATGGTAACCGGTGCATCCAATTCTGAACTCGCAATTATTCTGATAGACGCTAGGAACGGTGTCGTAGAACAAACCCGCCGGCATTCTATCATCGCGTCATTGCTTAACCTGCCACATGTGGTGGTGGCGATCAATAAAATGGACCTGGTAGATTATTCAGAAGATATTTACAATAACATTCTCATCGAATATCAAAGTGTCGCCAATTCGTTGGGGCTGAAAGATGTAAAATACATTCCAATCAGTGCACTAAACGGCGACAATATTGTTGAAAGATCAGAAAAGTTAAGCTGGTTTGAAGGGGAACCTTTGCTGCATCTTTTGGAAAATGTAAAATTAGATTCTGATGTGAATTTGACAACCGGACGTTTTTCAGTGCAATATGTTATTCGTCCGCAAGTGGCCGAGCTGCACGACTACAGGGGATATGCAGGTAAAATTATCAGTGGCATTTATCGCAAGGGCGATAAGGTGGCCATTCTTCCTTCAGGCGTTGAAAGCACGATCAAAGAAATCGAGATTGCAGGCAAACAGGTGACGGAAGCTTTTGCGGAGCAGAGTGTGATCTTCCATCTCGAAAATGATATAGATATCAGCCGCGGCGACATGATTGTCCCAATAAATAATCAGCCAAGTCTTGAACAGGAATTTGAAGCCGTGGTTTGTTGGATGGACAATAAGCCATTAGTAGCAGGGAATAAATATTTTCTGCAAACAAATAGTCGTCTTGTAAGATGCGTAGTCAAAGAAATTCAATACCGCCTGGATGTAAACACACTTGAAAAAAATGATTTTCCGGAGAAAGCTTTGTTGAACGATATTATTAAAGTAAGAATAAAAACAGCTTCGCCGGTAGCTTTCGATTCTTATAAGAAACTAAGACAAAATGGAGGCGCTATTTTAATTGATGAGACAAGTTGTGTAACGGTCGGGGCGTGCATGATACAATAGTGAACTAATTTTTTTTTAAGTAATACCTTACTGATTCAGTGGACTATTTATGGCCAAACAATTCAAAACAGGAAAAGTAATTATCGCCGGAGCGGGGCCGGGAGATCCGGAATTAATCACCGTTAAAACGGCGCGCTGCTTACAACTGGCGGATGTAGTATTGGTGGACCGGCTGGTAAGCAAAGAAATATTGACAAATTATGTTCAGCCAAATACAGAAATTATTAATGTTGGAAAACAATGCCGCCGCGGGATTTCTACGCCGCAGGAAACGATTAATGATTTAATGGTACATCACGCATTATTGGGAAAGTTGGTTGTTCGTTTAAAAGGCGGTGACGTTTCTATATTTTCCAACATTTTGGATGAGTTGGAAACATTAGTCTCGAATCATATTCCTTATGAAATAATTCCGGGAGTTACTGCTGCCTTAGGGGCGGCAGCCTTTGCGGGAATCCCGCTCACTGCAAGAGGTTATTCTACATCTGTGCGCTTTCTTACCTTTTACAAATCCGACGTCATTTCAGAAAATTATTGGAAGGAGCTGGCCAATACCGACGATACGCTGGTATTTTATATGTCATCTGAAACACTGGATAAAGTGGTTGAAAATTTAATCGCGAACAATATTGATGAAGATAAATTGCTTGCGGTGATTGAACAGGCAACCACGCCATTTCAGAATGTACATGTGACTAATTTATACGACTATAAATCATCGTTGAAACAAAGTTCTTTCATTTCGCCTTCTTTAGTGATTATCGGGAAAGTAGTATCGCTTCACGAAAAATTTCAGTGGCTTGAAAACAGCAGCAGCAATGAATATTACTTTAAACCAATGAAAAAAATACCCAACACTTTAAATCAACCGGAAAAAATTTACGAACATGTTAGTTGAAAGCAGGCTAAAAATATTACAGGAATTTATCAACGCCTCCACCCGCGATGAACTGGTCTGGGTCAATGGCTATCTTAATGGTGTTCTGTCACAAGGTGAAACCAAAGAGCCTCCGGCCATTGTAAAAAGTGCCGTCAGCAAAATAACCATTGCATACGCCACAGAAACCGGCAATTCAAAAAGACTGGCTACCACATTTGCAGCAAAAGCTAAAAAACAAGGGATACATGCTAAAGTGCAGAGTCTCGAGCAATACAGATTAAATGACCTTACAAAAGAGGAACATTTCTTAGCCATTATAAGCACCCATGGTGATGGCGAACCACCTTTGGCTGCGAGAAAATTTTATGACCATGTGCATAATAATGGATTTAAGCTTCCAAATTTAAAATACAGTGTGTTGGCTTTGGGCGACAGTTCTTATCCATTGTTTTGCAAAGCTGGCGAAGATGTAGATGAGCAATTAACCAAGTTGGGCGGTAGCCGGATTTCACCATTGCAAAAATGCGATGTCGATTTTGAAACCGAAGCCGATGAATGGCTACATCGCGTTTTCAATACTCTAAATGAAAACACAGAAAGCAGTGTGGCGCCACAACCACCCGTTATCGCTAAAAGAGCAAAAGGGAGAACCATTTACAAAGGAAAAATTTTAGCGCATATCAATTTGAACGACATTGGCAGCAACAAAGAAACCAATCATATAGAAATTGAAGCGGAAGATGTCGCCTACCAGCCAGGAGATTCCATTGGCATTATTCCCGAAAATAAAAAACATCTTGTAGATCAAATTATTGAATTATCTGGTATTGATCCTGAAAAAAATATTGATTTTAAAGATGAACTGGTTTCGGCTTATGATCTTCTACATAAAAAGCTAAATATTATTCATCTGCCTGAGCGCGTTGTTAAAAAATATGCGTCTGTTTTGCAACAGGAAATTCCCGAAATTAAAATTGACTTGCTGGATCTTTTGAAAATATTTCCGGTGAAAGATGAACTCGAGTTTACTGAAATTTTGAAAATCTTAGAGCCCATTGCACCAAGACTATATTCCATTGCTTCTTCACCTGAGGCACATCCGGGAGAAATCCATATTACCGTGGCTAAAAGTTGTTTCAATGTAAATGGAGAAGAGAAATACGGACTGGCTTCTGAATTTTTGTCACTCCTTAATGAGGACAATGAATTGCCGTTTTATATTCATCCGAATAATCAGTTCCGCTTGCCGGACGAAGACAAAAATATTATTATGATCGGCCCTGGTACTGGCATTGCACCTTTCCGATCTTTCATAGCTGAGAGAGATGCCACAGGTGCTTCCGGTAAAAACTGGCTCTTTTTTGGAGACCAGCATTTCCTTACAGATTTTCTTTACCAGGCAGAATTGCAAAGCTGGGTAGAGACAGAAGCATTGACCAAAATAGACATCGCGTTCTCAAGAGATCAAAAAGAAAAAATTTATGTGCAACATAAAATGATGAAAAAAGGTGATGAAATTTTTGAATGGCTTCATGCGGGTGGCTACGTATATGTGTGCGGGGCCAAAGAACCGATGAGCCTGGATGTTGAAAATACACTTTTGCAGATCATTGAACAGTTTGGCGAAAGATCAAAAGAAGACGCTCAAAAATATCTTGATGATTTAAAAGAAGATGGAAGATACGTTTTGGATGTCTATTAAGGTGAGTGGGGAAGTGGTGAGTGGTTTTGAGTGGTGAATAGTGAGTGGTGAATAGTGAATAGTGAATGAATGGTGAATAGTACAATTCATAACTCATAACTGACAACTCATAACTGACAACTCATAACTCACAACTGACAACTCACTCACAACTCACCACTCACAATTAACAACTCACAAATAAAAAGCATGTCAGATACAAAGAATTTAACCTTATTAGAAAGAGTAAAAGTTGAGGGAGACGCCCTCCGCGGTACCATTGTAGAAAGTCTCAATGATGAAATAACCGGCGCTATGCGTGAAGATGATACCTTGCTGATGAAATTTCATGGCATGTACCAACAGGATGATCGCGACCGCAGGGAAGAAAGAGCACATAAAAAATTGGAGCGTTTATTTTCTTTCATGATACGCTTGCGGATGCCAGGAGGTATTTTAACTTCCGAACAATGGATTGCGCTAAATGAAATTGCGGGTAAAGATTCCACCGATGAATTAAAAATTACCACTCGCCAAACCATTCAATTGCATGGTGTACTTAAGTCAAGATTGAAACCTACTCATAAAGCTTTTAATAAAGTTCATCTCGATTCAATTGCAGCATGTGGCGATGTAAACCGTAATGTAACCTGCAGTCCTAATCCCGTACAGTCACCGCTACACGAAGAAATATTTGAATATGCCGCTAAAATCAGTGACTATTTGAAACCCAGGACGAGGGCGTTTTATGAGATATGGCTCGACGAAGAAAAAATAGTGGACAAAAAATTAGAGGAAGATCCTTTGTATAAGGCCGCATACCTTCCACGAAAATTTAAGATAGGAATTTGTATTCCGCCTAACAATGACATTGATGTATTTGGAAACGACCTGGGATTAATCGCTATTATTGAAAATAACAAATTACTCGGGTTCAATTTTGCTGTTGGCGGTGGGCTTGCATTTACTTTTGGCAACCCGGATACTTACGCAAGATTGGCGACAGAAATTGGATTTGTTCCGGCCGGAGAAAAAACTTTTAAGGCGATTTACGAAGTCGTGACGGTTCAAAGAGATTATGGCGACCGCGTGGACAGAAAGCAGGCAAGGATAAAATATACGCTGGATAAAATGGGCGTTGACAAATTCAAAGCGGAAGTTGAAAAGCGCATGGGCTTTCAATTTGAAGAATCAAAGCCGTACGTTTTTACTACCAGGGAAGATTACTACGGATGGCAGCAAGACGCAAAGGGAAATTGGTTTTATACCCTGTTTGTTGAGAACGGAAGAGTGATGGACACTGAAGAAATAGCAATAAAATCTGCCCTGCTTAAAATTGCAAAAACAGGAAAAGTAAATTTCAGGTGTACCGTAAATCAAAAAGCAATCGTCAGCGACGTTAAGCCGGAAGATAAAAATGAAATCAATGCTATTCTGGAAGAATATAAAATCATTGAGCATACTGATAACGCATCGGTGCTCAGGAAAAATTCAATGGCCTGTGTAGCCTTGCCCACATGCCCGTTAGCACTGGCAGAATCGCAACGGTATCTTCCTTCGTTGCTTACAAAGATGGAAGTATTGCTCTCGAAATATGATCTTGCAAATGAAAATATTATTACGCGAATGACCGGATGCCCCAATGGTTGCGGCCGTTCTTCCGTTTCAGAAATTGGCTTCATCGGCACCGGACCAGGGAAATACAATTTGAATATAGGTGGTGATCACGAAGGTTACCGGCTAAACAAATTGTATAAAGAAAGCCTTGATGAAGCGGGGCTGCTTTCTGAACTTGATATCTTGTTAGGCGATTTTAAAAAAGACAGGATCAACAATGAATCATTTGGCGATTTTACATTCCGAACAAAATTCACTGTATAATTTATTGCTATTTTGCATTCGAAAAATTCATCGAACTATTCAATCAATTTTCTTAAAAAATAATATTGGCAATTCATTGGTAAAAGAAAAATCAAATATAGTAATTGAAGAAGGCAACAAGTTGTTTCCTGTTTTTTTGAAACTGGAAACAATGCGCCTGTTAATTATAGGTGGTGGCAACATTGCTTTGGAAAAATTACAGGCTGTATTGCAAAATTCACCCTCAACCCCTATTCATCTTGTCGGAATTTTTATTCAGGATAAGATATATGAACTATGTGGACAATTCCCAAATATTGCAATAGACGAAAGACCTTATTCGAAGGCTGATATTGAACGGGCTGATATAGTGATAGCAGCAGTAAATGACATCATAACGAGCAAGCTTATACGAAATGATGCCCATCTTGCAGGCAGGCTTGTAAATGTTGCAGACAAACCGGAACTATGCGATTTTTATTTAAGTTCTGTTGTAAAAAAAGGCAATCTGAAAATTGCCATTTCAACTAATGGAACATCGCCAACTATCGCAAAAAGACTGAAAGAACAGATTGACGAAATGATGCCCAATGAGATTGAAGATATATTGCAAAATATGCAAGTAATAAGAAAAGATTTAAATGGGGACTTCGCAGAAAAAGTAAAACAGTTAAATGATATAACCTCCGTATTAGCAGCTAAAAATAACATTAATGCGGAACAAAAAAAAACCGAAAAGAAAAAATGGCAGAAAATCGTAGCGTTCTGCATTCTTGCTTTTTGCTTTATGATATTAGGTCATGAAATTCTCTCTTATTTTCCCTTACATGACCTTTTGAAGGGTCTTAAAGTTATTCCCAATTATGTGGATTTAAGGCTTTTTGCCATAATGTTCCTAACAGGATTTATTGCCCAAATGGTTGATGGGTCTTTGGGAATGGGATATGGAACTATTTCAACTACATTTCTACTGGCTAATGGCGTTAGCCCTGCTATTGTCAGCAGCAGGGTGCATTCGGCCAGGGTGTTTTCAAGTGGCGTATCGGGTTACAGCCATCACAGGTTTGGCAACATCAATAAGAAATTGTTTCGCGCCCTTGTTATACCGGGAATCATCGGTGCTGTCATCGGCGCATCACTAGCTTTTTTTGCGCAGAAATATTCCAGCTACATCAGAATACCACTTTCAATTTATACGCTATATCTCGGCTATTTTATTTTCAGAAAAGCATTCAACAAGAAACAAGTGAATGGAAAAATAAAAAGAGCCGGATGGCTTGCAACCGTTGGCGGTTTCATGGATTCATTTGCAGGCGGCGGCTGGGGAACGCTTGTAACAAGTACATTAATTTCAAAAAGAAAAAGTCCACGTTACGTTGTAGGCTCCGTTTGCCTCGCTGAATTTTTTGTAGTTCTTTGCAGTTCTATTACCTTTTTTATTTACTTAAAAAGCTTGCCTTTGGTGGATATCGCAGGCCTTATAATTGGAGGGCTCGTTGCCGCACCGCTGGCAGCAAGGCTAGTAGGCAAGGTTCCCGTTAAAAAAATGTTTATAGGTATTGGCACCTTAGTAATCCTCACAAGTTGCATGACACTTTGGAAAGTGATTATTCAATTGCTGCACCAATAAAAAAATTTAAATTAATATCCTACTAATTTGGTAGACTAATAAAAATCACCTTATCTTTGCACACACAAAATAATTTATGAGAATTTTAAAAATTTCAACAGACCTTTCTTCTTTAAAACTTTCAACAGAACTTTCTTCGCTTATTTTACGAATGCGATGTTGCCTCGCATATTAATTCCTTAACGCCAATAAATAAGCATTTTATCCTTCTTCATTTTTAAGCTTTTAGTTTAAAATACCGACTAAAATCACTAAGACTGTAACTATTAAATAAAGCAATTTTTTTCTTGTACAGAAAGAATAATATGAATGCTTGCGTGTTCATCGCCAGGTAACATTACAAAATATAAAAAAAATTTAACTAAATAGTCTACCAATTTTATAGACTAATAAATCAAAAACTCAATAACATGAAGCACATTATCATTTTAATTCCGGGATTTTTATTGTCTCTGCTAACATTTGCGCAACTACGTGGCCATGTAGTTAACGAAAATAACGATGGTGTTCCCTACGCCAGCATAATAATAAAAAATACCAACATAGGAACCAATACGGATTCTTTAGGCTATTTTTCTCTTCCGGGTAATCAAAACTTTCCATACACTTTAATTATCTCTTCCGCAGGATATAAATCTGAGGATCGGGTTATCAGGAATGAAAATTCCAATGATATTTTGGTACAGTTGGAAGCGTTGTTTCGCAAGGATACCATTATTATTACAGCAAGGCGTCGCAGAGAGGTGCTTCAGGACGTTCCAATTCCTATTTCTGTAGTAGGAGGCAAACAAATAGATGAAGCCGGCGATTTCAATGTAAACCGCGTGAAAGAATTAGTACCATCTGTGCAGCTTTATTCCTCTAACCCACGCAATACAGGACTTAATATTCGAGGGCTGGGGTCTCCGTTCGGGCTTACCAACGATGGCCTTGACCCCGGTGTAGGTTACTATGTAGATGGAGTATATTATGCCCGCCCTGCATCAGCAACACTCGATTTTATAGACATAGAGCGTATTGAAGTATTGCGTGGCCCGCAGGGAACTCTTTTTGGCAAAAACACTACTTCGGGAGCTTTTAATATAACAACACGTAAGCCCAGCTTTAAGCCAGGTGCCAACTTTGAAGTAAGTTATGGCAACTATGGTTTTATACAGGCTAAAAGCTCAATAACAGGTCCTTTGAGTAAGAAGTTAGCAGGGCGCCTTTCTTTCTCGGGAACACAACGGGATGGTGTAATCGAAAATGTAAATACCGGAAAATATACCAATGACATTAATAATTTAGGCTTTCATGGTCAGTTGTTATTTAAGGCTTCTGATAATACCTCAATTACATTCTCCGGAGATGCTTCCCGCCAGCGCCCTGATGGCTATGCACAGGTAATTGCGGGCGTGGTGAAAACAAACCGACCTGATTACCGCCAGTTCGATGCTATCATTGCCGATCTTAATTATACATTACCAAGTTTAAATCCATTTGACCGCATTATAGATCATGATACTCCCTGGAGATCGGATAATGATCTTGGAGGCGCATCTGTAAATATCGATACAAAGGTTGGGGCCGGCACATTTACTTCCACAACAGCATGGCGCTACTGGCACTGGAACCCGTCAAATGACAGAGACTTCACTGGTTTGCAGGCATTGCAGAAATCACAAAATCCTTCAAAACATCAGCAATGGTCGCAGGAAGTACGTTATGCAGGTGATTTATCTTCTCATTTGAGTGGAGTAGTCGGGCTTTTTGTCCTTGGGCAGCAGGTTATTACACATGGAAATGAAGAATCAGGTAAGGATCAATGGCGTTTTGTTCAAAGTTCTACCAGCGATTTGTGGAAAACGCCTGGTCTCTTTGATGGGTATGGCGCGCTAACTAACTCCGAGATTAAATCCCTCAGCGCAGCAGCCTTTGCCAACATCGATTGGAAGATCAGTAAAGCATTGCATGTATTGCCCGGTATCCGTTTTAATTACGACAAGAAAGATGTAACCTACGATCGGAGTACATACGGTGGGTTACAAACAACCGATTCTGCATTAATAAAATTACAGCAGGGAGTATATAGTAATCAGGCATTCGCTACAAATGCAGATGAGAATAACGTTACCTATCAGATTACAGCGGCGTATAAGCCCACTGATCATGTAAATGTCTTTGCAACCTATTCAACCAGTTATAAACCTATAGGGGTTAATGTAGGAGGTTTGCCGGCTATTAATGGACAGCCGGCACTTAGCTTGTCGGTTATAAAACCGGAGGAAGTAAAAGATTATGAAATTGGTATTAAGACTACGCCTTCTGCAAACTTTACCTTGAACATGACGTTATACAACACAGATATCAAAGATTACCAGGCAAATGTGCAATCCCCCCAATTAGGTGTGAATCGCGGCTACCTCGCAAATGCCGAGAAGGTGAACGTAAAGGGAGTAGAACTTGACGCTAATATCACAGCCAGCAGGCACTTTTCGTTCTATGGCGCCGGTACTTATACCAATGGTAAATATGTAAAGTTTACGAATGCGCCACTCCCGCTTGAAGAAACAGGCTTGACAAAAGATGGTCTGCAGGTAGCTTTTAAAGATATTTCAGGAAGCTGGCTTCCCGGCATTTCCAAATGGGCCGGATCACTGGGAGGCGAATTCACTACACCAACTGCATTTTTAGGCAAAGCCGGCAAGTTTTTTGTTGCATTAGATGGCTATTATCGTTCTTCGTTCTCATCAAGCCCTTCTCCCTCTGCCTATCTGAATATTGATGGCTATACACTGGCGAATGGCAGACTTGGTTTTCGGGCAGCGAACGGGCTATCATTGTTTATTTGGGGCCGTAACCTGTTTAATAAAAATTATTTTGAGCAGTTATTACCGGCAGGAGGCAATGCGGGGCAATATGCAGGGGTGCTTGGCGACCCCAGAACTTATGGCATAACGTTGCGGTATTCCCTGTAAACGCAAGGGCTATTATCGCTTTTTATTAAGAGATATTCATAGATTATCAGAATAAAAAATTCTTCTGAAACCTCTTCTAACACTGTAGTGTTGGGAGAGGTTTCATTATGGTCATGTGGCCGAGAGGTAAGGTACAGGTCTGCAAAATCTTTCACGGTGGTTCGAATCCATCCATGACCTCAAAATGTCAATGCTGAATAACCATAGCGCGAAGGCAGTCAGTAGTTGTTTTGATATTGAGCAGAGATAATAGAACTAATATTTTTATCAAAAAAAAAGGAATTACTTTTTTTGTTTCTGCGTTCTTTTTTATAATTCCATCCCACTAAATTCAATTGTTACACCTCCCTCCATCCTCTCAAAAATTCATCGATCTTCATCCTTTTTTTCCCTTCAAGCTGAATTTCGCTTACAGAAATAAAGCCATCTGCGGCAGCGAATTTTAAAAACATCTTGCGATCCGTAACATATTTGCCCGGCTCACCTACATCATTCCTGATTTCTTTTTGCGAAGCAAATATTTTTAATTTCTTTCCATTTAAAAAAGTAAAAGCAGCCGGATAAGGAGATAAACCGCGGATGAGATTATAGATTTCTTCCACAGGTTTATTCCAGTCTATCTCGCAGGTTTCGGTAAAGATCTTTGGGGCATGACGAAGAGGGGCCGAAGGCACGAGGCTTAATGCGGAACGCTGCTCAATTTCTTTTAGATATCCTTTCTCTAATTCAATGATGGTTTTTAAAAGCAACTCCGCGCCCACTTCCATCATCTTATCATGAAGTGATCCCGCAGTTTCATCTTCCTCAATTTTTATCTTTTCCTGTAACAAAATGTTACCGGTATCTATTTCATGCTGCAGTTTGAAAGTAGTAACGCCGGTCTCCTTTTCGCCATTGATGATGGCCCAATTGATGGGCGCTGCGCCACGATACTGTGGCAATAAAGATCCATGCAGATTAATGGTTCCCATCGGTGGCATGTTCCACACTATTTCCGGAAGCATGCGGAACGCGACTACTACTTGCACATCTGCCTTCAGCGATTGTAGTTCGTCAATAAAGGCGGGTGATTTCAATTTTTCCGGCTGAAGTACCTTTAAGTTTTTTTCAACTGCGTATTTTTTTACAGCGCTTTGTGTTAGCTGCATCCCACGACCGGCGGGCTTATCAGGCGCCGTCACTACCGCCGCGATGTCATAGCCGGCCTCGTATAATTTTTGTAAAGAGGACACAGCAAATTCCGGAGTGCCCATAAAAATGATTCGTAAGCTCAATGGATGTTTTTTTGATTAGTTGAAATTATTTATCGCTAAAATCTTTATACAATAAATATTTCTTCCGGATTTTTTTATAATTATTTAAAGCAGGTTCCCAGCTTGCCCGTATATCTTTTTCTGAAACACCGTTTTTAATTTGTTGCCACAGCTCATTATTTCCAGCTAGCTTATCAAAAAAAGAATGTTCCATGTCTCCCGATTTAGGTACAATAAAGAAGCTGTCTTTATCAGGGAATAAGCGGTAAGCTTCCATTAGCCATTTTAGTTGAATGTGGGTGCCTGTTTTTTTCAATACTTCTGATTGTGTGCCGGACAAATTCCATCCGTAACATACCTCTCCGTAATGCTTGCTGTGTTTAGCGCCTTCCGTTGGATTGGGCGTAAAAGAATAAAGATTTTTTGGCAAAGAAGGCGCCCCAAAAACCTGGAAAGGCTTGTCCGTCCCACGTCCTTCGCTGAGCGTGGTTCCTTCAAAAAAGCAAGTGGACGGATACAAATAGACCGACTGAATATCCGGTAGGTTAGGGGAGGGCTTTACAGGGAGAATATATTTACTGTTATGGTCATAATTTTCATTTTTAATCACCATAAAATGAAAAGGGCTATCAACTGTTTTTTTTGCAGTTTGGAAATAGGCATATTTTTTATTGGCAGCATCTGATAACCATTTTTCACCTGAAAGCATCATCGCATATTCTCCAAGCGTAAGGCCATAGACAATGGGGATCGGCTGCAAACCCACACCAGACTTATATTTCAAATCAAGCACCGGGCCATCTACATAAAACCCATTAGGATTTGGGCGGTCCAAAATAATCAGCGGTTTGTCGTTTTCAAAAGCAGCTTCTATAAAATGCTGCATTGAATTGATATAAGTATAAAACCTGGTTCCTACATCCTGCATGTCAAAAACAAGAACGTCAATATTTTTCAGATCGTCAGCAGTAGGTTTATTCTTGCTTCCGTAAAGCGATATCACAGGAATACCTGTTTCCTTATCAATGTAGTTGCCCACTGTTTCTCCTGCATCGGCTGTTCCCCGAAACCCGTGCTCGGGGCCAAATAAAGCCACTACATTCACGCCTGATTTTTTTAAAGTGTCTACTAAAAAAGTATTACCCACCCTTGACGTTTGATTGGCAAATAATCCGACACGTTTCCCTTTCAGTAGGGGAAGATATTGATCCATTCTTTCTGCCCCGGGAATGATTCGCTTTTGGGCATAAACATTGCCAGCTATCAACAGCAGGCAAACCATGCCTACCGGCAGGCAGGCAAATAATACGTTTTTCGCTTTCATGATTTTATTTCAAAATTTTCTTAACAAAACAATGTTGTAAAATAACAGCATTGACACTTGAAACCTTATAAAATTATTCTAAAAAATAATCTTTTGATTGATTAAGGCCAATAAATAAAATATAAATGCCAACTTTACGTGAATGAAATATATTTTTCATAATCATGTATTTCAATTTTTTAATTTTAAAAATCAATAATTATGAGCAAAGCAAAAAAGGGCGATAATGTGAAAGTACATTATAAAGGAACATTGACAACCGGCGAACAATTTGATTCAAGCGAAGGCAGGGAACCTCTTTCGTTTACAGTGGGTGCGGGTCAGATGATCAAAGGATTTGATGATGCAATTCCAGGTATGGCTGTGGGTGATAAAAAGACCATCAATATTGCTCCATCAGATGCATATGGTGAAAAAAATAAAGAAGCTATTATAGAATTTCCGAAGGCAAATATTCCTCCGGATATGAAATTGGAACCGGGCATGAAGCTACAGTTGCAAAACCAGGCAGGACAACCCATTCCCGTGGTAGTTACCGAAGTAAAGGAAGATGTGGTCATACTGGATGCCAATCATGAGCTGGCAGGTAAAGAATTGGTTTTTGATATTGAGCTAATGGAAATAGCATAGATGCTTCCAAAAATGATGAATAGCTACCGGCCACTTTTTCGGTAGCTATTTTTTTAAGAAATAGTGCATGAGATACAAAAATATTCAACAAGCAATCAATGTTTAATAATCAGCTTTCGATGTTAATAATCCAATCGCGGTAGATATTTAAATATTGGTTAAGTTTTTTTTCGATCATGATTGATCCAATAAAAAAATTATTTTTACGGTCTGTTTAAGAAACCCTCTTTTATAAAAATGTTTAGATCTATTTTTCAGTATTTTGTACTAATTGCTTTTCTCTTTAATCTGCCGGCCATCTCTAAGGCGCAGGATGCTTTTCTGCCTAAAAATGTGTCTTTCAAAATGCAGGGCGAATTGGGTGTAAGAGCCGATTCTCTGCAAAGCGAATTTAAGGCTAAGGGATTAACATGGCCCGCCAGGTATATGTTCATCAGGAGCTTTAAATATGATGGCCAGTTAGAAGTTTGGGTAAAAAATAATGAAAAAGATAAATACAAACTTTTTAAAACCTACAAGGTGTGTCTGCAAAGCGGGGCCATGGGGCCAAAGAGAATTCAAGGCGATTTCCAGGTGCCTGAGGGATTTTATTACATCACAGAGTTTAATCCGAACAGTAACTACCACCTTGCGCTGGGACTTAATTATCCAAATGCTTCCGACAAAATTTTGAGCGATCCGTTAAGACCTGGAAATGGAATTTATAT
>Ga0164241_10002187_pt1 | contig 21786 bp, 22 predicted proteins | sample OricomyardsoilBY_FD_108780 | JGI IMG/M metagenome (GOLD analysis project Ga0164241, IMG submission 108780) | Backyard soil microbial communities from Emeryville, California, USA - Original compost - Back yard soil (BY) | ecosystem: Environmental > Terrestrial > Soil > Unclassified | place: USA... | reverse complement strand
GGCCATTGACCAAGCAGCATCTGCGTCAAGTAGTCGAAATCCAACTCAAGCACCTCGAGCGCCTGCTCGCAGATCGCAAACTCAAGCTCGACTTGGATGACGCCGCGAAGGAGTTCTTGGTCGACCGCGGTTACGAACCAGCGCTCGGCGCGCGACCGATCAAGCGCAGCATTCTGCGTCACCTCCAAGATCCGCTGGCACACGCGCTGCTCTCCGGAGGCTTCGCCGACGGCGCGACGATTGTGGTCCGCACTGCCGGCGAAGAGCTGACGTTCTCCTGACGACTACCGAGTTGGGAAGAGATCTCCCCAGCGCGAGTAGTTGCCATGAGCGGCGTTGAAGTCTGCCGGCAACCACTCGGGCGCGATTCGATATGAGCGGTAGAGCCAGATTTGTCCCGGATAGACCGGTGCCTGGGTGTAATCGTACTGCCAAACGACTTCTTTGCTGGGTGTCACCTCGATGATTTTGGCTAGTGCGCCGAGAGTGATCACCGTATTGCCATTGGGTAATCGTTGCTCATTGCTGAGGATGAAGCTGAAGATCTGATCGCTGCCAGTTTCGCTCCCGTATTGCCACACGACATCGAGCGTGACTGGGTTGAACTCGACGACCCGTGACCAGCCTCGAGAATACCGGTACGTACCATTGTCGCCACCCCAACCAGACGACCAACCGTTGTCGAACACGATCATGTTGCCCGCGCCCGGTAGGCCTTTGGGGATGAGGTGCGGGTTGTGCTGGCCCGAGAACTGACCGAGCTTTTCTTCCGGTCGTCCCGCAAAATCAGGACCGATGCGCCAGACTATCTTGCCGGTCGCTCGCTCGATGATGGCCACGAACGCCGCATTTCGGCTCGAAATGATCAGGTTTTCGGGAGCAAATTCGGGATGACCTTCGTCATACCAATGGTTGGGCCCGACCAGCGACATGCTGTTCAAGTGCAACCAGTCGAGTGTGGTACCTGGATTGCGAGTGCGAATGTCCGCGAGCGCCGCTTCGTCGAACCCGAACTCGGCAACGTGATCTGCGGCCTGCCAGGTCGCCCCCTTCAGATTTCCGTCACCGTCGACCTCGTAAATGACGTCGTCATCGAGCGGGTCGGGGCGAATGTCCGGCGCGTTGCGCCGCGAGTGTGCGAGCACGAGCGTGGAACCATGGTCGACGAAATCTTGTCCTGGAGCCCAATACCCCACTGGGTTCCCTTCACGTTGAAAGTCGTGATGCTGACGTGAAGCGAAGGTGCCGTCGCCCACCGGCGCAAAGTTTTGGAACGACCAACGCTCGTCGCCCGCCCATGAAACTTGGGTCATCTTGAGGGCATCGGTATCACCTGGAAAGATTCCGACGGTACCGATGACGTCTCCGCCGGGCAGCATCTTGATTGGCGTTCCACCGACGCTCCATCTCCGAACGACATTGCCGTTCATGTCGATGAGCTCGGACTCGGAGAGGTTACCGATAGCGTCCTGGTAGGAGAAAAATGTGTATCCGTTCAGCGGTCCCGGTGCGGTGTTCGCGGAACCGCCTGCTCCGCCGGAGCTCGCGCTGCCCGCGTTGCCAACAGCGCCCGAGCTACCTGCATCCCCAGCACTACCAGCCTCGCTACTGGCGCCAGGGGCACCTGCATCGTCATCGGGCGGGGAACCGCCAGTCCCGTTACCTCCCGATGAGGATCGCCCACCCGTCGTCGAATTTTCGTTCGGCTCGGTGATCGTGGAAGGGTCCGTTCCGCTCGCACCACCGACGATCAATTGCTTGCCGCCCGTGCCTGCGTCGCCCGCGTCGTTGTCATTGCTGGAGCCGCTCGAACCGCCTTCACCCGGACTGCCAGCACCTGACTCGACTGCTGGGGAGTTCGTGTCGTGCGGCGTACACCCAACCACGAAGCAACTCGAACCGACGAAAGCCCATATGAAAGCGTATCCAAGTTTTTCCATCTGCTGATCTCGGTGTGCCAATACATCCACGAAAGCGATCAGCGAGTGGCACAGTGAAACAACGTGCAACAAGGAGGGGCGGAGCTTTGCTCACCTTGTGCTGCCATCTGCGCCGTGCAAAATGCGACACTGCCGCGGAATGCGGCACTGAGCTCGACGAAACGGCCGAAGCACACACTTCGAATGACCGAGCTCGTTATCGACGCTCGAACATCAATGAGTGGGAGTGTCGTGGCCGCGCGACTACTTGTGAAACACGCCGAAGCCGATAGCGAACACCAAGAACGCGGCGTATGCCAACCAAAACAAGAGCCACAAAAACCCGAAGATCCCGCCGATGATCATGCCGGCGAGGGCCAGTTGATCTCCGCCCACGCGCTCGGGGTTTTCGCGCGCGGCTCGACGTGCGCGGGCGCCGAGCCATATCGCTAGGAATCCCAACGGAAAGCAACTCCAAGCCAGAACCCCACACACAATCGCGGCAATCGCCTCGGAGGATGCGGGCGGCGCGGCCGAGTAGTTCGGTAGCGGCATTCCGTAGCTGCCCACCGGCGGCGGCTCGAACGGGTTTGGCCGTTGCCCGGGAGGAAGCGGAGGCTGGTTCATTCCGGCAGCTCCTCGGTGAAGCCGTCGCTCGCGTTCGCATGGCGCGTACGGAAGTCGGCCAAGCAAGCGCGAGCGCGTCGAGTGAGCAACACACAATTGAGCAATTCGCGATCGTAGGGTCGAGTCAAACACTCGCGAGTTTGGGTCTCGATTTGCGCGGCAATCACCGGCGTGATGTACCGGCCGCCACCGACCACGGCTTCAGCGAAGCGCGCGCATTCCTCCGGACCAGGCGCCTTGCGTTGACAGCTCAGGGCCGAGACGCCAAGGAGCGTGCAGCCGACGACGGCTCGACCGAGCTTGCGCAGCGCAGGCATCCTTCGCTCAGCCTCGCAGTGTCGCCCCGAACTCCGCTTGAGCCGCCTTCAGCATGCGCACCTGCACTTCATCGACCTCTTTGTCGGTCAGAGTGCGGGCTTCGTCAGCCAGGGTCCGCGCCTTCGGGTCGCGGCAAGTAACCCTGAAAGTGAGGGATTTCTGGCCTTCCGGCAGCGATCCACCGCGAAACAAACCGAGCAGCTCGATCGATTCACACAGGCTGCCGCCGGCTTGCTCCAACACTTCACCCACCTTGCCCGCCGCAACCGCATCACCCACGACTAGCGAGAGATCGCGAGTCACGGCGGGCAGGCGCGGAATCGCGCGGAATTGCGGCACGCCTCGGCCGAGGCGCTGTACGGCTTCCAAATCGAGTTCGATGATTTGCGCGGTGTGGCCGAGATCGAGCGCGTCCACCACGTCCGGGTGGAGCGGACCGAGCTGACCGAGCAGCACCTCGCCGACCCAAATGTCGCTCGCGCCGCGCGGATGCAAATGTCCCGGCTTGCCCGCGGACAACCGCACGCTTGCTTGCTTGCCCGTCACGCGCTCGATCAGTTCCACGGCGAGGCCCTTGGCGTCATACACGTCGACCTCTTCCGGCTTGAGGCTCAAGTACTCCTGACGAGCACCGGAGAGCACCGCCGCAAAGCGCAACTCTTCACGAGGCAAATTACCGATGTCGGCATCGAGCCGCGGCCGGGTACCACTCGCGGCCTCACTGACCAGCGCCCCGAAACAACTCCCCAGAGTGAACAGACGCGCGCGCGTTTCACCGCGACGGCGCGCGCGCCGCAGAGCCTCGAGCAGGCCTGGCAGCAAGCTCGTGCGCATCACGTTGCGCTCTTCACTCAGCGGATTGCTGAGCCGCACGCTTGGCTTCGGCGCATGCACCTTTTCCAAATCACCGTCCGACACGAACGCGTACGTCACCGCTTCAGACAGGCCGAGAGCGACGGCAGCGGCGCCTACTTCACGCTCGAGCTTGCCCGTGGCGCGCGGCGGCTGCGGAATGACCGCCGGCAGGCGCGTGGGGATCGCGTCGAGCCCGCGCACGCGACACACCTCTTCGATCAGATCGACTTCGCGCGTGACGTCTGGACGGAAAGACACGGCTCGCGTCCGTAACACTGCGTCCGCACCGCTACCACTCAGCTCGAGCACCGGGAAACCCAAGCGCTCGATGATTGCGCGCGCGTCCTCGAACGGCACCGGCGCGCCGAGCAGCGCGTCCAAGCGCGATGAGCGCAGCTTGATTTCGGGGAGCACGGGCTCCAAACCGCGCGCATGAATCGCGCCCGACACCACGGCGCCCGATGCGAGCTCGCTCAGCAGCGTCTTCGCACGCTCCAGCACGTGAGCGACTTGCCCGTAGTCGACCCCGCGTTCGAAACGATGACTGGCTTCGGTGTGAAGTCCATAGCGGCGCGCCGTGCGGCGCACACCACGAGGCACGAAGTACGCGCTCTCCAGCAGCACGTGTCGCGTGCCTTCGCGAATTTCGCTGACTTGACCGCCCATCACGCCGGCCAAGGCACTCGGCCCCTCCGCATCAGCGATCACCAAATCATCTGCGTCCAATTTGCGCGCGACGCCATCCAGCGTCGCAAACGGCTCGCCTGCGGTGGCACGGCGAACGATGATCTTCCGGCCCCGCACCTGGTCTAAATCGAAGGCGTGCAGCGGCTGCCCGAACTCCAAAAGCAGCAAGTTCGTGATATCGACCACGTTGGAGATCGGCCGCACACCGAGGCTGTGCAGGCGCCACTGCAGCCACAGCGGCGACGGCGCAATCGTTACGTCCAAGACCGCGCCCGCCGCATAGTGCGGGCAGCGCTCCGTATCGCGATTTTCGATTTGGATCAGCTTGTCGAGCGATTCGTTCGAAGTGCGGGCCGGAGTGCCGGCAGCAGGTGGAGTGAAGGGGAGTCCGAGCAGCGCCGCGAGCTCGCGCGCCAAACCGACGTGGCCGAGGGCATCAGGGCGATTCGGAGTAACGTCCACCTCGTAGATGGTGTCCTGCGCGGCGGGAAACGCATCGACGAAGCGAGCGCCTGGTGCAGCCGAACCCGCGGGCAAGATCAGAATGCCCTCGGCGCTCTCGGCGAGCCCGAGTTCGGTCTCGCTGCACAGCATGCCCTCGCTGAGCACGCCTCCGATTTCACGCGGAGCGAGCGGACCATCCATCCCCGGGAGCGTGGCGCCGAGCGGCGCCAGCACGACCAAGCCGCCGGGCGCGGGCACGTTGCTCGCGCCGCACACGACGCGCTGTTCGACACCGCCACGATCGATGGTCACCAAGTTGAGTGAAGCGCGCTTCGGGTGCGGCTCTTTCGCGAGCACGCGCACCACCAAAATCGCCTCCAAGCCGGCACCGAACGAACGCACACCGTCGACCGCCAAGCCGGCGGCCCCAAAGCGCAGCGCGACCTGTTCAGGCGAAGCAGTTAGACCCGGGAGCAGCTCTTTTAGCCAACGATAGGAAGCACGCATGGGGGGGCCGACTTCTAGCACGGCGTTGCCGGCCTTGCTCGGGGTTTGCGAGGGCTCGCCAGCAGCGCGCATGGCATGCGTAGTATAGCGAAAACATGAGTGCAGCAGAGCCACGGACGGGCGCGCGCCCCTCGGGACCACCCCCAGAAGCTTGGGGCCCGCTCTTCGCCATCGGCCAACGGCTTGCCCGGCCGTTACAGCGGCTGTTCGCGTTCGAGGCTACGAGTGGCTTGTTGTTGATTGCGGCCGCTGCAGTCGCGCTGTTTTGGGCCAATTCGAGCGCATCGAGCAGCTACGGCTCACTCTGGCACACGCCGCTCGGCGTTCGCTTCGGTGCAGTGTCGTTCGAGCGTTCACTCGAGTGGTTCGTGAACGACGTGCTGATGGTGATCTTCTTTTTCGTCGTTGGCCTAGAGATCCGAAAAGAGCTGTACGACGGTCAGCTCTCCGAGTGGCGGCGCGCTGCCCTGCCCGTGGTCGGGGCGTTGGGCGGCATGGTCGCGCCGGCAGGGATCTACCTGGCGCTCGCGGGCGCGCCCGAGACACACGCGGGTTGGGGTATCCCAATGGCGACGGACATCGCCTTTGCGCTCGGCGTGCTGATCTTGCTCGGCAAGCGCGTGCCCGCCGCGTTACGCGTGCTGCTCTTGGCCATCGCGGTCATCGACGACCTGGGCGCGATCTTGGTCATTGCGCTGTTCTACTCGTCCGGAATCGCGATCTCGGGCTTGCTGCTCGCGGCCTTTGGAGTGCTCGTGATCGCCCTGTTACGCGCGCTGGGCGTGCGCAGCGTGCCCATCTATATTTTGCCCGGCGTAATCGTTTGGACTGGAATTTATGCGGCCGGTGTTCACCCCACCATCGCCGGCGTGATCATCGGTTTGCTCACACCGGTGCGCGCCTGGCCCGGAGTCGAGCGCGAGTCACCCGCAGACTATTTGTTGCACGCGCTACATCCGTGGGTCTCCTACGCGATCATGCCGACCTTCGCGCTAGCGAACGCGGGCGTGACGCTGAGCGGAATGTCGCTGTCGGGCAGTGGCGCCAAAGTGAGCATCGCGGTCGTCTTGGCATTGTTGCTCGGCAAGCCGCTCGGCGTCGTGGCTTCGAGCGCGCTCGCGCTCAAAGCCAAGCTCGCGGTGCTCCCCGAGGGTTTGACCATGCGACACCTACTCGTGCTCGGCATGGTCGCCGGGATCGGTTTTACGATGTCGTTATTTCTGGCGCAGCTCGCCTTCGAAGACGAGAGCTTGCTCAGCGCAGCCAAGCTCGGCGTACTCGTCGCGAGTGCTCTCGCGCTAATCGTCGGACTGATCCTCGGCCGCGCGTTGCTCGCGACGCGAACGCTTCACCATTCGACGGTGAGCAGTGGCGTCTTGCCGCCGGCCACGTAATTCGGCTCCGGCTCGCCCCGCAGCTTCTCCGGCACTTCCTGCCAGGTATCGTAATACTTGCCAGCGATGTAGAAACGCATGGGCTTCTGGTTCGGCTCGAGGCGAGAGCCGCTCGCGGGAGGTGCGGTATTCACCGTCGTGGCTGACACGTTGGCGGTGGCCGCCGCAACCGTCGCAGGGCTGAACAATGCATAGCTGCGCTCTGGAGGCGCTGAGCCGAGGTGGTCACCTTGAGGGATCAGTTCGTCTTGTCCGTCCCCATCGACGTCGGCGCGGATCCAGGTCAGCTGCAGCGCCTGGTTGTACGTGCCGTCACCGACCATGCTGGCAATCGCATCGTTGAAGCGGTCGATGATCTGCTGCGCGTCGGGCAGGTCTTTGTGCAACGCAAAGTGGAGCGTACGCGTGACGAGCGGCTCTTTCCCGGCTTCGAGTCGGGCCGTCGCATCTTTGGTTTGTGCCTCGAAGAGGTAGGCAACGACCAGATCTTCGAGCAGCGCGTAGTCGACCTTGCCAGCGAGCAACGCTTGCAGATTGTCGTGCGCACTCGCGCCGCGCACGAAACGCGTTTCAGTCGCAGAGTCAACCGCGTCGCCATAAGCGTATCCGTCGACCAAAGCGACCGTCTTGCCCTTCAACTCCTTGAGCGAGTGCGCGGATACGTCACTGCCTTTGCGCCCTACGAGGATGAGACGATTTTCGAGGTACGCTTTCGAGTAGAGCAAGAACTGTTCGCGGTCATTGCTCTTCCAGAGTGCGGCGGAGCCGTCATACTCTTTCTGCAAGAGCTTCGGCGTGAGTTGTCCGTCCGGGACGAACGCCGTCGAGGACTTGTAGCCAGCGCGCTCGAGTGCGTGCTCGGTCAACGTCAGAGCCACGCGCGGCTCGCCTTCTGCACCCGTGAACGGCAACCACTTCGTGGACGCCAGCTTCAGTGTCGTGGCCGCTCCGGTGGGAGCAGCCGGGGCCGGCATGCTCGAACCGCAAGCCACGATCACCAGCGCCAATAGCAGGACCCCGACCAACCGACCCACGCGGGCAACCAAGTTACGCATCCGCTCCCACGTAGACGAACCGCGCCATCGCGGCAAGACAAGCCGGCAGCAACCCGGTAGAGCGTACGGAAACAGCCACCGCTAGTGGCCGCTGGGCGCGGCCGTGGCGACCACGATTTTGGCGGCTGCCAGCTTGGCGCTCACCAAACCGTTGACCTTGAACATCAAGATGATTGTGATGAGCATCGCGCAGGCCACGACCCAGCCGAGCTCGTCATAGTTCTGAAGTGGTCCGGCTGCCGTCTGCACGACGATCAAACCGGAAGTCCACGAGGCCACGCCGCCCGCGAGTTGTTGCAGTGAAGAATTGATGGACATGAACGCCCCGCGGTCACCGGGATCAGGGACCGCCGAAGAAAGCGCCTGCGCCGAGACCATGCGCGCAGTGATGCAGATGAACAGCACGATGTTGAGCGCGATCACGATCCCAAGCGGCGTCACTCCGAGGCCGCAATAGTAGATGACCAGCGCCATACCCAAGCTCGAACCGATGCAAAACATCGGGTACTTGCCGATCGAATCGCTCAACCGTCCGAGCAGCGGCCCAGCGATGAAAGAAGAGACGCCGGTCGCGACGTAGACGACCGGCAGCTCGGTCAGCGGGATGCCCAAATTTTCCACGCAAAACGTGCTACCGAACGGCATCAACATGAAGCCGCCCACGGCGAGCAGCATGGTCGCAGCGAATGCCCAAGAGTAACGCGGCTCGGCCAATGTCTTGAGCAAGTGGCGCAGCGCATTGCGATCGGAAGGCGTCTTCAGGTGCTCGTTGATCGGCTTCAATCGAATCGCAATCAGCACTCCGACCGCCACGCTGATCGACACGATCATCAAGAACGGAGAGTGCCAGCCCCAATGGGTCGATAAGTACAAACCCAGGGGAATGCCGAGCACTTGGCTCGCGGAGAAGGCTGTCATCACGAAGCCCATCACTCGCCCGCGCGCTTCGAACGGGAACAGATCGGCGATGATCGCAAAGCTGATCGAACCAATGACGCCACCGAACAGCCCCGTTACCATACGCGCCACGAACAAGAATTCGTAGCTCGGAGCAACGCCGCACAAGAACGTGCCGAGCACGAAGCCCGAATAGAAAAAGAGCAACAGCCGTTTGCGGTCGAACTTGTCGGCAAAGCCTGCGGCAAGAATGCCGGCGACGCTCGCGCTAAAAGCATACGCCGAGACCACGGCACCGAATTGCTTCGTGGTGATGTGCAGCTCTTTCAAGAGCATTGCGCCGAGCGGCGACAAGATCATGAAGTCGAGCACGACCGTGAACTGTAGAAACGCGAGTATCGCGACGACGAACTTCTGATAGGGCGTGAACTTCATGGCACCCGGGCGCTCACTAGCACGCGAGCGAGCAGCGCGGAGGCGCTCCGAGTGCGAACTAGGGTGAAAATCAAGCGAATTCGGGGAAAGCATCGCCCAATCGGGAAAAGGCCGCTCACCACCGGCCTGCTCCGATGGCCGAGAGAGGGAGTTGCCCGTCAACTAGCTTGAGAGATCGAGCGGCGTCGTGTCAGTCTGCGCGCGTGCTCCTCGCGTTGCCAGCGGTCGTCCATGCGCTTGCCGCGCTCGCTACTGACGCCGTTCCCATCCGAATCAACTACGAGGCGCCCGCGAGTTGCCCGAACCAGGATGCCTTTTATGACTCGGTGAGGGCTCGAACGGACCGCGTGCGCAAAGCGCAGGGCAACGAGCCTCGGGTCGACGTCAATGTTCGAGTGACGCGAGGCGATCGCAGTTTTCACGGCGAAATGCGCGAAGTGGTCAATCAGAGTGAGACTTCGGCTCGGAGCGTGGACGGTGCCACGTGCAAAGAAGTGAGCGAAGCGCTCGCCTTCACGGTAGCCCTTTCGTTCGATCCCGAGGCCCACGCACCACAGCCGCCTGAAGTGACGCCTCCAACGCCCACGCCAGCACCGCCGGTAGCACCAGCGACTTCGACGCCAGTGCTCGTGCAGCCACCGCCGGCGCCATCGGCCGCGGCAGCTCCACTCGAGCTCCAGTTGGGGTTCAGCGTATTGGGGACTGTAGTCGAGACTGCTGGCTTCGCGACCGGCGGCGCGCTCTCGGCGATGCTCCTGCGACAAGCCAACGCGAGCACGAGCAGCGGCGTGCAACTGTCCCTGATGTACGCGGGCACCGGGCTGCTCACCGCGCCGGATGATCATCGCACACGGTTCGGCGCGCTGGCGCTCGACGCTTGCCCCTTTCGGCATCGCAGCAGCAATTGGGAATTTGCGCCCTGTGCGCTAGCAACCGTCGGCTTTCTCGAGCTGACCGGCCGCGGCGTAGCCGACCCGCAGACCGTCAATCGTGCTTGGTGGAGCGCGGGTATCGACTTTCAGATTTCTGTCTTGCTTGGGGGTGGAGTCGTGTTCGAGGGCGGATTTGCGGCGACGGTACCGTTGGTGCGACATAGCTATTACACGGACTCGCCCGAGCAGGTCGTCACCGAGACGCCGGCGGTTTCGCCGCTCGTACGCCTGGGCTTCGGGTATCGGTTTTGAGGGGGTAGCACTGTGGTAGCTGCCCGTTATTCCTGAAAAATGTCGCTCTGATCCGAAACCAGTGATCGCTTTCGGGGTTTGCGGGAATAGAGGGGTGACGTGACTGCCGGCTATCGGCTCGATACAGAAAATGGTCGTTATTGCTCATCCCACGGCGCTTCGGTTGCCTGTACCTAGTCCCGCCGCTACCTTGAACGTCGTGACTCAGTCGAGTGATCGCGACACGCGCTTGAGAGCGATGGTGGACCGCTACCTCGACTTCGTTGCGCGCGTTTTGCGCAACGCCGGGACCCCCGAAGCAGAGGTGGATGACGACGTCCAGCGTACCTTCATCGCGGTCGCCAACCGGCTCGATGACGTGCGCCCGGACGCGGAGAAGAGCTTTCTGCTGCAGACCGCGTTGAGGATGGCCGCACATGCGCGGCGCACGTTGGCTAGGCGCCGTGAGGTGCATGATTCTGACGCCCAACTGCGCATTCAGGCGCCGCTGCAACCCGAGCAGATGCTCGACCAAAAGCGCTCCCGTGAGTTACTCGATGAAGTGTTGGATCAGATGTCGGTCGAACTGCGCACTGTGTTCGTCTTGTATGAGCTCGAGGAGCTCAGCATGACCGAAATTGCATCGACGCTGCGTATCCCCCAAGGGACGGTGGCTTCACGGCTACGACGTGCTCGGGCAGATTTTCGTGATCGAGTTCGGGCGTTGTCCGGCTCTACACACGCCGAGGTGGGCTCGTGAACGAACCGACTCGATTGGTGCAAACGCCTGAGAGCGAGCTCGAACGCGCGCTGCTCGAGGCTGGCCGTTCGTACACGGCCTCCAGCTCGACACGCGCGAAAACCCTACTTGCGCTCGGGCTGACTGCGGTGACGACTTCGGCAGCGCCATCCGCGGCGGCCGCTGCCGGCAGCTCACTCTCAAAGGCTACGCTGACCAAGGTAGTGGCCACAGTGCTGGCAATGGGCGCTGTTGCGGTGCCCGTTTGGCGCTACCTCGATCACGAGCCGAGCAGCGCGGCAGTTGCACATCCCGTCGCGAGTGCGGCTCCGATCACCTCGGCCGCGCCGGCCGCTACCCCGAGTGCACTTGCCGAGGCATTGCCGACTGAACCGGCAGCCGCCGAAGCCGCGCAAGACCAAGCGGCTGAAGTGCAGCCGTCGGTGAGCGCGCGGAGCTCGAGCAGCGCGCGTGCGGAGCTCAAGTCTGCTGCAGTTCCTCCGCTCACCGCGGAGCTCGCTGCGCTGGACACCGCGCGTACCTCGCTCAGCCACTCCGATCCCGTTGGCGCACTGGCTGCGCTCGATAGCTACGCGCGCAACTTCCCACGCGGGCGACTCAAGATCGAAGCAGAGGTGCTGCGCATCGGCGCCCTCGCCAAGAGTGGTCAGACCGAAGTGGCTCGCAAGCGGGCTGTGGCGTTCCTGCGGCTTCACCCCGATAGCGTGCTTGCGGCGCGGGTGCGCAGCTACGCGGGTCTATGATGATTGCGCGCGCGCTGCGTTCCGTGCTGCTCGGCGCGGCGCTCACCAGCGCGCTCCCTGGCTGCAGTAACAGCACGCTCGACTCATTGGGAACCGGTGACCCCAATGACGAGGTGCCAGCGTCGTTGCAACCGGTCGTGCATCCCGTGCAGAAGGCCAGCGCCTTCTGCGAGTTGCTCGGCGGCCAAGCAGCTTGCGATCCTTCGACCAGGGTCGACCCCGCATTCAAGCAGCTCTTCCATGGCTCAGATGACCAGAAGATCTTCCTCGAAGATCAAGCGGGGCCTGGCGCATCATCGATTGTCGATGTGCTGCACAATGAAGTGCGCGCCGAAGGCATCGCACTCGGGATGCTGATCACCGTAGAACTCGACCACCAAAAAGAGTTCGACCAATTGTGGTTGTACACAAAAACGGCGGATAAACCGCCATTTGGGTTCGTCCGCTCAGGTCCGGCCGCGGGCTACGTCAGCACCTTGTGCGGCGAGGACAAAGGCGTACCTTGCTACGACGTCTACGCGATGCAGCACATGGTGCTCGCGCTAATGTTGGGCAATGCCCGCTGGGGTAGCACCACCGCGACACCGTATGAGAGTGACGCTCTCGCGCTGCTCGACGTCCTCAAGAACAAGGAAGCCGAAAACGGCGGAATCGTGGGCGGCATCGGGAGCGCGTTCAGCGCCGAAACTCATCTGATCCGCGAAGAGCCAGTGCTTGCCGACGCAGGCTTCACGACCCGCTCTTCTCTACAGATGCCGGCAGCTTATTGGTACTGGGGAAAGGCCACGGGTATGCCGTTCTGGAATGCTGCGGCCAAGGCTTCACGCAAACTGCTGGTCGACGCGGCCGATCCCAGCACCGGCTTGTGGCCGATGCGCAGCTACTTCGATGGAACCCCAGTCGATGGTTCGCAGGGCTTCACCCAGCAGGCTTATCGCACGCAGCTGGCCCTCGCGATGGACGCGGCATGGGGCACGGCAACCAAGGATCAGGCGGACCTTGCCGATCGGGTGCTCGACTTCTTCAGCTCGGAGGGCATTGCCACGTACGGGGGTACGTTCGAAACCGATGGCACTCCAGTCGACACCGGTCGCGCGCAAGCGTTGGTGTCGGCCAACGGAGCACTCGCAGTCGCAGCGCCTATGAACGCCAATCGCAAAGCGTTCGTGCAAGCGGTATGGGACCAACCCATCCCGACCGGGATGAACCGCTACTATGAGGGGCTACTTTATCTGACGAGTCTCGTGATCCTGAGCGGGCAAATGCAGGTGTATTAGTAGCTGAGTCCCAAGCTGGTCGCCGCGGGTCACAAAAAACTACTGCGCCCCGAAAATACACGGCAATCCTCGACAATCTCGGGGCGCGGCGAAACGCGCTCGACTATAAACAGTCGGTGCGCTGCAGCAGCCAAGCCTGCGCCGGGTCAGCGGGGTCACAGGTCGTGATTTGGGCGCTCGTTCCTACGGCGGCGACGCAGCTTTGTGGATGATGCTGCGGACGTAGCTCGGATACGAATGCGTCACGCGCGCGCACTTCGAAGCGTTGATTATCGAAGCCATTCTCACCGTAGGTGATGACCGGTGTGCCGTCTGCGATTCCAGCCATTTTGACGTCGAGCACGAAACCGGGCGGCAGCGCGTTCTGGATCGCGAACACGTGCGGGGTCGCGGCGGCGGTAAGCAGCCAAGAGCGCGCCGGCTGGCGGCATTCAGTCGAAAAATCCAACTGAAAAGCAGGATTCGTGAACACCGTCGTGGGCGCGCCCTGTCCCAGACAGAGACCGTTGGCCTGTGAACGTAGCGCGTAACGTCCAGCCTCGACCATCGAGCACATGCTCGCGTCGACACCAGCACTGCCGCCACCGCCACCGCTCGCGGAGGCGCCACCTGCGGGCGGATCTGCCCCGCCATCGGTGCTCGCGCCTGCGGCGGCGTCACCGACCGCGGAAATGTCGACCGCGTACACAACGTCGAGCGGCGTGGACCTACACGAAAACAACAAACACGCGAGCAGCGCCCAGCTCGATGGCCCGTTCAGGCGGCGGCAAATGCCAGATGCGTTTAGAGAGCACATTTCCCTTGTTGCGCGATCAACAGCCACCGGACCACCAAACGATGGTACAAGGTAACACGAAGTCAAACAGATGATGTATGCTCCGACCGTGGCGCGCTACACGTCTTCCAAACCCGCGACCCACGAGCGGGAAGAAGACCTGCATCTGGCCATCACCAACAACGAGGGTGATTGGCAGCGGCGCGCCTTCGACGAGTACCACCGTCTCGTCCACGGGTTGCTGTCGAAGACGCTTGGTCCACGCGCGGAGGTGGCAGATCTGGCGGGCGACGTGTTCGTGATCTTTTTCGCCAACGCGCAACGCATCCGCCAGCCCTCCGCAGTACGCAGCTACCTCGTTTCAATCACCATGAACGTAGCTCGGCGCGAGCTGCGAGCGCGCCGCCGTCGTAGTCTGCTCCACACTCTCATCGGCTGGCCTCGTGAAGCCGAGCGTGAAGCATCGCCGGATGATCCCAAAGCCAAGGCAGCGCTGCTCCAACTCGGTCGCATCGTCGAAGAGTTGAGTCCCGATGAGCGAGCAGCGTTCGTGTTGCACTCGCTCGAGAACATGCCGGTAGCAGACATCGCTGCTGCGCTCGGTGTTTCCGAGTCTACCGCCAAGCGCCGGGTGAGGCGTGCAAACGAACACATCTTGAAGCGAGTGCGGCGCAACGCCCTGCTCGCTGATTACCTCGTCGCGCGCTCGGGGCCTTCACATGCGGAATAAGCGCGCGCAGCCCACCGAGCAGCAGGTCACCGACGCGTTCCGTGCGTTGGCGAACGAACACGCGCTCGAACGCGAACCGTTCGACAAGCGTCGCGCTTGGCACGCACTCCAGTATGCACACCGCACGCTGCGCGTGCCCGTCGCGAGCACTCGAGTCCGCTGGGCGCTCGCGCTCGGCGTCTTTGCGCTAGGCATCGCGGTCGGCGCCCCCGCGTGGCAAGCCTGGAGCATGCTGCGCTACGAGGCGCACGGGCTCACGATCGAAGGCAGCAACCTGAATGCCGGTGAAAAAACGGCCGATTTAGCGTTTTCCGACGGCAGTCGCATCGAGGTTAGTCCACACACCACGCTCAGCGTCGATCTGCTCGGTAAGCGCGCGGCGCTGGCGCGTTTGGTCGACGGCCGCCTGCACGTCGCCGTGCACCATGAAGAGGACACGAACTATCGCTTCCTCGCGGGCCCGTACGAAGTGCAAGTCGTCGGTACCGAGTTCGACCTCGAGTGGCACGCCAAGGCCGACGGGTTCACCTTGGTCATGCAGAGCGGCGAGGTACGAGTGCTCGGAGACGGCGCCCCACGCCAAGTCCGCGGCGGCCAAACCTTGCATTTGCCGATTATTCGCGAGTCGGTACCCGAATCGCAGCGCGCTGCACTCGCCCCGATTCAAGCCGCTCCTTCGGCACTCGCAGCCGCCGAGCTTGCGACCGCAAACCGCGAAGGCAAGCTCTCACGCAAATGGGGCAGCGCTGTCGCGCGCTCACCCGAGGCTGATTGGAGCGCGCTGCTCAACGCGGGCCAATTCGCAGCCATCATGCGTGATGCCGACGCGCGTGGCGGTGAGCGCTTGCTCGATACGGCGTCAGCCGGCGATCTGAAGGTGCTCGCGTTGGCCGCGCGCTACACGGGGCGTCGGGCATTGTCGATGCGCGCTTGGCAAACCTTGCGCACGCGCTACCCGGGCGATGCGCAAAATCAAGGTGCCGCGTTCTTTCTCGGCCGCGGTTACGAAGAACAAGGCGACACCAGCGAGGCGATGCGCTGGCTCGGACGCTACTTGGCGGAGTCTCCCGGCGGAGCCTACGCGAGTGAAGCACTCGGACGGCGACTGTTGCTGCTCTCGAAATCAGGACAAAAGAGCGAGGCGCTGAGCGCAGCCCGCACGTACTTGGATCGCTATCCGCGCGGCGCATACGCGAAATCCGCACAGCTCGTAGTCCAGCCGGAATAGCTCATCCATGTTCGGGGTTCGGCGCTTTGGTTGCGCGAGCGCGACGCTGCTCGTGCAACTTGCGTTCGCCGCGCCCGGCGTTGCTGGCGATCAGCCGCCGAACACGGTGATCGTGACGTCGAACACGGCGGACGCGCGCCTGACGCGCGCTTTCGTGCTCATTCGCGGAGAGCTCGCGGCAGTCGGGCTCGATCTGCAAGTGCGCAGTCCGGACGAAGGCTCGTCCGGACCTGACACGACGAATGATCGGCTGAGCATCGACGTCAAAGATGGCTCGATCGTCGTGCGTGTATTTGCAGCCGGCGCGCAGGCGCCACTCGTGGAGAGCGTCGATCTGGATGGTCCAGAGGTGAGCGCAGAGGTGATCGCGGTCCGCGCGGTCGAGGCGTTGCGCGCCGCGCGGTTACTTCCCGCCCCCACTCCGCATGAAACCACGGCGAAGCCAGCGGCAACGCACGCGCCCGTCGAATCTCCGCCCGCAGAGCATCCTCCCACAGAACGGCCACACGCCGCGACGGGCGCACCGCCGATCCCATTGGTTCAGCTCACGCTTGGGCCAAGCTTCGTGCAGCACCTGCAAGGCGTGCCTCAACCCAGCGCGCATATCGCGGTGCTGGCTGGCCCGAGTTGGGGGTTCGTCGAACTCGGCGCCGAAGGCTCACTCACACGCTTGGATTTGGAGCGCGAGCCCGGTTCCGCACGAGTCTCTCGGCGCGCCTTGTTCTTGCAGCTGGGCGGGCGCGTTCGTCTGCACCGGGATTGGGAGCTCCACGGGCGGGCAGGCATCAACTACCTGCACTATTCAGCCGAGGGCGCGGCAAAGCCCGGCTATTCGTCGCAGGACCTCGAGCACGACACCGCGGGCCTCTCGCTCTCGATCGGCGGCGCCCACTATTTCACGCGCGCGGTCGGCATGTATCTCGATCTCGGCAGTGTGGTCGCCGTCGACGCGGCGCGCATTCGCTTGGCGGACGAGAGCGTGGTGACGTTGGATCAGCCTTCGTTTGCGGTCGGGCTAGGGCTGCTGCTCGGTGCCTTTTGACGCGGGAGCCATTTTCAACGCGAATTGCTGGGGTCAAACCGCCACAGGCCCGGCCAGTCGCGGTGCTGGACTAGCGCCACGCCAGCCGGGCTAGGATGCGCCCCATGAAATCACCATCGACGATGATTGCTCGTTCGCTGTTCGCGTTCTCCATCGGCGCCCTTTCGTTGGGCTGCAACAACGATCCGGCCAAGGGCAAGACCCAAGCCACGGTCAGCAGCGCGGCCGAACCCGTCGCGGCGGCACCCGCTGCCGGCGCGGTCGCCTATGCCTTCAGCAATGACGGCTCGACGGTCGAGTTCGTAGGCGCCAAAGTCAGCGCCAAGCACGACGGCTCGTTCAAGGTATTTCGAGGCACGGTCAACCTGGTCGGCGGCGATCCGACGAAGAGCAACGTGACCGCTGAGATCGACATCGCGTCATTGTCGATCGAGCCCGCCAAGCTCGCCGGACATTTGAAGACCCCGGACTTTTTCGATGCAGAGAAATTTCCAAAGGCCAAGTTCACCTCGACCACCATCAAGGCGGGCGGTGAAAACGGCGCGACGCATACCGTCAGCGGCAATCTCGAGTTGCACGGCGTGACCAAGGGCATCACGTTTCCTGCTAAAATCAAAGTCGAAGGCGATCAAGTCTCGGTCGACGCCGAATTCGCCATCAACCGCAAAGATTTCTCGATCGTTTACCCTGGTATGCCTGACGATCTGATCAAAGACGATGTGTTGATCAAGCTCGGCATCCACGCCAAGAAAGCTCCCTGACCGAACATGAGGCTCCACCCGCTCGTCTGCTTCGGAAGTTTGCTGGTCCTCACCGCGGCGTGCTCCAGCAGCACGGATAGCTGGCAGGATGGCGACGGCAGTGCGGGAGCAGGCGCGGGTGGCGCTGCGGCCAGCGCGGGCAGTGCCCCGATTTCTGCAGGTGCAGGAGGAGGAGGCGCGGGCAACGCTGGTTCGGGCGGGCAGTTGGGCAGCGCGGGCAGCGCCGCAGGTGGCGCTTCAGGCGCGTTTGCGGGTGGCGCAGGCGGCAGTAGCGCGGGCAATGGCGGCGCGCCCGCAATCGGCGGCGGCGGAAGTAGCGCGGGCGGCCGAACGGGTGGCGCGGGCAGTGGCGGCTCGCATGCTGGCGGCGGCAGCGCAGGCGCGAGCGGCGGCAGTGCAGGCACGAGCGGCATGACTTGCCCCGGTGCCGGGCACATCACGTACACGCTCGCCAAGTCCGCCTCACCGACGGCGACCGAGCAAGCCGCGTACGACAAGATCAAGGTCGCCATGGACAAGGCGATCACCTACTACGACTGCTACACGAGCATCACCAAGAGCCTGAACGTCAGCTACGTGCCGTCGGTCGAGACGGCAGACGGCAACATCAACGGCTCGATTCGCTTCGGCTCCAACACCACGTACATGGACTACCGCAGCGCGATGCACGAAATCGCGCACACCGTCGGCGTCGGGCAAGCCTCCAATTGGGGCTCGTTCTTGTCCAACGGTTTGTTCACGGGTACCCACGCTGCGGCCCAACTGAATGCCATCAACGCGACGCTGACCAAACCGCTCTACACGGAAGTCCACGCCGACACGCAGCACTTCTGGCCCTACGGCATCAACCAGCAGTCCGAAGTAAAGAGCGAAGCCGATTTGATTGCGCACTGCCAAATGGTCGTCGCCATCCGCGAAGATCTCGGCCTGAAATAAGCTTGAAAGGCGCTACCTGCGCAGGCGCGCCGGTTTCACCGCCCCCTCTTTGCCAGGGTTCGCGCAAGTGGTGCTAGAACCGAGCGTGCGTGCTCACGCTCGGTGATCTCCCTGGACCATTCGTCACTGCGATTGCGGTCGCGTTGGGCCTGGCCTTTGGCAGCTTCCTGAACGTCGTCATCTATCGCTTGCCGCGGGGCGAGAGTTTGTCGCACCCGCCGTCGCGCTGCCCCGGTTGCGGTCGAGCGATTCGCATCTACGACAACATTCCGGTGCTCGGCTGGCTCTTGCTGCGTGGACGCGCCCGCTGTTGCAAGATCCGCATCTCCGCGCGCTATCCGTTGATCGAGGCATTGGGCGGCCTCATCGCGTGGGCGATCGTGCGCGCGATCATCTTCGAGCTGCCGGACGAAACCGTGTGGTGGAAAGTCGTGTTGCTCTTTGCGCTGTATCTGGCGCTCGCGCTCGGCTTACTCGCGGCCGCGTTCATCGATCTAGATCACATGTACCTGCCGGATCCGATCACGATTGGCGGCGCAATTCTCGGGTTCGTCAGCGTGCCGCTGCGCGGCGGCACGCTTCAGGATTCGCTCCTGGGCGCCGCGATCGGCTTCCTGGTGGTTTGGCTGCCGTTCGACTTCATCTACGGTAAATTGCGCGGATTGCCGGGGATGGGCCTCGGCGATGCCAAGCTGGTGATGCTCGCGGGCGCCTGGTTCGGCTGGCAAGGTGCGTTGTTCGCGTTGCTCGCTGGCGCCGTGCAAGCAACCACCGTGGCGCTCGCGGTGTTCGTCGCGCGCGGGCGCATCGACGAACCTGAGGCAGTCGTTCGAGAGCGCAAGGAACTGCAAGCGCTGCTCGAGAGCAGCGAAGGTGAGGCTCGCGCCGAGCTCGAACGCGAGATCGCTCGCGACCCGCTCGCCTTCGAGCCCGAAGCGGGCTTGGGCAAAGCGCGTCTCGCATTCGGACCTTTTTTGGCGCTGGCGACCGTCGAGTACCTGCTATTCGGTGAAGTCATCGTTCAGGCGTTGTTTTCATGAGCTGCTTCCGTCTCCACTGCGCGCTGCTCGGATTCGCCCTCGCGAGCTGCGGTGGCCCACACCTGGTCACCGTTCCGACTGGGCCGCAGCCGGCGCAGGTCGTGCCGCTCAAAGTCGACTACCCGCCGCCGCCCGCAAAAGTCGAAGAAATCCGCATTGCTCGCGGCCCAGCGAGCGGCTGCGTTTGGCGCGACGGCTATTGGGACTGGAGCGGCGGAAGGTGGGAGTGGCAAGACGGCCGCGCCGTGCTGCCCGCCAAGGGCTGCCTTTACGCCCAAGCCAAGCTGGTCTGGAACACTGACTCACTCTCGTTCTATCGGCCTGTGTGGTTCCCCGATCCAACGCTCAAGCCGCCGCCAAAGACCTGCACCGAAATCGCGTGCGTGCCCCCAGCCGCAAACCGGAGCGGCAACGAGTAAACGCCTCGAACGGAAACGGGAACGGGTGATGCGAGGGGGCGATCACAATCCAGCGTCGCACCTCGTTTCGCCGCTTGGTTCTCGCCGCTGCGCGACTCCACGAGAAAACGGGCGGTTCTAAACCTGTACTCCGCGCAGCCCTCCAATTGGTGCTTCGGCAAGTCCCCATTCCACGCCCAACAGCAGTTCGAATTCGAACCGTCTTTAGCCACGACTGTTCGATTTCGAACCGCGATTTCCAGACCGCCAGAGCCGAGCAAGAGGATGGGCCCGGTTGCGATCGGCGCCGCTTCGGGCGCGCAGGGTCGGGAATTTTTCGGGTGTACGAGGTGCGCTGCTGGACCACGATCGCCCCCCCAAAAATCGCACTCGCGCGCAGCCATCGCCCGCAATCGAGCCTGCGCGCGGGGCGCCGTGTGCCGCGATCTGGGCTTGAAACGCCGTCGAAGGGGGGCTACGAACCGCACCTCGACTCTTCGCGCACGATATCCCAGTGACGGAACCCAACTCAGAGCCATGGTCGATCAAGCGCGTGCTGGCGTGGGCGACCGATGACTTCAAGCGCCGCGGCAACAAGAGCGCGCGGCTCGACGCGGAGTTGCTGCTGAGCGAAGCGTTGGGGTTCGATCGCATCAAGCTGATCGTCGAAGCCGAACGACCGCTCGCCGATGACGAGCTGACTCGCTACCGCGATTTGATCAAACGACGGCGCGCGTCCGAGCCCATCGCCTACATCTTGGGCCGCCGCGAATTTTTCGCGCTGCCGATGCGCGTCGATCGCCGCGTGCTGATCCCACGCCCCGACACCGAAATTTTGGTCGAAACGGCGCTGCAGGGCACCCGCGATCAGCACCTGTACGGGCGCATGCTCGACTTGTGCACCGGCTCAGGCTGCGTCGCGATCGCGTTCGCGAAAGAGCGGCCAACCTGGCGCGTCACCGCGGTCGACTTATCCGCCGATGCAGCCGCCGTCGCGCGCGAAAATGTGCAACGCGCGGGCGTCGTCCACAACGTGGCGGTGCTCGAAGGCGATTTGTTCACGGCGCTGCCCGAGGGCGCACAGTTCGAACTGATCACGGCCAATCCGCCGTACATTCCCAGCGCCGACATCGCAGGCCTCGACGCGGACGTGCGTGATTTCGAACCGCGCTTGGCGCTCGACGGCGGAGCGGATGGTTTGGACGTCACACGCCGGCTGGTGAGCGCGGCCATGAGCTATTTGAGTCCAGGCGGCTTGCTCGCGTTGGAGGGCGGCTTCGATCAAGCGCCCGCCGTGGACGGGCTGCTGGAACAGGCTGGATTTAGCCAGATTGCGCGCAGCAAGGACCTCGCGGGCGTCGAGCGCGTGGTCAGCGGGCGCCGCCCGCTGTAGGCGAAGGAGCTCGCTTGAAAAAGTGGACGCTGCTCGAGCAAGTCACGACACCCGACGGCAGCCACTTGTCCCTCGCGGAACACGACGGCACCTACGCGATCCGCGTCAACGGCCGCGAGCTGATGTCGAGCCGTCATTCGTACTCCGAGGAACAGCTCGGCGTGGTGGCGTGTGAGCCACTGCGAACCGTGAAGCGCGCGAGCGCGTTGATTGGCGGTCTCGGCTTGGGCTTCACGCTGCGCGCCGCGCTCGCGACGCTCGCGCGCGATGCTGGAGTGCTCGTTGCCGAGTTATTGCCCGAGGTCGTAGCGTGGAATCACAACCCGGCCTACGCGCTGGCATCTGCGGCCCTGGCCGATCCTCGAACGAGCGTCGTGATTGAAGACGTCGCCCGAGTGATCG
>Ga0164241_10002186_pt1 | contig 21793 bp, 8 predicted proteins | sample OricomyardsoilBY_FD_108780 | JGI IMG/M metagenome (GOLD analysis project Ga0164241, IMG submission 108780) | Backyard soil microbial communities from Emeryville, California, USA - Original compost - Back yard soil (BY) | ecosystem: Environmental > Terrestrial > Soil > Unclassified | place: USA... | reverse complement strand
GGCCCGCGCTTGACGAGCACGAACCGCAGCAGCGGCGGCGCGGCGAGGTCGAACCGGCGCGCCTTCTCCTCGGCGCACACCTCGGCGAGCGCGTCCTCGGGTGACGGGTGGGCGGACAGGTCCACCTCGCGCCACGGCAGCTCGGCGTGCGGCGGGACGAACGCGACGGGCTTCGCGAGACCGTCGACGTGGAACCCGGTGCGCAGACCGGCCTGGCGCGCCAGCGCGGCCCGCGCCGCGTCACGCAGCCGCCCGGCGTCCACGGCGCCGGCCAGGTCCACCGCGAGCTGCACGGTGTAGACGTCCGGCGCCTGGGTGTCGAAGCCCGCGTGGAAGAGCAGGCCCTCCTGCAGGGAGGACAAGGGCAGCAGGTCCGAGCCCGCGGGCACGGCGGCCAGCACGGTGTCCACTTCGGACTGAGTGAGGGAGGCGAGGGGGAAGTCGGCCGGGCTGTGGCCGCCCGCGCCGGCCGCCCCGGTGTGCGTGACCAATGCCCGCAGCGCGGCGAACCAGCCCGCCGCCAGCTCGCGCACGTCGTCCTCGCCGAACAGCTCGCCGGGCCACGCCCACGTCGCGTGCAACGTCGGCCCGTCCCGGCCGTCGCGGGTCAGCGCGGTGATCTCCAGCGCGTGCGGCACGGCCGTCTCGCCCGCCATGCCGCCGCCGAGCGTGGCCGCCTCGGGGGCGGGCGCGAAGTCGGTCGTGGCGTCCTGGTCGGCGAAGCGGCCGAGGTAGTTGAACCCGATCTGCGGGGTGGCGAGCCCGGCGAGCAGCGGGCTCGTCTGCAGGTTGAGGTGGCGCAGCAGGCCGTACCCGATGCCGTGGTCGGGCAGCGCGCGCAGCTGCTCCTTCACCAGCTTGAGCGCCGCGCCCACGGCTGGGCCCGCGGCGGCCGCGTCCTCGATGTCCACATCGGACACGTCGAGCCGGACCGGGTACATGCTGGTGAACCAGCCGACCGTGCGGGACAGGTCGCTGTCGGCGTCGTGGCGGCCGTGGCTCTCCAGGTGCAGCAGCGCCGTGTGGTCGGCGTGCCCGCGGGCCGCGCGCCACCGGGCCAGTGCGACCGCGAGGCCGGTGAGCAGCACGTCGTTGACCTCGCCGTGGAAGGCGGCGGGCACGCTGGTCAGCAGCGCGCCGGTGACCTCGGCGGGCAGGGCCAGCTCGACGGTCCGCACGGCGTCGACGGTGTCGCGGGTGGGGTCGAGCGGGCGCGGCGCGATCGGCTCGGCCGGACGCAGCACGTCGGCCCACAGCTCGATCTCGGCGACCTTGGCCGGGTCCTGCGCGGCCGCGCCGAGTCGCTGCGCCCACTCGCGCAGCGGGGTGCCGATCGGGGGCAGCTCGGGGGTGCGGCCGGCCGCGACCGCGTGCCAGGCAGCGGCGAGGTCGGGCAGCAGGATCCGCCAGGACACGCCGTCCACGGCCAGGTGGTGCACGGCCAGCAGCAGCCGTCCGGGCTGGTCACCGGCGTCGAACCACGTGGCGGCGACCATCGCGCCGCCGTCGGGGTCGAGCCGCTCGCCCGCGGTCGTGGCCTCGGCGGTGACCAGCTCGCGCAGGTCGGCGCCGCGTGCGTCCACAACGGACACGACGCGGGCGGCGTCGACGGCACCGCGCGGGTGGATGTCCAGGCCCCACACCGGACCGGTGCGGGTGAGCCGCATGCGCAGCGCGTCGTGCCGGTCGAGCAGGGCCGCGACGACCGCGGTCACGCCCGCCCGGTCCAGCCCGGCCGGGGTGCGCACGAGCATCGACTGGTGGAACGCCGACACCGGGCCGCCGTGCTCGCGCAGCCAGTGCACGATCGGCGTGAGCGGCACCGGGCCGACCCCCGCGTCGAGGTCCTCGGGCGCCACCTCGGCGGGGGGCTCGTCCGTCGCGAGGGCGGCCAGCGCGGCCGGGGTGCGCAGGCCGAAGATGTCCTTCGGCGTGATCACGAAGCCTGCCTTGCGGGCGCGGCTGACCAGCTGGATGGAGACGATGGAGTCGCCACCGAGGTCGAAGAAGCTGTCGTCCGGGCCGACGCTCTCGACGCCGAGCACCTCGGCGAACAGGCCGACCATGGCGCGCTCGGCATCGGTGGCCGGCTCGCGGCGGACCCCGGCCGGCGTCAGCTCCGGCGCGGGCAGGGCCTTGCGGTCGAGCTTGCTGCCGTTGGCGGTCAGCGGCAGCGCGTCGAGCGTGACGTAGGCGGCCGGGCGCATGTAGTCCGGCAGCGCGGTCGCGACGTGGGTGCGCAGCGCGTCGTGCGTCGCCGCGCCGACCACGTAGGCCACCAGCTGCTTCACGCCGGGCCGGTCCTCGCGGACGATTACCGCGACCTGCTCGACGCCTTCGCCGGCCAGCAGAACCGACTCGATCTCGCCCAGCTCGATGCGGAAGCCGCGGATCTTGACCTGGTCGTCGGCGCGGCCGTGGAAGTCCAGGCCGCCGTCGGCGTTCCACGACACCAGGTCGCCGGTGCGGTACATCCGGGTACCGGGCGTGCCGAACGGGTTGGCCACGAACCGTTCCGCGGTCAGCGCGGGCCGGCCGAGGTAGCCACGGGCCAGGCCGTCGCCTGCCAGGTACAGCTCACCGGGGCGGCCCGGCGGCACCGGGCGCAGCGCGGCGTCGAGCACGTAGACCTTCGTGTTCCACAACGGGGTGCCGATCGGCGGCGTGCCGCCGTCGGCCGCGAGCGGGCCGCTGGTCGTGGCGACCACGGTGGACTCGGTGGGGCCGTAGGCGTTGACCATGCGCCGCCCGGCCGCCCAGCGGGCGACCAGCTCGGCGGAGCTGGCGTCGCCGCCGACGATCAGCGAGCGGAACTCCGGCAGGTCCAGCGGCGGCAGGCTGGCGAGCGCGGCGGGCGGGATCAGCGCGTGCGTGATCCGTTGTCCCGCAAGCGTTTCCGCCAGGATCTCCCCGGCGAGCGGCAGCCGGTCGGGTACGACGAGCGCGGCGCCGGACCGGAACGCGAGGCACAGCTCGAGCACGAACGCGTCGAAGCTGGGGGAGGAGTACTGCAGCACCCGCGCGTCCGCGGAGCCGGCGAAGCGGTCCAGTTCGGACTCGGCGAACGCGGCGATGCCGCGGTGGGCCACCACGACGCCCTTCGGCACGCCGGTCGAGCCCGAGGTGTAGATGACGTAGGCGGGGTGGTCGTGGCGCAGGTCGATGCCGGTGAGGCTGGTGCCGTCCACGATGGACATCGAGTCGGCGGCGCCGTCGACGAGCAGCCGCGGGGCGCCGGTGTCCGGCACCTCGATGCCGGCCGCGGTGACGACCAGCGTGGGCTCGGCGTCGGTGAGGATGAACGCGATCCGGTCGGCCGGGTAGTCCGGGTCGACCGGCAGGTACGCGCCGCCTGCCTTAGTGATCGCGAGCGCGGTGACGACCAGCTCGGGCGAGCGCGGCAGCACCATGGCGACCACGCGCTCCGGGCCGACCCCGCGCCGCACGAGCGCGCGGGCGAGCTTGTTGGCCCGCTCGTTCACCTCGGCGTAGCTCAGCGTCTCGGCGCCGTGCACGAGCGCGGGCGCGTCCGGCGTGGCGGCCGCGGTGGCCTCGAACATCGCGGGGAAGGTGACCGGCGCGATGTCGGCCGCGGTGTCGTTCCACGCGGTGAGCACGCGGGCCCGCTCGTCGTCGGTCAGCAGATCCACAGTGGACACCCGGGCGTCCGGGGTGGCGACGATCGTGTGCAGGGCGGCGGTCAGCCGGTCGAGCAGCTCGCGGGCGGTGTCCTCGCCGACCAGGTCGGTCCGGTGGTCCAGCCGCAGGGTCAGCTTGTCGCCGGGCAGGACCACGAGCGTGAGCGGGTAGTGGGTGTTGTCGCGCCCGACGATGTCGGTCACGGTGAGCCCGGTGCCGGGCAGCTTGAGTGCCTCGGGGTCGAGCGGGTAGTTCTCGAACACGGTCAGCGTGTCGAACAGTTCGCCGACGCCGGCGAGATTCTGCAGGTCGGACAGCCGGGAGTACTGGTGCTCGACGGTCTCCGCCTGCTGGCGGCCGAGCGCGGCGAGCGTGCCGGCGATCGTCGCGGCGGGGTCGAGCCGCAACCGGACCGGGACGGTGTTGATGAACAGCCCGACCATGGTCTCCACGCCGGTGAGGTCGGCCGGGCGGCCGGACACCGTCGAACCGAACACCACGTCGTCGCGGCCGGTGTGGTGGCCGAGCACGAGGCCCCACGCCGCCTGGACCACTGTGGACAGCGTGATCCCGTGCGCACGTGCGGTCTCGCCGAGCCGGGCGGCCAGGTCCGCGTCGCAGCGCACCGACAGCGTGTGCGGGCGGACCGGGGTGCGGGCGGGATCGGCGGGTGCCACCAGGGTGGGATCGGCCAGCCCGGTGAGCACCCGCCGCCAGGCCGCCTCGCCGGCCGATCTGTCCTGTTGGGACAGCCAGGCGAGGTAGTCCCGGTAGGGGGTTACCGGTGGCAGCTTCGTGGGGTCGGCGCCGTGCCGGTAGAGGGTGAACAGCTCCTGCACGAGGACCGGCAGCGACCAGCCGTCGAGCACGATGTGGTGGTTGGACACGACGAGCCGGTGCCGCCCTTGGCCCAGGCGCACCACGGAGAACCGCAGCAGCGGCGGGCGCGCGAGGTCGAACCGGGTGGTCCGGTCGGCCTCGGCGACGCGTGCGGCGGCGGCCTCCGGGTCGACCTCGGCCATCGCGTCGACGAAGCGCACCGGAGTGGGCACGGCGGTCGCGATGACCTGGACCGTCCGGCCGTCCTTGGTCTGCCGGAACGCCGCGCGCAGGTTCGCGTGCCGGTCCAGCAGCGCGGCGATCGACCGGGTGAGCAGGTCGACGTCCAGGTCACCGGTGAGGTCGAAGGAGAACTGCACCGTGTAGACGTCGGAGTTCTCCTGATCGAACATGCTGTGGAAAAGCAGGCCTTCCTGCAGCGGCGACAGCGGCAGCACGTCGGCCACCCTCGACTGTGTCTGACGTTCGCTCCGCAGGCTCCGCGATTCCGGCTTGCTCACTGGGTTGTTCACCGGGACATCTCCCACTCTGTGTCGAACTCGGAGGTCAGCTCCTCCTCGAAGGACTCGATGTCCTCCTGGCTGAGCGCGACAAGGTTCAGGTCGGACGGGGTGAAGCCGCCCACGTCGGGGTGGCGGGCGTGCTCGGCCAGCACGGCGAGCGCGTCACGCCAGCGCTGCGCGAGCGCGGTGACCCGCTCCTCGGTCAGCACGCCCGACGGGTACAGCCAGGTGGCGGACAGCCGGGGCCCGTCCGGGCCGTCCTGGGTGACGGCGGTGATCTCCAGGCTGTGCGGCAGCCGCATGCCGCCGCTCGCGCCGCCGCCGATCCCGGCGCCTTCCTCGGCAGGCGCCCAGTCGGCCGGCTCCGCGGGCGCGGCGAGGCGGCCCAGGTAGTTGAAGCCGATCTGCGGGCGCGGATGCACGGCCAGCACGGCGGCGGTCGCCGGGTTGAGGTGGCGCAGCAGGCCGTAGCCGAGCCCGGCGTCCGGCAGCGTGCGCAGCCGTTCCTTGACGCCCTTGAGCGCGGTGCCCACGCCGGGACCGCCGGTCCACGTGTCGGGCCCGGCCGGGTCGAGCCGCACCGGGTAGCTCGTGGTGAACCAGCCGACCGTGCGCGACAGGTCGGTGCCGGGCAGGTCGGCGCGGCCGTGGCCCTCGACGTCCACCGCGATCGCGGCGTCATCGGTGACGGCCATCGCGAGCGCGGTGAGCAGCACGTCCTGCACGCTCCCGTTGTAGGCCGATGGGAGGTCGGCCAGCAGCAGCTCGGTGTCCTGAGTGGACAGCTCGACGGACACGGTCGCGGCGGTGGCCGCGGTGTCCCGTACTGGGTCGAGCGGCCGGTCGCCCAACGGTGCTTCCGGGTGCGCGACCTGCTCGCTCCACAGCGCCAGCTCGCTCGCCCGCTCGCCCGCCTGCTCGGTGAGCAGCGCGCCCCACGAGCGGTACGACGTGCCGACCGGCGCCAGGTCCTCGCCCCGTGCCGCGGTGGCGACGTCCTCGACGAGGATCCGCCAGGACACCCCGTCGACGACCAGGTGGTGCAGCACGATCAGCAGCCGCCCCGGCCGGTCGGGACCGGCGTCGAGCCAGACGAACCGGGCCATCGCCCCGGCCTCCGGGTCCAGCTCCGCGCGGGCCGACTCCGCATGCTCGGTGACGACCGCGCCGAGCTGCTCGTGGTCCACAGTGGACACGTCGACCTGGGCCAGCACGTCGGCCACGGCCACGCTGCCGGGCTCGCGAGCCGTGACACGCCAGCCGTGCTCGTCGCGATCGACCCGCATGCGCAGGGCGTCGTGGTGATCGAGCAGCGCCGCCACGATCGCGGCGAGCCGGTCGGCGCACAGGCGGGCGGGCGTGGTCAGCACCATCGACTGGCAGAACCCGGAGACCTCGCCGCCGTCGTCGAGCAGCCAGTGCGCGATCGGGGCAGGCACCAGCTCGCCGACCCCGGCGCCCGCTTCCTCGGCGATCGGCAGGGCATCGATGTCGAGGATCTGGGCGACGGCCGCGAGTTCGGCGACCGTGCGGCGCTCGAAGACCTCGCGCGGGGTGATCCGCAGACCGGCCTGCTTGGCCCGGCTCACCAGCTGGATGGACATGATCGAGTCGCCGCCCAGGGCGAAGAAGCTGTCCTCCGCGCCGACCTCGGACAGGCCGAGGACCTCGGCGAACAGCCCCGCGAGCAGCTGCTCGGCCGGGGTCCGCGCGGACCGGCCACCGACGCTGCCGAAGTCCGGTGCGGGCAGGGCCTTGCGGTCCAGCTTGCCGTTCGGCGTCAGTGGCAGCACGTCCATGGCCACGAACGCCGACGGCACCATGTGCTCGGGCAGCGTCGCGGCGGCGAAGTCCCGCAAGACGTCGACATCGCCGGTGCTCACCACGTAGGCGACCAGCCGCTTGGCACCGGGTGTGTCCTCGCGGGCCACCACGGCCATCGCTTGCACGTCGGCGTGGTCGGCCAGCACGGACTCGATCTCGCCCAGCTCGATGCGCTGGCCGCGGATCTTGACCTGGTCGTCGGCGCGGCCGAGGTACTCCAGCGCCCCGTCGGTGCGCCAGCGCGCGATGTCGCCGGTGCGGTACATGCGCTCGCCGGGCCCGCCGTAGGGGTCGGCGACGAACCGCTGCGCGCTCAGCTCCGGGCGGTTGAGGTAGCCCAGCGCGAGCTGGTCGCCCGCGATGTACAGCTCGCCCGCCACGCCGACCGGGGCCGGCCGCAGCCCGCCGTCCAGGACGTACATCCCGGTGTTCCACACCGGCCGTCCGATGGGGACGGTCGGCTGCCCGGGCTGGCACGGCCAGTAGGTCACGTCGACCGACGCCTCCGTCGGCCCGTACAGGTTGTGCAGCTCGCAGCCCAGCGCGGCCAGCGCCCGGTCGGCCAGCTCGGCGGGCAGCGCCTCGCCGGAGCAGACCACCCGGCGCAGGCAGGTCAGGTGTGCGTCGCCGGGCAGTGCGGCGAGGAACGCGTGCAGCATCGACGGCACGAAGTGCAGCGTCGTGATCCGCGCCCGCTCGATCAGCTCGGCCAGGTACGCGGGATCCTTGTGGCCCTCCGGCTTCGCGATCACGAGGGTCGCGCCGACCTGCAGCGGCCAGAAGAACTCCCACACCGAGACGTCGAACCCGGACGGGGTCTTCTGCAGCACCCGGTCGGTCTCGTCGAGCCGGTAGGTGTGCTGCATCCAGCGCAGCCGGTTGACGATTCCCTTGTGTGGCACCACGACGCCCTTGGGCCGGCCGGTGGAGCCGGAGGTGTAGATGACGTAGGCCGGGTGGTCCGGGGTGAGAGGCTCGGCCCGGTCCGCGTCGGTCACGGGGGCGGGGGAGTAGGCGGCGAAGGACTCGGTGTCGACCACCAGCCGCGGCGTGCCGGTCTCGGGCAGCGTCGCGCCGGTCTCCTCCGTGGTGATCAGCAGCGCGGGCGCGGCGTCGGCGAGCATGAACTCGATGCGGTCGGCCGGGTAGTCCGGGTCGATCGGCAGGTAGGCCGCGCCTGCCTTGTGCACCGCGTACATCGCGACGAGCAACTCGAGGGAGCGGGGCACGGCGAGCGCGACCACGCCGCCGGGCGCCGCGCCGTGCTCGATCAGCCGGCGCGCCATCCGGTTCGCGGCCGCGTCCAGCTCGGCGTAGGTCAGCACGTGGTCGGCGAACACGAGGGCCGCGTTGTCCGGCGTGCGCGTGGCCTGCTCGGCGAACATCGCCGGCAGGGTCGTGGCCGCGACCGGGTATGCGGTGTCGTTGAACCCGCGCAGCACCTGGTGGCGCTCGGCCGCGGACAGCACGTCGATCGAGCCGACCGGCACCTGCGGGTCCGCGGCGAACGCGGCGAGCACGCGGCGCAGCCGGTGCAGGATCAGCTCGGCCGCGGCACGGTCGAACACGTCCTGCTGGTGGTCGAGCCGCAGCTCGATCCGCTCGCCACCGGTGATCACCAGGGTCAGCGGGTAGTGCGTGGCGTCGGTGGCGCCCACGCCGGTGATGTCGAGGCCGTCGCCGGCGCGCAGCGCCGACGGGTCGAGCGGGTAGTTCTCGAACACGGTCAGCGTGTCGAACAGCTCGGCCATCCCGGCCGCGCGCTGGATGTCGGCGAGCCCGAGATGCTGGTGGCCCATCAGCCCGGCCTGCCGCGCCTGCAAGCGGCCGAGCAGGCGCACGGCCGGCTCGTCGTGGCCCGCGGACACCCGGACCGGGACGGTGTTGATGAACAGCCCGACCATGGTCTCCACGCCGGGCAGCTCCGCGGGCCGGCCGGAGACCGTCGCGCCGAAGCAGACGTCGGTGCGGCCGGTGAGCTTGCCCAGCAGCACACCCCACGCGCCCTGCACGACGGTGTTCAGCGTCAGCCCGGCCGTGCGGGCCAGCTCGCTCAGCGCGGCGGACTCGGCCGCGGACAGCGCTTCGGTGACCCGGCCCGGCGGCTCGGCGTGCGGGGCGTGCCCGGACGGTGCGAGCAGCGTCGGCTCCTCGACCCCGGCCAGTTCCTCGCGCCAGGCCCGCGCCGCCTCGGCGTCGTCGCGCCCGGCGAGCCAGCGCAGGTGGTCGCCGTAGCGCGGTGGTGCCGGCAATGTGGCCTCACCCGTGTAGAGCGCGAACAGCTCCTGCGCGAGCACGGGCATGGACCAGCCGTCGAGCAGGATGTGGTGGTTGGTCACGGCGAGCACAGACCTATCGCCTGCGAGCCGGTACAGCGCGAGGCGCAGCAGCGGCGGGGCGGCCAGGTCGAACCGCGTCGCCCGGTCCTGCTCGAGCAGCCGGGCCAGCTCGGCGTCGGCATCCTCCACAGTGGACAGGCCGTGTTCGGTGAGCGTGACCTGCGGGCCGCCGGTCACCGGCAGCACCTGGACGCCCTGCTGCGGGAACGCGGCGAGCAGGTTGGGGTGGCGGCGGGTCAGCTCGTTCAGCGCGCCCCGCAGCCGGTCCGCGTCGACCTCGCCGGCCAGGTCGAACGTGAACTGCACGGTGTAGACGTCGGCGCCGTCGTCGTCCAGCAGCGTGTGGAAGCGCAGGCCGCGCTGCAACGGGGTCAGCGGCAGGACCTCGATGCGCGGGCCGTACTCCTGCGCCAGCGCGGTCACGGTGGCCTGGTCGAGGTCGACCAGCGGGAAGTCCGCCGGGATGTGGCCGGCGTCGGCGTGCACGGCCAGCTCGGCGAGCGCGGCGAGCCAGCCGTCGATCAGCTCGGTCAGGTCCTGCTCGCTCAGCAGGCCACCTGCCGCGGTGATCGTGGCGGCCACCTGCCCGCGGGAGGTGGCGTGGGCGTTGAGCTCCAGCGCGTGAGCCAGCCGGGTCTCCGGGTCCATGCCGGGCACCGGCAGCTCCTCGCGGAACGCCCAGTCACCCGTGCCGGTCTCGATGCGGCCGAGATAGTTGAAGCCGATCTGCGGCGCGGGCCCGGCGAGCCCCGCGCCCCGCTCGTCGAGGTGGCGCAGCACGCCGAACCCGGCGCCGTGGTCGGGCGGCGCGGCCAGTGCCTGGCGGACCCGCCGCAGCGCGTCGGCCGGGGCCGGGTCGCCGGCCAGGTCGATGCCGACGGGGAAGATGCTGGTGAACCAGCCGACGGTGCGGGAAAGGTCCGCGCCCGCCACGAGCTCCTCGCGGCCGTGGCCCTCGACGTCCACCAGCACCGCGCCCGCGGCGGTGCCCCGCCGCTCCCGCCACCGCTCGACGGCCAGCGCCAGCGCGGCGAGCAGCACTTCCTGCGGGCCGGCGTCGAGCACCGCGACGGACAGGTCGTCCGGCAACGTCAGGGAGCGGGTCCGCGCCGTGCCGGCGGTGTCGGCCACCGGGTCGAAGGCGCGGTGGCCGAGGTCCGGGTCGGGGGTGGCGCGCTCGGCCACCCACCGAGCCAGCTCGTCCGTACGATCCACAGTGGACAGCTCGGTTGCCCAGCGGCGCAACGTGGTCCCGACCGGCATCAGGTCCTCGCCCGCCCAGGCGCGGGCCAGGTCGTCGGCCAGGATCCGCCAGGAGACGCCGTCCACCAGCAGGTGGTGCGCGACGATCAGCAGCCGTCCGGCCCGACCGGGCCCGGCGTCGAACCACACCGCGCGGGCCAGCACGCCCGCCTCGGGGAACAGCTCCGGCCAGGTGGCCGCTGCCTCGTCGTCTACCACCGTCGCGACGGCGTCCTCGGGCACACCGGTGATGTCGACGCGGCGCAGCAACTCGGCCGCGGACACGCTGCCCGGCGCGGTGACCGAAAGCCCCCACTCCATGCGCTCGGCGTCCTCGGTGACCCGCAGGCGCAGTGCGTCATGGTGGTCGACGAGCGCCTGCAGCGCCGCGGCGACCCGCTCCTGGTCCGCCCCCGCGGGCGCGGTGAGCACCACCGCCTGGTGCACGCTGTCGATCGGGCCGCCGCGCTCGCGCAGCCAGTGCACGATCGGGGTCAGCGGCAGGTCGCCCACACCGTCGTCAGCGGTGAGGTCGCGCTCCGGCGCGGTCTGCCCGGCGAGCGGGGCGAGGCGCGCGGGGGTCTTGGCGTCGAACACGTCGCGCGGGGTCAGCACCAGCCCGGCCCGCCGGGCCCGGCTCACCAGCTGGATCGCGATGATGCTGTCGCCGCCCAGGTCGAAGAAGCTGTCCTCGGCGCCGATCCCGCTCACCCCGAGCACCGACTCGTACAGCCCGCACAGGACCTGCTCGCGCTCGGTCTCCGCCGCGCGGCCCGTGCCGCTCGCGACGTACTCCGGCGACGGCAGGGCCGCGCGGTCCAGCTTTCCGTTGGGGTTGAGCGGCAACCGGTCCAGCACCACGAACGCGGCGGGCACCATGTACTCGGGCAGCGCCGCGGCCACGTGGTCCCGCAGCACCGCGGTGTCCACTTCGGACTGATCAGCGGGCACGACGTAGGCGGCCAGCTGCCGCACACCCGGCTGGTCCTCGCGGGCCACGACGGCGACGTGCGACAGCTCCGGACGGCGGGCCAGCACGGTCTCGATCTCGCCGAGCTCGATGCGGAAGCCGCGGATCTTGACCTGGTCGTCGGCCCGGCCCAGGTACTCGATGTCGCCGTCGGCGGTCCAGCGCACCACGTCGCCGGTGCGGTACATCCGCCCGCCCGCCGAAGACCCGCTTGCGGGGTCGAGCGTCGGCGCTGTGCCGTACGGGTCGGCGACGAAGCGTTCCGCGGTCAGCCCTGGCCGGTTGAGGTAGCCGCGGGCCAGGCCGGTGCCGGCCAGGTACAGCTCACCGATCGCGCCGGGTGGCACCGGCTGCAGCGCGGCGTCGAGTACGTAGGTGCGGGTGTTCGCCAGCGGCGCGCCGATCGGCGGGGCCGCGTCGACCGGGCCGTCGGCGTACCAGGCCGTGGCGTAGACGGTCGCCTCGGTCGGGCCGTAGATGTTCGAGAGCCGCCCGCCCGGGATGGCGTCCTGGATCTGCCGGGACACCGGCAGCGAGAGGCCTTCGCCGGCCAGGACCACGTCGCCGGCGTCGACCTGGGCCTGGCCGTGGGCGAGCAGCTGCGCGAGTGCGGAGGGGACGGCGCTGATCAGGCTGCCCGACCAGCCGTCCGGCCGCTCGGCCAGCGCGAGCAGGTCGCGGACCAGCTCGATGCTGCCGCCGCAGCACAGTGGTGCGAACATCTCGAAGACCGAGACGTCGAAGTTGAGCGAGGTCGCGGCGAGCACGCGGGACAGGCGCGCCGGCCCGAAGTCGGCCACCGCCCAGTGCACGAGGTCGGCCACCGCGGCGTGCGTGATCACCACGCCCTTGGGCCGCCCGGTGGAGCCGGAGGTGTAGATGACGTACGCGGCGTGCGCGCGGGTCAGCGGGGCGAGCCGCTCGGTGGTGGCGAGCGGGCCCGCCGGGCCGGGAGCAGGCGTGGTGTCCAGGTCCAGCCACGGGATTCCGGTCTCCGGCAGCACGCCGGAGACGGCGGCGCTGGTCAGGCCGAGCACCGGGGCGGCGTCGTCGAGCATCAGGCCGATGCGGTCGGCCGGGTAGCCGGGGTCGACCGGCAGGTAGGCGCCGCCCGCCTTGAGCACCGCGAGCAGCGCCACCATCAGCTGCTCGGTGCGCGGCAGGCAGACCGCGACGAACCGCTCCGGCCCGACGCCGTGCGCGACGAGTACCCGAGCGAGCCGCTCGGCGCGGGCGTGCAGCTCGCCGTAGGTCAGCGACGCGGCACCGGCGCGCACGGCCACCGCGCCGGGGGTGGCGGCGGCCTGCGCCTCGAGCAGCGCGACCAGCGTGAGCTCCGGGGTCTCACACGCGGTGTCGGTCCAGCCGTCGACCAGCTCCCGCTCGGCGCCGGTGGCCATCGACAGGCGCGACAGCGGGGTCGACGGGTCGCATGTGGACAGTGCGCGGACCAGAGCGGCGAACCGGGTCGCGAGCGCGTCGTGCGCCGCGTCGTCGTACAGGTCGGGGTTCGCGTCGAGCACGAGGTCGACACCGCCGTCGGCACAGCGCGCGTCGACCACGAGCGACAGGTCGTCCACCGGGCCGCCAGCGAGGTTGGTCACCGTGCCGGTCGCGCCCGCGAAGTCCAGCGTGTACCCGGCGAGCACCATGTTCACGTGCGGGCCGATCAGCCGGGCCTCGTCGGTGATCAGGCCGCGGTCGCGGCGCATGTCCTCGTACCGGTAGCGCTGGTGGCGCACCGCGTCGCGCAGCTGCCGCCCGGTGTGGGTCAGCAGGTCGCCGACCGTCGCCGCGGCTGGCAGCCGCAGCCGCAGCGGCACGATGTTGGACGCCATGCCGGGCACGTTCCGCGCCTGCTTGCCGGGCCGGGCGGCCACCGGCATGCCGAGCACGATGTCGTCGGTGCCGGTGAGCCGGGCGAGGTAGGTGCCCAGCGCGGCGACGGGGATCGCGGGCCAGCTGATCTCGGCTTCCCTTGCCAGCGCCCGGATCCCGGCGAGCTCGTCGGGGCCGAGGTGGATGGTGCGCCGGGCCAGGGTCGCCGGCATGCCCGGCCGGCCGGAGCCGAGGGTGACCGGGCTCGGCGCGCCGGCCAGCTCGTCGGCCCAGTACGCGCGGTCGGCCTCGATGTCGGTGCCCGAACGGTAGGTGTCCTCCGCGTCCAGCAGGTCGGTGAGCGGCGCGAAGGTCGGCGTGGCGTCAGCGCCGGTGACCAGCGCGGTGTAGACCGCGGCCACCCGCTGCTCGATCAGCGACATGCCCAGCCCGTCGAGCACGGCGTGGTGGTAGCGCTGGAACCAGACGACCTCGTCGGCGCCGACACGCAGCAGCGCGAACGCGAACGGCACACCGCCCGCCACGTCGATCGGCTGAGCCTGTGCGCGGCGCATCCACTCGAGCGCGGCCGCCCGGGGGTCGGTCTCGGCGCTGAGGTCCACGACGGACAGCCGCCAGTCCACTTCGGCCGCGACGGCCTGCGTGGCGTGGCCGTCGGCCTCGACGACGGTCGCCCGCAAGGCCTCCGCCTCGGCCACGACCTGGCGCAGTGCTCGTTCGAACGCCTGCGGGTCAACGACTCCGGAGATCTCGACGTACTCCGCGATCGTGTAGATCGGGTTCGCCGGATCGAGTCGCTGGGCGTACCACACCCCGGCCTGTGCATGGGTCAGAGGCAGCGTGTTGGGCAGCATCGTCTTTTCACCTTCTTGGCCGGGTTGTGCCGACGCCGTGAGTCTGTTGACCTGCGACGGCAGGCGGCAACCGGCTTGCAGTTAGCTGCACGGGCGGGCGATTGCCTTGCACGTCAACGAGATTTGTCGTCGCAGCTTGCTGCAACGCCGTGGCCACCCCCGTGTCGCGCTGGTTGAGTCAGCGCCGAAACCACTGCAGACAACTAACTTTCGAGGTGGCGCACGTGGACATCGCTATCCACGCGGAGGGACTCCGCAAACGTTATGGCGAGCACGAGGCGCTGCGCGGCGTCAGCCTCACCGTGCCGCGCGGCAAGGTGCTCGGCGTGCTCGGCCCCAACGGGGCGGGCAAGACGACGACCGTCCGCATCCTGGCCACGCTGCTGGCCGCCGACGCGGGCAGTGCCTGGGTGGCCGGGTACGACGTCGCCGAGCAGCCGCGGGAGGTTCGCAAGCGGATCGGCCTCACCGGCCAGTACGCCGCGGTGGACGAGCGCCTGACCGGCCGGGAGAACCTGCGGCTGATCGGCGTCCTGCACCACCTGGGCCGGCGCACCGCGCGTTCCGTCGCCGACGACCTGCTCGACCGCTTCGACCTGGTCGGCGCCGCGGACCGCCCCGTGAAGGGCTACTCCGGCGGCATGCGCAGGCGCCTCGACCTGGCCGCGAGCCTGGTCGCCCGCCCGCACGTGCTGTTCCTCGACGAGCCGACCACCGGCCTGGACCCGTCGAGCCGCAACATGCTCTGGCAGACCGTCCGCGACCTCGTCGGCCACGGCGTCACGGTGCTGCTCACCACGCAGTACCTGGAGGAGGCCGACCACCTCGCCGACCGGATCGTCGTCATCGACACCGGCCAGGTGATCGCCGAGGGCACCGCGGACGAGCTCAAGCGCAAGGTCGGCGGCGAGCGCCTCGAGGTCCGGCTCACCACGCCGGCCGACGCCGTGGCCGCGGCCCGCACGCTGGGCTGGTTCGGCACCGACGCCGTCGGCGTCTCCCCGGACGGCCTCACCGTCACCGTCCCGCTGCGCCCGGGCATCGGCGCCGTCGCCGAGGCGGCGTCGGCGCTGGCCTCGATGCGTGTCGCGGTCGACGACTTCGGCGTGCGCCGCCCGTCCCTGGACGACGTCTTCCTGTCCCTCACGGGAAACAAGCCCGGCCAACCACAGCAGGGGAGCGCGGCGTGAGTACCCCGATGACCTACGCCTTGAGTGACACCGCGGCCTTGTTCGGCCGTCATCTGCGCCACTTGGTGCGGATGCCGGAGAAGCTGCTGTCGGTCACCCTGATGCCGGTCGCCTACGTCGCCCTGTTCGGCGTCCTGTTCGGCAGCGCGATGCACGTGCCCGGCGGCGACTACCAGGACTACCTGATGGCCGGGATCCTGGCGCAGACCATGCTCACCAACGTCTCCAGCACCGCGCTCGGCGTCGCGACCGACCTGGGCAACGGGCTGGTCGACCGGTTCCGCTCGCTGCCCATGTCACACACCGCGGTGCTGCTCGCCCGCACCGGCTCCAACATGGTGCTCGCCACGCTGTCCATTGTGGTCATGTCCGTGGTGGGTTACCTGATCGGCTGGCGGCTGCACAACGGCGCGGGCCCGGCACTGGCCGGCTTCGGTTTGCTGCTGCTGCTCGGCTTCGCGATGTCCTGGCTCGGCGCGCTGCTGGGCCTGGTGCTGCGTGACGTCGAGGCGATCAACTCGGTCGCCTTCCTCATCGTGCTGCCGCTGACGTTCCTGTCCAACGCGTTCATCCCGCTCGACGGGCTGCCCGGCTGGCTGCGCGCGGTGTGCGACTGGAGCCCGCTCTCCGCGGTGGTCACCGCCTGCCGCCAGCTGTTCGGCAACGTCACCGGCACGCTCGGCGACTCGTTCCCCAGCCGGCATCCGCTCGCGATGTCCCTGGTGCTGACCGGCGCGCTGCTGCTGATCGTCGCCCCGCTCGCGGTCCGCGCCTACCGGCACGCAGTCAACCGCTGACCCCGAGGACATCCCGGATGCCCATCCTCACCACCGCCCACATCGCCCGGCCGGCGACCGCGAGCTCACCGCTGTCCGGCTTCCTCACCGCAGGCGCCGAGCTGCTCGCGCAGGAGGACCCGCAGTTGCACAGCGCGGTGTGCGCCGAGCACGCGGGCCACGAGGGCACGCTCTCGCTGCTGGCCGACACCGGTCTTGTCGACCCCTCGGTGCTGGCCTGCATGGCGAGCGTGACCCGCCCACCCGGCGAGCTCGCCACCGACCTCGCCACCGGGCGGGCCGCCATCGAACAGCTCGCGGTCCTGCGGGCCCGCGAGGCGTTCGGCGCCGGCTACGCCAACGTCCTGCCGCACTCGGCAGGCGCCGCGCTCACCGGCGTGCTCGACGCGGTCGCCGCGCCGGGTGCGCCGGTGCTCGACCTGCGCGGCGAGGCCGAGCGTGTCGTGGCCCAGGACGACCTCGCCGAGGTGGCCGCGCTCGCCGAGCGCACCCGCCCTGCGGTGCTCGTCGCAGGCGGCCGGTTCGCGCCCGCCGGCATCGACTACGCCGGCCTGCGCGAGCTCGCCGACGCGGTGGGCGCGGTGCTCGTCGCCGACCTCTCCACGGCCGCCGGGCAGGTCGTCGCGGGCACGGTCGTGCACGCCGGGGCCAACCCGATCCGGCACGCGCACGTCACCGTGACCTGCACGCACGCCCAGCTCTTCGGCCCACCTGGCGCGGTGGTGCTCACCGCGGAGCGGGACGCGACGGCCGACGCCGTCGCGGGCGTGCTGACCTGGTCGTGGCCGGGCGCCACCACGCTGCCCGCCGTCGCGGGCAAGGCCAGGGCGCTGCACCTGGCCACGTCCGACACGTTCCGCGACACGGTCCGGCGGATGGCCGCTGGCGCCGCGCAGCTCGCCGACGAGCTGGCCGGCGTCGGCCATCAGGTGCGCCGCGAACAAGCGGGCGCCCACGTCGTCGAGCTGGAGCTGTCGCCACGGTTCACCGGGGCCGCGAGCGCCGTCGCCGCGCTCGGCGAGGTGAACATGACCGTCGGCGTCGCGCCGGGCGACGGCGGCGCACCCGCGCTGCGGCTGGGCACCGCGACGCTCGCCCAGCGGCAGTTCGGGCCGAGCGAGGTCCGCCAGATCGCGGAGCTTCTCGACTCGGTACTCGGCGCGACCCGGCCCGACGGCGCGGTCGACGAGTTCGTCCGCCTCTCCGCGCACGACTCGCTGCGCAGGCTGCTCTCGCAGTTCCCGCTGCCGTGCTACGTGCCCGTGACCCAGTGGGAGGACCACAGATGACCACCAAAGTGCTGTTATCGAGGCTCGACCGGATCCGCCGGTCGATGCCGGAGACGCCGGTGGTGCAGCTCGAGCACGACGTGCTGGACCTCTACGCGAAGCTGGAGTTCGCCAACCCCAACGGCAGCTCGAAGGACCGCTCCGCGTACTGGATGCTCAAGCAGGCCGTGGAACGCGGCGACATCACCGAGCGGACCACCGTGGTCGAGTCGTCGTCGGGCAACCTCGCCGTGTCGATGGCCTCCCTGTGCCGCACGCTCGGCGTCCCGTTCGTCCCCGTCATCGACCCGAACTGCAACGCGGTCACCGAGGCCTACCTGCGCACCGCGTGCGACCGGGTGGAGAAGGTGACCGAGCGGGACCCGACCGGCGGGTTCCTGGCCACGCGCCTGGCGCACATCGAGACGCTGCGCAAGGAACTGGAATCGGCGTACTGGCCCAACCAGTACGGCAACACCGACGCGATCCTCGGTCACTACCGGCTCACCGGCGGCGAGATCGTCCGGGCGTTCCGCAAGCTCGACTACGTCTTCATCGGCACCAGCACCGGCGGCACGATCGGCGGGCTGTCGCTGCGGCTCAAGGAGGCCTATCCCGGCGTCCGGGTGATCGCCGTGGACGCCGAGGGCTCCGCGATCTTCGGCGGCGCGCCCAGGACGCGCCGCATCCCGGGCCTCGGCTCCAGCATCACGCCGCCCCTGTTCGACCACGCGCTGATCGACGACGTGGTGACCGTGCCCGAGCGCGACACCGTCGACGGCTGCCAGGCCCTGCTGCTCCGGCACGGGATCTACGCAGGCGGCTCGTCGGGCACCGTCTACACCGCGATCAACAGCTACTTTGCCGGCTACCGCGGGCCGACCCCGGCCGTGGCGTTCCTGTGCGCCGACCGGGGCACCGCCTACGCCGACACCATCTACGACCCGGCCTGGGTGGCCCGGCTGTCCGAAGAGGAGCCAGTCGCCGCCTCCGGTGCCTCCGTCGCCGAGCTCGACGTCGTGCACGCGTAACCACTTCGAGGAAGGACCAGAATGTCTGAACTGTCGCCGCCGCCCGGGCTGCGGGTGATCGGCTCCGCGGAGGTCGCCAAGCAGGTCGACGCGGACCGCGAGGGCTGCCTCGCCGCGGTCCGGGACGCCTACCTGGCGCACGCGGCGGGCGTGACCGTCAACCCGCACTCGAGCTTCCTGCGCTTCCCGGACCGGCCGCGGGACCGGATCATCGCGCTGCCCGCCTTCCTCGGCTCCACCGGCGAGGCCACGCCGCGCTCGGGGATCAAGTGGATCGCCAGCTACCCGGGCAACACCGAGCACGGCTTCCCCCGCGCGTCGGCGCTGCTGGTGCTCAACGACTACGACACCGGCTACCCGTACGCCGTGCTGGAGTCCTCGATCATCTCGGCGACCCGGACCGCCGGGTCCGCGGTGCTCGGCGCCGAGACCCTGCTCGGCGGCCGGAACGCCGGGTCGGTCGGCTTCATCGGCACCGGCCTCATCGCCGACCACGTCCGGCTGTTCCTCCGCGACCTCGGCTGGTCGATCGGCGAGTTCCGGCTCTTCGACACGAACCCGGCGAACGCGGCACGCTTCGGCGAGAAGCTCGCCACCGACGGGCCCGCCGGCCGGGTCACCGTGGTCGACGACGTAGCGGGCGCGTTCTCCGCCGACCTCGTCGTGCTGGCGACCGTCGCGGGCGAGCCCCACGTCCACGACCCCGCACTGCTCGCGCACAACCCGGTCGTGCTGCACCTGTCGCTGCGCGACCTCGCGCCCGAGCTGATCCTCGCCGCGACCAACGTGACCGACGACGTAGACCACGCGGTGCGCGAGCGCACCTCGCTGCACCTGGCCGAGCAGCAGGTGGGCGACCGCTCGTTCGTGCACGGCACGATCGCCGACGTGCTGCGGGGCGAGCTCGTGCCCCCGGCGGACCGCGCCACGATCTTCGCCCCCTTCGGACTCGGTGTCCTCGACCTCGCCGTCGGCGGCTGGGTACACGACCGGGTGCGCGACGCGGGCGGCGGCCAGGTGGTACCGAACTTCTTCGACGAGATCACGAGGTGAGCACCATGTCCGTCCGGCACAAGGTCGTCGTCAACGACGAGGAGCAGTACTCGACATGGCCGGCCAGCCGGCCGCTGCCCGCGGGCTGGCACGAGACCGGCCAGACCGGCAGCGAGCAGGAGTGCCTGGAACACATCGAGCAAGTGTGGCGTGACGTTCTGCCGCGCAGCGGCCGCGTTGCGTGATTTCTTGACGGCGATCTTCGCTTTCCGTCCACTCAGGTACACGGCCGGTGCTAGCTTGCCTTCATCGTGAGTCAGCGATCACGACTCACGTGTCGGTGCTACAGGGGTAGGTGTATGCGACGCGATGGCGCCTGCAATGTGGACGCGGACGACGTCATCGAGGGACCGAGGGAGACCGGGGAAGTAGTCGACTCCGTGCTGGAGCCGGAACTCGTGGAGGTCTACCAGGCACTCCTCGAGGAGCCGGCCACCGCGCAGGAGTGTGGCCAGCTCATCGGCCAGCCGGCCCGCCGGGTCGAGCAGCGGCTCGGCCGGCTGGCCGAGCTGCGCCTCGTGCGCCGGACACTCGCCGACGAGAACCGGTGGGAGGCGCTCGCGCCCGAGTCGGCGATCGCCGAGCTGGTCGCACCCCTGCAGGCCCGCGCGCACCAGCTCAACAAACGCGGTGAGCGGGTGCGCGCGACCCTCGGCAGGCTCAGCCCGCTCTACCGGGCCGCGTATCGCAAGCAGTTCGCCCAGTCCAGCACCGAGGTGATCCGCAGCAGCGACGAGGTGCGCAGGCGGCTGCGCGACCTGGCGCAGCAGGCCAGCGACACGGTGGTCGCCGTGCACCCGACGATGGCGCCGATCGACGCGCTGCGGGCCGGGCTGGAGCTGGACAAGATGCTGCTCGAGCGCGGGGTCACCTACCAGCTGGTGTGGCCGCACTCGGCGCGCCGCCAGGCCGAGTCCGTCGACTACATGCGACTGATCATGGAGATGGGCGGGCAGGTGCGGACCGCGCCCATGCTGCCGTCGCGGATGATCGTTCTCGATCGGACGGTCGCGCTGATCCCGCTGCCCGCCGAGCAGGGCACCGGCGCGGCGATCGTGCGCGACCCGGTCGTGCTGGACTTCATGTCCCGCATCTTCGAGCACATCTGGGACCGGGCCCGGCCGGTCAACAGCATCTCCTACGACGACATCGTGCTGTCGGAGATCGAGCTCGCGCTCCTGAACGACCTCGCGCTGGGCCGCACCGACGAGTCCATCGCGCGGCGTCTCGGCATCGCGACGAGGACCCTGCGCCGCTACCTCGCGTCGCTGTTCGAGCGGTTCGGTGTGGAGACCCGGTTCCAGCTGGGGGTCGCCGCCGCCCGGGTCGGCCTCGTCGCGGGCGACGAGCACGACACCGAACGCGACTACGCCTCCGGTTCCACCCAGTAGGGCAACGGCTCGGCGTCTTTCTCCGGTTTCTCCGTTTGCGCACCGTTCTCGTCGGACGCGTCGCCGCCGTCGGCTTCTTTCGTCACCGGTCGTGACGGTCGGTCCTGTTGAGGGTTTTTCACGAAATTCTTTCTTTTGGTAAATGTGCCGTTGTCCTGGACATTCTCGCGAAGTGGAATGTTGATTAGCAAACAACCGTTCTGTCCGGTCGCGGACAGTCCACAATGTGCCAGGCGCAAGGACGTTAGCGCTTCGTAAGTACTGTGATGTCAGGGAAAACGCTGGGTCGAGGTCCGTGCGGCCGCAAGTAAAATGGTGACCGTCTCCTGACACCCCATGTCCGAACTTGGACAGCCCCATACCTGGTTTGGTGGAAACCGTCGAGCTTTGATTGGCGTCGTAGGAAATTAACCGACCGCTACATGGTCGGCGTCATCCACAGGTATTCAGACACAAGGGGTGTGCACTATGGAAAGGACTTCGGATAACTCCGTACCGTTAGCCACAGGCAGGCCTCGCCGGCCACGTGGTCTGTTCTGGCCGTGAGCACGACTCTCCCGCAAGCCCGCTTATCAGGAGGAGAGTCAGTTGACAGAGTTACTGGTCCGCGGCGCTGAGCCGGCAGGCGCACCGCCCGCGGCCGAGCACGTCGAGCTCACGGATCTCAGCGCCGTCATCGAGCGGCTGCTGGTCGGCGTGCGGCAGGAGGTGATGTTCCTCGTCCCGGCCTACCGCCCGGAGGCGCTCGAGTTCTCGAGCCAGCTCGCCGAGCTGGTGCTGCGCCGGGGCGGGCGGCTGCGCCTGGTGCTGCAGTCCGACGTCGCCGGGATCCCGGCGGTGGCCGAGTACGCCAGATGGCTCGGCAGCAAGAAGGTGGTGCCGAGAGTGGTCGAGACGGTTCCCGTCCGAGCGCTCACGATCGACCGGTCGATCGGGATGGTCTTCGACGGCCCGACCCACCGGATGATGTACACGCGCTCGGCGGTGCGCTCGCTCTGCCGGTTCGCCGAACT
>Ga0164241_10002185_pt1 | contig 21801 bp, 14 predicted proteins | sample OricomyardsoilBY_FD_108780 | JGI IMG/M metagenome (GOLD analysis project Ga0164241, IMG submission 108780) | Backyard soil microbial communities from Emeryville, California, USA - Original compost - Back yard soil (BY) | ecosystem: Environmental > Terrestrial > Soil > Unclassified | place: USA... | reverse complement strand
TAGCAACCATATCAGTATTTATCTATTTCGCTTTTACATGTGGCGTAATGATTAACATGCATTACTGCATGGATAAAGTAGATTCTGTAAAACTGTTTACAGCAGAAAGCAAGCAATGCGATAAATGCGGAATGGATGTGGGCGATTCTAATTGCTGCCACGATGATGTATCTATTTATAAAGTAAGTGCAGACCAGCAGGTAGCTGCTTTTAGTTTTTCTGCAGACCCGGGTTCTTTCGCTGCTCCTCTTTCAGCATTTGTAATGCCGCTCATTTATAATGAAGGCAACATACATACTTCTTCACGCTATACATCGCCTCCTCCGGAACAGCGATGTGATATCTATATAGAGAATTGCGTTTTCAGGGTTTGATACTTTTTTATTCGTAGACAGAATAAATGTTGAAGTATTAAACAGTATTGTATTTAAAATAATAAATCATGAAAACGCTTAGAATAGTTTCTTTACTACTTATCGCAACTTCTATTTCTCTTTTTTCTTTTGCACAGGATATAAAAACCGAAACAATCCCGGTGTCGGGTGTTTGTGGTATGTGTAAAGCCCGTATAGAAAAAGCCGCAAAAGAAGCAGGTGCTGAAAGTGCAGACTGGAACGTGGATACAAAAATTCTTACCGTAACATATAATGAAACCAGTATTACGGGTAATAAAATTCAGCAGGCAATAGCGAATGTTGGCCACGATACCCGTGATTATAAGGCGACTACAAAAGCTTATAACAGCCTGCCTTCCTGCTGCAAGTATGAAAGAAAGGCGGCAGAAACAAAAACAGGGTCAAAATAATAATTTATAGATACCGTTTATTACTTTGGTATCATAATTAAGCTATGACTCATTTTACAAGAATATTTTTATCAGCAATAGTAGCAGTTTGCATGCAAACGACTACCCATGCGCAATTACGTGTAGGGCAAACGGCGCCATCAGTAATATTGCCTTCTTTAAGTGGTGATTCTATATCACTCACATCGTTAAGAGGTAAGTATGTGTTGGTCGATTTTTGGGCTTCCTGGTGCTGGCCTTGCAGAAGATCAAATAAGAAATTACGCAAAGACATTTATCCAGCGTATAAGAATAAAGGGTTTGAAATTGTCGGTATATCCTTAGACAGAAGCGAAAGCGCCTGGAAACGTGCCGTAAAAAAAGATAAGATCAACTGGTTGCAATTAATAGATACAAGAGGAGAAGAATCTTCAACAGGAATGGAATGGGGCGCCTATGTTATTCCTACTTCTTACTTATTAGATCAACAGGGAAAAATAATTGCAACAGACCCTACACCTGAAGAACTTGCTGCATTGCTGAAAGATATCCTGAAGTGAGCATAGCCATACAAACTATGGCGTATGAAATATGTAATAATAGTGTGGCTGTTAGGCAATAGTTTATTGTTGTCAGCACAAAATGATTCTACCACTACATTTAAAGTTTCGGGCCTTTGTGCCATGTGTAAGGAAAGAATTGAGAATGCCTCAAAAGGTAAAGGTGTTATATCTGCAATATGGAATGTAGATACAAAATTCTTAACTCTCCAATACGATCCATCTGTTACCAATCCTGAAAAAGTACAACAACGCATAGCTGATGCAGGGCATGATACAGAGCTGAAGAAAGCAAAGGACTATGTATATAAATCGTTGCCGGAATGTTGCTGGTACCGTGATCCTGTAAAACAATTGGAAGCAGAAGAGGGCGGTGATGAACACAAAGTAATGGGCGTCGTTATGGAAACAGATGCGAAAGGAAACTTCAAAGCATTAGCAGGTGCTACTGTTTTACAAAAAGGAACAAATAACGGTGTAACTACCAATGAAAATGGTTTTTTTACCATTACCCCCGACGCATTAGAGTCAGCGCTTGTGATTAGCTATGCAGGATTTCAATCAAAAGATATAACAATAGCACGTGGGCAACATCTTAATATTGTTCTCAACCCAGCAACAGGTTTACAGGAAGTAAAAGTTGTAGCACATCTTCGTTCATCATATGTAGCTAACAAATCGTTAGTGCGGACAATTGTAATGACGGAGAAAGAATTATTCAAAGCAGCCTGTTGTAACCTGAGCGAAAGTTTTGAAACAAGCCCTTCGGTAGATGTATCTTACAATGATGCTGTTACAGGTTCCAAACAAATTCAATTGTTGGGATTAGCGGGTAATTATACACAGCTTACTTTAGAAAACCTTCCTGGACCGAGAGGTTTGGCAACGCCTTTAGGTTTAAGTTATGTACCCGGCACATGGGTAGAATCAATTCAATTAACAAAAGGCCCCGGGCCTGTTACAAATGGATTTGAAAGTATAGCCGGGCAAATAAATGTAGAATTAAAAAAACCTGAACTGGCTGATCGGTTATTTGCAAATGTCTACGTTAATAGCATGGGCAAAACGGATATGAATTTGAACCTTGCGCAACGTGTGGGAAAAAATTGGTCAACGGCTTTATTAGTACATGATGCTTTTTTAAAAAACAAAGTTGACTTTAATAAAGATGGCTTTCGTGATTTACCAACCGGTAACCTCTTTACGATTATGAACCGTTGGAAATATGATAACCAGAAAGGATGGATGGGGCAGGTAGCTGTTCGTTTTTTAAACGATGATAAGATAGGTGGACAAATGGATTTCACCCCTGCAAAAGATAAATTGACTACTAATCATTATGGATTAGGTATAGCAACAAAACGATATGAAGCGTTTGCTAAAATCGGTTATGTGTTTCCGGAGAAGAAGTATAAAAGTATAGGCCTGCAATTGTCAGCATTCCGACATGAACAGAATTCCTATTTCGGATTGAATGTATATGATGCGAAACAGAATAATTTTTATAGTAACCTGATATATCAGTCGATTATCGGAGCTACGCATCATAAGTTTCGTACAGGCATTAGTTTAGTAGCAGATCAGTATAATGAAGTAGTTAAAAACACAGGGTATAAAAGAAATGAAGTAGTGCCGGGAGTGTTTTATGAACATACGTATAGCCCTTCAGAAAAGTTTGATATCGTAGCAGGTTTACGTGCTGATCATAATAGTTTGTATGGTTGGTTTGTTACGCCGCGTTTGCATGTACGTTATGAGCCTGTGGCAGGAACAGTAGTAAGAATAAGCAGTGGGAGAGGACAACGGACTGCCAATATTTTTGCGGAGAACACAGGTGTATTAGTAAGTGCAAGAACGATTACTATTTTAAATGCTTCACCTAATAAAGCATATGGATTAAAGCCTGAAGTAGCCTGGAGTACCGGCATCAGCCTTGATCAGCAATTCAAATTGAATAACAGAAGCGGTACTATCGGAATAGATTTTTACAGAACTGATTTTCAAAACCAGGTTGTTGTAGATATGGATAAGTCTGCACAGGAAGTAAATTTTTATAACCTGCAGGGAAAATCTTATTCGAATAGTTTCCAGGCGGAGATCAGTTATGAGCTGATAAAAAAACTGGATATGCGAATGGCGTGGAGAGTATTTGATGTAAAGACAAATTACCACGGTGAATTATTAAGAAGGCCATTAGTAGCGAAGGACAGAGGTTTCTTTAATCTTGCCTATACAGCCGGAACATGGAAGCTGGATTATACCCTCACATATAATGGAACAAAACGTATTCCTTATACAGCATCGAATCCTGTTCAATACCAGTTTCGTTCGCAATCGCCTTCGTATGTGTTGATGAATGCACAAGTAACAAAAACAATCGGTAATAAATTTCCTGTTGATATCTATATCGGCGGTGAAAACCTGACAAATTATTTTCAGAAGCAGGCTATCATTGCTCCCGATCAGCCATTCGGGCAATACTTTGATGCATCATTGGTTTGGGGGCCGGTGTTTGGTAGAATGTTATATGGAGGAGTGAGGATGAGAATAAATTAAAAATGTATAAGTAACAAGTAACAACTGACAATGAAACGCAAGTCCTCTATTTGCAGACTTATTATTGTTCAATGTTATTTGTTCCTTGTTAATTGGTTAACGCTTGCCATATTTGCGAATACACATCCGTTGGTTGTAATGCCTGCGCCGGTTTAGTTTGATTGCTGATGAACACAGCATGATATTTCTTATCAGCATTCAAACTTCCGTGTGAACCTTTTACTAATGTAGCGTCAAGCGGAATAACATCCATGACATAACGCAGCGCTAATTTTTTACGTAACAATTTATATCCAGCCCTTGCTTTGGATGTCATAAATAATTCCACGGGATCATAACCCGGTTTTTTATGAATATCAACAACCCTTGCATAGTCGGGCGCTACTGCATCATCCAACCAGAAATAATAAGTAAACCAATGATCAGGCGCTGACATAAGTACAAGGTCGCCGGAACGTTCATGGTTAATATGATATTCTTTTTGTTGCTCTTTGTCTAATACCAATGCAACACCGGGGATATTTTTTGCAAGCGAACGAACCTGTTCCAATATAGCAGGGTCATTCAGGTATATATGTGCTACCTGGTGATCAGATACTGCAAAAGCACGGGAAGCGCCGGCATCTAATAATTCCAATCCCCGTTCTATACGGATGCCTAATAAATTTTCTTTTCGCAGAACCCTATTAATATGAATAGGAGTGCTTACGGGTGTAATGCCATATTCAGATAATAAAATAATGTTTGCGTTTTTCGATTCGTAGTGGGTAACAAGATCTTTTACAATTTTATCAATATCCGATAGATGTTTGCTGATTTTAGAAATATCATCTCCTGATTGTTGTAAACAATAATCAAGATGTGGTAAATAGATTAATGTAAGCGTCGGGTCATATTTTTTATCTGTATATAAAGAAGCATCAGCAATCCATTTGGTAGAAATAATGTCTGCACCCGGCCCCCAGAATTTGAATAAAGGAAATTGTCCCAATGCATTTTGTAATTCATCTCTTAATCCGGCTGGATAGGAATAACAATCAGGCATTTTTCTTCCATCCGCTAAATAGTTAGGACGTGGCGTTACAGAGTAATCCGCACTACTATACATATTATACCACCAAAACATTTTGGAACAGGTGAAATTGGGATCTTCTTTTTTTGCCCGTTCCCATATTTTTTCTGCCAATACCAGTTTATTTGATTGCTTCCAGAATTTTATTTCAGCATCTGTTTTATCATACCAACCATTCCCAACTATACCATGTTGCGAAGGCCATTGTCCTGTAATGTATGTAGACTGCACAGATGTAGTAACAGCAGGCAATACCGGATTGATTGTTTGTAATCCATGCTTCGCTACATATTCTTTTAAGAAAGGAGTATGCTCTCCAATTAAGTTAGAAGACAATCCCACAATATCAATAACAACTGTTTTATGCATAGCTGTACAGTTAAGAATGATGTAATAAATTAATAACCCAATTCAATTCACGGCTGATAGATTGGCCCATAGGTAAGCGCATATCCTGCGGCAATACTTCCCATGTATAGGTTTCTATTTCAAGATAGGGTGTAAATGCTTTTTCTTTTTGCAATTGCAAAACAGTTTTTATATCAGCCTGTGTTGATTGCAATACATTATAGTTTTCAATAAAAATGGGAACATGAAAATGCGCTCTCCATTCTGCTACATCTGCATGTTGGCTATCTTCCAATGCCTGGGGCAGATCACGGTATCTTAGTAATGTGCCATCTGTTTTTTTAGCAACCACCTGGTGCAGGTATACAGGTTCATTGAAATTTTTAAAAGCCTGGATAAGTTCTGCTGAATTATTTTCAGTAAACAATCCCTTTAATGCTGCACTGATCTGAATCTTCCCTGTTTTTATTCCTCTTTTCTCCAACTGATGAATCATTCCTGCATGATCCTCATAGCTGATAGCAAAATGGCAAACATCATAGCAAAGCTGCACATGGGCTTTCAATACTGACTCCGCTTCGGTAGAGGATAGTTGCCATTTATCCTGTAAATAAGAAATACCAATTGGTAATAGATAATTATCCCACCAATCCAGGAACTCTTTTCCATTATCTAATAATCCGTCAGGTTCTGGTTCAATATCAATATGAATGAGAATGCCTTTCTCTTTTTTTATTGTAATCAAAGCATCAACAACATGTAATAAATGTAGTGTCGCTTTTTTAAATATACTATTCCATTCTTCTTTCGGATGCCAATGCCTGTAGGTAAAAGGATTAGTGGAAATACCACCTTCCATAGTAGCAGGTAATAGTTGTGCCAGTATTTCTGCAAGCCGTATAGTATAGTCAACTCTTTCCTGCGAAAGCCAATCCGGTGCATGCACTAAATCTTTTACTGCAGTATGATGAAAGCTACCGAACGGGAAACCATTCATTGTAAATATGTAAACATCATTCTCCTTTAACCAATGTTTGAATTCTTTTAATTCATCAGGCTGATATAATGTTTTGCTTGCAACATCAGATAAGCGAAGCCCTAAGCCAAATGGCTTATCGGGGGATACTTCTTGTTTTATAGAAGGAATATATTGCTGTAATTTTTCAAAATGCTCCGGCCAGCTTTCGCCGGCATGTATATTACTGCAATAGGTAAGATGGCCATATGGTGTTTGCATGGCTATTTATTTTGTGGGTACTGCTTCAGCCATTGTGATGCTTGCTGCAACAGTTGTATATCCAGTTCATTTACTTCTTCGCCTTTGCCGATAGCAGTGAGCAACATAATAGTCAATTTACCACCCAAATGCTCCTGGAATTCATGCAGGCCTTGTATCAATGGGCTTGTTGCGTTTTCAATTTCCATTAATGGATGTGAAACTGCAAACCCTAAATCATCCATCAATTTAATAACAGCTAACATCGAATCTTTATCTAACCATCCACGAAGATGCGAGTACACCGTATCTAATGCGATACCCATAGCCACCGCTTCGCCATGTTTGATTTCAAAATGAGAAAGCTGTTCTACTTTATGTGCACTCCAATGTCCGAAATCCAACGGGCGTGAAGAACCTTTTTCAAAAGGATCGCCACCGCCAATATGTTGCAGGTGTAATTCTGCACAACGTTTGATCTGGTATTGCATTGCTTCTTTGTTGCGTTGAACCATCGCTATTGCGTTTGCCTGCAACCATTCGAAGAATGATTTATCTTTTATAAGAGCGACCTTAACAGCTTCGGCAATACCACTGCGCCAATCGCGATCTGAAAGTGATAATAAAAACTGATAATCATTAAATACTGCAACAGGTGGTGCAAATGTTCCTAAGAAGTTTTTCTTTCCCTTATAATTGATACTGTTTTTTACACCGATACCAGAATCATTTTGCGATAAAACTGTTGTGGGTATGCGAATATGCCGGATACCGCGATGAGAAATGGCTGCCGCATAACCGACCATATCCAAAACAGCCCCACCACCAATAGCAGCAATATACGAATGCCTGTCAATGCCGTCTTTGTCAACAGATTCTATTATTTCATTTACATATTGATCTGTATTCTTACAGGTTTCTCCACCGGGTACAATAATTATTTTGTCAACCAGTTTTATTTTTTCATAGCCTGAAAAATAAACTTTGATCGCTTCAGTGAGAGAAGGATGATGAGCCGTAACCTGATCGTCGATTACAAATAATAATTTTTTTACAATGCCCGCATCTTCCGATTCAAGGAATTGTTTGAAAAGAAGATTTTGTTGTTGAAACAAATGATCAGTAAAAAAAATTGTATACTCAAACGGTACTTTAAAACTCTGTTTAATCTGGTTCATTCTATCGCTAAAAATTAAATCTCGTCACAAAAATGAAAACATGCTAAAATACGCCATTCCGCGCAATAGTTCTGCTCTAAGTAACTGCAAAAAGGCGTGCTAATAAAATAGATAACGGCAGTAATAATGCAATAGCCAATGCATAATAAGGCAGTCCGAATGCAGCAGCCCATGTAGCATCCATTAATATCAACCCGATAACTCCTGATTTTACAGCTTTACCAATCAATGGGCCAATGGGTTTTTGAATGGCTTTTACCAATGGTGGCAATATCATCGTTGCAAAACCTAATATGAAAAACATGGCTGGAATAAATTGGCCGTTGTTAATACTTATAATTAATAAAGTAGCTAACACAGCGGTATATAAAAAGGCTGCAAAATACAATGCGGGTTTTCCACCTCCATGTACTTCACCACGGCTTACTACAGTAATGGCTGCGATATATATAATAGGAATTAAACCAAACAGCCAATGTGTTTCTACAGCGCCCGGTATTATACTTATGCCTAATAATAAATTTAAACCACGGCACAAACCCATAGTAAGCGGGCCTGCAATAAAATGATGCTTACACCATTTATCATATACTAAAGCACATACTGCGATCGCAATAGCTAATGCAACCGTAATAGAAAACAAACTGCGATGCACAATGATAGATGCGCCTATTCCGATAGTAAGTAATAATAATCCCCAGAGTGTTGCTTCAGTTTTACTAACTATGCCCGAAGGAATAGGGCGTTCAGGTCTTTCAACAGCATCAAGCTCTGCATCAAACACATCATTAAACACAACGCCACCTGCATATAAACCTTTGGTGGAAGCGATTAAAGCAATGATAGAAATCCAGCTCCACTCACTACTGCCTACTAATAGAAAATAGCCGGATATAGCAATGCCCGCTAATATATCTGCTACTGCTGTTACTACATTTGCCGGCCGTGTAAGGCGCAGCAATCCCATCCATTTTGACACGCTGTTTATTTAATGATGAGAGAATTTTTATCAATACGCGGTTGTTGCCCGCCACGTAATACTGTATTGCCACTGAACTTCTGGCTTTGGTCAATATCTTTTACTGTATCAAAATCAGCTTCATTGATTTGTCCGCTTTGCGCGAAAGCAGTTATTGCATTCTGATACGTTACCATGCGTATATCTTCATCACTAATGCCATGCTGTTTCATCAATGCTGCTGTTTTAGGAACAGCTAACGGATCACTAATGCCCCAGTCAGCAGCAGAATTAACCATGATACGTTCTGTACCATATTGCTTGATGATTTCTACCATTCGCTCATTTCCCATTTTTGTAAACGGATAAATAGTGAACGCAGCCCAGAAGCCACGATCCAATACTTCTTTTACTGTCTCTTCATTATTATGATCCACGATTACCATATAAGGATTCAATCCATGCTCCAGCGCAACATCCATACTTCTTGTTGTTCCTTTTTTCTTATCGCGGTGTGGGGTATGAATTTGTACAGGAAGAGAAGCTTCTTTTGCGAGTTCTAATTGCAGGCGATAATATTTATCTTCTGCGGCGGTCTGGTCATCATAACCAATTTCACCAACACCTACTACGCCTTCTTTATAAACAAACAATGGTAATATTTCCATTACCTGCTCGGCCAATGCTTCATTGTTCGCTTCACGGGAATTTAAACCGATGGTACAATAATGTTTGATACCAAACTGCGAAGAACGAAAACGTTCCCAACCCACAAGGCTGCTGTAATAATCTTTAAATGTATCAACGCCGGTGCGTGGTTGGCCCAACCAGAATGCAGGTTCGATCAACGCTACCACGCCGGCATCGGCCATGGCCTGGTAATCATCTGTAGTGCGCGATGTCATATGCACATGCGGATCGAAGAAACGCATACCTTTTATTGTTTCGAGATAACTCGTATCATAATTGCCGGGTTGTAAATCTTTTTCTGTTAAGTTTCCGTTGCAACACATAGTATATCGTTATTAATAATGATAATAATTGTTTAGAGAACAGTGGGTTTCGCCAATTCTTCGCTGTTCCATGTTAATACACCTGATTCAATTTCCTGTTTAATTGCAGGATAGTTATCAACTAATTGTTTTGCTTTACTAAAAGAACTATTATAACATGCGAGCAAAGCCGCTTTTTGTTCTTTTGCATCTTTACTATTGACAGCTTTTTCAATACTACTGAAATTTTCTTCAGTAATGAACGGGCTTACACCGCGCCACAGTTGTGGATGGTTTGTTCTTGAAGCTGCCCATCTTTCATGCGCATAATCAATTAATGTATCAGCTAATAGTTTGTTCGCTCTTTTATCAAACCCGATGATACGCTGAATATCTTTCTCTGTAAAAAATCCTTTTAGTACTAACTGGTTCCAGGCTGCATCATTTAATTGTTCTGATGGAAATGGGTTATCACAAATAATAGTTTCCAGTACATCGCCGATATTACTACGAATTCCTTCTGCACACCGTGTTGCCCATTTCTCAGGATAAGCGTATAAAGGCAAGGCGCCATATAAAGCCACAAGCTCATTTACTTCAGCCGCCTGGAATAATGTTTCAATCGTTTTTAAATACTGCGGTTCATTATCAGCAGGTAATTGCAGTAACAATCCTACACGGCATAGCCGGTCGATAGAATATTTGTTGAGTGTAAAACCGGGACGGATTTGTTGTACTGTTTGTTTCTCATTCTCAGTTAATTCTATAATGGCCTTGCTTGTTTTGCGTGGAATTAATACAAACGCTTTATTAAAACCAGCAATTCCCTGCGGTAAAGTTTGTTGTTGTTTTAGCCATGCCATCGTTTCAGGCGAAACATTTTTTTCTATAATAGAAGCGATAAAATCTTTTAACTCTCCGGCCGGGTATTGAAACATCTTCTTATGGCGTTTATAAATTTCCTGTAAAGGGATAACAAATTTATGGCTTTTCGGTTGCTGAAATGTTAATGAAAATCAATTGCTTTCTCAATAAAAATCAGGTTTTCAGCAAACTACTAATCTATTGAATGAGAGTTCAATGAATAGCCAAACTTGCGGTAATGCATACAGTAGCAATAATTATTTCCGGATTCTTCCTGAAAATTAGTTGCGGACTGCCGGCTGAATTATTATATTTGACTAAATAAATATTTAGGCAAGCCTAAAAAAATATTATGGTAAGGCGAATTTTGTTTGTTTTTTATATGCTTTTTATAAGCGCATTTGCGATGGCGCAGGATATAGTATTACACGGGAAAATAGAATACCAGGACCATCCTGTAGCATATGCTTCGGTTACAATAGACAAGCAAAAAACTGTGTCAGATAGTATGGGATATTTTAGTTTGGTGACAGCTATTGGCAGCAGAACAATTACTGTTTCTTCCGCGGGTTATAAAACATTCACACAAAAAATAAATATTGAAACAGAGAATCAATTGCCCCTTATTGTGCAATTACAAAAAGACGAAGTCGTACTGGAAGACCTTGTTGTAACAGGCACGATGAGAGCCATAAAGCGTTCCGAAAGCCCAGTAGCAGTTGAAATTTATACACCGCAGTTTTTTAAAAAAAATCCTGCGCCCAGCATATTTGAATCGTTGCAAAATGTAAATGGTGTACGCCCCCAGTTAAACTGCAATGTGTGTAGTACCGGCGATATACATATCAATGGATTGGAAGGGCCTTATACTATGATTACGATTGATGGAATGCCTATTGTAAGCAGCCTCGCATCTGTCTATGGTTTATTTGGTATACCTACCCAAATGATCGACAGGGTAGAGATCGTAAAAGGGCCGGCTTCTGGTTTGTATGGTTCAGAAGCAGTGGGTGGTTTAATTAATATTATTACCAAATCACCAGAGAAAGCGCCGCACTTTACAGCAGATATCATGTCAACTTCCTGGCAGGAACATACTGTTGACCTCGGAACAAAATTCAGTATTACTGATAAAATACAGAATTTGATTGGTGTAAATTATTACAACTATCAAAAGCCATACGATAAAAACAGGGACAACTTCACCGATGTAACATTGCAGCACCGCATCTCTGTATTTAATAAAATGAGTTTTAAACGAAAAAAAGAAAGAGTTGCTTCATTGGCTGCCCGCTATTTTTATGAAGACCGCTGGGGCGGCGAAACACAATGGCAAAAACAGTATAGAGGAACCGATATCTATTATGGTGAAAGCATTTATACCAACCGTTGGGAACTGATCGGAAATTATCAATTGCCTGTTAAAGAAAAAATGTTCCTGAATGTATCAGCTACATCGCATCAGCAGAATTCGGTGTATGGTAATATTCCTTATATGGGCGATCAGAAAATAGCATTCGGGCAATTGTTGTGGGACCATGTGTTTATTAAAAATCATTCAACATTAACAGGCCTTGCAGCCCGCTATAATTATTATGATGATAATTCGGTAGCGACATTTGATTTTTCTACAAATAAAAATCAGCCCGATCGTTATTTTATCCCTGGTATTTTTATACAGGATGAGTGGAAACTGGATGCTAATCATTTATTATTAAGTGGTATCCGTTTCGATCATCATCCTTCACATGGTATCATATTTACACCGCGCCTTGCTTATAAGTGGTCATTAAAAAACCGACAGATATTACGTCTGAATGCAGGCACAGGCTTCCGTGTTGTAAATTTATTTACAGAAGAACATGCAGCATTAACAGGTGCCCGGAATGTAGAAGTGCTGGAAGATTTAAAACCGGAAAGAAGTTATAATGTAAACCTGAACTATACGAATCAATGGCAATGGAATACGCATAGTGTGTTGATTGATGCATCTCTGTGGTATTCTTATTTTACCAACCAGATCATTCCTGATTATGATACCGACCCGAATAAAATTATTTATAAAAACCTCGATGGCTATTCAGCAACAAAAGGCTTTACGCTTAATATAGAATGGAATATTGCGAACCGTTTAAAATTATTAGCAGGAACCACTTTGCAGGATGTAGGAAAATTTGAAAAAGATTTTAGCGGCAAATCACAAAAAAGAGATTTGGTATTGACGGAGAAATGGAGTGGTACATGGAGTGCGAGTTATACATTTCCGCAGGCAGCTATTACGATTGATTATACAGGAAATATATACGGGCCTATGCGCTTGCCGCTGCTATCTGTTACGGATCCGCGCCCTTCGCAATCACCGGTATGGAGTATACAAAACCTGCAGCTGGTAAAACGGTTTTCAGAAAAAATAGAAATATATAGTGGCATAAAAAACCTGCTGAACTGGACGCCGGCAAAGAATGCTGATTTTATTATTGCAAGAGCGCATGATCCATTTGATAAAAATGTGCAATACAATGGTAATGGCAACATTATAGCTACACCCGAGAACCCATACGCTCTTTCTTTCGACCCTACTTATGTATTTGCACCCAACCAGGGCCGCCGTTTTTTCATTGGGGCGCGGTTTACTGTACGTTAAAAGACGTTAATTCCATTCGGAATTTTGGAAAAAGTCGTTTACATTTGTTTCGATGCGCAAAACGGCTGCTATATTCATGATGCTGGTATTCCTGAGTTCCTGTACAGAACTACACCAGTTATTTAAGCTGCCTGTATTGGTAGAGCATTACAATGAGCACCGCAGCGCAAACCCTTCTCTTACTTTTTTTCAGTTTTTAAAAATACATTACGAAAAAATTGTGATCGACGACGATTATCAGCGCGATCAGCAATTACCTTTCCGGGATGTATGTGCACTTACATTTAACCTTGTTACAGAAGTGCCACCGGCAATGGTAAGTATTGAAAAAAAGGGATCGATTGTAAAACGTATTTTTTATAACGAGAGCATCAAAGATTATTTCCATCAATTCTTACAGGATATCTTCCAGCCTCCCCGCTATTGCTAACGATAGCAATGTTTTAATTTAAATAGACGGCTTATTAAAAGGTTTTGCCCTGCGCATATTTGTGTGCGTAAGCATATCTTCATTGCTATTATACTGTTTTCTATCTATTTTATTGTTTTCAAATAATAGCTGATGTTAAATAAGATTATTCAGTTTTCCGTAAGGAATAAACTGATCATTGGATTATTTACATTGGGCCTGATTATATGGGGAGCATTGAATGTATCGAAGCTTTCGATCGATGCGCTGCCCGATATTACAAGCAACCAGGTCCAGGTAATTACGATTTCTCCTACACTGGCAGCGCCGGAAGTTGAGCGCCTTGTTACATTTCCTATCGAACAGGCCAACGCCAGTATTCCGGGTATTAGTGAAATGCGTTCTATCTCCCGTTTCGGGCTGTCAGTAGTTACAATAGTATTTAATGATGAAACAGATATTTACTGGGCGAGGCAGCAGGTAGCCGAGCGCTTAAATATGGTGAAGGAAGATATACCTGTGTCTGCAGGAAGGCCGGAACTCGCACCTGTAACAACAGGCCTTGGAGAAATTTATCAATATGTATTACGTCCTGAAAAAGGATATGAATCAAAATATGATTTAACAGAATTGCGGTCCATACAGGATTGGATTGTACGAAGGCAATTGCTCGGGATAAAAGGTGTAGCGGATGTGAGCAGTTTTGGTGGTAACCTTAAGCAATACGAAGTAGCTGTGCGCCCCGACGTGCTCAAGAGTATGAATATTTCGATAGCCGATGTATTTAATGCTTTAGAAAAAAATAATCAGAACTCAGGCGGGGCTTATATCGAGAAAGGGCCATCTGTTTTATTCATCCGTACAGAAGGGCTTGCAAAAAATATTGAAGATATCGGGAATATAGTGGTGCGGCATACAGATGCCGGTATTCCTGTTTTTATAAAAAATATAGCAGAAGTAAAAATTGGGAAAGCTATACGCTATGGCGCTATGACACTCGGCGACCAGGGAGAAGTAGCGGGCGCAGTAGTGCTGATGTTAAAAGGAGCCAATGCATCGCAGGTAGCACATACTGTGAAGAAAAAAATTGAAGAGATTAAAAAAACATTGCCGGAAGGTGTGGTGCTCGAAACATTTTATGACCGTACTAAAATGGTCGACCGTTCTATTGGTACTGTAGAAAAAAATTTACTCGAAGGGGCATTAATTGTCGTGTTTGTATTGGTTTTGTTTTTGGGAAATTTTCGCGCAGGTTTAATTGTCGCATCAGTTATTCCGCTTTCGATGCTTTTTGCAGTAAGCATGATGAACCTCTTTGGTGTATCCGGTAACCTGATGAGCTTAGGTGCTTTGGATTTTGGTTTAATTGTAGATGGCGCTGTTATTATAGTAGAAGCGGTAATGCATCGGTTGTTACATAGTAAGCATTTTGAAAAAGTAACAAAGCTGTCACAGCCTGATATGGATGGGTTGGTAGAATCATCTGCAGGAAAAATTCTTAACTCAGCTGTATTTGGCCAGGTTATTATTCTTATTGTGTACCTGCCGATATTAAGTTTATCAGGTATTGAGGGTAAAATGTTTAGCCCGATGGCAAAGACAGTGATGTTTGCATTAGTTGGTGCGTTTATTCTTTCATTCACGTATGTACCGATGGTAACTTCTTTATTTATCAGTAAAAAAATAAACCATAAAGAAGGATGGTCGGATAAAATGATGAATGCATTACAGAGAGTATATAAACCTGTATTGAAAAAAGTACTTGCATTTCCAAAAGCAGTTATTGCTGCTTCTGTTATTTTATTTGCAATAGCTGTTTTTGTTTTTACAAGATTGGGTGGTGAGTTTATTCCTGAGTTGGAAGAAGGCGACTTTGCTGTAGATGCGCGGATACTAACCGGCAGTTCGTTAGACGAATCGGTAAAGAATGTAACGAAAGCTGCATCATTATTACAGGCACGTTTTCCGGAAGTAGAAAAAATAGTAACGCGTATTGGTGCCAGCGAAATACCAACGGACCCCATGCCAATGGAGATGATGGATATTATTATTTTATTAAAGCCAAAAGAAAAATGGGTATCTGCATCTACATACGATGAGTTGGCAAATAAGATGAGTGAAACCTTGCAGCAAATTCCGGGAATGACAGCGGGCTTTCAGTTTCCTGTACAAATGCGTTTTAATGAATTGATATCTGGTGCAAGGCAGGATGTTGTTTGTAAAATATTTGGTGAAAACCTGGATAGCCTGGCTGCATATGCGCATCGCCTTGGCAACATTGCAGGCACTGTAAAAGGGGCAGCAGATATATATGTTGAAACAGTAACTGGCCTTCCGCAGATAGAAGTAAACTACAACAGGCCGGCGATGGCGCATTATCAATTGGATATTGCAGATGTAAACCAATTGATACGAACAGCATTTGCTGGTGAAAGCGCCGGAATGATTTATGAGAATGAACGACGCTACGATCTTGTAGTGCGGTTGAATGAAAGCAAACGAACTGATATTGAAGACGTACAACAATTATTGCTATCCTCTCCGTTGGGTATGCAGGTGCCATTGTACCAGGTAGCTACTGTGGAAATAAAAGATGGGCCTAACCAGATACAAAGAGAAAATGCAAAGCGAAGAGTGATAGTCGGCTTCAATGTAAGAGGAAGGGATGTACAGACTGTTGTAAAAGAGTTGGAGCAGAAGATCGCCACACAATTAAAATTTTCCGAAGGATATTACATCACTTACGGTGGACAGTTTCAGAATTTTGAAGAAGCGAGTACACGCTTATCTATTGCTGTGCCTGCTGCATTGTTATTAATACTTGTATTACTCTACTTCGCGTTTGGCTCATTAAAATATGGGATACTTATTTTTTCTGCTATTCCGCTTTCGGCCATTGGTGGTATCATGGCATTGTGGATACGCGGAATGCCATTCAGTATCTCTGCAGGCGTGGGCTTCATTGCTTTGTTTGGTGTAGCTGTATTAAATGGTATTGTATTGATAGCAGAATTTAACCGTTTGAAAAAAGAAGGACAACAGGATATGGACCAGATTATTTTACAGGGAACACAGGTACGGCTACGGCCCGTATTAATGACCGCATCCGTTGCGTCGTTAGGATTTTTGCCAATGGCTATCAGCCATAGTGCGGGCTCCGAAGTACAAAGGCCATTAGCAACAGTAGTGATCGGTGGCTTGCTGACAGCTACAGTGCTTACATTACTTGTATTGCCTGTGTTGTATAAATTATTTGAAAGAATAAAAACGAAGCCGAAAAAAGTAACAGGTACTGCGGTCATCGCTTTGTTATTATTAAGTATGGTAAGTGATGCACAACAACCTGTGAAGTATGCTACACTCGATGAAATGTTGCAAATGGCAGGCAAACAAAACCTGCAAATACAGGCAGTAAATAAAGAAGCTGATTACTGGAAACAATTACAGTCAGGTATTTTTTATGCGCCCAAAACACAAATAGGTGGTGAATATGGCGGCATTAATAGTGTAAATAATGATACGCGTTTTTTTGTGAACCAGTCTTTTAGTTTACCCGTAGTATATCAACGGCAAAAAGATGTTTATAAAGCACAGGAAAATGCACAGAAACAAATGGCAGGTTGGAAAGAAGCCGAATTGAAACGGGAAGTAAAATATATTTTTTACCAGTTAGCAGATGTATTGGAAAGAAAAAAAATGCTGCAACGGCTTGATTCTGTATATAGCCGTTTTCAACAATCGGCACAATTGCGCTTGCAGGCTGGTGAATCAAATATATTGGAGAAGACAACAGCCGATGCACAGTTACAACAATTGAAACTGCAACAACAACAGGCGGCTACCGATATTGTGATATTGCAAAAGCAGTTACAATATCTTTTAAATACAGAAACTTCTTTATTGCCTTCTTACAGCTCGCTAAAAAAAGATGGAACAGCATTATTGATAATTGATACCGCAGCAGCGGCTAATCATCCCGAGGTGCAGCTTACATTATTGCAGGAAAAAATAGCGGGCGCGCAGATTGCTTCGGATAAAGCAAAGCTATCACCCGATTTTTCATTGGGATATGCCAATCAATCTATCATTGGTTATCAAAGTCCAGATGGAATTAATCAGAAATACTATGACGGCGGCAATCGTTTTCATATTGTGAATGTAACGATGGGCATACCTATTTTTAATAAAGCTACAAAAGCAAAAATAAGGGCAGCGCAAGTGAACGAAGAAGTAGCGAAACTACATTCGCAAGCCACAGTACAACAAATCAAAACAGAGTTACAAAAATTAAAAGAGGATTACCTGCAACAGGAAAGATCTGTTCAGTATTATGAACAAACAGGGTTACAACAATCAGAATTGATATATAAAAATGCCAGGCTTTCTTTTGAAAAGGGAGAGATCAGTTATTTAGAATGGGTAATGCTGATGAATAATGCAGTAACTATTCAGCTCGGCTACCTGGAATCTGTAAACAGGTATAATCAAACAGTAATCCAATTAGAATATTTAACTACAAAATAATCAATATGCGATATATAACAGTATTGATCGTTTCTGCTTTTATAGTATCCTGTTCTTCAAAACAAAAGGATGAACCAAAGGCAGAGCAGAAAGTTCCGGATGTAATTACGTTAAGTGATGCGCAGGTAAAAAATGCAAACATAGAGTTGGGTGTCGTTTCAAAAAAGAACCTCAATAGTGAGTTGCGGGTGAATGGCTCTGTCGATGTTCCTCCGCAAAATATTGTTTCAGTAAGTTTTCCATTGGGAGGTTATCTCAAAACAACCAACTTACTTCCGGGATTGCATGTAAGCCGCGGAGAAACAATAGCACGGATAGAAGACCAGGCGCTTGTGCAATTGCAACAGGATTACCTGATGGCTGTAGCAAGGCTTGATTACCTGCAAAAGGAATTTGACAGGCAAAAATTACTCAACGATAATAAAGTAAATGCCGATAAAATTTTTCAACAGGCACAGGCTGATTATTCTTCCCAGAAAGTATTGGTAAAAGGATATGAAGAAAAGCTACGCCTGATTGCAATTAATCCTGATAAGCTGAATGAGAATACAATTTCAAGAAGTGTAGCGGTGTATTCTCCTATCAATGGTTTTGTGTCGAAGGTGAATGTGAATATCGGGAAGTATGTAACCCCGTCGGAAGTATTGTTTGAACTAATTAACCCGGATGATATGCATGCAGCATTGACTGTATTTGAAAAAGATATTGCGAAAGTGAAGCCGAAACAACATGTTTTGGTTTCATTTGTAGACGAGCCCGAAACGGAATATGAATGCGAAGTATTACTGGTCACTAAAAATGTTGACGATAATAGAAGCGCATTGGTGCATTGTCATTTTGAAAAGCAACCATCGCGTTTATTGCCGGGTATGTTTTTAAATGCAAGAATAAAAGTAAGTGGTGTGCAGGTATTAGCAGTTCCGGAAGAGGCAGTAGTGCGTTTTGGTAATGACCAGTTTGTTTTAGGTGCAGAAGGGAAAAATACTTTCCGGCTGATACCCGTAGAAACAGGTATTAAAGATGGAGGAATGATTGAAGTCAGCGGTAAAGCAACTAATCTGGAAAATGCAAGTATTATTTTTAAAAATCCTTATCCCATATTAGCTGCTATGAAGAATACTTCGGAGGAATAGAATATAATTTTAATTATTGACAAAAGCCATTTAAGCAACACTGTTCTTGAATGGCTTTTTTTAATAGGGGATTTGGCGTTATAAAATTGTCATTTGATAAATTTTTGGTAAGCGTTTTTCCACTATCCGCTAAGCATAAGCCCGAAGGAGTTTTTTATTCAAAAACAAATTTTTTTGTTGTAGCCTGTCAGTTACATTTGCTGCCCTAATTTGAAACCTATGGATATCAGATATTCTCAACATATAGCCGGCGCTTTGAACCTGACATTGAAGCAGGTAAACAATATTTATGACCTTCATACAGAAGGATCTACTATTCCGTTTATTGCCCGTTATCGTAAAGAAGCCAGTGGCAACCTCGATGAGGTAGTAATCGGAAACGTAATTGACCAGGTAAAGTATTTCAATGAACTGGAGAAAAGAAAGGAAACGGTAATTAAGACAATTGAAGATGCAGGCAAGTTGACTCCGGAATTGAAAAAAAGAATTGAGGATTGTATTAATGCAACAGAACTCGAAGATATTTACCTGCCGTATAAACCAAAACGGAAAACCAAAGCTTCAGTAGCGATTGAAAAAGGGTTGGAGCCGTTAGCTACAATTTTATTTGAACAAAAAGAAGTAAACCCCAAAGAAGAAGCGGCAAAGTTTATTACGGAGCAGGTGAAGGATGAAGATGAAGCTTTACAAGGTGCGAGAGATATTATTGCTGAATGGATCTCTGAACATGAGCAGGCAAGAAACATTATCCGTAAATTATTTACAGAAGAAGCGGTTGTTTCTTCACGTGTGCTGACTTCTAAAAAAGAAGAAGCCGATGCGCAGAAGTACCGCGATTATTTTGAGTTTAAAGAGCCGTTAGCGCAAAGCCCTTCTCACCGTATACTGGCGATAAGAAGAGGAGAGAAAGAAGGTTTTCTTATCATGGATATTAATGTGGAGAAAGAAACGGCGGTGGAAGAGTTGAAAAGAAGTTTTATAAAAGCATCGAATGCTGCTTCGCAACAAGTAGGTATGGCCATTGAAGATTCATTCAGCCGCTTGCTGAAGCCGTCTATCGAAACTGAGTTTCGAATGGCGAGTAAAACAAAAGCAGATGAAGAAGCCATTAAAGTATTTGCAGAAAACCTTCGTCAATTATTATTATCATCACCTTTAGGCCACAAGCGTGTAATGGCTGTTGACCCCGGCTTCAGAACAGGATGTAAAGTAGTATGCCTGGATGAACAGGGAACTTTTTTGCAATACAATACGATATTTCCTCATGCTCCGCAAAACGATTGGAGTGGTGCAACACATACGATACGCGAATTAGTAGCGAAACATAATATTGATGCTATCGGTTATGGCAATGGTACTGCGAGTAAAGAAACAGACCAGTTGTTGCGCAGTATTGATTTTGGAAAGCCAGTTTCCATCTTTATGGTAAATGAAAGCGGCGCTTCTATTTATTCTGCAAGCGAAGTAGCACGTGAAGAGTTTCCTAATGAAGATGTAACAGTGCGAGGTGCCATCAGTATCGGAAGAAGATTGCTCGATCCATTAAGTGAACTGGTAAAGATTGATGCAAAAAGTATTGGTGTAGGGCAGTATCAGCATGATGTGAATCAAAACCGTTTGAAAGAAGCGCTGGATCAGGTAGTAGAAAGTTGCGTGAACTATGTAGGCGTAGATGTAAACACAGCGAGTAAACATTTGCTTACCTATGTTTCTGGTTTGAGTAGTACTGTCGCAAAAAATATTGTTGAGTACAGAACAAAGAACGGTGTATTTAAAAGCAGGCAGGAATTATTAAAAGTATCTATGCTTGGGCCTAAGGCATTTGAACAATGTGCAGGCTTTTTACGAATACCGGATGCGGCAAATCCATTGGATAACTCTGCTGTGCATCCGGAAAGTTATCATGTAGTGGAAGCCATGGCTGCGAAAGCAAATAGTACAGTTCCTGATTTAATACAACAAGCTGAAGTAAGAAAACAAATCAAAGCCAAAGACTTTGTAACAGAAACAATCGGGCAGTTTACAATAGAAGATATTTTAAAAGAGTTAGAGAAACCAGGCCGCGATCCCCGTTCTCCTATTGAAGAATTTAAATTTGCCGAAGGCGTAAATACAATGGAAGATTTAAAGAGTGGAATGAAAGTGCCGGGCATTGTAACGAATATTACCAACTTCGGTGCTTTTGTAGATGTAGGTGTAAAGCAGGATGGATTAGTACATATTTCTCATTTAAGTAACCGGTATATCTCTGACCCCAATGAAGCTGTAAAGCTTGGGCAAAAAGTAATGGCCACTGTATTGGAAGTGGATATAGCAAGAAAGCGAATTTCTCTTTCATTGAAAGATGCAGGAAGCGTTAATAATAATGATAGAAAGCCAGCAAACAACGGTGGACAAAAAAACTTCAATAAGAAACCAGAGCCAATGAATCCCTTCCAGGCGAAGCTGATGGAATTGAAGAAGAATTTTAAAGATTAATTTTTTATCTGTTATAAGTGTGTAAGCGGCCGGCATTATTGCTGGCCGTTTTTTTATGTCTTTACAATTTGGTAATAATTCCTTT
>Ga0164241_10002184_pt1 | contig 21806 bp, 17 predicted proteins | sample OricomyardsoilBY_FD_108780 | JGI IMG/M metagenome (GOLD analysis project Ga0164241, IMG submission 108780) | Backyard soil microbial communities from Emeryville, California, USA - Original compost - Back yard soil (BY) | ecosystem: Environmental > Terrestrial > Soil > Unclassified | place: USA... | reverse complement strand
GGCCGAGATGGAGGAGATCGCCGGTCTGCTCGACGACGTCCTGACCGCCGCCGCCACGGGCCGGGAAACAACCGCCCTCGCTTCCGTCAAGGAAAACGTCGTCAAGCTGACGGGACGGTTTCCCCTACCCTATAAAATGTAGGCAACAGAGACGGGATCGCCGGATTTCGCTTCGCAGCCACCCGGCTCCGCCAACATGCTTCCCGCACAATTGCCACGGCTTCGCCTGCTGCGATCGACTGAGTGCACGTCATGCCCCGTTTGATTTTCGCAATTCCGGCGCGCCGCGGTACGGTCGGATTGATTATTGTCCTCGGGTTGGGGCTCTCTTTTCTCATGTGGCACTATGCGGCCCTCAAGGAAGCGGAGAAAACCCACGCCCGCTTTCTCCGCCGGGCCCAGGCGCAGGCCAGCCTGGCACGGGGAAAGTTGCTCATCTATGAGGAAATGCTCCATGGCCTTCGCAGCGCGTTTCTCGGCCAGCAGGATGTCAGCCGGAAGGAGTTTTCCCATGTCGCCCGGGAAATCCTCACCCGGCATTCCGGCGTGCAGGCCCTGGAATGGGTTCAAATTGTGCCGGATGAAAATCGCGATGCAGTCGAACAAAAAGCCTCGGCCGAATTGGGAATTCCGTTCGCCATCAAACGGCGCCTGCCCGACGGCACCTTCGTTCCCGCGCCCCGCTCCGCCACTTATTCCGTTATTCTCTACGCGGAGCCTGTTGCCGGAAACACGGCCGCACTCGGCTACGATCTGACCAGCGCGCCCACCGCGACGGAACTCGCCGAATCCGCGCAGGACAAGCAGCTGAAAGTGAGCAGGGCAATCCGGCTGGCGCAGTCAAACGGTCCCGATGAGGAAGCCGGCGTCGTCTTCATCCTCCCGGTTTATAAAACCACCGTGCCGGATGCCCCGGTGACCTCCTTTGTCGAAGGCATCTTTCGCACCCAAACGATCCTCGCCCAGGCCCATCTCGGCGAGACCGGCGACGGGCTGCGCAGTTTCTATCTGGAGCGGGAAACCGCCGGCACGGCGCCCACTCTGCTTTATGCCAACCTTTCCGGCGAGGAGCCCATGCGGAAACGGCTTCCGGTCAAGCTGCCTGAAATCGAAAATCCGGCGAATTTCAGCGACACAATCGAGCTGGGAAATCGCACGTGGACGCTGGTCATTGAAATGGACCCCCGCTGGGGACGGCTGCAAGCCACCCGCCTGCCGGCCGCCATGTTCGGCGCAGGCGTCGCCATCACCGCGTTGCTGGCGCTGTTTATCAACGGCCTCCTGCAACGCACGGCCCGGGTGGAACGCGCGGTCGGCGCGAGAACCGCCCAGCTGAAGGAAAACGAGGCGCGATTCCAATCCATCCTGGATCACAGTCCGACCCTCATTTTTGTGAAGGACCTCGAAGGCGGTTACATTCTTTTCAACCAGCGATTCGAGCAAATGTGCGGCAAACCGCGCGATTTCATCAGGGGACGCAAGGACGACGAGCTGTTTCCCGACGCGACAGCCGAGGCTTACATGGCAAACGACCGTCTCGTTCTCGAAGCCGGCCGGCCGATGGAATTCGAGGAGACCGCCGGAGACGGCGCCGCGGTCCAGTTCTGGATCGTCCATAAATTTCCGCTCCGCAACTCCGAAGGCAAGCCCTACGCCCTGTGCGGAATCGCGACGAATATAACCGACCGGAAACGGGCCGAGATGGAATTGGCCGAAAGCCGCCGCCAACTCGGCAATCTGATCGGCCAGTTGCCGGGAGCCGCGTTCCAATGCCTGCTCGACACGAACCTGACCATGCTTTTCGCCTCCGGAGGAATGCTGGCGCTGACCGGTTTCGCTTCCGAGGATTTCGTCTCCGGGCGCGTCCATCTCGCCAGCCTCACCCATCCGGACGATCGCACCACCGTTCGCACGACCGTCGCCGCCGCCCTCGAAGGACAGCGCGGCTTCGAGGCCGAGTACCGCATCGTTCACCGGGACGGGCGGGAGAGATGGATCCTGGTGCGCGGGCGCCCCATTCCGGATGACAACGGTTCCATTCGTTTCCTGGAAGGCCTCGCGATCGACGTGACCGCGCTCAAACACGCCGAGGCGGAGAAAATCGCGTTTGAACGCAACCTCCTGGAAACCCAGAAGCTCGAAAGCCTCGGCGTGCTTGCCGGCGGCATTGCACACGATTTCAACAATCTCCTGACCGCGATTCTCGGCAACGCCACCCTGATGCGGTATAGCCTTCCCGATGGCGCGCAAACCAACCTGGAGCAAATCGAGCGCGCCGCCCGCCGGGCCGCCGACCTCTGCGTCCAAATGCTCGCATATGCCGGCAAGGGGAAAGTCTCCAACGGATCCGTCAACCTGAGCGAACTCGTGCGCGACACGACCTCGCTGCTCGAAGTGTCGATCGCAAAGAACAACGCGCTTATCCTGCAGCTTGCCGACGACCTTCCGCCGGTTCCCGGCGACCCCACCCAACTCCGGCAGATTGTGATGAATCTGGTCATCAACGCCTCCGAAGCCATCGGGGAAAGAAACGGAGGGAAGATTGCCGTTACCACGACCGCGCGTGACGCGGATCCGGCCTTTTTCCGTTCCGCGCTGCATCAACCCAAGCTCCCGGCCGGCCGATATGTCAGCCTGGAAGTACGCGACAACGGCTGCGGCATGAACGCGGAAACCATCAATCGGATTTTCGAGCCGTTTTTCACCACCAAGTTTTCCGGACGCGGCCTCGGTCTCTCCGCCGTGCTGGGCATCGTTCAGGGCCATCGCGGCGCGCTCTTCATCGAATCACAGCCCGACCAAGGCTCGGTTTTTCGCCTGCTGCTGCCGACCACGGAAGGAGGTCCCGCGGAAGAGGCGGCGCCGGTTGCCGCCGACGCGACCAGGCAGTTGTCAGCGACCATCCTGATCGCCGACGACGAGGAGCCGGTGCGCATGGTATTGAACAAGGTTCTGGGCCAGCGCGGCGCGGTCGTGCATGCGGCGGCCGACGGCAGGCAGGCGCTCGAGCTCTTTCGCCGGCACCGCGATGAAATCGATCTGATCCTCCTGGATTTGACCATGCCGGGACTCTCGGGTGAGGAAATCCTGCAGGAGCTCCGGCGGTTGGACGCTCCCCAGAAGATCATTATCATGAGCGGCTACAGCGAAGACGAAACCATGCGACGCTGCGCGGAACTCGGCGTGGTGGGCTTCATCGGCAAGCCGTTTGAGCTCCCCGATGTGGTCGCGAAGCTGCGATCCTATCTCGCCTGAGTATTTCGCCGTGCGTCCGGACCGCTTGAAAAAAATCGTCTTCGCCCGGCCCTGGACCACCGTCGTCAAGCAATGGGGCGAATGCCTTGTTTTCAAGGCCGCGGGCAGGATGTTTTTGCTCATTTCACCCGATGGCGTGCTGATCGACGGCGTTGTATTTAAATGCAAACCCGGGGAATTCGACAGCCTCACCACCCTCGAAGGGGTGACGCAGGCCCCCGGTTGCGCCAAACGGATGTGGGTCCGCGTTTCGGATCCAGACGCCGTGCCGACCCGGAGATTCGAAACGCAAATCCTGCGCAGTTACGACTTGGTTGCGGGCCAAGCCGCCCGGGAAAATCCGGGCCGAGGTGAGCGGCGCAAGCGGAGGGAGGTGAAGGCAATCGTGCGATCCCGCTTAAACAGGCTTTGCGCCACGGCTCTTTTTGTTCAAACGTCGCGCCTTTCCATTTTTCCTCTTTGAGTTCCACATCCGCCAGCAACACTTCCGCATCGAGTCACCGTCCGCGCCGCGTCCTCTCGCTCGGCGTCATCTTCCTGACTCTTTATATCGATCTGGTCGGCTTCTCGATCATCTTCCCGCTCGGTCCGGACCTGATTCAACACTACCTGGACACCGACGGCCAAAGCGGTCTGCTCGGATGGCTCCTGAACCAGTCCAACCAACTGGCCCATTCCTTCGGGCACGACAACGCCTTCGCGGCGGTCCTTTTCGGCGGCGTCCTGAGTTCGTTCTTCTCCATCCTGCAGTTTATCTTCGCGCCATTCTGGGGCTCGATTTCCGACAAGCACGGCCGGCGGAAAGTGTTGTTGCTTACGGTGGCGGGCACCTCCCTGGGCTATCTTGTCTGGGTGCTCAGCGGCTCGTTCTGGTTGTTCCTGCTCTCGCGCATCGTGACCGGCGGATTCAGCGGCAATCTCTCCGTCGCCACGGCGGCGGTGGCGGACGTCACGACGCGCACCGAGCGCGCCAAGGCCATGGGTATCGTCGGCGCGGCGTTCGGCCTGGGATTGGTGACCGGACCCATGCTCGGCGCACTTACCGCGCATATCAATCTGCTCGATTCCCACCCCTCGCTCGCCCGCTTCGGCATCAACCCGTTTTCAGTGCCGGCCCTGATCTCATTCGCGATGTGCCTGGTCAATCTCGTTTGGATCCACCGGCGCTTCAAGGAAACGCTCTCACTGTCCGCGCGCGCCGAGGCCCGCATCCCGCGGATTCGCAATCCTGTCTCGGCCATCTTCGGCCTGACCAACAAGGAGGTTCGCCGGGCCAATCTTGTGGCCTTTGTTTACTCGGTCGCGTTTGTCGGCATGGAAACCTCCCTCACCTTCCTCGCGGCGGAACGCTTCGGTTATACTGCACGACAAAACGGTTACCTCCTCGGTTTTCTCGGCGTCTGCTCGATCATCACGCAGGGCTACATTGTCCGGAAACTGCTGGCGAAGGTGGACGAGGTGCGGGTGCTCGGCTCCGGCCTGATTTTCTCGTCCGTCGGCCTGATGATCGTCGGATTCGCCATTCACCCCTGGATGTTGTACGCGGGCCTGGCCTGCCTTGCCACCGGCTCGGGCCTGGTCAATCCCTCGACCTCGGGACTGATTTCACTGTATAGCGGCGAGCAGGAACAGGGACGCGTGCTCGGTATCTTCCGATCGCTCGGCTCCCTCTCCCGCGCCATCACGCCCATTCTCGCCGGCACCGCCTTCTGGCTGCTGGGTTCGCGCAGCGTGTTTATCGGGGGCGCGGTCTTCTCCCTCGGTGCCTTCGGTCTCGGGCTCACGTTGCCCAAACCGCACAAATGAACCTCCTTTCCGGTATGCAGAGCTGGATGAACCGTCGTCCGACGCCGGTTCATCCCTGCCTGCTGTTCGCCGGACTCAGTCTGCTGATTTTCACCGGTTGCGTCAGCTCAGGCCGCCGCAGCCCCGGCCAGACCGTAATGGAAACGCGGACGACCACCCTGCCCGCGCGGGTTATCTCGAATTTCTTCGTCGTGGAAACCAAGCTCTCCGACGACAACACCTATCGCTTCATCATCGACACCGGATCGACCGCGACCTTTGTCTCCCCGGATCTGGCCAGGCGCTTTGCATTGAAGGAGCATCGCGGGGCGACCCGGCGCAAAGTCCATGTGCGTTCCGCCAACGGCGGGGAGATCGAACTCGAGGCCGTCACGCTCCGACAACTGAACCTGGGGGACGCGCAATTTAAGCGCGTGCCGGCGCTGATTTTCGATTTCGCCGATCTTACCGGCCATCTGGGGGTGCGGATCGACGGGATCATCGGCTTCCCCGTTTTTCATGATACGATTCTGACGATGGACTATCCCGGACAGGAGCTGCGGATCGCTTCCTATCCCCTGTTCAACCCGCCGCCCGCACCGGCCGGCGCAAAGTTCTCCACGATTGCCTTCAATAACGAACAGGGCACGCCGCTCATCCCGATCCAGATGGGCAACGAATCCTTTGTCGTCCTGATCGATTCCGGCAGCGACGGCAGCTTGAGCCTGAATCCCGTCGGCTTGCATCCGCAGTTTGTCAGCGAACCGCGGGTCGGAACCCTGATCTCCTCGCTGCAAGGGGACCGCCGCCAACTCACGGGCCGGCTGAGCCAGGATGTGCTGATCGGATCCAGCACCATTCGAAAGCCCATCGTGGACTTGACCGACCAGCTTTCGTCCATCGGCGGGAAATTCCTCCGGCACTTCATCCTCACGTTCGACCAGCGCCGCAACCAGGTGACCTTCGAACGCGACACCGACGGAGCCGTTTCGATGGCCCCGCGCCGCAGCACCGGGCTCTCTTTTGCGCGATCCGCAGCCTACTGGCGCGTACTCACGGTTATTCCCGACACACCCGCCACCACTCTTCCCATCCAGGCGGGCGACCTCTGTGTCCGCATCAACGGCGAACCGGTCGCGAAATGGAATCCCGATCGCTACGCCGCCCTGCTGAAGTCCGCCGATAAGATCACCTTTAGTTTTCTGACGGGAACCAGGGAAACCGACGTCGAGGTGCCGCTGTTTGAACTGGTGCCTTGATCATCGGGCGGGAGACGCTCCCGCGCCGGCGGACCCAATTCAACCATTCCCTATTGCTTGATCAGCAAGTAAGCCCCGGCGCCGTCGTGACCGTCAATCCAAGGGAAGGCGCGCACGCTGCGTTTCAATTTAAAGGGACCGCCGGCGCGGCTGTCGAAAAACGTCTTGATGACGCCGTCGTTTTCGTCGGCGTCCACGCTGCACGTGCTGTAAACAAGCCGCCCGCCCGCCTTCACCAGCCGGGCCGCGGCATGCAGGAGTTCGACCTGTTGTTCCGCATGCCGCGCGAAGTCCCCGTCCTGCAACCGCCATTTCACGTCGACGCGATGACGCATCACTCCCGTGTTTGAACACGGCGCATCGAGCAGCACCGCATCGTAGCTTTCGGGCAGGCCGAGGTTGCGGTAGAAATTCGGGTTCACCACGCGAAGATCGGCCTGGGTCAGGGCAACGTCCACCCCGGCGGGAGCGCGGGCGAGATTCTCCCGCAATCGCACAATCCGAATGTCCGTCCTGCCGGGAGCGACTGGTTCGTCAAGCGCGACTACGCGGCCGGTTTTCATCGTATCGGCGATAAACAGGCTCTTTCCGCCCGGAGCCGCGCAGGCATCAAGCATGACTTCACCCGCCCGGGGAGCAAGCAGCTCGATGCAAAGCCGGGTGGAAGGATCCTGGAGGTAAAGCGCGCCAGCATTGGCCAAACGGCGGACTTCGTCCCATTTTCCCGCTTTCACTTCGTAAAATCCGGCCCATCGGGTCGGCGCAAGGAATTCGGGCACGGCTGAATCCGCCCGCCACCGCGCATAGACCGGCGCCGGCTGCTGATTCCATTCGAGGAGCCGACGGGTATCGGCGGGACCGAATTGTCGCAGCCAGCGATTGACCAGCCATTCGGGATGCCCCAACTCGGTCGCCAGGTCATCGGGCACCTCGGCCAGGCGCGCGGCCATCTTGCGGGCCACCGCATTGACCAAACGGGCCTCCTTGGGACTGGCGACGCTCTTGGCTTTCTCCACCGCGTGATGAATAACCTTGGCGGTCAGATCGGGGCCGCCCTCCAAAAGCTCGAATCCCGCAATCAATAAGACCGCGCGGACCTTGGTGCGGGGCGGATGGGTCATGAGTCCCTCCAGCGCGGCTTCCAGCCGGTTCGACCAACGCACGACGCCGTAGAAAAGTTGCTGGGCACGCGCCCGTTCCCGCCCGCTCAGTGTCGACGCAAGTCCTTCCAACAACGTATCCGCGCGTTCGGCCTTGGCCAGCCAGAGCTCGGTCAACCCCACCGCCGCGGCCCAGCCGCCCGGCGCGTTTCTTGTCTCTCCCGAGGCTTTTTCCAAACCCTGTTTGACATCTTCCCGCATTGTGCCCTCTACTAATCGGTTCACCGACTCGTTACGCAATTATGAATTCAGAAGCCATCTCCGCGATCATTGCCAAGCACCCCGCCCTTAAGGCGTCCAAAGCCAAGCTGGAGACCATGGAGCCGGGGGCTTACGTGGTTCATCGCAGCTGGGGTTTCGGACAGATCAAGTCGTACGACGAGGGCGAGCACAAGCTGATCATCGATTTCAAAGGGAAGAAGGCCCATGCCATGGATCCGGTCTTCTGTGTCAGCAGCATGGAAGTTCTGCCGGCCAACCATATTCTGGCCCGCAAGGAAACCGACTCCGAACGCGTCAAGGAGTTGATGGAGAACGATCCCGTCGAACTCGTCATCGAAACCCTTTCCGCCTATCCGAACAAGGCGGCCAGCGCGATCGAACTCGAAATCGTCCTCACCCAGGTCATCGGCGAGGAAAAGTTCAAACGCTGGTTCTCAAACGTCAAAAAGCAGCTCGTCAAGGATCCGCGCATCACCGTACCGGCCAAGAAAATCGAGTGCTACATCGTTCGCGACGAACCCATTTCCGCCGAGTCGGAAATCCTCGAGGAGTTCGCCAACACCCGCTCCGCCCGACGCCGCATCTCGCTCGCCGAGGATCTTCTCGCCGCCTCCATCAAGGACGAGGCCAAGCCCTCCCTCGCCCATGTGCTCAGCGGAATTACCGACGCCGTGCGCGACAGCAACCAGCTCGACGCCGCCGAGCGTCTCTATGGCGCGTTCGTCCGCGACGAACTCGCCAAAATTCTCGGTCACGAGGCCGCCAATGTCAGCCCGACGCAGCCCGAATTGATCAAGGAGGTTCGCGGCCTTACCGCCATTGCGGAAAAGATCCCCGTTCATTTCCAGTCCCGCTTCCTCGATCTGGTGAAGGAAACCCATCCGCTCGAATGGCGCGAAATTGTCTTCGCCCTCCTCAAGACTTCCCAAGGCAAGTTCACCACCGAGTGCATCAATTTCCTCATCGAAAACGGCCAGGCCGACGAGTTGGCCTTGTCCCTGAAGCGCTGGAAAATGGAGCAGAACCTTCGCGCCCCCGTGCTCCTGTGGGTCATCAAGAACCGCCATTCGAAGAAGTTTTCCAAGCTCCTCGGCGATCTGGTCACCCCGCGCCTGTTGGGCGCCATCTTCTTCGCCATCGACCACGAGGCGCTGCAATCGGCCGGCACACGCCGCATTCCGTTGGGCGAAGTCCTGAGCGACGATCCCGAGCTGATTTCCGATCTCCTCGCGACCGCCGACACTGAGACCGCGCGCGATCTGGCCAACAGCCTCCTGCTCAACCAAGGCTTCGAGGAGCTGACCAAGAAGTCCCTGCTTGCCCGCTTTATCAAGCTGTTCCCCTCGCTTCAATCGCTCGTATCGGGTGAAGCCGAGGTAAAGGATGAACAATTCCTCGTTTCCCGCGAAAGCTACGAGCGCAGGCGCATCGAGTATGAGGAGATCGTTTCCAAGCGGATCCCCGACAACTCCAAGGCCATCGCCACCGCCCGCGAGCATGGCGATCTCAAGGAGAACTCCGAATTTAAGATGGCGAAGCAGGACCAGTCCGTCCTCATGGGCCAGAAGGTTCAGCTCGAACGCGACCTCGCCCGCGCCCGCATCACCGACTTCTCCGAAGCGAGCACCGATCAAGTCAGCGCCGGCACCATTGTCGATCTCCGCGACGTCGCCAACGGCAAGGCCGTCCGCTACAGCGTCCTGGGCGCTTGGGATAGCGACCCGGAAAACCATCAGATCGCCTATAAGACCCCGTTGGGGCAGGCGCTGCTCGGGAAGAAGATCGGCGAACATGTAAAACTCAAGATCGCCGGCGCACAGCAGGAATTCCAGATCGCGGGCATCAGCCGGTTTGTAGACCGCAAGAAGTAACGGAAAGTCCAATCCGTTGTCCTTTTGCAGGCCGCGCCCAAAGCGCGGCCTTTCCCTTGAGCCGGAACGCACACGACCACATGGCTCGCAATGAACTAAGGTTGCAGCCGACACCTTCGCCACCTATGCATTCCCGCACTTCGTCGTGACGTCATCCTGGGACACTCTCAAAATCATTTCCGATTCCACGCGGCTCCGCGTCCTCGCGTTGCTGCTCAAGGAGGAATTGTCCGTCGCCGAATTGCAGGAAATCCTCGGCATGGCCCAGTCGCGCATATCCTCGCAATTGGCGCTGCTGCGTCAGGCCGGCTTCGTCAACGACCGGCGGGAGGGGAAAAAGGCCTTTTATTCCCTCCGTCCCACCCTGCCCGCGAAACAGTTGACCCTCCTCCAAGCCGCCTGCGAATCCGTCATGGAGCTTCCGGAGTCGTCCGAGGACCGTGCAAATCTGGATCGGGTGCTTCAGAAGCGTCGCAAGCTTTCGGAACAATATTTCAACCTGATCGCCGGTCGTCTCGGCAAAAATCATTGTCCCGGCCGGTCCTGGGAAGCCATTGGCCATCTGGCCTTGCGCCTCGTACCCGCCATTACGGTCGCCGACCTCGGCGCGGGCGAGGGCTTGCTCTCCCAGTTGATCGCCAACCGCGCGGAACGCGTATGGTGCATCGACAATTCCCCCCGCATGGTCGAGGTCGGAACCGAACTCGCCAGAAAGAACGGCTTGGCCAACCTCGCCTACAAACTGGGCGATATCGAACAAGTCCCGCTTCCGGATCAATCCGTGGATTTGGCCATCCTCTCGCAGGCGCTCCATCACGCGAGCCATCCGCAGACGGCGGTCAACGAAGCCTTCCGCATCCTGAAGCCCGGCGGCCAGCTCCTTGTCCTCGATCTGAAGGAGCATGCCTTCGAAAAGGCGCGCGAACTGTACGGCGACCTTTGGCTCGGCTTCAAGGAAAGCGCGCTACACGCCTTCCTGAAGGCGGCCGGCTTCCAAAAAGTCGAAGTCACCGCCGTCGCCCGCGAGGAATCCGAGCCTCATTTCGAAACGTTGCTGGCGAGCGGAACGAGGGCCGGCCGTTAGCGAAGACACCTCAAAATACGAACTGTCAGTCATAGCCGGAATCGTCGTCGGATACGATGGCACCTGGCGGCCGATCGAGCGGGATTACTTCATCAACGGTTTTTTCCGGCGGCCACAGACGCGCTGAATCCGCATGCTTCATTTCCTCCGTGACGTATGTCGGTGGCGATGTCACAAGGATTCCATGACAATCAAGGACAACGAGTACGCCGACCTCCCCACTCCGACCGGTCCGATGCGGACGCATGTCTTTCGCCCCACCGCCCCCGGCCGCTATCCGGGGATTCTCCTTTATTCGGAAATCTTCCAGGTCACCGGTCCGATCCGGCGCACCGCCGCAATGATTGCCGGCCACGGATTCGTGGTCGCCGTCCCGGAAATTTATCACGAATTCGAACCCGCCGGCACCGTGCTCGCCTACGATCAAGCCGGCGCCGATCGGGGCAATACGCTCAAAACCACCAAGGAACTGGCCAATTATGACCACGACGCCCGCGCGGTGTTGTCATTTCTCAAATCCCACGAGGCCTGCACCGGCCGGCTTGGCAGCGCGGGAATCTGCATCGGAGGCCACCTCGCTTTTCGCGCGGCGATGAATCCGGAAGTTTCCGCCTGCTCCTGTTTCTACGCGACCGATATCCACAAGCAGGGCCTCGGGAAAGGCATGAACGACGACACGCTCGATCGCATTCCGGAGATCAAGGGCGAATTGCTCATGATGTGGGGCCGGCAGGATCCGCACGTCCCGCCCGAGGGCCGGCAAAAGATCCATGCCGCATTGAACGCCGCAGGCACCCGCTTTACCTGGCACGAATTCAACGGAGCCCACGCCTTCATGCGCGACGAGGGCGCGCGCTACGACCCGGAACTCGCGCTTCAGTGCTACGATCTCACCCTCGGACTATTCCGCCGCAAACTCGGCGAGGGGGATTTGTTCGGCACACTGGCGACGTCGACCGAAACCAAACACTGAAGCGCAACAAGCAGGCGGATGGCGTACTCCACCGAATCGAAAGCTTCATTCGTGAGCGTCCTGTAAAACCTCCGCGAGGCTCAAAATCTACTGGCGGGGTCCGCCGGGTTGCCGCAGAAGAACGGAATTCTCCCACGCCATGAAACTAGCCGACGCCCGGAACGCCATCGTCCTCGCCTTGGGGCGCATGACCTCGCTTTATCGCAATACGGTTTTTGACGAGTGGATTCTCGTCAAATTATCGGCCGACCAGAACGCCATCCTCGGGTATGACGGTCCCCGGGCGGAAGAATATCACCGGAAATTTCGCGAGGACATCCTTCCCCTTCAAGCGGAATTGAACCAGCGGAGAATGGCCGTCGGCGACTTTGCCTTCGCGCCCGACGCCAAGGGCACGCGCTTTGACGCCTGCATCCGCCTCGGACCGGCGAGTTATTTTTTCTGCAACAATACGACGAGGAGCATGGAGGACATCCGGAAAAATCCGCTCTGGCTTGCCGCCCAAAAGCCCTTCGCGGATCTCAGCGAAAAATTCCGGGCGGACCCCGTCGTCTAGGCCGTCAGCCGCCTGACAGCAGGCCCTGCCAGACAAACCAGCCGTAAGCCAGCGTAAGCGCCGCGCCGGCCCACCGCGGCAGCGATCCGGTCAGAAGCAGGAAAAACCCGTGGACCGCCGACGCACCCAACAGGATCAGCAAGCCGGTTTGAAAAAACTCCGTGGTCCGCAATGGCTGCGCGAGCGCGAATATTCCCAGGCAAAGCGGGATGCAGATATGGCCGTCTCCCACCTGCGAAGTATAGACCACGTCGGCGCGGCGTTTCCACGCCCAGTAGAGCGCCAGGAAGGCGTTGGGCAATACCATGAGCCACCCGGTCAGCCAGCCGAGACGGTCCGCGCTGAAAAACCCGTGCTTCTGCGCCATCAGCCAAGCCACCAGCCAGTCGATCGCTTCGTACATCACGTATGCGCTCGCCAGCACCACGGCCAGATCCACGTAAAACATCACCCCCAGTGATACGCGGTGGCGGATGTTGTATTTGAGGACGTCAAACACCTGGACGCACTGCCAGAACAAAAACAGCCCGATCAGAATCACGCCATCGGTCCGATCGATTTTCCCGTCGTTACCCAACGCCCACACCGCTCCGGTGAAAAACACCACGGCGGCAAGGGTCAGCAGCAGCGACAAGCGGTTCAACTTGCCTTCGGCCGTATCGCGCTTGGACGACTTCGCCGGCGGCTTTTTCGCTTTTCCCGCGGCAGGCGGTTTTCCCGGAAGCACGACCAATCCCCAACAAAGCGCGGGCAGCCCCAGGAGCAGGGTGAGATTCGTGATGTTATTAACCAGGCAGTTGGTAAGCACCTCGGCCGGCGATCCCTTCCGCGATATCATGATTCCAACGAAAATCAGATTTCCCAATCCGGAGCAGTAGGGCATGATCAAAGTCCCCAGGGCCGTGCCCTCGAGCCCGTGATCCAACATCGCCTCGAGGCGCCACATCATCAGAAACGAGACCGCAAGAAAGACGATCAGATGGGTCAGCGGACCCGCCAGGCCGATGGAATTGAGCAACTCGGAAAGCACGGAGCCATTCAGTCCACCGGAAGCCTGCCTGTAAATACCGACATTACCCGGCGAGTCTTCGCGGGCATGGCAGCCCGCGCGCGGTCCGGAGGATGCCCGCCTTACTGAAACTTTACCGGCAAACGCTGGATGCGGGTGTAGATGCCGGACAGGATGATACTCGTCTTTGGATCCGGGTTGTCGCCGGTCCTCAGGGTGTATGCAGCGGAGAAATTGCCCAGGATCGCACAGTAATCGTTGTTGACCATGATGCCGATGATCTCGCCCGTCTTGCTGAAAACCAGATCTCCCCGCTTGGGCGATATTTCCCCGAAGAGGCGCGTCACGATGCGGTTGTCGAGCTTCACGTAACTGGAGTTCGTCGCATCGATCCGGAAAGGGGTTTCGCCGTAGCGGCCGTCGTCCGCCCGGACAAGCACGGCATCGGGAAACTTGAAGGGTTCCTTCGCCAACTGGTAGATGTTCGCCCCCAATTGGGCGGCGAGAGCTTCATCCACGGGCACGACAACGACCCGCGGATCCAGGCTCAGAAAATCGAATTCGGGAATCGGCGCACTGGCGGATCCCCGCGAAAGCATGCCGACGACGCGGTCGTAATCCGCCGGCACGTCGCTCACCGCCAAGGGGGTGTCACTGATGTGCATCAACGCGTAGATCCGGCTGCCGTCGCTCACCAGAATCGTCCTGGTGTCCTTGTCCCTGACCGTCGGGCTGAAAAGACCGGGCTTGCGGGCGGTGACCTTGGTCTCGATCCGACTGTTGAGAAACTCGCTGAAAATGACGTTGGGATTGATCGGGCGATTGTCGCGGATCTCCTTGCTAAGCTCGACGGATTTTTGGGCAAGCTGTCCGACGCCCTGCGTCAACTGGGTTGTCTGCTCCTGCACCTTGTATCGTTCGAGGCGCTCCACCTCGGCCTGCTGTTTCGCCTCGACGAGATTTTTGTTGAGCATGCTCTTTTCCTGCTCGGCCACCTGCACCGCCACATTGAGATTTTCGATCCGCTGACGCGCCTCGATGTTTTGCTTTTCCATGCGGGTCAGTTCGGTTTTTTGCCGCTCGGCCTCGGCGCGCCGCTCCTCAAGTTCCCGCTGCATCTTCGCAAGCTGCTCCTTGGTCATCGAAGCTTCCTGGGCGGTGGCGGCATAGCGCTGTTCCAGTTCGCGGGTGCTCGCCTGCGTGGCGGAAAGGGCGCTTTCCAACTGCCCCTTCTGCTGCTGGAGCGCCGCCAGGTTCTTTTCGCGTTCCGATAAGCTGCCCTCGGTCGCGGAGAGCTCCGAGGCCAGTTTTTCCCGGGTCGCCTTTTCATCCTCGAGCGAAATCCTCATCAATTCCACCATGTCCGCGTTGACGGCGGGGGCGTTGACGGCGGCGCGGGGCGCGGCGGTCTCCAGTTGGGTATGCTGCGGCTCCGCCTTCTCCCAGCGCGTGAGCGCGAGGAGATTAAGCAGCAGGAAATCACACATTATCAGTAACAGCGTCTTGTTCATGATGCCGCGCCTTCAGGCCATCGTCGCCTGCACCGATTCAAGGATGAGCCTGCGTTTGTAAGGACGCACATGCCGGATCTTCACGAGCGCGACGCACACGATGCCGAAAAGGTTGGAGGAATAGGCGGCGAGCAGGTTGGCATCGATGAAACCGAGCACCTGAAGCACCAACGCCGTGGCGGTGCCCGCGATGCCAAGGTACAGGCCGCCGTCGAAGAGGTTCTCCTCGTTCTCGACCAGGCGCAGTTTTCCCGGTGCGGCGAGAGGCTGGCGGTCAACCTCGGAGATTTTAAGCAGGCAGATGACGTACATGCCGACCTGCATGGCGGCGAAGATCGTGATGGAGAGGATGGTTGAGATGTCCATGTTGGCGGGTTTTGTTAAAGTGGCGGCAACCGGCGCGGCGGTGGAGCCGATGACCGGGATGGTGAGTCTGATCTTATAGTCCGAGACCGGAGCCGCCCTGAGCAGATACGGTTCGGAAAAGACGAAGAAAATGAAGGTGAGGATCGCCGCAATGACCCCGCTGCCCATCCGGGGAAAAGCGCCCCGCAGGGCGGATTCGACCGAACGGAAGAGGCGCGAATCGATCGAGCGCATGAGCACGAATATCCCGAGGAGAAACGCGGCGTATTTGCCGAACAGCGCCAGTTCGGGATGACGCAGGGCGAAGGCCGCCCCCAGTTCAAACTCCGGACCCGAAGCCTGCGTGACCGGAGCCTGCCGCTGGACAAGCTGCTCCACCGCTCCGCGACCATAGGACAAGGCCAACTCAAGGTTTTCCACCCCCGGCTGGCCAAAGGTGATGAGGTACCGTGCCACGGCGTCCGCAGACCTCGTCATCAATGCGGAAGTGTAGATCACCGGCAAATGCTCCGGGGCGACGCGGGTCAGATGGGCGAACTGTCCGACCGTGCCCAAACTTCCCGTCGAACGCAACAACTCGGAAAGCTGAATCCAATTGAGCCGTTTTCCCAACGTCAGAATATCCAGATAGAAATCCTCCAACTCCCCCATGCGGCCGGCGGCCACCGCCGTTTCCGCGAGGGACCGGACCTCGCGTTGCAGGGAGGGAGAGAGATGTTCCGTCTGCCAAAGATAAGCGGTCAGCAAAATCACGGCTTCCAAGGGCTGTCCGCCGGGACGGCTGGCGGGAACGAATCGCTGCGTGGCGGTGATTTCCGCCGTCTGCAGAACGGTCTGCACCGCCGGCAGTCGCGACACGGAAAGATAGCGCCGCAGATTATCGCGCGCCTGCTGGGTCACCATGAATTTCAACACCGGCTGGGATTCCTCCATCGCCGCGGCATTCCGTCCAACCAGGAGCGGCTCGAGCGCGACGTCCCATCCGCCCCACTGGAGCATGTCCCGGTGTTTCGCGGCAAAGGAGTCATAGCTGTTTCCAAGGGCCTTTGCGCCGGGATCGCCGACCTTCCGCGCCGCCTCGAGCGCGAGCTCCGCCGGCCCGGGTTTATCGAGTTCCAGCAAACCGCGGCCGAAATCCGACACGGTCTGCGTCCTCTTTCCCGCCTCGTGCAGCAACGCGGTATTCAGTGATTTCACGTTGACCGGCATCAGCCAAGCCGTTGCCAGCAGCACGATCCCGATCACCAGCCACAATTGCCAGACGGCGGAACGGGGCGCGGAATTGGAGCCGGACGGGGGCACGGGGGGAGGCATAGCAGTTTGTCCGAAGGAAACAAATTTATTTGCCGCATCTCTTTGCGGGGATAATACCTTCCGACTATTACGAGACCCATGTCGCTTAAAATTGTTCAATTCAACGAACCGATTCTGCGCAAAAAGGGCGCCCGGATTGAGAAGTTCGATTCCACCCTCGCGAAACTTGCCGCAGCCATGGTCGAAACGATGCACGAGGCCGAGGGGATCGGTCTCGCCGCGCAGCAAATTGGAAAAGCCATTCAGCTTTGCGTGGTGGATCTGCGGCCGACGGACTGCGAATTCGACTGGGAATACGACGGTGCGCGGCTGCCGCTCGAACTTTTCATGCCGCTCGCCCTGGTTAACCCCGAAATAACCACCGTGCCCCGGCCGGAAACCGTGTATGAGGAGGGTTGCCTCTCGTTTCCCAAAATCCGCGGCGATGTCGTCCGCCCGGATCGGTTGACCGTGAAGTTTCAGGACATCGCCGGGCACCCGCACGTCCTCGACTGCACCGGCCTGATGTCCCGCTGCATTCAGCATGAAGTCGATCATCTGAACGGCATCCTCTATATCGACCGGATGGAGAAGGATGTCCTTCTCTCCATCGATCCGGAATTGAAGGCGCTGAAAAAGCGGACGCGCGAGGCGGCCAAAAAGGACTGAAATGTCTCACGATTTCCCGCGCGCTCCACGCTCCATCGCCACCCGCACCGGAGACGAAGGCACGACGAGTTTGCTCTATGGTCAGCGCGTCCCGAAAAACCATCCGCAGGTCGAGGCGGTCGGCGTGCTCGACGAGTTGAACGCCGCGCTTGGTTTCGCCAAAGCCACCCTGTCCCCGGCGGGAACCGGCGGGTCCGAGTTGGAACGCGTGCAGAAGGAGTTGATCGCCTTGATGGGGGAAATGGCATGCGCGGAGTCCGACTCCGTCCGCTATGCCGGCTCGAAAATGGCCAGGCTCGGCGAGGATGAGCTGGCGCTGCTCGATGCGGCAGTTGCCGCCGTCGAGGCCCGGCAGCCGGCCTTCGACGGCTGGGCGACGCCCGGGGCCAATCTGCACGCGGCCGCGTTGGATCTCGCCCGCACCACCGCGCGCCGGGCGGAAAGGCGTTTGGTCGGTCTGGCGGAAAACGGCAAGACGGTGCGCCCCGTATTGCTGCAATATATCAACCGCCTGTCCGATTATCTCTGGCTGCGCGCCCGCGAGGCGGAAGGAACGGGCGGGGGCCCGATCACGCCACCCCTTGGTTGAAAATCCTGTGCTTTTGGCAAAATTGGCCCAAACTCTGCCCCGCATGTCCGTCGCCGTTATCCTCATCCTTCTAGCCGCACTCTATCGTTTGCTGCCGACGCTGGACCTCGGGCTTTCGAATTTCTCGCCGGTCATGGCGATTTCCTTTTGTGGAGCCGTCTATTTCCGCAACCGCTGGATGTGGCTGGTGCCGTTTCTCGCGCTCGGCCTGTCGGATCTCTATATCGACCATTTCTATGCCCGCGAATACGGGTTCTCCTGGCCGGTCGGCGGATTGATTGCGCGCGGCGCCTGCTTCGCCCTGGCACTGGTCATCGGGTCGTGGGTTTCCCGGCACAAATCATGGCTGAACCTGCTCAACGGCGCGCTCCTCGGCGCCATCGTTTTTTATTTCGTAACGAACACCCAGTCCTGGGCGGCCGATGCATTCTATGCGAAAACCTGGTCGGGGTGGTGGCAGGCGCTGACGGTGGGCCATCCGGAATATCCGCCCACCGTGCTTTTTTTCCGCAACACGCTTTTCGGCGACCTGATGTTCACCGGAGTCTTCAGCGGCATCATGGAATGGCTCGCCCGCCGCGATGACCGGCCGAGCTTGCTCGACGATGACGCCGGGGAAACCGGACGCGGCGAACCGATTCCCGTTGAAACGGAAGTTAAGGATTGAAGGCGGACCGCGGCGCTCCCGCCTATAGAAGATCCGCGGCCAGTTCGGCCAGCTTCGAACGCTCGCCTTTCGAGAGTTTGACGTGGGCCGCAAGCGCAAGGCCTTTCATGCGATTGTGACAATAGACCAGCCCGTTGCTGCGCGAATCCACATAGGGATTGTCGATCTGGGCGGGATCTCCGATCAGGACGAGCTTGGAGCTTTCTGAAATGCGGGTAATGACCGTCTTCACTTCATGCGGGGTGAGTTGCTGCGCTTCGTCGAGGATGAAGAAGCGGCGGGCGATGGAACGTCCGCGGATGAAGCACAGCGCCTCGATCTCCACCACGCCGCTGCTGATCAGACGTTCGTAGGGCTTGACGACGGAATGAGACGCATGGCCCGTGCCGCCATGCACCGGCTGGGCGGAGGTCATCAACGACATCGCATCGTCATGCTTCTTCTTTTTCTTGCCCGTCTTCTTGCTGGCAAACTGGGGATCTTTCGCGGGTTTCGAGGGCATCAGGACTTCAAGCGCATCGTGATAGGGCTGAAGCCACGGCTTCATCTTTTCCTCGAGTGTGCCGGGAAGGAATCCGATGTCCTTGCCCAGCGCGATTACGGGACGGGAAATGGAGAGCCCGTCGTAACGGGATTTTTCGTCGGTCGTCTGGAACAACGCGCAGGCCGTGGAGAGAATCGTCTTTCCGGTGCCGGCCTTGCCGAAACACGTGACGAGCGAAATCGAATCGTCCATCAACGCATCGACAAAAAACTGCTGCTCCAAATTGCGCGGGCGGATCGGAATCCCTCCGGGGGCCTTCACGAAATCCGGGAGATGAAGGCGCTTGACGACACCGTCGCCATAATACCGGCCGGGCATCGTCTTTCCCTCGGGCGTCTTGAGCAGGACGTATTCGTTCAGATAAAGCTTGGCGACGGATTCGGCGGCCAGCGCAAGCTCCCCTTCGGAACAGAAACGCTGCATCTCGTAAACATCCAGCTCGAGTGTTTGGTAACCGTCCTCATCGGCCGTGCCCTCGGGCACCTTGTCATTAAGGTAATCCTCGGCCTCCAGCCCCACCGCACGCGCCTTCAGCTGCACATTGACGTCCTTCGTCACCAAAATAGTGGGGGGTTGATGGGTCTCCTGCACGAAAAGCGCGCTCGCGATGATGCGGTTGTCCTTCTTGGTCAGGTCCGACAGCACCGCGCGGAAACGCTGCATCGCCGGCGACGACCAGTTGTTCTCCACGAGATAGCGGTTGATGACAACGGACAGCGTTCCCCCATTGGGGAGCTTCACGCCTTCATGCATGGAGCGGGAATCCGGCAGCAAGGTCTGCAGGATGCGGTGCACCCTCCGGGCATTGCGTCCGCGCTCCGTGGACTGCTCCCCTTTGATCGCATCGAGCTCCTCAAGAACCTCGACGGGAATCGTCAGGTTATTGTCCTCGAATTTATAGATCGATTGCGGATCGTGCAGCAGAACGTTCGTGTCCAAGACATACGTTTTTGCTCTTATCCCGACCAACTGCTGCGGTGAATTATAACCAGCGGTTATTGTGTTTTCCATCGCGTGGATAACTTGTGAATTACCAATGCATCTGACTATCGGCTTTGTAAATGGAGTAATTGCAAATAACTGAATTTTCCATGTTACGTTTCAAATGCATTGTCAGACAGACCGCTAAACCGGCGGCGGTTTCCTTGTTTTTATCGGAGGTCCCCACAATCTCAGCACATGCTCGGCCAGATTCAGCAGGCTCACTCGTCGAAGTCCGTCCCCATCGAGGCTCCGCAAAACAGCCACGAACTGTCGGCGCTCGACGAAATAATCCCATAAATCCCGCTCCAAATTGCGGGCAGCCTCTCCCGGTTCCGCACGGGAGAGAGCGATCGCCGCAATCTTCGTTTTCCAATGCCGTAATTCGTCAGGCTGGTCCTGCCAGTAATTGAAAATTGTTTGCTCGTAGCGATTTAAACTCATCCAAATAAAAAAAATTGAGCGAAGGAGGCGTTGCATTTGAACATCGGCACACTATCGATGTCAAAGTTCGGCACACACCCTTAACCCGATCCTTACTATCATGTGGCAAAAATTCAAAGAGCAACTCCCGGCGGTAATCCTTACCGCCATTGTCATCATTGGCGCAGCTTTTTGGTTTTACCAACAAACCGTGACTGACCTCGCTGCCAAACAGCAGGCCGAAATCACCGCGTTGCGCGAGCAAACCAATGCGGAAATGAAAGCTTCCGCCGAGGAAACCCGGCGGCATATCGAGTCCGTCAACCAATTGCTCAAGGACGCGATCTCCAAGCGTCAGGCGGACGCGCTTATGACCGACGAGGAATTCGCGAAGGTGAATGCCGACAAGGTCGAACAACTCGCCGAGGCCATCGCCCAAAAAATCCAACCGTATAACCGCCTGCCGAAGAATGCGGAGGAAGCGGAAAAGATTCAGAACGAGCAGGTAGACAAGGTTTCGACCCGCCTCGCCGACAAGATCTCGCCGATTCTCGCGGAAATGTCCAAGGACCAAAATCTCACCCGCGAGTCCATCAGCAATTACAGCCAGCGCATCTCCGACCAGATCAGTGGAGCCATGACGGCGGAAATGTCCCGGAACCAGGAGCTGAACACCCAGTTGCTCGCATCCCAATCCGTCGCGCAGGACTCGATGAAACTCGCCCATGAGATCACCGCGCTTTATCTCAGCAGCTTCAAGGATCAGGGCCTCATCACCCGCCTTCTCTCGCTTCCCGCCAACGTCGTTCGCGATGCCGCCAGCCTGAGCATCGTCAACAGCTCTGATCGCAAGAAAATGGAAGAACGCCTCGTCAGTGAAATGAACGCGCTCGAAAAACGAATGCAGGCCGTTCAGGACGCAACGCCCACGAAGTAACCTCGTCCGCGATCACTCACCTCCTCCGGCCGTGCCTCATCGCACGGCCTTTTTATTTTCCGATCCCCCCGCTGCAAAACACCGCGGCCCCGGGGGGCGTTCCGTCTTCGGCTGGTGGAAAAAACGAAACCTACGTCCGGGAATTCACCAACGGCCGATACTCCACCTTCGGAGGATTCGCCGCGGGCGGATTGGTCAAGCCGGCGGACGGAAGGTGGATCCTGAAGGAAGAGCCCTTGTTCGGAGCAGTGTGAAACTGGATAAACCCCTTGTGGTGCCTGATGATATCACGGATCGTGGACAACCCGAGGCCGGATCCCTTTCCCGATTGCTTGGTTGTCACAAAAGGCTGCCACATCTTCGCCATGACTTCGGCCGGGACTCCCATCCCCGTATCGTCCACCTGAAGCACCACAAAGGCACCGGCACGACCGTCCGGAATTTTTGCAGCCGCATTTGCGTCGAGAAGAATGTTCTCCGCGCTCAGGCTCAACGTGCCGCCCCGGCCCATCGCATCGCGGGCGTTTACACAAAGATTGAGCAGCACTTGATGAATCTGGCTCAAATTGGCATCCACACACCAGAGGTCCTCCGGGACGTTCTTGATAACGCGGATATTCCGGGGAAATGTTTCGGCCACAAAACCGGCGAT
>Ga0164241_10002183_pt1 | contig 21809 bp, 11 predicted proteins | sample OricomyardsoilBY_FD_108780 | JGI IMG/M metagenome (GOLD analysis project Ga0164241, IMG submission 108780) | Backyard soil microbial communities from Emeryville, California, USA - Original compost - Back yard soil (BY) | ecosystem: Environmental > Terrestrial > Soil > Unclassified | place: USA... | reverse complement strand
TTCGGCGATCCATGCGCAGGCGGTCCGGGAGGCGTTGGGTGAACTCGAAAAGCGGGCCGAAACGCGCGTCCGGAAATCGGGTCAGCAGGGCGAGCGCCTCACTGGTAATGTTATCGCCGCAACGTTCCATCACGACACCTCGCGCGAACTCGATCCCCACCTGCACACGCACTGCGTCGTCTTCAACGCCACGCTTGATCCGATGGAGCAACGGTGGAAGGCCCTCGAAGTGCAGGGCATGTATCGGGCGCAACGCTTCGTCGAAAATCTTTACTACCACGAACTCGCCAAGGGGCTCTGCTCTCTCGGTTATGCGATTGAAAATCGGAGGCGAGATTTCGAAATCAGAGGTATACCGCAAAGCGTCATCGCACGCTTTTCGAAACGGCACGATCAGATCGCTGCCGAGACTCAGGAGCGAATCGCTCGCGAAGGCTTGCGTGGCGAAATACGGGCCGTTCGTCGGCAGGTGGCGGAAAACAAGCGCCGCCGGAAGCAAAAAGAGACAACGGCAGATCGCCTTCAACCGAACTGGCGAAAACAGCTGACGACCGATGAAGCAAAAGCGCTGGTCGCGGTGCGCACGCAATCGAATGCGGTGACGCCACCGGGAGGTGCGGCGGCGGCAGTCGCTTGGGCCGATGCGCAATTATTCGAACGTCGATCGGTGGTGGCTGAGCACGAATTGCTGAGTGCCGCACTCTCTCGCGGGCGCGGCGAGAATTTCGATGTCGGTGCGTTGCGCGCGGAAGTGGAGGCGCGTGGTTACGTGCGCGAGTCTGACACCGATCGGCTCACGTCGCGAGAGGTGCTGGGTTGCGAACTCGAGGTGGTATTTAACGCACGTGAGGGTCGAAACCGGCATCGCGCCCTAGCGCCAAACCATCAACCAAATCCCTCGCTATCCTTTGAACAAAAAGCAGCTGTTGAACGCATATTAGAGAGTCGCGATTTCGTGACGCTCTTCCGTGGCGGCGCAGGCACGGGAAAAAGTTTCACGCTGAAGGAGGTCGAACATGGTTTGACCGCGGCCGGGCTCCCCGTGGTCGTGCTTGCGCCGCAGCGCCAGCAGGTGAGCGATTTGCGGGCGGATGGCCTGCTAGCTGAAACCCTCTCGCGGTTTTTGCAAACCAAGCAACTGGTGCAGGGTGCGGTCGTGATCGTGGACGAGGCTGGCCAAATTGGTGGACGCCAGCTTTGCCAACTGTTCCGGATCGTGCGTTCACACCAAGGCCGGATTATCCTTTCTGGCGACACTCGCCAGCATGGCGCGGTTGCCGCGTCTGATGCTTTGAGGGCCATCGAAAAACACTCCGGCCTCAGGCCAGCGGTGATTCAGGAAATCCGCCGGCAAGATCCGAAGCTTGGTGTAACCGCTCGCGAACGCGGCTTCATACGGCGTTACCGGGCGGCGGCGAAAGCTGCCGCTAAAGGAGACATTGCCGAATCATTCGACCGGCTGGATCGGCTTGGTTGCATCCGCGAATGCGATCCGATTGGCCAACGGGAAACGCTGGCCACCGAATATGTCGCCGCAGTCGGACGAAAAGAAAAGGTGCTGGTCGTCGCGCAAACGCGTGAGGAAGCTCGGCAAGTAAACGATGCCATTCGTTCCCGCCTTCGTGTGGAGGGCCGGATCGCTGCCGGCAAGACGCTAGCGACGCTGCATCCGCAGGACTTGGGCGAAGCTCAAAAGCGCGACTCTCGCTTTTACTCGCCGGGACAACATGCCTGCTTCCTGCAACGGTATGGTCGCTACGCCAAGGGTGACGTGTGTGAAATTCTTGCAGCCAACGAGCGCGGTGTCGTGCTCGTGAAGGAGGGTCGCCGTTCTACCCTGAGCTATCGCTATACGAATCGGCTGGTGGTCGCGGCGCGTTTCGAAATGGAAATCTCTCCCGGCGACCGCCTGCAACTCAAGTTCAACGGTAAATCGGTCGAAGGCGCTCCGCTCGCCAACGGCGAATTGGTCACGGTGTGTCGCGTTCGTCGCACCGGGGCAATCGTGGTCGAAGGTGATGACGGTTCACACAAGACCCTCTCCCCTGCACAACGGCTTTTTGTGCGAGGTTACGCGGTAACGTCCTACGGCTCCCAAGGGAAAACCGTGGACACGGTGCTGTTTGCCGATGCGGCCAACCGAGCAGCGACAAACGCAGAACAGTGGTATGTCACCATCACACGCGGGCGGAAACGCGTGGTGATATTCACTCCAGATAAAGAAGCTTTGCGCGCCAATGCCCAACGGATTGGAGCCCGCGAGTTGGCGTTGGAATTGAAAACCGAAACGGCGACCGCGCTTGCCGAACGCGGGCCGGATTGGAGCAGGCGTGTCTTGGCGACCATCGAGCGCCAGCGCCATCATCAAGCCGTCATGGCTCATGTCCGTCGGCAGAACCAAGGATCGCGCATCGCCGTATGAGCACTCTTCAACAAAGCATCAATGCGAGACGCGCCTCCGAGCCAACGGACATGGTTTGCGTGGTGATTACGGCACCGGCCTCGGCTCTCGTAGTTTGGGCGTGGCAGGGCGAATGTTGGATTCTGCCTTGGTCGCATATGCTCAGTGGCCGTTTGCGAGAAGAGGAGGATCAGGAAACTCTTGAGCTTTCTTTTAGCGCACAGCGTTTGATCGCGCGTGGCCATAACTTACGTCAGATAGTGAATGACGTGGCAGGATTCCGAGTTGGGTGCCTGCGCCAATTCCCGCCCGAGTATCGTAATCAGTTCAGTGCCGACGCTCCATTTATCGGGGTTCTCGAGGTGCACATCGAAAAATAAAAAACGCTCCAGTGGCCCCCGGAGCGCTGGCCCGAGGACAAACGTGATGTTTGTGACAAGCGGTGCAAATCAGTTCTTCAGTCCCGCAACGGATCGCAGTTTCGTCCCCTATTATCGCAGTCTAATCCGGAAGCTGTTTTGAGCATGCATGTCAGAAGCAATGCCATGCTTCACTTGGGATGCAGTTTACTCGGCGCGGGCATTGCCGTTCTGCTTTGGCCTCATGAGGGTGTAGCGCGGACCGTAGGATTATGTTTTGCGGGACTGGCTGTCTGGCAGCTCTACTGTGCAGCGTCCCAGCCCAAACAAGCATCCCCTTTGATTGTGCTTCGACTCGGTGGATTTTCCTGGCGGATGGAAGATTTCTGCCGGGGCTGGCTCATCACCGGGCAGACCGGCACGGGCAAGACCAGTGCGGCGATCAACACCATGCTTTGGCAGGTCTCGCGCAATTGTCCTCGTTGGGGCGGTGTTTGTGTTGATGACAAGGGCCTGTATTGGGAGACGCTTTCAACGATGTTTCGCCAACTCGGCCGCGAGCAGGATTTGATTCTTCTTCAAGTTCGCCCTGCCGACGCGCCAACTGATTGGAAACCAGCACATACGTTTAATTTTTTGGATAACCCTCATCTGCCGTATTCGGCGAAAGCCAAAATTGTCTGCGATGTCGCGGCGTCACTTGGCCAACGCAGCGACCAGAGTTTTTTTCGCATGCAAGCGCAGGTGCAAATGGAGTTCGCTTTTCAGGTGCTCGCGATTGCCGGCCTATCCGTCACCTTGGAGAATGCCTATGGTCTGCTGACATCGGACTCAGTGTTGAAGGACGTAATGGATCTGCTCGCCAAGCAGAACACCCCAACGGCCAAAATTCTCCTGGATCACTACGAAGGAGCCTTTGCTTCCCAACCGGCAGAACAACTTGGTGGCGTGAAAACGACGGTCGCCAACTACCTGAAGTATTTCACCGATCCGGGTATCGCGGAAGTGTTTTGCCCTGCGAAATCATCGTTCAATTTCGACGATATCGATCAAGGCAAAGTCATCTGCATTTCACTGCCTCAGCGTTATCAGGTTGAGCGGCGCTATATCAATACGCTGCTCAAGCTTTCATTTTACGCACACGCTTTGCGCCGATTCGATAAGTCCTCAGAGGCACGTGTGAATGATAATTTGCTCATCCTGTGGGCCGACGAAGCCCAGAAAATCGTAACCGCGGCTGACGATGGCATGAGCGATTACAACGTCGTGGATGTCATTCGCGAGGCCCGCGCCACCTTTGTTGCCGCTACTCAATCTTACCCATCGCTCGTTCCTCCGATGGGTGATGAACGGAAAGCGAAAGTCTTCATCGCGAACATGGCAAACCGGGTAACGTTCTGCGCAGCTGACGAAGATTCCGCGAAGATCGCTGCCGACACGCTGGGCAAACGAAAGTCGCGACGTCGCACTTACGGTTGGTCGGCAGGAAAACGCACGACTTCATGGACTGAGGAAGACAAATATTGGCTCGAACCACATCAGCTTCGGAAGCTGCGGAAATTCGAGGCGGTCGTGCAGCACTGCAATGGCGGTTTTCGCAAAGTCACACTCCCGCCGCTTGGCGTGGATGGGAGGATTCCCGCATGGTATCGCAACTGACATCGTCCAGCAACGGTCCCATCGATGCCATGCAGGTCGCCAAGTTACGCGGCCTGCCGGGTCATCTGGCGGCGAATATCAAAGGACAGGATCACACCTTGCCGCGCATCGTCTCCGTTCTAACACGCGGCGAGCTCGGTTTGGCAAACCCGCGGCGACCGCGTGGATCTTTCCTCTTCGTGGGTCCGACCGGCGTCGGCAAAACAGAGATGACGAACGTTTTCACGGAATATCTGTTTGGCGCGAAGCCCATCCGCTTCGACATGTCGGAGTATCAGCTTCAGAAATCCGTTGATAGACTGCTCGGCGAAAGCGCCTCCGATTCCGGCTTGCTTGGTCGCGCGCTGCGCGGCGTTACTCACGGAACGTTGCTTTTTGATGAAGTGGAAAAGGCGCATCCGCTCGTCCTTGATCTTTTTCTACAGATTCTGGAAGACGCGCGTATCACGCTTAATAATGGTGAAACCATTAATCTGGGTGGTTTCTACATTGTCTGCACATCCAACCTTGGTTCGTCCGAGACAATGCGGATGGAGTCAGCACCTTTCGCATCAGTAGAGCGAACCGTGCTTATGCGCGTCCGGGAGCAGCTTCGTCCTGAATTGGTCGGGCGTTTCAACGAGATCGTTGTTTTCGCCCGGCTCAATTATTTAACGCAACGTGAGATTTGTCAGGCAGTGATCGCGGCCGAGCAGGCTCGACTCTCATCGCTCGGCCATATCATTGAAATCACTCCTGAAATGCTCGAAACTCTCATACGCTCCGGTTATTGTAAGATGTTTGGCGCACGTCGTATGCGGGGAGTTGTCGAGCGCCATCTGCAAGAGGCGATCATGAATTGGCTTATTGAGTTAGGAAAACCCTAGCCAGCTACTGAATTCCTCTCCAGCGATTCCTGTCTCACGATCTCGTTAAGTGCAATCACTCTAACTAAAGGCCAGCCAATGCACTCGGAGTCGTGCGGGGCGAGGTTCCGCCTCGATTCTGATAATACATTGCCGCTTCGTTGCTAAAAAATAACATTGGGCTCGGATAGATGATCGCTAGGTCTATTCGATCTTATGGCCAATATTTATGAAATCGCCGAAAGCGCAGGTGTTTCCTCGAACACCGCCGCCCGCATCCTCGCCGGCGGCAGCAAGCGCTCCAAACATCATGCAAAGGTGCTGGCCTGCGCCAAGGCCTTGGGCTATGTGCGCAATCAGCAGGCCGCCAACCTTCGCACCGGCCGCTCACGCCTGATCGGCATTCTTGTGCCCCACATCGACAATCCCTTCTACACAAAATTTCTGCAGGAGATGCACGATGCACTGATCGGAAAAGGCTACCAAAGCCTAATCGCCTGCTCCTTCGGGAAATCCAACGACATGCTCGCCGCCCTCAAGCTGTTTGAAACCTACAACGTGGACGGCATCGCTCTCGACATCAGTGAAGGAACCCTCACCCCTGAAATTAACCAGTTACTCCAGCGTATGCGGAAACGCAAACGTCCGGTGGTGATCACCGGCGCCCAGCTGCATGACATCGATTACGACCACCTGTATCTCGACAATAAAAGCGCCTTAGCGAAGCTTGTCCGCCATCTCTCGCTCCGGGGCCACAAAACCGTCGGGTTTCTCGGCGGCATGGCGGACAACCTCAATATCAAGAATCGCCTCGACAGCCTGAAGCAATCTCTGCGCGAGCAAGGCCTGACCATCAGGCCCGAGTGGATCGCGCTCGGCAACCCGGCCTTGCCCGCCGTCCTGCAACGCGCGCACCAGTTGCTCCATAGCGACGACCGTCCCTCCGCGCTCGTCTGCACCAGCGACATGATCGCCATGGCGGCGATGCGAGCCGCCACCGAAGTCGGCCTGCGTGTCCCGCAGGATATCGCCATCTCGGGATTTGACGACATCGAGCAAGCCGGCTTGATGACTCCCGGCCTGACCACCTTGCGGCAGCCCATGGGCGTGATGGCGAAGGATATCGTCGAACTGCTGCTTCGTCCCAAAAAGCCGCGAGAGAAAGCCGTCCAGGAAAAGCGCTACGAGGCCGAGCTGATCATCCGCGAATCCGTCTGACGTTCCCTTCTGACCTCCCGTCGCAGCCTCAATTGCCCCCAGAAACCGCGGCCTGACGGCGGGAGATCGTGGAGAAACTCCAAACATCTCCTTTGATTACGCCGGTGGCGTTGCGCGCATCTACCCGCCAATAATAGGTCGTCCCCGGCTGAAGCGAAGCCAAGACATGCGACCGCCCCGTCACGCTGCCACGAAAGGCTGGATCGCCCGGCCCAGCCGCAGCGACACGCGCGGCATCGGTATCCACGTAGAGTTCGCTCGTCGAGGAACGCAGGCCCGGCCACCATAACAACTCTGCATCGAGCGAAACTTCCGTCGATCCACTGGCGATCAAAAGTTCCCCGGGCATAGCGGTCAAACGGGCTTTGCCCAAACCAGAGGGTTGCATCGGACTAAACCGGTCATCGATGGCGGCCACCGCCTTGCGAATGACCGACGGCGGGCCGAAAATCCAATAATTCTCTTTCTGGATGCGCTCATGGCAGCCTATCAGGGTGTGATTCGGAGATAACATTCCCTGGATGAAAATCCGCAGGCTCCGCATCGTGAAATCACCGCTGATATCCCCGTTCTCGCCCTGCGGTTTCCGGTCGGCACGCCAGCTGGTAATCTGCACGACCGGCTCGGCAGAATACGGCCGACGTTCCTCATAAACCACCCCGCCAGACGCGGTTTCAATACCCACGATCGGATACTGATTGATTTCAGACCAAGCAGGATAATAGAGCCCGACCCCGCGGCAGACATCGGCGTCCGCCAAGTTGCCACTGTCCGTAATCACCGTGAGCGTTTCACTGGTAACGTTCGTGTCTCTCCATTTGTCCAGCGGCACGATCTCCCAGGTATCAGCCTTCGGGTGCCAGATCCATAGCCACTTCATTTGACCGAATTGACGGTCGAACCGGTCGGACCAAATCATCGGAATCTGCGTCATGTCCGTCTCACTGCTGGACTGGTTTCCCGGCAACAAGGGAGAGATATCTTCCACCCAGGTGGACGGGTCTATCACGCTGGTGCGTCCATCGATCAAGCGGCCTCGGGCGTTGAACTGGCGGGTATTATCCGTCAAGCGCACGAAATCGGCACGCTGCACAATCCTCAGCGCCAGCACCCCGGGTGACACCGATGACACATCTTCATAAAATCCACTTAAATCAAAGTCCGAGATGATTTCATCCGCCTGACTCAGGCCTTTTTCCGGCAAGGTATCCGCATCCCGATGCGCCGGTTGTGTCGCGTAAGGATACCCATAGGTCAGATCCTCATACTGGGAAAAATCATAATCCCCATCACCATGCCATAACGGCATCGCGATCGGACCCCATTCATACCTGCGCCCCAATTCTCCTTCTCGTATCGTGATATCAACCGGGCGACCGAACTCTTCCCAATGTCCACTTTGGATCGGATTCCACACGCCGCGGTGATACTTTGAGCGAAAGGCGAAATTGACCGCGCGTCCGTTCATTCCAGGAATCAGATTAATCTCCCTCCCGGTCGCCGGGTCACTCGCCCCCCAATACATCTCATTGAAAATGCCGCCTGACAGCTCACCCAAGCCCACTCGCAAACCATTCGGTCCCGTGAACCAATGAGTCGCACGATTGGGTGGAGCATAGACAATCGGCTCGTAGGGCGAAAGACCAAGGCCATCGATCACCAAGGAAGCGTCACCAGAGCTGCGGGCCACGCAAACCCCCACTCCAGACACCCGAGTAAGATCCGGCTGCGCCGGCTCTCCGAGTTTCAATCCCCGGTCGCCGCCGGCTGGCGGCAGGGCATTCAAATCAGGATGCAGCACCCGACTCCACGAGTATAAAGAAACCGGATAGGTCCAAAAATGATCAGATTGCTTGCTGATCGGAAGACGCCGGGGCCATGTCACTTCGCGCGAGAGATACCAACTGCCCGCAGCATCGCGGATCATCCAGCGCAACGCCTGATCCGAGGACACCACCCGGGCACGAATTTTAAACACCGCTCCCAAGCGGGAAAGATCAATGCTCCCATCTCCAAACGGGGACGCCATCCGAGCAGGAAAAACGGCATACGCGTAGGAGCCAGGCACATTGCTGCTATTGCGGCCATTCCGCTGGAAAATCAATTTGTGTTCCCGAGCATCGATCACCGCCCGGCCTTCTCGGTTCGCACTATAAGCCCCCCAGGTCCAGGCGGACGATTCAGAGCGGTGCGTCGTCGCGCCCGCTCCAGCTTTCTGTCCACGCTGAAAAAGCGTTCCGTTCTTTTCCCAATTAAATGTTTCCGTTAACTCACCTGACTTGCCAGCAAACAGATCTGGGAGGGCCAGCGCCAACATCACGATTCCCGCTCCTAATCGAAGAATTTTCTCCCTCAGGATACAGCTCCCTAAAACGTCGTTTCGGGAATTGCTGGTCAAAGTCGCCAAAAACGGAAGTTTCCTGATCGATAATTCTTCCAACATGCTACGAATCTCATATCGAAAAGCCCGTTTTCGCGCCGCCGCCGAACGCGCCTGAAGAGTAAAACACATCTGATAAACAATGAGGCCGACAATTACTCGCCCAGTGACGGACGAGTAATTGATAGCGGAAGAGACTCCTCCAGTTTACGAGGTGGCCAACGTCTGCTTCTGACGGCGGCGTTTCGCATAAGCTCCCAGCCCAAGGGCGAGCGATCCGGCGATCAATGTCACCGTGGAGGGCTCGGGAATCGCCACGGCAGTGTAGGAAAGCGCGATGCTATTGCCTATCTCGATCAAGGAGAAGGTGCCCGTGTAATCATTCAAGAAGCTAGCAGTGTTGAGCGCAAACGCGTTCTCAAACGACAAGCCGGCACCATACACAATGCCGTCGCTGAAATCAGCCAGCGTCCATACGTAATTTACCAGCGAGTCAAATCCAGCCGCGTCACCCGCAGTGTTGGCACTTAAGTCCAGTGTGTGGATGTTAAAGACAAACGGGTTGCCGGCGGCCGAAGCATCCACCGTCAAGGCGCCATCCACATGCAAGGTATTCCAATTCGTCCCGGCGACACCCGAGGCGTCGTTAATATTCCAGTCCAGCGACGATCCCCCCATCAACGTCGTCGCTCCGACACTCAAAGAGCCCAGACTGCCCAGCGTTCCCTGGGCAACCCCCAAGGCCAAACTGGCTCCCGAATGAAGCTGCAAAGCGCCCACCACACCTCTTCCCGACAGCGTGGCACCGGAGCTTACCGTGGTCAGCGCGCTGCTCGCGATCGAACCATTTACCCGCAGCGTGCCCGCGGTAACATTTGTGTTTCCCGTATAGGTGTTGGTTCCGGACAGCGTTTGCACGGAGTTGCCCGCCTTCGTCAGCGACAGCACTGCGGAGGTGCTGGTCAAGGTCACCGTATTGTTGATGGTGCCAGAAAAGCTCCCGTCGCTGGCTCCGGTGATCGTCAGGGCAACAGCATTGTCCGTCGTCGTGACGGAATTGCTGCCGTGAATTGAGCCAGAACCTGATAACGATGTCACTGATGCCGCGCGATTCAAATTGGAGCCGTCGCTGTTCACCAGAACAATGGTCCCGTTAACGGTCGCATTACCCAGATGAATGGTGCCCTCCGAGTTCGCGCGGAAGAGGCCCCCAACATCGATGGTGGTCGAATTGTTCACCACCACACTGCCTCCGGGAGCCGTGGTTGTGCCTGTCGCCATCACCCCGGTATTGGCAATGACCATGTCGCCGATCGTAACATTCGTCGCCGTATTAGCCCCATTCCGGAAGTTCAAAGTGCCCCCGGTTACCGCCAGCGTGCCCGCGATGGTAAGCGAAGAATCTCCCTTCCCCGCCTGGCTATTGTTGGTGATAACCCAAGTGGAGCCATTAAAGCTGAGATTATTTATCGTAACAATACCGTTGGTGGTCGCCGCGCTATTGAGCCGCAACGTGCCTGCTTGCGTGGGTGAGATGATGTTGTCGCCCGCACCAGGGGTGCCGTTGGGCGACCAACTGCCTGGAGTGAACCAACTGCCTGCCGCACTGTTGTTCCAGCTATAATCGGCAGCCAAAAGGAGCTGGGGAATGATGGTCGCGATAGCGACAACGGCAGGGAACAGACGCGCGGAGCGTGATCGACGAGATAACATGACGTGGAGTTGGGGTTGGGGTGTTTATAGTGCGACCAAGATTTGCGGACCTCGCCTTGGAAGCTCCAGAAGCGCCGCTGGCCGGAGCAAGTTTACTTTAAAATGATATCGATGTCAATTTATTGCGAAACCTTCTTCTTATTTTGAAGATGCAGCGAATGGCAAAAATACAGCCCCTCCGCGTCTCACCGAGGCGATCGCGCAACCATACTCGGTCGAACAAGCGTCAACTAAGCAGTGCTCCTGCTGCGCGGTGATGACCGCTGCGAGTTTCGCTGGGGCTGCTGTTTATCGAATAAATACTATCCGATTCGCAAAAAAGGCGTCTTATGATTTTTCCGGAATCACATTGGGTGCCACTCCCGTGAATGGATCGTTGGCCACGGCCTCCCAGGCTAATTCCTGCAGTAGACGATTTAATTTCTCATTCGCATACTCGTTGTTGCGCACGAGTTCGTCCGGCATGGGCAAGCCCACGGGACTGCGCTGGTAGATAACAGCGAAATGACAGTAGGCGGCCAAAATCCTGAGCGGGGTGGTCGGGTGTCCCCAGCTATCCATGAAAAGACGCCACTGCACTTTCAGCCCCGGCGCCTTTCCCTCGATAATCTTTTCGCGGAGTGCAATCGAGGCTTCCCCGACCGGCACGACATAAAGCACCTTTTTGCCCAACCGCTGATTCAGATCCTGCACCTGCTTTTCAATGTCCCGGCGGTAACGCTCATTGTGTGCGCGCAGCTCACCAAGATTTGTCGCGTTATGATCGACATACTTTTTCACCTCCAGCGGATAGACCGGATTGTAGGTATCGTTAGGCAACCACATCTCCTGCACCGTGATTCTCAGCTCCGGATTATGCTCCAGTCCGAGCCGGGCAAATTTCTCGATGCCCTCATCCGGCATCCAGATGGGGGCAAGGGTCAGCACATCGATCTTGCCCGTCTTGAGTGCATCGCGGGCTTTTTCACCCGGCGGCATGTCCCATATTTTCTGCACGGACGAAGCGCCGCGATAGGATACCCCCGCGTTCTCATGCTGCTTGAGTCCCGCCTTTTCCGCCAGGTCGGCGAGGATCGGCGCTACCCAGAAGTGAAAACTGTGCCCGGCGGTGTAAACGCGAAAGCCAGCTTCAATGGTGTGTTTCTCGGCGGTTTCCGGTTCAGCCACGGCAGGTAAAATCAGTCCCGCAAAAATGCAGGCCAAAGCGACTGCCCGCGATCTACGCAGCGGGTTGGAAATCAGATGGGAAAATGGAGGATACATTACAGGAGAACGAGGTTGAGGTTTATCATCGATTCTGAGCTTTGGCTTAAAAATTAACTTTGAATGCCAGAATGAATTCCCGGGGCGTGGGAAACCGATAGCTCGCAATTTCACCAGTATCAGTGGCAATCAAGGGCACCAGGGTGTCGTCGTTCAACAGGTTGTTAACGTTGAGCTGGACGGACCAGTTGATGTTGCGACTCCACAGCTTGCTTCTGCTTTTATAGGCAATGTTGCCATCGAAATAAGTATTCGGATCTCGATAAAGCGACTGCTTGATGACGGCCCCCGTCGCGTCCTGAGTGGCGTTATAGGCAATGACCGCCTTCCCTTCATAGCGCACACCGCCGCCAATCGTGATGCCTTTCAAACGGCCTTGGCGAAAATCATAAGCGGTGCGCAAATTGCCACGGCGCAGCGCCTGACCACGCTGCAAACCACCATCTGGCAAATCAAACTGGGTGAATATTGCCTGATCCAAATTGTTGACAAGGTATTGAGCCACCGTGGTGGAACCAGCCACGGGATTCACCAAGGGAGTGGCACCATATTTCTCCCAAAACTCCCGGTTGTTCGCAATGTAAGCACGCATTTCAGCACCAAAATTTGTCTGCCGGATACGACTGTCGTTGTAGTTGGCAAACAAACGCCAGTTGGGCGTGGGATTCGCGATCAACTCGAACTCCCAGCCTTTGCCGGTTGAATCGAATGTGGTGATCGTTGTCTGATTGAGCACATTGACAAGCTGCAGGTTGTTTGCCGCCAAAACGCCCGCCAAATCGAGTGCGTTCCAGATGGGATTGATATCGCCCGCCCGAACCCCGTTGAATGCTGCGTTTTTTTCCGCCGCCGTCTCAAAATAGGTGAGCGTCATGTAAACGCGTCGGTCTAACAAATCCAGCTTGAGACCGTAGTCTCTGCTCGAGCCTTTCGGGTTGGGTGGTTGTCCATTCGGCGTGTCCAGCAGTCCACCACCGGGCAGCGCGGCATTAACGGATTGATTATAGGAAACACTCAACCACTTGGTCACGTGATAGACGCCATTGATTGAAACATTCTTGGCGGTGAAGTAACTTGGGATTTCACCTCGTTTTGCATACACCAAGCCAGTCGTGAATGGCGTGGCGGCTGGCAATCGTTCCAGCGTAGATGCATAGGTTACCTGGCGATCCTGGCTCACACCCACCACCGTGTGCAGTCGCTTCTTCAGAAAGCTGCTTTGCAACATGCCCGTGATCGACGAATTCGAATTGCTCGTGATTTGCGTAGACGTGTTGAATGGAATAAACGCCGTGCTCACGCCTGAACGGCTGGCTGCCGCCGTCGCGCCCGTCACATTCAAGTTCTGGATCGGGCCGGTTCGCCAATCCGCCATCACGATGTCACTCGATGCACCCGTAAGGTCGACATAGGTTCGCCGGAAAATTCTGTTCTGCGCATTCTCAGGTGCCGCAACATTATAGGGGCTGCTTGTCATGTATTCACGGGAAGTCACTCCATCAAACTCGTCGTGCCCATACTGCCCTACAGCAGCCAACCGGTGTTTTCCGAATTTCCCCAAGTCAAAATCATAAGAAAGGCTGAGGCGAAGGGCATCGGAAGGCAGGTTACGATCAATAATCGACATCTGGTTGTCGAAATAGGCCCGCCCGGCGTTAGGATTGGGCTGCCCATTCGGCAGGGTCGCATTGGTGTCCACCGACAGCCACAAACTCGGGGTCGGCGCGGGATCATAAACAAGCATGTGGCGGCGAAGTTGAAACGCCGCCAGTTCGACTGATAGACTGTCGAAGAAGCTGCGAGTCAGTGTGGCCATCACCCGGGTATAATCCGTGATCTGATCGCTACCCGGACCATACACGACCGTCTCTTTTGGCAGGATGTTAAAATCCGTCAGCGCAATCGGAATGTTGCCATAGCTTCGCTGTAACGAAGTGGTTTTCCCCGCCCAATTTTGTAAGGTTCCAGTGGCCGTATCATAGACGACGTAAGGATTGTTACCTAAACCTTGCACCCCCAAGGCAGCATTTGCGGTGGCTGACAACCGACTGCCTGCAGCCACCCATGGGGTATAGGCATCGTATGCAGTGTAGGTGCGTTTCGCGCTTTTGTTCACGTTGCCATCTTCCACTTCCAAAGTCAGCTGAGTCTTGGGATCTATCTGCCACTTCATGGTGCCAAACATACGATGCTGGTCATCATATTCCCAGTTGCGCCAGCTATCCATTTCCGACCCAACGGCGGCGAGCCTGATGGCAAGTTTTCCCTTGATAATCGGCACATTGAAATCGGCCTCACGGCGAATGCCATCCCACGAACGCACCGTGACCCCCAATCGGGTCTGCATTCTTGTCAGGTTGGCCGTCTTGGTCGTGACATTCAGCAATCCACCCGGTGCACCAATGCCAAACAAGATCGAGTTTGGGCCGCGCGATTGATCCACGCGATCCATGCTGAATGTGTCGAAACGCATATCGACATTGAAAAAATTAACCGTGGTCTTTCCGCCAGGCAGCCCACGCACGCGGATCGTAGGCGCATCGTTGACCGTGAAATTCTGCGGCCCGGCGACTTCCCCTCCGTCATATTCTGTGCTGAGCATGAATCCCGCCAAAGCCGTGGTATCGGTAACGGCGACGTCATCCATGAACTGTTTGGTAAAAGCAGTCATGGGCGCGCCAATATCCTTCAGGTTCGTGGCCGTGCGACTGCCGGACAAGCTACTGCCAGCAAGATAGCCATCGTCATCGGACGCCTTCACCGAGAATGGCGTGAGTTCAATAACCTCTTCTTTTTCAGATTCCGTGTTTGGCGCTGCACTGACTTGCGCGTGGGCGTCTGCGGCCATTAAGCCGAGACAGCACGCAGACAGGAGCCATGATTTGATCGCGTGGGGATGAGCGGGGCAGTGTTTTTTCCGGTTTTTCATTCGCAGTGGGGTTAAGATCGAGAGTAATTTATTTATGTCTTCTTGGTTTCGGATTTGTCTCCGTGGAATTCCAGCAAGGTGCCTTCGGGTTTGGCAGTTAACTCAGGCCGGCCTTTCAGGTAACCAAGCGCCTGCAAAAATTGATCGACCGCCAGCACCGATGAAGTGAGCCATGGCTCGCTGTTGAAAAATCCGTGCTGCGAATCTGGCGCAACCAAGAGTCGGCAGTCATTGCCCAACTCACGCGCGCGCGCGAAAAATTCTTTACCTTGCGTCAACAACGGGTCCGCAGAGCCGTAGAGCATGAACGTTGGCGGCGCATTGGTTTGCAATCCGTGGACCGGAGATAGTTCCTCGACCATGGAGCGGCTTAAACTTCCACGCGGTGGAATTTGCCGAAGATCCATCACCGGGTTGAAGAGCACCAACGCATCCGGGCGACACGAAATCTGTTTTTCTTCACTTGTGGCCGGATCGACCGACACCAGCGCAGTGGCTGCCGCAAGATGGGCACCCGCCGATCCTCCCGAGGCAATCACCTGCGCGGCATCAACCCCCAGGCGCGAGGCTTGCGCCCGGATCCAACGAATCGCGGCTTTCGCATCAGCGACACTCGCGTCAATCCCGGTGCCCTGACGGCTCAGCACCCGATAGTCGAACAATATGCAGACGACTCCGCGGGTAGCGAAATATTCGGCCTGCGGGAAAAACTGCGCCGGAGATCCGTTTTTCCAGCCTCCGCCAAAAAAGAAAGCCAGAGCTGGCCGCCGATCATCAGCCCGCCAGTCCGGCGGATAGAAAATATAACACGGAAGATTTCCCTCCGCCGTTTGCCGGTAAATCTCAGCTTCCTGACGAATCGCCTGTGTGGTCAAGTGCGCGCCGCCACGTCCCTTCGTCGGGCGCTTCATGATTTGTAAAGGCAGGTCATTTTTTGACCCTGACGCCTTGCCGGCGGGCGCAAGTTCGGCCCGCAAATTGACCAGCGCGCCATAAAATTTTTGGCCGAGTTGATGCGCTCCTTCGGCAGAAAAATGTAACCCATCCTCTCCGGGATTAGTGCCGGTGATGCCGGCGGAACTGACAAAGATCGAGGCCCCGGTGGGATCGGAAGCGGCCGCCGCTTTCATGGCGGCATCGATGTCCGCTTTGGCTTTTTTCCCCGCCACGCTGCCCTTCATCGGCACCCAAGTTTCCGAAAGTGCTCCGATCAGGAACATAAAGGGGGGTTCTCCGGGAATGTCGAAATCCGCCCGCAGTTGCGCGCGCAGTTCCTCCAGCTTGGCCCGGTAGAGATCACCGCCGGTCATGAATGCGTGCAGTCCGCTGCGCGGATTCGCGAGCGCGGTCACATCTGCTTCGCCCTGATGCCAAAGCACGGCAACGAGCCGATTGCCGGGATGCGATGCGAGCGCCTGGCGCGTGCGTTTCACCATGTCATCCCACAGCGCAGTCGGCCCGGAATCGTCGACTCCCGCGTGGGTGAAATTTTGCTGCTGCCGATCCCATAGCAGGATCGTCGTGCTGCCGCGCGCGACGGGAACCAGCAGCACCTTGCGTGGCTTGGCGAGATCATGGGCATAACGCAGCGCGAGGGGATAAGCGAAACCTCTACGGTCGAGATTTTTTCCAGGATTTTGTCCCCAATGCTGCAAGGGATCGGACGCGGGAATAATTTTCCCGTCGTCCGCACCAAAGCGGCCGAGTTGAAACACGCGATTCGCTTCTTGCAGATAAACCGGCTCCTCCACGACTTCACCCAAGCCACGCCCCACGGCGTTGGATTGCCCTGCAATTACTATCACATCGTAACCGTCGGCTTCGTTTACCGGATGATTCGAAGCCTGAATGGGGCTGGCGACCCACCAAGCCAAGCCGACTAAGATGCAGCGAAAATAAGGGGCAGATCTCATGATGCGGGTCCTTCGATTGCTCACTTGCTTTCCATTGCGGGGATGATGCTAGCCGCTTGGATTTCGAGACGCAGTGCCTGGCTCTGCTTGACCTTAGCCAGGAGAGCTTCGAAGTGGGCGACCTTCTGCGGTTCCGAGAGGAAGAGATTCTTTGTCTCACTGAAATCCTCGCTCAAATTATACAACTGGCCCGTCGCTTCTCCGGCCTTGGCCTTGATCATTGCAAGAGCGGTGAAGCCTCCGGATCCCCGGCTCGGCGCATATTTCCATGATCCTTCGCGCACGGAAAATACGCCACGCGTTGAGTGATGCACGAGAAACGGACGCGAACTCGCAGCCAGCTCCGGTTTCATGAGCACCGAGCGAAATGAAAAACTGTCCGGCGCGTCGTTTGCCGAAAGTGGCACGCCAACGATCTCCGCGATGGTTGCGAAAATATCGGTGACTTCCACCGGCGCCTTCGCAACCCCGCTGGAAATCTTCGCCGGCCATTGCACCACGAATGGCACGCGATGACCGCCTTCCCAGATGTCAGCCTTGGTGCCGCGCAACTCGCCATTGCTGTGATGTCCGTGCTTCTGGTTATACTCGGCCCGCGGGGTCGGCTTATAGTTTGCGATGTCATCCGCTTCTTCGGGCTTCCAAGCGTGCCACATGCCCCCGTTGTCGGAAGTCAGGATCACCAAGGTATTTTCCAGGCCACCGTGACGGCGCAAAGCATCCATGATCGCCCCAATGGTGGCGTCCGTCTCTACCATAAAATCGCCGTAGAGACCGACTCCACTTTTTCCTACGTATTCCGCACTCGGCACCACAGGGAGATGAGGCGAGTTCAAAGGCAGATAGAGGAAAAACGGAGTATCCGCTTTTTTCGTGAGATGTTGTTCAATCCACTGCACGGTTTTTTTCGTGAGGATCGGCAGAACGTCCTCCGCGTTGAATCCCTCGGCGACGACTCCCCCCGTGTGGCTGAGAAACATGTCTCGATTTCCTTCACGCATCAGCGTGGGAACGACCGGGCACTTGTCATCCTCGATCCAACAATAGGGTGGCATGTCGAGCGAAGCGGAAATACCGAAGAAACTGTCAAACCCCACGGCGACGGGACCACCAATGATTGGTTTCGTATAGTCGATATGCGCGCCGGAACGAAAGCCGGTGCCGCCTTCGCTCCGATCCTGATCTTCCACAGTGCCATCCTTACGCGTCCACTGCATTCCCAGATGCCATTTTCCAATGCAGGCCGTATCGTAACCCGCCTTCTTGAGGAAGGAGGCGATGGTGGGCCGATCGGTTTCAATGAGCGGCGGGCTAAACCCATCCAACACGCCGGATTTCAAGCGCGTGCGCCAATTATAACGCCCGGTGAGCAAACTGTAGCGCGTGGGCGTGCAGACCGAAGACGAAGTGTGCGCGTCCGTGAAACGCACCCCGCGCGCCGCCATTTGATCCATGTGCGGGGTTGGGATTTTTGATTTAGGATTATAAGACCCCAAATCGCCATAGCCCATATCGTCGGCCAGAATCACAATGATGTTAGGACGGGGGGTATCTGCGGCTGCTCCGACTATACCCACTCCGAGCGACATCAAGACCCCGCACGCTCGCGCAAAAATCTGCATCTGGCTAAACATCGATTGTTTCATAAAGGTATTTTAGTTGCGATTTTTTCCACCGGACGGAGGTAGCGCCTGTTCCAAAGAAATTTGTTTTCCGAAATTCAAAGTCACCGGGCCGAGTAGTCCGCTGATTATCAACTTATCGGCGCTGGAATAAAACGGGGACATTGTGAACGTGGAGGTTCCCGTATCCGGATTTGCACGGCCTTCCTCTACCCACTTCGGTGGAGTCGAAAAAGGAACCTTCGCCATCGCCTGATTCCGGCGGCTCTTGTCGTAGCCCCGAATCGCGGCGTCGCCGATCAAGCGATTACGCCAGAGGTTCGTGACCTTAACCGTGACGGTGTTTTTTCCAGGCTTCAACGCCTGGGTAATGTCACGCCGAAATGGTGGCTTCCAAAGCACTCCGTAGTCCGTGCCATTGACCTGCAGCTCTGCGATCACCTCGACCGAACCCAGATCAAGCTCGACCACTGCATCTGACGACAGAACGTCAGGGGACAGCTCGAAACTCTTAGTATACGTGGCCGTCCCGGAAAAATATTTTATAGTATCGTCACTTTGTTCACTCCACGAACCCAAGCGATCATAGTCCTTGCGGATGAGCGTGGGGTTAACGGGAAATTGGACCGTCCAGCCAGAGTTCAGATCGAGCACCGGTCGCAATGTCGGAATTTGGATCGTTTGATTAGATTGGTCACCGCGGCGAATCCCGTAGGTGCCGGATGCGAAGGCCCGCAGTGCGAGCGATTTTCCGCTCACCCTGACTTGGGCAACGGCTGGGTTCACCACTGGCGCGCCTTCTTTTTCCAAAGCGGTAATCCGCGGGGACGCAGAAGCGGTCCCCTGTTTTTTCGGAAACACCACGAAGCACGACTCCGCAGGATCGAGATTCAACGTAACCATCGTTTCGGATGGCGAAGGGCTGGACCAGATCGACGCTACTTCCATGGCTCCGGTTTCCGTTTTCCAAATTTCAGGCGCTGACGTCAGCGACCCCTGCCTGAATCGCACTCGCACCGCCGTGGCCTCGTTGCGCTGATTGGAAACAAAATAGAAGTCCGCTTCCGGAGTGGAGCGATGCTGATAGCTAAGTCGCGGAGAAGTTTTTGCTCCGACATCGAGCGCTTCGTAGGCAAAATCCTTAGTGACGCGTTTCTGGCGCAACACTTCTTCGATCGAGAGCCCGTGAAACACCCGGCCACGACCATATGCATGAACCGTCACGTGCTTACCATCCACTTCACCCCAGACTTGGTCAGCCAGCCGGCGAATCATCTTCGAGCCACTCGGGCCATCTTCCAGACTGGGAGAGCGAAGCGGCTTGGGGCCGACCACAGTCGCTCCGGCCTGAACCAGCTCCGCGATTTTCCGCAAGGTTTGCAGGCGCATGCGTTGTTCATCAGACAGGATCAGAACCTCGTAGCGCATCCCCGACGGATGGGTCACTTGGCCAGCATCATTAACCGACAGCTCCATGAGCAATTTCTGGCTCACCACATGAAAGTCATGGCCTTCCGGAAACCTGAACCAGACATCCGGATTCATATCCATCTCCGGATCCCACGGCACACCCAGACGATTCAGCGCCGTGTCAGACTGCGTGCGCAGCGTCGCCGGTTCGTTCTCGCCATAATAGTAACAGATGTCCGCCACCAACGCGCCTTGTTGCAGCATGGCTTGGGTGCGAGCCAGGTGTGCCAGCCATCCCCGGGATTGCTCCCACCACGTGTTGTTGCGATTCATCTGAATTCCATGCAGGCCGTAGGTCATCCCCGGCTTAACGTGATCCGCCCACGGTTGATGAACGCTTGCCTGAATATAGAAGCGCGTAACGCCCCGGGAAAGGTAGTGATCTCCCTGCGCTTTCAACGTGTAAGGATGCCACTTCCACGCCGCATCAGCTCCGCCCGAGGTAAATCCCTCGACCCCGACCAAATGCCGCCCATTCAAATCCGAAGCGGAGGCCGCAACCTTCACACCCCAGTGGCTGTATTTGTAAATCCCCGCCCAAAACTCGCACATCGGAATGTCGGCGCGGCGCGAAACATCGAAGTCATCGAAAATCCCGTTATAACCGTAGCCCTCGAACGAGGCCTTCAGTCCTGCGTCACGACAGCGGTTGGCAAAATGCCCGTAGTAATTTTCCTCCACCAGCTCGGCAATCGTGCGTCGGAAATCCCACAAAAAACGCTCAGTGTCGGCGACCGACCCCCACACTCTGCCAGCCAGGCAAGGTAGATAAGCTAGCATGGAATAACCGCGCAAACGCTGGAATTCCTCCGGCATGCGAGGCGTCCAAGTTTGGACATCCGCCTCATAGCTGTCGATCAACACGGTCGATAGCGCATTGGAACCACCCGCTCGTGCGGAATCAACCACGCGTCCCACAAAATGCTCCCAATGAAAATCCAGCGCTGCCTTGCTGAGTTTGTCACACTCGAGGCCCCGTCCGCCCGTGGTTGGCCCCTGCTGATTGACATGCCCAGTCAGGATATATCCGAACCGCAGCACGGTCCAATTTCCCGCTGGCACTTCCCACTCCAATTCCCCGTCGGCGTTCAGCGTTTGCTTCAACACTTGGATTTGCGCGATGTCTACAACTCCGTCCGCGGGCACATCCTTTGTCTGCTCCTGCAACCCGTAGCCGATCGGAACCACCTGAACCGCCTTTCTCAGGAAATCATCCAGCCGGACATCCGCGTCCTTTGGCGTGGGAAAAGCAATGACCACCACATCTCGGTAAAAATCGTGGTCTTCGTAGGTATGCCCCGAAGAGCGATACGCCTCCACCTTCGTCGGTGGTCGCGCCAACTTTATTACCTTCAAGCCTGAACCTCGCACCTGGGTTTCGCTCCAGATGATATTTTTCATCGCCTGTTCCGGCGTGATCCACGGCCCGCCCGAGGAGGACCAACCCGGACAGTTGTGGAACCCAAAATCCAAACCGAGGCGCTGACACTCGTCTGCCGCAAACTGGATCAAGGAAAAATGTTCGGGACTCGCATAGCGAACCGAGCCCGCGGGAGTGCGATTGAACTCTTCAAACAACGTTAGCCCGCCGATCCCGACCCGCTTCATCGCCTCGAGATCTTTCGTAATGCCCTCCCGGGAGACATTTCCGTTCATCCAATGCCACCACAGGTAGGGCTTGGCTGAGTCCGCAGGATGCTGAAAGCCCGCTTCTAGTTTCTGCAACGAAGGTTCCGCACTCGCCGCGGCCAAACACGCGACACCGCTGACGACAAGGCCGAGGCTGAGGATGGTGCGTAGATTAATCATCGTTGAATTGGTTACTTTTTCTTTCCTCCAAAAATAAACTCCCGCACCCAGCGTGTGGAGGCAGTAGCATCACCGCTTTCGAGTAAGTGTCCGATTTCCTCAAGTTTTGAGGCTGTCAAAGCTGACTCCAAATCGCGCAGAAAATTCACACTCTCTGTGACCGCGCGACCGCCGTCCTCGCGATAAGGATATAAGTCCATCGAGTGCCAACCGGCGTAGCCGGTTTTT